>Ga0189285_100048_pt1 | contig 104512 bp, 98 predicted proteins | sample GEYOminimetaG_FD_130315 | JGI IMG/M metagenome (GOLD analysis project Ga0189285, IMG submission 130315) | Marine microbial communities from the Costa Rica Dome - GEYO mini metaG | ecosystem: Environmental > Aquatic > Marine > Oceanic > Photic zone | place: Costa Rica: the Eastern Pacific... | reverse complement strand
TTGGGAAATATTACGCCCAGCGAATTCGCCATGAAAATGGCTCTTGAGAAAAAAGCCGTATGACGGCAAAAACCAACCGACGAATTCTCCCAATGGCTGGAGGAGAGTTGGGTCTCAGGTCAAAATGTCTAAGGTCAGTTCATCTGATATTTCCGAAGCTGAACTGTCGGTCGTTGATCTGAAAGGCTCTTCTCCTACTTCCCTCAAGCACCTTCGCGCTGTCACTTCTGCCAACAAGGGTGCCAAAATTGTTTGCCCACTGACCAAGGGTGATCGGTGGGAAATGGTTCAGAGTGGCACGCTTGGTCAAGTGAAGCACTTCGATCGCACGAAAGGCTTCAAGGCGCTGGTCCTCACGATACGTGAGTTCATTGGCAAACCCGATTGTGATCTGGAGCGATTGCAAAACTCCAGCAAAGAGGTTCAGCAGGCCTTTCATAAGTCAACAGCGCTGTTGGATGATCTCCCTTTTGCGGCAACTGAAGATGGCGCAATTTCAGTTGCCTTGATGAAGCAATCTGCTTCCGCTTTGACAGGTGTCATGCAGGAAGAGGGGATTAGCGCGTGGCTTGGGGCCGTTGAATGTCACCACAGCCATACGTTTCGCCACTCTCTCTATGTTGCTGGTCTGGTGACTTCCTTTGCTCAACATCTGGGATGGAGCTCAGAACATCAGACTATGATTGCTGCAGGTGGTTTGCTGCACGACATCGGCAAGACCAAAATTCCGTTGGCCATTCTCGATAAACCAGGCGCTCTGACCGACGAAGAATTTGACACAATCAAAAAGCACCCGCTCTTTGGTGAAGAAATTCTGCAACGTGCCAACAATATCCCGAATGAGATCAAACGTATGGCCGTTTGCCACCATGAGTATATTGATGGCAGCGGTTATCCCTATGGACTTTCTGGAGATCAGCTGGGACCAACCGTCCGTGTTATGACGATCTGTGATATTTTCGCGGCGATGACCGAGGAGCGATCTTACAAAAGCCCGATGTCTCCACGTGTCGCTTTCGCAAATCTCATTGATATGGGCGGAAAACTGGACCAGTCTCTGGTGAAGAAATTCAAAGACATCGTGATGGATCTGCACTCAAGCCAACCGAACCGGAGTGCTGCTGTAAAACGCTCGCCATTAAAACAAGCTAAGGCAAGCTGAAGATTTCATCACCCGAATAGCGGATCGGGCTTTCTATCAAATTGAATAAGGCTGTTTAGCGGTTTGTTAGCTATTAGCGTGCCGCCGATCGATTTTTATTCGAGTTTTATATTTTTTCTCAGCACCAATAAACAACTTGGTCATCTTTATGTACTGTTCTTGTAAATAATGCATAGGTAGTTTTAAGGGCAGTAACTTATGAAGGCCGCACTCATATCGGACGGCGACTTGTCGCAGAGCGCATTATTCGCGCGACTGCCGGTAATTGTGTCTTGCGAACACGTTGGAATGCAGCTTCTGTCCCCAGATCGCTTTGAAAATGCAACCTTGCTTATTGTTGATTTATCTGGAGCTAGCCGAGAAGGACTGGAAAACCTCAGAACACAGCTGATTAATCTGCGTCATTTGAGATTGCTGTTCATCGTGACCCCGTCGGATCGATGGGAAACGGTTCAAGCTCACTCGTTCGGAAATATTGAGGTTTTTGATCGCAGACTCGGTTTCAAGGCGCTGGCACAGGTGATTCAGGAGCATCACCGCAAAACGCTGAATGCGTCTATGTCAGTGCAGGTACCTCACGCAACGCGTAAGGCGGTGCTGAAAGGATCGGGTGCTCTAGATGAAATGATGCATGCCTGTCTCTTTTCAGAGCGCATGCCGGTCAAGGTCATTAGATCTGCCAGTTCATCCGTTGTTGAGGCTCTGGAAGCTGACGGGCTCAAAAACTGGATCAAGGCTGTTGAGCAGCATCACAGTGCAACCTACCACCATTCGCTACATGTTGCTGGGTTGGTCGTGGCGTTTTGTGAGCAATTGGGGTGGCAGGAAGCGGCGCGAGAGGCCATGGCCGCCGGAGCGCTGATACATGACATCGGCAAGACGCGAATCCCTCTTGCTATTCTGGACAAGCCCGGAAAGTTGACTGAGTGCGAGTTTGATCTGATCAAAAAACACCCGATTTTCGGCCGGGACATCCTGAATGGCCGACCGGAAATCCCGCCGCAATTGGCGGCGATGGCCGTGCACCATCACGAATATCTGGATGGAAGCGGATATCCTGACGGATTGACCGAGAAAGACCTGAATGAACAGGTCCGTGTGATGACAATCTGCGATATCTTTGCTGCGATGACCGAAGAGCGGGCCTATAAAAAAGCATTTCCGTTGCGAGTTGCTTTGGCTGAATTGGAGAAAATGGGCGGAAAACTCGACCAATCTCTGGTTCTCAAGTTTAGAAGTGTCGTCGTTGACACCGATCTCGGGCGTATCAAGAAAAAGGCCCGCCCAGGAAAAGGTCCTGAACGGGCCGAACAACCACAATTGAAAGCGGGCTGATTGAAGCCGGACTAAAAATGGCCCTTAACTCAAGGCCATTTTACGACCGGTGGCATGGAAGACAGAATGGAGGCCACATTGCCACCAGTCTTCAGGCCGAAAATTGTGCCGCGGTCATAGAGCAGATTGTATTCCACATATCGGCCCCGGCGGATCAGTTGCTCTTCGCGTTCCGCGTCTGACCACGGTTTTTCGAAGTTTGCCCGAACAAGCTCCGGATAAATTTTCAGGAATGCACGCCCAACGTCTTGCGTGAATGCAAAGTCCGCATCCCAGCTTCCGCTGTTCAAATAGTCATAGAAAATTCCGCCAATGCCGCGCGCCTCATCACGGTGCTTGAGGTAGAAGTACTCGTCGCACCACTTTTTGTAGGCCGGGTAGTCAGCAACGTCATGCGGCGAGCAAGCGTCTTCCATGGCTTTATGGAAAGCGACAGTGTCCGGGTCCGTTTGGGTCCGCCGGGCATCCAAAACCGGCGTCAGGTCTGCCCCCCCGCCAAACCACTGGCGGGTTGTCACGACCATGCGGGTGTTTATGTGAACGGCAGGCACATGCGGATTGTGCATGTGAGCGATCAAGCTAATGCCGGATGCCCAAAACCGAGGGTCTTCGTTGGCTCCAGGAATTTGCCCCCGGAACTCCGGTGAAAACTCGCCATGGACGGTTGAGATGTGAACGCCGACCTTTTCAAAGACACGCCCGTGCATCAGCGACATGACACCACCGCCACCTTTCGCGCCTGTGCTGTCAGTCCGCTCCCAAGGTGTGCGAACAAAGCGGCCAGCCTCGCGGTCACTCATCGGCCCGCTTCGGTCGGCTATTTCATCCTCAAGCTTTTCAAAGCTGGCACAAATCTGGTTGCGCAGGTCCTCGAACCAGGCTGCAGCGGTCTTTTTCTTGTCTTCGATTTGGTCCGGGATCGGGCCGCCGCGTTGTTCCGGGGAGGGAGCGCTCATGTAGGATCTCTTGCTGGTCTTAATCGTGGTACAGGTTTTTTGAATGCAGCTACTTAGCATTTGCTGCGGTTACAGGAAACGCATCGGTTTGACGCAAGGCTTCACCAAGAACCATTCCGGCAGAAATGGCAACGTTGATAGAGCGCAGACCTTCCGCCATGGGGATGGTCAATCGTGCGTCAACGCCTTCGTGAACGGTTTCTGGAACGCCCGATGATTCACGACCCAGGAGGAGTATGTCGCTGTCTTTAAATATGAAATTCGTGTAGCTGTCGCTGCTTTTTGTTGTCAGTAACAGCAGGCGCCGGTTCTCTGATTGGAGCCATTTATCAAAAGTATCGAAATTTAGATGGCGGATCAGGCGGGCTCTTTCCAGATAATCCATGCCCGCCCGCTTCAGGGCACTATCAGAGATTGGAAACCCTGCGGGCTCAATAAGATGAACGTCTACGCCGAGGCAGGCTGCCATTCTCAGCATGGTTCCGGTGTTTTGCGGAATGTCGGGTTGGTAAAGCGCAAGATGAGGCATGGCGGTTTTGTTAGTGGGCCTTTGGTCGATTATGGGCGCGAGTGTCTGATTTGCTCACGTATCATGCCGACTAGCGCTTGTCATAGGGAAGGGTGCGCTTTCAGAATCGGGTCTGCAGCCTTAACGTAAAGTGCAGACGAGCAGTCATTCTTCAATCAGGAACCTTTACTTGAAAATTGTATTTGAGTTTTTTGAGCGCTGGATTGATCCGTTTCGTCAGGTGGAAGACCCTAATCCACCGCGTGGTGGATTTGCCTTTCTCTGGTATTTCGTGCGTCAGGCGCGCTGGCCATTTGCTGTCATGCTCGTTCTTGGAACGCTGACGGCTTTTATCGAGACGACGATATTTTCCTTTATCGGCCAGATCGTTGACCTGCTTGAGACTTCTGATCGATCAACGTTCTTTCAGGACCACGCAGGCACGTTGTTGTTCATGGTCTTTTTCGTGGTGGTGGCACGGGCGGTTATCAACGGCCTGACAGCTTTGGTTGAGGAACAGGCCGTCGTGCCGGGCTTTTTCAATCTGGTCAGGTGGCAATCCCATTCTCGGGTGATGCGCCAGAGCCTGTCCTATTTTCATGACGATTTTGCCGGGCGCATTTCCCAAAAGGTTTGGCAATCCGGGCAGTCTGCCGGTGATTTCATGGTCACCCTTCTGCAGGTGACCTGGTTCATCATTGTTTACGCTCTCACGTCTTTCGTTCTGCTGTTTCAGCTCGATTGGCGGCTGGGAGCTCTGATTGCTGTCTGGCTACTGTGTTTCAGCGCAGTGGCCTATTTGTTTGTTCCAAAGGTTCGTGGGCGTGCAAAAGAAGTCGCTCATGCCGGATCAAGCGTGAATGGTCGCCTCGTCGACACATATTCAAACATCTCGACTGTGAAACTTTTTGGGTCAGCAGAGACGGAAAACGCCGGAGTTCGGGTCAATTATGACGTGTTCCTGCAACGGTTGAAGCAGTTTACTCGAACGCTGACCACCATCCGCATTGTCATGTCGATCCTTGGCGGAACCATGATGGTGTTGATTGCTGCAACGGCGCTTCATCTGTGGCAAGGGGAGGCCATCACAACCGGTGCTGTGGCCTTCAGCCTTGGCCTTGTGGTGCGTATGAACCTCCTGTTGAACCGCATGATGGGCCAACTCAATAATCTGTTCCGCAGCATGGGGACGCTGCAGGACAGCATGGAATTGATCGTTAAACCGATCACTCTTGAAGATGCATCTGATGCCAACGAGTTGAAGGTCTCTGACGGTGAAATTAGTTTTCAGGATATCCGGTTTCACTACGGCAAAAATGAAGGGGTGATCGAGCACCTCAATCTTACGATTGAACCCGGCGAACGTGTCGGCATCGTTGGGCCGTCTGGAGCAGGCAAGACGACCCTACTCAGCCTGCTTCTTCGGTTTTATGACCCTGAGGCTGGGCGCGTCCTGATTGATGGAACTGATATTTCGTCGGTGACCCAAGAGTCGCTCCGTCATCACATTGGTATGGTGACGCAGGACACATCCCTTCTACACCGCTCCATACGCGACAACATCTTGTACGGGCGACCGGAAGCCAGCGAAGATGAATTGTATGTAGTGGCAGAAAAAGCCCATGCGCTGGATTTCATTCAGGGGCTGAAAGATCAAAAGGGCCGTGTGGGGTTTGATGCCCATGTTGGCGAACGCGGGGTGAAACTGTCCGGTGGGCAGCGTCAACGGATTGCGATTGCGCGGGTTCTATTGAAAGATGCCCCGATACTGGTTCTGGATGAGGCCACTGCGGCACTAGATTCTGAGGTTGAAGCGGCCATCCAGCAGAATCTTGGCACGCTCATGCTGGGAAAAACGGTGATAGCAGTGGCCCATCGCCTGTCCACGATCGCATCACTTGATCGACTGGTGGTTCTCGATCAGGGCGCCATTGTGCAAAGCGGGACGCACAACTATCTTTTGAAGGAAGAGCAGGGGCTCTATGCCCAATTATGGGCCCGGCAATCAGGTGGGTTTCTCAAAGGCTAGCGAGCAAGCTCAATTGCATTTGATCCACGGCCAAAGGGAGGTCGTAAACATGCTGTAACTCCCGAGGACCTCATGCTGCAATACATCGTCTCCTACCTTGCGACAGCGTTTGTCTTTTTGGCAATTGATTATGTTTGGCTGACGCAGGTTGCCACGCGGTTTTATTTTGACCGGATCGGCCACCTCCTGATGGACAAGCCCAACATGGCTGCTGCGGCCGCCTTTTACCTGATCTATGTGGTTGGGATTGTGATTTTCGCAGTCATGCCGGCTTTGAAATCGGGAAGCATTGCAACCGCCTTGATATTCGGCGCACTCTTTGGGTTCTTCACCTATGCAACCTATGATGTGACGAATTATGCCACCTTGAAGGGGTGGCCGTTGATCGTTGTCATCGTTGATGTTGCCTGGGGTACGGTCCTGTCTGCTGTGTCAGCGAGTTTGGGCTTTGTCCTGACCCGGATGGTGCTTGGAACGTCCTAACGCTAACGGCGGCGAGTGCCGCTCCAATGTGGGGGGGCTCTAACTATATGAAAACCATAGTCGAAATTACGTAGATATAAATACGGCTTACACTTAATTTACTTCGCTCCGCTAAACACGGCTGAGGTTTGAGATTGTCTGCATCTCATGGATTGAAGACAATCATGTCGGAGCGAGTACAGTGACATTAAGCATCAGTGGCCGGTTTGTGGTCATGGTCGCAACAGCCGCGTTGATTATGATGGGCGGCACAGCATTTGCGTTTTACACCTTTCGCGAAGCATTGATTTACAACCTTGGATCGCCTGATTTGGCTGATCAGTTTGTAAGCACCAATCTGGTTCAAAACATTGATGGTTTGATCCTGAATGGAGCGCTCAATGTTGCGATGGTTGTTGCTCCGATCGGTTTTCTCTTTCTGGTGCTGGCCGTCTTTCTCGCATTTGGTTTGGCGCGTCCTTTGAAACGGCTTCAGGGTGGTTTGGATCAATTGTCCGATGGCCAACTCGACGTTGACATCGAGGGTGCTGAGCGGACCGATGAAATTGGCTCAATTGCTCGGTCGGTTACCGAGTTTCGATCCAAGTTGGTCGAGAAAGCCGAACTGGACGCCGCTGAACGTGCCCGTCAGCAAAGCCACGTCGATGAGGAACGCAAGGCCCTCATGGCCGATATTGCCGCTGATTTTGAACGGTCCGTGATTGGGGTGGCCAATGCCTTAATTGAAGCTGGCCAGTCCGTTGGCCTTCACTCTGATCAGTTGCAGGTGGTGGTGGACAGCTCGGTTCAGGCCGTTGAACATGTTCAAACTGCGTCTGGCCGTGCCAGCTCGTCGGTGCAGTCAGTCACATCTTCTGCAGGACAGCTCGCCGATTCTATTAGCAAGATCAGCCTCGACGTTGATCAGGCCGCTGACATTGCCGGTGCTGCAGTTCAAGAAGCGCGCAAAACCGACGAGGTGGTCGGCAGGTTGAGCGAAACAGGCCGTGCCATCGGCGAAATTGTTGAGCTGATCAGTCAAATCGCCAGCCAGACCAATTTGCTTGCATTAAATGCTACAATTGAGGCTGCGCGCGCAGGAGAGGCAGGCAAGGGCTTTGCTGTTGTCGCTAACGAAGTGAAGGTGCTTGCCGAGCAAACGACCAAGGCAACTGAGGATATTTCGGCCCAAGTGGCTTCTGTTCAAGAGGTTGCCGAACAGTCTGAAACAGCTATCAGCAACATTGCGGCAACGATTGATAGGATCAGCGAGATCTCTGGCGCGATTCGGTCTGCCGTTGAAGTTCAGGCGCAAGCGACCCACGAAATTGATGGCAGCGCCAATGATGCGTTTGATAGTTCTTCTGAGGTGGAAGAAAACATCACCCGCTTGGCTGGTGCCATGGAGGAAAGCCGTGCAGCCTCTGCAGGAATGAAGTCCGCTTCCAACGATCTTGGAAATCTGTCTGAAGATCTGCAATCGCAGGTCCGCCAGTTCCTCCAGAGCATTCGGGCTGCCTGATCAGCAGTCTGGAGGGCTCTAATGTTGCTGTGAAAGCTCACTGTTGCGGAATTGCAACTCTTGGTCGTGCAGTTCGCCAATTCTCAAAATAGCGCTTTAAAAGCCCAAACAGCTCGCGTATGAATTTCTCACGGCTCGCCCGAGCCGTTACGCAGACATTGATTTTGATGCCAAATGAAAAGGAGGGCGTTACATGACTGTATCTATCAGCACTCACGCGCTGCTTTGCCCTTTCTGGTATCGCATTGCTGTGCTTGGCGCGTCCTAAGCGCCACTTTTTCAAAAATCTCCAAACTATCTGACGTCTGGCGATAAGCCGCGCTGACTTTCACGCGTGCTGCGGTCCTTCAGGGTCGTCTTGCCGACGTCTTCATATCTATTTCCTTCGGAGAAGACAGATGTCTGCCCGTTATCCATATGATCCGTTTGCGCTCCCTGAGCGTCCGGATGTCTATTTGCCACCTGCTTTGCCGCAGAGTGGGCAAAATACGTTTGGCTTCATGAAGCTTGCTAAACTCGCTCTGGCGTTCTTGTTGTCCGTTGGACTGCTTGCCTTGATCATGTTTGTTCCGGTTCTATTGAATGAAATAGGCCGTGTTGACGCCGTGCTTTTGGCGGGTGAATTGCTGCCAGCCTATTCTTTCGCTGGGCGATTGACAGACCTGTTCTTTGGAACGTTCATCGTCGCAACAGCAATCTTGAGCTTCCTTGGAGCTGTTGCGCTTTCTGCTGGACGGGACAGTGATCCCTTTCCGCAGCCGCTAGACCGCAGTCTGAAAAACGACCCGAAGCTTGAGAGCGAGGGCGGCTTACCAGCTGCAAAGGTGAAACATGTATAAGTTGTTTGAAAACCTTATCGACCCCTTCGAGGACACATCGCTTGATGTTCCTCCGAAGGGGTTCTGGGCCTTTTGTTGGTTCTATACCAAACCCGTTTGGCCGATTTTGGCGGCGGTTTCCGTGGTCGCAGCCCTCGTGGCTGTCCTGGAAGTGATGATCTTCACGTTTCTAGGTGACATGGTGACCTGGTTGTCAGAGCAGAATGCAGAAACATTCTTCTCTGACAACGCCTGGCAGTTGGCCTGGATGGGGCTTGTCGTTCTGGTGCTTCTGCCGGTTGTGAGCTTCTTGTTCGAGGTGCTTTTCCATCAAGGCCTCATGGGAACATATCCCATGTCGATAAGGTGGCGGGTGCACCGATATCTGCTGCGTCAGTCGGTCTCCTTCTATCAAAATGACTTTGCTGGCCGGATCGCGAACAAGTTGATGCAGACTGCACTCGGCGTGCGGGAAGTCGTCACGAGGATCGCTGATATTCTCGTTTATGTGTCGGTCTATTTTACTGCTGGCCTGTTCGTGGTGGCAGAAGCGAGCCTTGTGTTTGCCATTCCCTTTGTGCTCTGGCTGGCTTGTTACCTGATCGTCATGCGGATCTTCATCCCGCGCTTGAAGGATGTCTCGCGAGATCAGGCGGACGCGCGCTCATTCATGACGGGGCATGTGGTCGATGCCTATACCAATATCTCGACAGTGAAACTGTTCTCCCACGCTGAGCGCGAGGAGGAATACGCAAAAACATCCATGATGTCGTTCCTCAAGACCGTTTTTGCGCAGATGCGTTTGGTCACGGGCATGAACATCACGCTGACAACCATCAACAGCTTGCTGTTGGCCGGTGTTGGCGGGTTGGCACTTGTTCTATGGCAGCGCGGCGAGGTGACAACGGGTGAGATTGCTGTTGCAATTGCACTTGTTCTCAGAATCCAGGGCATGTCCCAGTGGATTTTGTGGGAAATGTCCGGCCTTTTTGAAAATGTGGGCACTGTGCAGGATGGTATTGCCACCATATCGCGTGAGCGTGATGTGGTAGACGCTCCTGATGCGAAACCTCTTTCGGTCCAGAAAGGTGAGATCCGGTTCGATGCAATCCGGTTCCACTACGGCAAGGATGCCGGGGTCATTGAAAACCTGGATTTGACCATTCAGCCCGGCGAGAAAATTGGGCTTATTGGACGGTCCGGGGCGGGTAAATCCACGTTGATGAACTTGTTCTTGCGCTTCTACGATCTGGAGGGCGGCAGGGTTCTGATCGATGGTCAGGATATTGCGCTTACTCGCCAAGACGATCTGCGGTCCCAGATTGGAGTGGTCACACAGGACACATCTTTGCTTCACAGGTCCATTTTTGAGAACGTTGCTTATGGTCAGCCTGCTGCAACAGAAGCCGAAGTGACGTCTGCCCTGCAAAAAGCGCATGCTTGGGACTTTGTTCAAGGTCTGAGCGATCACGCGGGTCGCACCGGACTGGAAGCCCATGTTGGAGAACGAGGTGTGAAGCTCTCTGGTGGTCAGCGTCAACGGATTGCGATTGCACGAGTGTTGCTGAAGAACGCGCCTATCCTTGTTTTGGATGAAGCAACGTCCGCGCTCGATTCTGAAATTGAACTGGCAATTCAGGACAGTCTATTCGACCTTATGGAAGGGAAGACCGTGATAGCGATTGCTCACCGGCTGTCGACAATTGCGGCGATGGATCGGCTCATCGTCATGGACAAAGGCCGAATCATTGAAGAGGGAACGCATCAGCAACTGCTCGATCAAAATGGCCTCTACGCACAACTTTGGTCGCATCAATCTGGCGGGTTCCTGACGCCGGAAGTTGCCGCCTGACAAACGATTGACCCGCCGCAATATTTAGGTGGCGGGTCATTTTTCACACTTGAGTCAGCAAAAACCGGAAATAACCTGCGACATATGCGTATTGGTCCTTTGGTTGCGCTGGACAAGTCGCGCGAAGGGTGCAAAAAGACACTCGCTTCAAGCTGGTGCGTGCACATGCCGCATCTGGCTGCCGTTGAGACCCGCTCTGAACTGCCTATCCTAGTTTTCAATAAGAAAACCGGATCACGCGGTCTCAAGCGGGCTTTCGGTACAGGTTGAACAGGTTTCGAGAGGACGCGACCTTGGCACATACGGATCAGGCGGAACCGACCCGCCGCGATTTCCTCTATATTGCGACTGGCGCCATGGGTGCCGTCGGAGTGGGCTCAGTAGCATGGCCCTTTATTGATCAAATGAACCCGGATGCATCGGCGCTTGCGCTGGCTTCCATCGAGGTCGATGTTTCGGCTGTCGAGGAAGGCCAGTCGATCACGGTGCAATGGCGTGGTAAACCGGTCTTTATTCGCTATCGTACGGTGGAAGAAATTGAAGCCGCGAACAGCGTTGAAATCGAAGACCTTCCGGACCCGCTGGCTCGAAATGCAAATCTGGCAGCCGATGCACCGGCCACAGACGTCAACCGTGGCGCTGAAGGCAAGGAACAATGGATTGTTCAGGTCGGCATTTGTACGCACCTAGGGTGTGTGCCTCTTGGCGATGCTGGCGAGTTCAACGGCTGGTTCTGCCCATGTCACGGTTCTCACTACGACACAGCCGGTCGTATCCGCAAAGGCCCAGCACCTGAAAACCTGCTGATCCCGCCATTTGCGTTTGTCGACGATTCAACAATCAAGATCGGCTGACGGCCAGGATTTGAGGAGAAACCCATGGCTGGACATTCTGAATATGTTCCGCAAAGCGCTGGTGCGAAGTGGCTTGAAAGCCGCTTGCCGGTTATTTCGCTTGTCCGCGGTTCGTTTGTAGACTTCCCGACGCCGAAGAACCTGAACTACTGGTGGACATTCGGCGGTATCTTGTTCTTCGTGCTGATCTCGCAGATCATCACCGGTATTGTTCTGGTGATGCATTACACGCCGAGCACCGCTGCTGCATTCGACAGCGTTGAGCACATCATGCGTGATGTGAACTTCGGCTGGCTCCTGCGCTATCTGCACTCTAACGGCGCATCGATGTTCTTTATCGCCGTTTACATCCACATTTTCCGTGGCCTCTACTACGGATCATACAAGGCTCCGCGCGAGATCTCCTGGATCCTCGGTGTCATTATCTTCCTTTTGATGATGGCCACCGCGTTCATGGGATACGTTCTGCCTTGGGGTCAGATGTCCTTCTGGGGTGCTACGGTTATCACCAACCTGTTTGGCGCATTGCCGCTGGTCGGTGAGACAATCGTAACGTGGCTCTGGGGTGGTTTTGCGGTTGATAATCCAACCCTGAACCGGTTCTTCTCCCTGCACTATCTTCTGCCGTTTATGATCTTCGGCGTTGTGCTGCTGCACGTTTGGGCATTCCACACGACAGGCAACAACAACCCGACAGGCGTACAGCCGAAGACCAAGCAGGACACGCTGCCGTTCCATCCGTACTATACGGTCAAGGATCTGTTCGCGATCGTCATCTTCATGATCTTGTTCGCGTGGTTCGTCTTCTATTCGCCGAACTACATGGGGCATGCGGATAACTACATCGAGGCAAACCCACTGGTAACGCCTGCGCACATTGTTCCGGAATGGTACTTCCTGCCGTTCTACGCGATCCTTCGCGCAGTTCCGGACAAGCTGGGTGGTGTTCTCCTGATGTTTGGTGCGATTGCGGTTCTGTTCATCCTTCCGTGGCTGGACACATCCAAGGTTCGCTCCGGCGCTTACCGTCCGCTGTTCAAGCAGTTCTTCTGGATCTTCGCGATCAACGCAGTTGCTCTTGGTTACCTCGGTGCCATGCCAGCTGAAGGTTGGTACGTGATCTTCTCCCAGATCTGCACAGCCTACTACTTTGCGCACTTCCTGATCATCCTGCCGCTGCTGGGCTTCCTTGAGAAACCCGCACCGCTACCGGCCTCCATTTCCGAGGCGGTTCTCAAGGGTGGGTCCGGAACGCCGGCCGGTGCTGTATCTGCACCGGAAACCAAGTAACGCGAGCCGATCAGGAGTTTTGAGAAAAATGAGCACCATGATCAAAATGGTTCGTGCACTCACCGCTGCAGCTGTCATCGCAGTTGCAGCCCCGGCTCTCGCGGCCGGTGGCCACAAGCCGAATATCGAGCAGTACCAATGGTCTTTCGCAGGTCCATTCGGCACCTACGACCGGGCACAGCTGCAGCGTGGCTTCAAGGTCTATCAGGAAGTCTGTCAGGCCTGTCACGGAATGCGTTTGATTGCCTTCCGGAATTTGATGGAAGAAGGTGGCCCAAGCTTCACTGAAGATCAGGCCAAAGCGATTGCTGCAGACTACATCATCGTTGATGGTCCGGATGATTACGGCGACATGTTTGAGCGTCCGGCGATCCTCGCGGACCGCTTCCCGTCTCCGTTCCCGAACGAGCAAGCTGCTCGTGCGGCCAATAATGGTGCGTATCCACCGGACTTTTCGCTCATCGCGAAGGCCCGTGCTGCGCACCGTGGTTTCCCGTGGTTTGTGTTCGACATCTTCACGCAATACGCGGAACTGGGGCCAGATTACATCACGTCACTTCTGACTGGCTATGTTGAGCCACCAGAGGGCAAGGAAGTCCCGGAAGGTCAGTACTACAACGATGCGTTCCTAGCTGGTGAGTTCATCTCCATGGCTCCGCCGCTCTCTGATGAGCTGGTCGAGTACACAGACGGAACTCCGATGACGACTGAGCAGTATGCGAAGGACTTGTCAGCGTTCTTCATGTGGGCAGCTGAGCCGCATATGGAAGCACGTAAGCAGATGGGCTTCCGCGTGATGCTCTTTCTGGTGATCTTCGCCGGTCTGCTCTACTTCACCAAACAGGCAATCTGGCGCGACGTGAAACACTAAGTTTCAGTCCCGCTCGTTATCTAAGGCCGCCGATGAATTTCGGCGGCCTTTTTCGTTTGGAAGACCTAATCGCTGCCGGCTGCAAAAGCGGTTTGACAGCGTGAGAGATTCGCCTCCATATCTGTGCCGAGTTTGTTGGCGAGGGACGGATATGACCAAGACAGTTCTCGGTGTAGTGGGCGGATCGGGCATTTATGATTTGCCAGGTTTGGAACAGTCTGAGTGGGTCAGTGTTGAGAGCCCTTGGGGCGAGCCATCAGATCAGGTCCGCATTGGCCGTATTGACGGAGTGAAGGTTGTTTTTCTCCCCCGCCACGGCCGCGGCCATGTGTATTCACCGACCGATATCAACTACCGTGCCAATATCGATGTGTTGAAGCGATGCGGTGTAACAGATCTCGTTTCTGTCTCCGCATGTGGATCACTTAAAGAAGAACTGGCACCGGGCACGTTTGTTCTGGTCGATCAATTCATTGATCGGACTTTCGCCCGCGAAAAGAGCTTCTTTGGTGCCGGTTGTGTTGCGCATGTTTCCATGGCGTTTCCGGTCAGCCCTAAACTGGTTGATACTGTTGAAGCGGCGGCCCGGTCTGAAAACCTGTCCTATCGTCGAGGTGGAACCTATCTCGCCATGGAAGGTCCACAGTTCTCGTCCCTTGCGGAAAGCCATCTTTATCGCGGGTGGGGCTGCGATGTGATCGGCATGACCAATATGCCGGAAGCCAAGCTCGCCCGCGAAGCCGAGATTTGTTACGCCACCGTTGCCATGATCACTGACTATGACAGCTGGCACCCGGATCACGGCGAGGTGGATATTCAATCCATCATTCAAGTCTTGAAAGACAATGCCTCCAACGCGCAGCGCCTTGTCGCGCGCATTGCTCGCGATATTCCTCGAGAGCATGAAGACTGCCCGGTTGGCTCCGATAAGGCCCTTGAATACGCGCTTATGACGGCCCCAGAAGTTCGAGACCCCGAACTGGTTGCCAAACTGAATGCGGTGGCCGGGCGGGTCTTGAAACGCAACTGACCGGCACTGGCAAAACAACTGCCCCTTTGTCTTTTCCTTTGTTATAACCGGCTTCGGCTTGAATTTGCTTCAAGTCGCCGCCCTGCTTGACCAACGCGAGAGAGCTTATGTCAGACCAAACGGTTCAAGACGAACTCATTGCTTCCATCCGCACCATCAAGAATTATCCGAAAGAAGGCATTCTGTTTCGGGATATCACCACATTGCTCGGCAATGCCCGTGCATTCCGGCGTGCGGTGGATGCACTCGTGCAGCCGTGGGCAGGGTCAAAAGTGGATCAGGTTGCGGGTATCGAGGCGCGCGGGTTCATTTTGGGCGGTGCTGTTGCGCACCAACTCTCTGCCGGTTTTGCGCCCATTCGCAAGAAGGGCAAGCTGCCTCACGAGACCGTTCGGATTGCCTATTCTCTTGAGTATGGTATCGATGAGATGGAAGTGCACAAGGACGCCATCAGACCGGGTGAGAAGGTCATCGTGGTGGATGATTTAATTGCGACTGGCGGCACCGCAGAAGCTGCCTGCAAGCTGATGAAATCGATCGGAGCTGACATTGTTGCAGCGTGTTTTATCGTAGATCTTCCGGATCTTGGTGGGCGCAAGAAAATTGAAGACCTTGGCGTTCCGGTCCGCACTCTTGTGGAGTTTTCCGGTCACTGAGGGTGCTCTGAGATGACCTTGCCAGAAACACAGCCGGTGTTTGATGAGAGCTTTCGGGAGCGCTTTGAACAGCTGCTTCAGTGGCGTCGGGATGTACGCCATTTTAAAACTGATTCAGTCCCGGAAGATGTTCTGAACCGCGTTTTGTCGCTGGCGGATATGGCACCTTCTGTCGGAAACAGCCAGCCTTGGCGCATTGTTCAGGTGGAAGGCCTTGAACGCAGATCTGCAGTCATGGAAGCGCACACAGCGGCAAATCGTGCCGCGTGCGAAAGCTATGGCGAAACAGAGCAAGGCAAAGCGTATCGCAGCTTGAAACTGGCGGGGCTTCGCGAAGCTCCCGTTCATCTTGCGGTGTTTGTTGACCCGAACCCGGAACAGGGCCACGGGCTTGGCCGTGCGACCATGCCAGAGACGCTGGCCTATTCTGCAGTCGGCATGATCCAGACGCTCTGGCTTGCAGCGCGGATCGAGGGGATCGGTCTTGGGTGGGTCTCCATTCTGGATCCCATAAGGACAAGTTGTATTCTTGATGTTAACCCAAGCTGGAGTTTTATTGCCTATCTTTGTCTTGGATACCCGGAAAAGAACTATGATGCTCCAGAGCTTGAGCGAAAAAGATGGCAGGCAAGGACGCCACTTTCCGACCGGATTTTGAAGCGGTGAGGACACGCGCATGACTATTATCGTTCGATCGACGCAGGATGAGGATCATGATGTGATCCATGATCTGCTGGTGAACAGGTGGACCAGCCCGGAAATGCTGCTGGATGGCGATCTGATTGATGCGTCTCAGCTGCCGGGGTTTGTTGCCTTTGAAGGAGACGAGCTTGTCGGCCTGGTGACCTTGATCATTCGCGACGATGAATGGGAAATCCTGACCCTTGATAGCGTCAATCGCTGGGGTGGCACCGGCTCCAAGCTCCTTGAGGCCGTCATCAATGATGCGCGGACCAAGGGCGTGAATCGTGTGACAGTGCGCACCTCCAATGACAATCTGGATGCGTTTCGCTTCTATCAGCGACGGGGCTTTCGAATGGAGCGTGTCCAACCCGGTGTGATCGATGAAGAGCGCGCCAAAAATCCCGAAATTCCGCTCCGTGGTGATTACGGTATCGAAATTCACGACGAGGTCTTGTTTGGTCGTGAGCTCTAGGGTCAGGACCCTTCGGACACTGACCCTAAGCGTTTGCTATTTGAGGGCGGCGCTCAAGAAACACCTTGCTCTTGAATGAGAACACCAGATCGCCTTGCTGGTTGGTACCAAAATTGTCAGCGAAGATAAGACCCCACGCCGGGCGCGTTGACGAATTTCTGGTTGCTGCAACGACAGAATAGTAGCTGATTGTGTCACCGGCGTAGACTGGCTTTATCCACTTCAAATCTTCAAAGCCGGGTGAAGGGCCGTAGCGGGCAGGCTGACGGCCTTCTTGAAGGGCTTCAACATGAAGCCGTGTATGAGTGGCCACAAGCAATTTCATGTAAACGGATGATGTGTGCCATCCCGATGCGCAGAGCTTGCCAAAATGGGTCTTGGATGCCGCTTCTTCGCTCAAGTGAAAGGGTTGAGGATCGTATTTCGAGGCGAAACGAATGATCTCTTCCTTGGTGAACTGGTGGGAGCCAAGGTCCAACCTGTCCCCAATCGCGTAGTCTTCCAGAAATTTGCTCATGACACTGCACCCCGTTTTTTGAAAAGGATGGGGTTTTCCTGAACCATGACCAAGGTGCCGTCCTGCTTGGTGACCTCAATCTTCAGTGAAACAAGACCAAGATCGGGTTTAGATTTGAGTTCTCGTACCTGTGTAACCTTGGCAGTCGCCTTCAAAATATCTCCCGGATAAACGGGGGCCTTCCAGCCAAGATCCTCTATTCCGGGAGACCCCTGACAGGTGCTGTTGTTTAACAGGCCATTGGCAAGAAGTGCCATCGTCATGGATGCAGTGTGCCAGCCGGACGCGGCCAAACCACCCAACATGGAAGCCTGCGCTGCCCTTTCATCCAGATGAAAGGGTTGCGGATCGAACTCTTGGGCGAATTCGATGATTTCATCCTTTGTGACTTTCTTCTGGCCGAGGTCAAACTCTTCACCAGCTGAAAAATCTTCGAAGTGGAGTTTTTCTGACATTCCATTTGGATAGCGCAACTCAGCTTGTGTGACGAGCGCAAACTTACGGTGTCACGGCTTCACTTCCGCAAGATTTATCAATGGCGGCCTGTTAGGGTCTTTTTGTCGGCGCTGACAATCCAAACAGTTGAAAATCAGAGTGAAATCAGATCATGCCTGCACCAGATCCGAGCTACATGAAACGCTTTTCGCGCGTTATCGATTATATTAGCGACAATCTGGATGGTCCGCTTGACTTGAACACACTGGCGGATGTCGCTGCCTTGTCCCCCTGGCACTGGCACCGGATTTGGCAATCAACCTTTGGGGAATCTGTTGTGGCCACAGTCCGCCGCATGCGCCTCTTTCGCGCGGCGGCTGATTTGGGACGGACAGATCTTTCGCTGGACAAGATTGCAATCCGGGCCGGGTACAGCAGTCAGGCGGCCTTCAACCGGAGTTTCAAGCAAGCTTTCCAACAAACCCCTGCAGCCTATCGGGAAAGAAGTGGCCACAGGGTGTTCAAGGATTTGGACCCTATGGCTGCTCTGACAGTGAATGATGGAGGTACTGCCATGTACAGCGTTGAAATTCGTTCAATCCCTTCAGAGACCTTGGGAGGTATTCGCCACAAAGGGCCATATATGGGAATTTCCAAGAAGTTCGAGCAACTGGTCGGCTACTTGGCAGTCAATCGCCTCTTCAGCAAATGTGGGGCAATGAAAGGGCTTTATTGCTCCGATCCGACGTCTGTTCCCGAAGACGAATTGGATTCAATTGCTGGCATCGTCGTAGAGGAGGATTTTCCTTTCGATGACATGGTCGAGCGGTTTGAGACGCGTGGGGGCGATTATGCAGTTCTCACGCATAAGGGACCCTATTCTGAATTGGCGTCTGCCTATCAGTGGCTTTATGGGGCCTGGATTACATCATCTGGCCGTGAGCCTGATGATGCCCCGGCGATGGAAATCTATCTCAACAATCCGCGGGAAACACCGCCGAGTGACCTGTTGACGGAAATCTGCATGCCGCTGAAATAGGTGTCAGGGCTTCTGGTCGCTCTGATTTTATCAAAGCGGCCAGAAGATCAGGATAGCGGGCAGGGCGACAGCCATGACCAATAGTTCCAAGGGCAAGCCCATTCGCCAATAGTCTCCAAACTTGTATCCACCCGGCCCCATGATGATCGTATTGTTCTTGTGCCCAATGGGGGTCAGGAAGGCACAGGATGCGGAGACGGCAACCCCCATCAAAAAGGCATCCGGGTTCACAGTCAATGTGTTGGCGATCTGAACTCCAATGGGCGCTGCAATCAAACATGTGGCCACATTGTTGAGAAAATCAGACAGCGTCATCGTCACCACCATCAGCAGCGCAAGGGTGACCCACGCCGGGGCGGTTTGGGTAACCGTTACGATGCTATCGGCGATGAGCTGCGCATTTCCTGACGCCTCGAAGGCCTGTCCCAGGGGGATGAGGGATCCGAGAAGGACAATCACCTTCCATTCAACCGCTTCATAGACCTCAGAGCCGCTGACGAGCCCGCTGGCCGCATAAAGGATCGTGCAGGCCGCGAGGGCGACGGGTAGATAAACCAGGCCTGCAACAGCTGCCAGAATGGCGAGCGCAAATCCGACAATTGCCAATCTGGCTTTGTTGCGTTGCATGACGTCTGTCTGCTTGCCTTCAAGCGGGAGAACACCCAGCCAGCTCGTTGCAGTGGCAATGCGCTCGCGTGACCCCAAGAGCAGCAGCACGTCGCCGGGTTCGATCTCCATGTGGCGAACCCGTTTGTGAACATGGCGTCCCTGTCGGGAGACGCCAAGCAATGTTACGCCATGACCATAAAGGAGGCTGAGACTGAATGCGCTGCGCCCCACAATGCGGGCCCCGTCCGGAACAATGGCCTCGCGAAGGGCCAAACCGCCGCCGGTGATCCCCGCCTTGTGCTTTTCGGACCCAGCAAATTCCAGCTTGGCCGCCCCCATGAAGGCCTCAATGGCTTTGGGGTCACCTTCGACAACCAGATAATCATCCTTGTTGATAGGTTCGCGTCCTGCAAAACCTCGAATGCGCCGCCCGTGGCGGATCAGACCGACGATGTTGATGTCCTTGTCATCAGCCAGCGGATAAAGATCGCCAACGGTCATGCCCTCTTCACCGATGGAGGCTTCAGCTATCTTCAATTCAGCAACATAGAGGCTTTCGACGGGATCTTCGTCTTTGCTGCCCTCCTGAAAGCGTTTGGGCAGGAGCCGCCAGCCAATAAAGGCCACAAAAAGAATGCCAACGGTGGCGACCGACAGTCCGACCCAGGCAAAGTCAAACATCTGGAACGGCTCACCCAAGGCGTCCTGCCGGTATTGGGCAATCACGATGTTGGGTGGTGTCCCGATCAGCGTGATCATGCCGCCGAGGATCGTGGCAAAGGAGAGCGGCATGAGGGACAAGCCAACCGAGCGGCTGGCTTTCTTTGCGGCTTCAATGTCCAGCGGCATGAGCAATGCCAATGCAGCCACATTGTTGATGATGGCAGACAGGCCAGCGCCTGCGACTGAGAAGATGCCGATATGGCCAGGCAAACTGCGATCTGCAGAAATCAGCTTGCTTGCAAGGAGTTCGATCGCGCCGGAGTTCATCAGGCCGCGCGACACGATCAGTACCAGCGCAATGATAACTACGGCTGGGTGACCAAAGCCGGTGAAGACATTATCCGTTGGAACCAGCCCGGCAATTGTCCCGACAATGAGCGCTGCAAAAGCCACAAGATCATAACGAATTCGCCCCCAAATCAGCAGAGCGAACACAACGCCAAACAAGGCAAACAGGGCGGATTGCTCAAAGGTCACAGGCGCAGCTCCTTTGGGGTCAGCAGAATCGTCGCGACAGCCTACCCTAGGAAACTTTGTGGCGCATGTCGGAACATTGTTGGTCGACGATTGGGCAGGACGTTCCTGCTCTCATACGACGCGAACCCGCAATGGAGGCAATCCCTCAATTTCGCCAACCATCACATCACCTTTTTGCACTGGTCCAACACCAGAAGGTGTGCCGGACAGGATAACGTCGCCAGCGGCCAGTTCGAAATATTCGGAGAGCGTGGAAATGATCTCCGGAACCTTCCAGATCATCTGATTCAGATCGCCATTTTGTGTCTCGGTGCCGTTGACCATAAGGCTGATCTTACCTGCCGAAAGAGGACCGGTTTCCGTTGCCGGGACGATTTCACCGATTGGAGCAGAGTTTTCAAAGGCCTTGGCGACTTCCCAAGGGCGGCCCGCCTTTTTGGCGTCAGCCTGCAGGTCGCGGCGGGTCATGTCCAGACTGACGGCATAACCGAAGACGTGATCAAGCGCGGTCTCTACCGAAATGTTCGTGCCGCCGGATTTCAGGGCGACGGCAAGCTCGATCTCATGATGAACGTCCGAAGTCTGGGACGGGTAGGGGAACTCGCCAGAAGGGGTTAGGTTGTTCGGGTTCTTTTGAAAAAAGAACGGCGGTTCCTTGTCCGGGTCGTGGCCCATTTCAATGGCGTGGGCTGCATAATTCCGGCCAATGCAATAAACCCTGCGCGCTGGAAATACGTCGTCTGTGTCTTTAACCGGAAGAGTGACTTGGAGAGGCGCTGGGATGACGTTGGACACGGTGAAGCTCCGCTGAAAATGAGTATTTTGAAATGAAAAGACCGGCTGTTTGGCCGGTCTCTCAGAACATCAGGTGTTGAACTTGAAGAGCATCACATCGCCGTCTTTGACGATGTATTCCTTGCCTTCATCACGGGCCTTGCCAGCTTCCTTGGCCGCATTCTCTCCGCCAAGGCCGACATAATCGTCATACCCAATGGTTTGGGCGCGAATGAAGCCGCGCTCAAAGTCAGTGTGGATGACGCCAGCTGCGCCCGGTGCCTTCGTGCCTTCGGTAATCGTCCAGGCGCGGGTTTCTTTTGGACCTGCCGTGAAGTAGGTGATCAGGCCCAGCAGATCGTACCCGGCGCGGATCAGACGGTCGAGGCCCGGTTCTTCAAGGCCGATTGTATCGAGGAAGTCTTTCTGCTCTTCTGCATCGAGCTGCGAGATCTCCGCTTCAATGGCGGCAGAAATCACAACGGCTCCAGCGCCTTCCTCGGCAGCTTTCGCCTGAACCTTTGCGGACAGGGCATTGCCCTCAGAAGCAGACTCTTCTTCAACGTTGCAAACGTAAAGGACCGGCTTGGAGGACAAGAGGTTCAATCCGTCGAGCATCTTTTGCTCTTCAGCGTCTGCAACTTCCAGCATCCGTGCCGGCTTGCCATCTTGAAGCAATGCAAGCGCACCTTCCATGATGGGAAGAACCGCTTTTGCTTCCTTGTCGCCAGTGGTCGCCTTCTTCTTGAGTGGCGCGATGCGGCGCTCGAGGCTTTCCATGTCGGCGACCATCAGTTCAGTCTCGACAGTATCGGCGTCGGCAATCGGGTCAACCTTGCCTTCAACGTGCGTGATGTCGCCATCTTCAAAGCAGCGCAGCACGTGGACAATGGCGTCGACTTCGCGAATGTTGGCCAGAAACTGGTTGCCCAGGCCCTCGCCCTTAGAAGCACCGCGGACCAGACCGGCAATATCCACGAAGGTGATGCGGGTCGGGATGATCTCTTTGGAACCGGCGATCTCGGCAATCGCATTCAGCCGGGTGTCTGGTACGGCAACTTCCCCGGTGTTCGGCTCAATTGTGCAGAACGGGTAGTTGGCGGCCTGCGCCGCCGCCGTCTTGGTGAGCGCGTTGAAGAGCGTGGACTTACCGACATTCGGCAGGCCAACAATGCCGCACTGAAATCCCATGTGTGGTCGCTTTCGGGTCTGATCTCTTGATATATTGCCGCTATGTGCCGGATGGGCGCGGTCAGGTCAAGAGAGCAGGTGCGATGAGGGCGCATTCGCGCGCTGTTTTGGCCGAATGAATGAAGCAGGCAGCAACACCACCTGCTCGAACGTGTGAGACTGCTGTCGTTTATTGCAGGCCTGCAAGGTCCAGAAACCCTTGCGGGCATCCTTTTGAGACAGGACTGGCTGCACGCATCAGATCGCCCAAATCAGCGGTCGGAGAGATGGTACCTTTCAGATGAACCCAAAGTTCTCCAATCAGCACTCGGCCCTGATCTGAGGTGCACTTGACTTGGACAGCTTCTCCGGCCCCCGCCCCAAACGCCGCATCGAAGCGGGCGCGGATGTCATCGGCTGTAACGGTCTGTCCGAGGTGGTCCTGCAAGAACCGTCCGACAGGAGATGAATTGACGGCATCCGTGATCAAAAGCGTATCGGCATAGTATTCTTCCGCGCCGCCTTCGCCGCGATAACAGGTGCCGTGTTTGATCCATTCGTGCCGGTCGAGATGACTTTGGGTGCCAGGCATGGCAACGTTGAGTGCATCGCGAAGGTCATCGGACAGGTCCACCTCCGGCAAGTCACCCCACGTTTCCGGTTTGTCTATCTGTTTGATGCTGTTTGGGACGCCGCAGTAAAAATTCCCGTTCGGCTGAGGCCACAACCCATGCACGGAGAGCTGCCGGGTCGCATGAGCAAGATTGCCGGCATTCAGGGCCTCGCACTCATCCTTGTTGGGACGAATTTCGCAAAATGACGGCTGCCAGCTTAGCGTCATCAAATTATCGGTCGATTCTGCTCCCGGAGATGGCTGAACGGGGTTTGAGCCGGGGGGCACTGGGGCGGTTTCTGTCTCGGCTTCTACAACATGGACACCACAAGATGTATGCACCCATCTGGTATTTGTGACTGGAGCACCGTCGATACGGATTTGAAAATAGTCGCCGCCCGGTTTGTTGATTGCGATCATGTCATAGGCGCGGCGGATGGATGTCGTTATGCCGCCGGGATTGGTAAAGCGGTTCTTGGATTGATAGGCCTCGCATTCTTGCTCAGCGATGAAATACCCTTCCAACTTTTCTGCCGCCCACGTTGGGGCAGGGGCAAACAGCAAAGCAGATGAAATGGCAGCATGGCCAAAGGAAAAACGAAACATCAGGCAATTCCTCAAATTGAAAAAACAACGTAGGAAGAATTGCTGGATGATGTGTCGAGAGTATGAAGCCTAGGCTGTGTGAACGAACGCAAGAGATTAGGCGTTCTTATCACTACTGCAATCCAGCGCGATCCAGAATGCCGCCATTGCAGCTTTTGCGCGCTGGTCGAGCCGCTTGAATCAAGTCTGCAATCGGTGTGTCTCTGGAAATTGTGCCATAAAGCCTGACCCAGATTTCGGTGATGAGTTTGCGCTGACCGTCGCGCGCGCATTTGATTTCGACCCGTTTGCCAGCGCCTTTGCCGAAAGCTGCATCGAAGGCTGCGCGGATGCCGTTGGCGCTCACCTTGTGACCGACATTGTCCCGGAAAAAGCGGCCTACCTGCGATGAATTGATTTCATCGAGCAGATAAAGCGCGTCGTCAAAATATTCTTCGGCTCCGCCACCGGCCTTATAACAGGAACCGTGTTTGAGCCATTCGTGTTTGTGCAGATGGCTTTGATAGCCCGGCATAGCTGTTTCCAGGGAGCGCTCGGTGCGTCGGGTGAGCTTTGGGTCAGGCAAGCGCCGCCAATTTGACGGTGTGTCTTGGGCCTTGAGAGACTGGGAGATGCCGCAGTACTCATTCGCCCGGGGTTGGGGCCACAACCCATGCAATGTGAGTTCGCGGGCTGCCTGTTTGAGGCGTCCCTTGTTGAGTTGCCGACATTCATTGATGTGCGGCAGGTCTTCGCAAAATGAAGATTGCCAGTTGAGTGCCAGAACGTTGTTTTTTGATTCCAGGCTCTTGGATGTGGCCTTGGGTTTTTCCGAGGAGGGCTTGGGTGTTGCAGATTTAGCTGCAGTCCCCGTTAGTTGGCCGCATGCCAGTGCCACCCAGCGTTGACTGCTTTTCGGTGCGTTCGGAATCTTGATCAGCAGTTTGTCGCCACCAACCCGGTTCAGGCCAAGCGTCTCATAGCTGCGCCCTCTTTCGAGCATGATGTTGCCCGGGTTGGTCTTCTTCTTTGTCGAAAGCAGAGCAGGGCATGATTTCGAGGCTGTGAAGGCTCCCGCCACCGGCTCAAGGGCGAGGCTTGTCTGTGAAAAGAGCACTAAAGCAGCAATCGCGGAGAGCAACAGATATGTTGAAGACGGAATAAGGGTCGTCATGGCCCACCTTACGCAACGTATAAATTCGCCGCTTTCTTAGCAGGGCTGGGAATGGTTTTCAGCTAGAAAAAAAATTGCTTACTCGCTCTTGTCGCCGAAGAGCTTCTTGAGCATGTCGGCCATGGGGCCGGTTTTGGGAAGGTTCGGGGAGTTCTGCTGGCGTGCCTGGTGAATGTGGCTTTTTTGCTTTGGCTTGTTGGGAACCGAGCCTTTTGCCGGGCGCTGAGCTTTTTCCGGTTGGAGTGCCAAGGTCAGTTTGTTGGCGAATTGACTGTCCTGACCGGCTGCAAGCATTTCTGCATTGTCCGCGATTTCGCGCAAGAGAGGTTCCAGCCAATCGCTGTCCGCCTTGGCGAAATCGCCTAAAACATAGTTCGAGACCAGCTTTTTGTCGCCAGGGTGTCCTATGCCAAGACGTAGACGGCGATAGTCTTGCCCGATATGGGCAGAGAGGGAGCGCAATCCATTGTGGCCGCCGTGCCCTCCGCCGGCCTTCATGCGAAACTTGGCAGTTGGAAGATCCAACTCGTCATAGATGACAGCAATATCCTCCGGCTCGATCTTGTAAAACCGCATGGCTTCGCCGACAGCCCGACCGGATTCGTTCATATAGGTCGACGGTTTCATCAAGAGAGCTTTTTCGCTGCCCAGCCGGCCTTCGGAAACTTCTGCCTGAAAGCGCGCCCGCCAAGGCGCAAAAGATGAATGAACCCGGTGGATTTCATCCACTGCCATAAAACCGATGTTGTGTCGGTTGCCTGCGTATTTAGAACCCGGGTTTCCAAGTCCGACAATCAGTTTCATGATGTGTCTCGAAGGCTGTTTTTGTTGAACATGATCAGAGCGAAAAGGCTCTCAAAACGAAAAAGCAGCCAAAGTGGCTGCTTGGGGTGCGAGAGGCGATCGCGCCTCCCGCCAAATCTTACAGAACCAAGCTTACTCGCTTGCTTCCTCTTCACCGCCTTCGCCGTCAGTGTCGTCTTCTTGAACACCGCCGCCAGGAGCAGCGAGTGTTGCAACTGTGAAGTCACGATCAGTGATGGTCGGCTGCGCGCCTTCCGGCAGGTCCGTTGCAGAGATATGCAGCGTGTCACCAATGTCGACCTTCGCCAGGTCAAAAACCAGTGTTTCCGGAATTGCGTTTGCAGGAACCTGCAGCTCGACAGTGTGACGGACAACGTTCAGCATGCCGCCTTTTTTCAGGCCTGGGCAGGTTTCTTCGTTGATGAAGGTCACCGGAATGTCGACGGTCAGAGTTGTGTTCTTGGAAACACGCAGGAAGTCAACGTGCAGAACATCATCACGAACCGGATGCAGCTGGTAATCCTTTGCGATCACCTGATGCTTTTCGCCATCAATGTCGATGGTTCCGATGTGTGTCAGGAAGCCGCCCTTATGCAGGGTGAGGGTGGTTTCTTTCACCGGAATGGTGATCGGCTGTGCCGGTTTCTTATCGCCGTAGATCACGGCTGGAAGAAGGCCTTCGCGACGCAGTGCCCGAGCGGCCCCCTTGCCCACGCGGTCCCGTGCCGACGCCTTCAGCTCATAGCTGGTAGCCATGGCAAAACTCCTATAGATGTTTTGGAACAGGCTGGCGAAGCTTGGAGCGGATTGCTCGACTTCGGTATCAGCCCATCGACGCCTCCTCCAGGGGTGCAGGCGCTGCGCGCGTATAACGGATATCCTGCCCTGACGCAAGCTAGTCGCTGTGTATTTGACAAATAACTGCCGATTAGCCTTTCAAACGCCGACTTGTATCTTCTTTGAAATTTGTGTTTGTCTTTTTTTCAAACGCTTGGCGCCAAACGTCGGCAAGCTCGGGCAGAGCTGCCAATTGTGTGGCGATCTCAGGATCAAGGCGCGGATTGAAACGGGCTGCTATAACTTCGTGTAGCGGCCAGTTTGGGCATGGGCGGTCGGTTAGGTCGAGTTGGTCGCCTGTTTCTGCCACACCTTCTTCAAGGACACGGAAATACCATCCTGTTTTCAGGGTTTTCTGAAATGATGGGGCCATAGTTTGGATGCCGGTATGCAAGTTCAGCTTCCAGCAAGGTTGGCGTCCATGGGAAATCTGAATCAGGGCAGTTCCACACCGAAAAATATCCCCGAGATGGGTGTTCTTTTCGTTCAGGGCTTTTGCGCTGATGTTTTCGCCGAACTTGCCGGGGGCAAAGTCAAAATCAGCGTCCGGATAGGTGTCGCGCCAGTGTTGATAGTGATCTGCACAATAGAAATGCAGGGCCTTGTCTGGCCCGCCGTGGACCGACAGGTCCGCTTGTTGGTCTGAGGCAAAGCCATTTTTGGTGATGGAAACCGGGCCTGCAACAGCGGTTTTGCGGATGGCAGACGGTGCGCGGTCCGGCCACCGGTCTTCCGGTTGTCCTGCATAAAGGCCAACAATGCTTGAGGATAAGTCCACCATAAAAATCTCGCTAATAATGCTGCAATAACAAAAAGGGCGACCCGTGAAACCCGGATCGCCCTTCAATAATGATCAATCGCTGAGCCGGATCACAGGAACAGGCTGGAGACCGATTTTTCAAGAGCTGTCCGGTTGATGGCTTCCCCAATCAGCGGTGCAATCGAGATCGCCCGGATGTTTGGAGCTGCCGTCACTGCCGCTGTCGGTTCAATCGAGTTCGTGATCACCAGTTCCTTGAGCTTGGAAGAGGTCACCCGCGCAACTGCGCCGCCTGAGAGAACACCATGCGTGATGTAGGCTGTAACTGACTTCGCCCCTTTCGCCAACAATGCTTCGGCAGCGTTGCAAAGTGTTCCGCCACTGTCGACAATGTCGTCAACGAGAATGCAGTCGAAGCCGTTCACATCACCGATGATGTTCATGACTTCCGATTCTCCAGGTTTGTCGCGACGCTTGTCGACGATGGAGAGCGGGGCTTCGATCCGTTTCGCCAAAGCGCGGGCGCGAACAACACCACCGACGTCTGGAGAAACGACCATAACGTTATCAGTTGCGTAGCGCTCCTTGATGTCACGGGTCATGACAGGCGCTGCAAACAGGTTGTCCGTCGGAATGTCGAAGAAACCCTGAATCTGACCTGCATGAAGATCCATGGTCAGGATGCGGTCGGCCCCTGCTTCGGTAATCAGGTTTGCAACCAGCTTTGCTGAAATTGGAGTACGTCCTGAGGCACGGCGGTCTTGCCGGGCGTACCCGAAATAGGGAAGAACAGCGGTAATCCGGCGTGCGGAGGATCTGCGCAATGCATCAATGATGATGAGCAGTTCCATCAAATGGTCGTTGGCTGGATAGCTGGTCGGTTGGACGACAAAAACGTCTTCACCGCGAACGTTTTCCTGAATCTCCACAAAGATTTCCTGATCCGCAAACCGACGAACCTGGCACTTGGCCAGCGGAGCATCAAGATATTTGGAGATTTCCTCAGCGAGGGCTCTGTTCGAATTGCCCGCGACGATTTTCATAAGCCGCAAGTCCTTTTGGCGCGACACCGGATGTTTTGCGCACTGGGTGCATGAAAAATATCCGGTCAGGGTCGAATACAAGGGGCTACGACAATCGCGCTAAGCAGACTGTCGGTAGCGGCGGCGTTGTAACAACAGGGCTGGAAAAGAACAACAGCGCGCAGGCTGGGAATGCAAAGAATCTTAATTTTCTTCGCCAGCTTGCATGTTGCCGTCTAAGATATCAGGCCTTTTTCAACCAGGCGTCGATTTCTACTGTCGTCCGGCGGGCAATCCGCTGAAGGGTACCAACATCAACAACAGACCATGGATCGCCGGACACGCCGCCAATGGTTTCGAGGCCTTGAAGGCGCTTCACGCGGCGACCATTGGCATCCACAATATCGAATACATAGAAAACAGTTGTGGAGGATGTGTCGCCTGTCGCCGAGAGGTAGCCGTTCACCCGATAGGTTGCCTTGGCATTCAAGCGGCGAACGAGATTAAGTCCCATGCTTCCAGCCGCGTTGCCAATTTCAGACGAAAGCTCATCGGCCTTGTTAGCCGGCATTCCCGTAAATGGTTCAAAGGCGAACGTTACTGATTCTGGTGCAACAACAGGAGCTGGGCTCAATGCAGGTTGAGTTGTTTGTGTGATGCCCGCCGGTGGGCGCGGATCGGATTGGCACGCCGATGCAACCAGGCCCAGAACGACGGCTGCCAGAATTTTCAGCAGGGGGAAGGACTGGGGTAGAGGGGAAGAAGCCATGAAGATCTCGCGAAAGGAAGTTGTCTTTTTGCTTTCCTGCCGAACCGGCAAATCAGTTGGCCTACATCTAGCCCGCCTTTATCGGAAGGTCGAGAGGGTGTCTCGTTAAGGCTTCAGGCCCGGCATCGGTTACAAGATAGGTTTGACCGATGGACATGGCTGTTTCATTGACCGAATCCATTAAGATCATGTGAAGAAACAGAACCATGTTTTTTGCAATCTCGGTCGGATTGTTCTTGTAGGCCATAGGCCTGTCCACCCATGTGGGCGCAAAACGCGCACCCAATGAGTAACCGCAAGCATTTAGCCGGTGGGGCATCATGCCTCGATCATCCAAGGTCCGTGCGTGAGCCTCAAAAAGGTCGCCCATGGTGTTGCCGGGGCGCAGAACGGTTTCGACCTCTGATAGGGCAGCACGGCAAGCGTCATACATTTCATGATGGCGCGGTGTTGGAGTGCCGACCACAATTGTCCGCATGGCGGCGCAGTGATAGTGACGATAAACGCCAGCCCATTCCAGCGTGATCTGGTCGTTCGCCTGAAGCGTTCGGCGGCTGCTTTGATAGCGGCACAACAGGGCGTCTTGTCCAGAGCCGATGACAAATTCATTGGCCGGATAGTCGCCACCGCCTTCCAACACTGCGGACTGCATAGCGGCCAGAATGGTGTCCTCCTTTGCGCCGGGGCGTATTTCTTCCCAACCGGCCTCATAGGCTTGGTCAGCTAGTTCTGCTGCTTTGCGGATGACGACCAGTTCTTCGTCGCTCTTGATGGCGCGCAGAAGCGGAATGATACGCGATGCGTCGGACAAATCAGCAAAGCTGTTCAGCTCCTGCTGAATTTCCAGCGCAATGTTGCCGGTCATCCCGTGGGTTTCGTATTCGACCCCAATTCGTGCCCCAAGAAGGTCGAGGTCAAACAACAAATCCTTGAGTTGCCCAATGGGGCTAGATTCCCCCCAGACGATCCAGGCGCGAATGTCAGTCAGATTGGAGGTCCGCATCGCCTGTCGATGGTCGGCAGGCCTTGTCAGCAGTACCTTCGATCCATCTGATTTTACGACAAGGCATTGTACGAAGCTGTAGCCAAATGTGTCATACCCTGTGAGCCAGTACATGCTCTCCTGAGCAAACAGGAGCATGGCATCCAGCTTCTCCTCCTGCATGCGTTTCAAGAGGCTGGCCGACCGATTGTCGAATTCTTGCTGGGTAAAATGCAGGGCCATGGTTAGTCACCTGAAAGCATGATGGCAGAAATTTGCCGCCCGTAGTCGGGCTCTTTGCGGTGTGTTGTGCGGCGGTAGGAGAAGAACTGCTCTTCATTCGCATAGGTGCAAAGCGCCAGTGCATGCACATCGCCAATATCTGCCTGTTTCAGTCTGTCGGTAATGAAAGCTGGAAGATCGAACATGTGATGATCTGTGGTTCCAGATGCAATAAAATAGCGCTTCCAGTCGCTATTTTGCTGTGAAAAGCGATCATGGAATTCCGGGCCGACTTCATAAGCAGACTGTGAAATGGTCGGGCCGAGAACTGCCGATATGTTTTCGCGCCGAGCTCCCAAGACTTCCATGGCAGAGACTGTGTTTTCCAGAACGCCGCCAATTGCGCCTTTCCATCCGGCATGAGCCGCACCGACCACGCCAGCTTGGCTATCTGCAAAGAGTACAGGTCCACAATCCGCGGTCAAAACGCCAATCGCCAGACCGGGTTGATTGGTCACCAGAGCATCGCCGTTCTTATCGGCACCCTCAGCGAAGGGGGCGGACAGGGAGATCACGTTTGGCGAGTGGATCTGGTAAGGCGTTGCGAGCCAGTCCGCCTCAGCGCCTAGCGCGCTGGCGACTCTTTTGCGATTTTCCAGAACGCTATCACGGTTATCCTTTGATCCAAGGCCAACATTCAGGCCTTCATAAATGCCCGACGACACTCCGCCTTTGCGGGTGAAAAAACCATGCGTCAGTCCGGGGAAATCGAGAGCGCTGGATGTGATCATGCATCTTTCCGGAGGTTCGTGCCAAGTTCAGGCAGGGTGCCACGACAAATCGAAAGGGGGCAAGGCCACTGGCTTGTGGGTGATCGCCAAAACCTTGAACAAGTTACCCATCTGGTCCGGGGCTGCCAGGCGTTCCACCGCGTCCCGAATGCACTCTTGCGTTTTCGGGTCTTTGCTATATCCCAATGCTCCAGCCCTTTCGAGCAAACCAAGTTTGACAAGGAAGTCGCCTTGGGTCTGCGGGGCGTGGACGTGTGCGCCAGCGTGGGCTGCAGAGCGAGCGAGTGCTTCAAAATTCACGTGAGCGGTGATGTCAGCTGCACCGGGGTGTGCAAACACATCGTCATATGCGTGTTTGTAAAGTGCCTGAAGTGTGTCTCCGAGCGCTGTTATTGTGTACCCGTAGTCGATGAACAGCGCCAAACCGCCAAATCGCGTTATTCGCTCTGCAATCTGCGAAGTGATTGCGTTTGCAGCAGGTTGGGTTTCCAATACGGCATCGCGGGGAGCGTGAGCGGCATAAGCGGGCAGCGCTGATTGCTCCAGCTGGGCAACACCGATACCGAACGAGAGGTTACCCTCATCGTTGAGGCCCACCATCCGTTCGCGCCAGCCTATTTCGGTCTTGATGAATTGACGTATTGGCAAAGCGTCGAAAAACTCGTTTGCGATCACGATGAGCGGGCCATCTGGAACCTCAGAGAACATATCCCGAAAGGTGGGCGTCAGTGGTGCAGACTTGAGTGTGTCTGCTTGTTTTTCTCTGAGACGAGGGCTCATTTCGACGAGGTTTAGTTGCGCGTTCTCCATAAAGCCTGGTTGAAGCGCGGCCATGCGAAGGAAATCTGCCATCAAGGTGCCACGCCCCGGTCCAAGCTCGACGAGCTGAATTGGTTCGTCGTGCTGCAGAAAGTCGCTGGCCTGCATGCAAAAGGCACCTATAAGTTCGCCAAACATCTGGCTGACTTCAGGGGCTGTGGTGAAATCTCCCATCTCACCAAAAGGCTCTTTTGTCGTGTAGTAGCCGTGGTTCGGATCAGCGAGGCACGCGGACATGTAGTCTGCGACGGACAGTGGCCCTGTGGCCACAATCCGCTTCTTCAGCTTTGTCAGGAGCGGTGTCGTCATGCTGCAGCTTTTGCACGTTTTGCAGACCAGATCATGACCAAAAGGCCTATCAGCATCATCGGCAATGACAGCAGGATTCCCATGGTGAGAAAATCACCAAAATAGCCGATATGAGCGTCTGGGACGCGGTATAGTTCTGCAATAGACCGTCCTAGACCATACCCGAAGGCAAACGCGCCGGCGATAAAGCCGGGTTTTTTTAACAGCTCAAACCGGTGGCTCAGAAGTCGAATAACCAGAAAGAGCAAAACACCCTCTAGCGCTGCTTCATAAAGCTGGCTTGGATGGCGCGGTTCCGGTCCGGCGCCTGGAAACACGAATGCCCACGGTACATCGGTTGTTCGTCCCCATAGTTCAGCGTTGATGAAGTTTGCTACGCGTCCGAAGAAAAGGCCGATGGGGGCAGCGCACCCGGCCAAGTCGAACAATGTCCAGATGGAAATCCCGCGAGTGTAGGCAAATAGACCCATTGCTATCACGGTCCCCAGAAAGCCGCCGTGGAACGACATGCCACCGGTCCACACAGCCAGGATTTCTCCTGGATTGGCCAGAAAATGAACGGGGTTATAAAAGAGGACGTAACCAAGACGACCGCCAACAATGATGCCGAGTGTACCCCACAAGACGAAGTCGTCGAGGTCTTGCTCGCTTGGGCGTTTTCCTTCGCCCCATAACCGATCATTCAGCACAAGAAGACGCATATAGCGCCACGCAAGCAGGATGCCGGCGATATAGGCAAGCGCGTACCAGCGAATGGCGACGGGGCCAATTTCCACCAGAACGGGATCAATGGCCGGAAATGGGAGGGCAAGTAGAGGGGTCAAGATCAAGTCTCAAATCAAAATGCCAGCGTGGCGGGCGCCTGGAAGGCGGGAACGTTGCCAGACGCTTGCCCAAGTCAGCGGCAGTCGTCAAGGGTTGGTGCGATTATGCGGTTGGCAAAGTCGACCGTGTCTTGAACTTGTTGCCAAAGCCACATAGGTGTCTATCAGACTTTTCGGCGTTTGAAGGAGTGTTCCATGACGCAAGGCCCAAACCGGTTTCTGGACGATTTCGCTAAACTCATGACCGATGCTGCCGGTGTGGCGCAAGGTGCCCGCCGCGAAGTGGAAACTGCATTTCGCGCGCAAGCCGAACGGTTCCTCTCCGACATGGATTTGGTTTCACGGGAAGAGCATGAAGTGGTCAAGGAAATGGCTGTTCGTGCTCTTGATCGCGTCGAAGAGCTGGAAGCCCGACTCGCGGAACTTGAGAAAAAGTCAGATTGATCAGGCAAATCACGGTATTTTGCCGTGGTTTTAAACAGGCATTTGATTTTCGCGGTAACCTGCGGAAATCATTTATATTTTTTCTTTTTTGCTAAGCGCCGTCCACAGGTTTCCGATTGCTCCAATCCACTGATTGGTATCGCATAATTCTGTCATGCTCCTATACTCTTATGTAACGGGGATTCGTTCGGAGCACCGAAGAAGTCGCGTTCAGTTAAAGGTTGCTCCACCACCTTGGGACCTGCCCGAGGGCCGTGATCGGACGCTAACCGGCATGGCTTTCCGGCTCGAAAGGGAGACGGCTATGAGCCTTATCGAACTTGAATTCGAGCGACCTGATAATCCCGTCGATGCAATCGAGACAGTTGCCGCCTTGAACGACTGGACCTTTGAACGGTCAGGCGATGACGAGATCACGATTTCCATTGCGGGAAGCTGGTGCGACTATCACGTCTCCTTTTCGTGGATGGAGGAAGTCGAAGCCCTTCATCTTGCCGTTGCTTTTGACCTCAAGGTGCTTGAACCCCGGAAAAATGAAATCGTGCGGCTCCTTGCATTGGTCAACGAACAGCTCTGGATGGGCCACTTTGACCTCTGGCATACGGAAGGCGTTGTGATGTTCCGCCAGTCTCTGCTGCTGGCTGCGGGTGCTGAGGCAAATGCCGGCCAGATTGAAGGCATGCTGACCAATGCGCTGGAGAATTGTGAGCGCTACTATCAGGCCTTCCAATTTGTTATCTGGGCTGGTAAGTCTGCTGACGAAGCCGTCGAGATATCCTTGTTTGAAACTGCTGGAGAAGCATGACTTTCTCAAATGAACGCCCCTTTTTGCTTGTTGGGGCTGGAAAAATGGGCGGCGCAATGCTGTCCGGTTGGATGGCTGAGGGAGTTGATCCCTCGGCCATTATCGTGAGTGATCCGGGGCCGCCGGATGAAGTGCGCGAGGTGCTGACAAAGTATGGCATAAAGCTGGTTGATCGACCGCCGGAGGATGTCCAGCCGGGTCTGGTGATGATCGCAGTGAAGCCGCAGCTGATGGATGTGGTCTTACCGGGGCTTAAGTCTGTTGTTGCGTCTGATACGCTTGTGTTGTCAGTGGCAGCTGGAACTCCGGTTTCTGTGTTTGAAGGCGCATTCGGCCGTGTGCCGATCGTTCGGGCCATGCCAAATACACCGTCCATGGTCAAACGAGGTATTACTGCCGCTTTCCCAACTGCAGCGGTATCCGAAGCGCAAAAAGAAACGGTTACTCAGCTTCTTTCTTCCATCGGCCAGGTGGTTTGGCTGGAGAGCGAAGAGCAGGTGGATTTTGTGACCGGGGTAAGTGGGTCTGGTCCGGCCTATGTTTTCTGGATGGCGGAATGCTTGGCCAAAGCCGGTGAAGACGTGGGATTGCCAGCAGGCATGGCGCGTCAATTGGCTATTGCGACGGTAACAGGCGCCGGTGAGCTGATGCATCAGTCAGACATCGATCCTTCTACCTTGCGTCAGAATGTGACGTCTCCCAACGGGACGACGGCTGCAGCCCTTAACCTCTTGATGGCTGACGATGGATTGGAACCTCTGTTGACAGCGGCTGTGCAGGCGGCCGTGAAAAGGGCTGGTGAATTGGCGGGTAAATAACCATCTGTTGCCGTCATTTGGTCGCAGTTCCTTCTCTTTTCGCCCATATGCTCCTATGTTTGAGGAGAATATCCGGAGGCAGACATGGCGACCGCTAAAACTCAGCAGAAGATCCTTGATACATTTCTGACGCTTATGGCAGAGCACAGCTATTCTGACGTGAAGCCCAGCATGTTGGCGAAAGCTGCGGGTGTGAAGATGTCGGTTCTGCGGGAGTGCTATCCGTCCAAGCGCGCCTTGATTGAGGCGTTTGCGATGCGGATTGACCGAGCGGTGCTGGACGAACAGGCTGACGATATGGACGATCAGCCCCCGCGAGATCGGCTGTTTGATGTTCTCATGACGCGAATCGATCACCTTCAGCCTCATAAAGAAGCTCTGAGGTCTCTCATGAAAGCGGTGCGCCGTGATCCGGGGCTCGCTTGGGAACTCAACCCGGTTGCTGTGCGATCGCAGGTCTGGATGCTGGAAGCTGCCGGAATTGACGCGTCAGGACTTCGCGGTCGAATTATCGCGCAGGGCGTTGCCGTGGCGTTTGCCCGCGTCGTTGATGTTTGGATGGACGAAGAAGACGAGGGCATGCCGCGCACCATGTCAGCTCTAGATCAGGAGCTGGATCGCGGTGAGGGAGCAGTTCAGATGCTTGATCGCGCTGGCAAACTTACCTCAATTTTGTCGTCAGCTGGTGGAATGCTGAAACGCAAACGCAAGACATCCTCCCAGGATTGGGAGGATGATGAGTGGTCCAGTCCCTCGGACCAAGCCCGGGAAACGGACCCGAACGCCACAACCGTCCACTGACCACCTTGCAACTCATTTGAAAGTGGCCCAGTTTGCTTGGCTCGATAAATGAGTAGGATGATGGTGTGAGTGATCAAATTACCTCCGATGATTTTTTGAATGTCGATGTTCGCGTGGGGCAAATTGTGGAGGCTGAGGAGTTTCCCGAAGCGCGTAAACCCGCCTTTAAGATGAAAATCGATTTCGGTCCTGAGATCGGTATCAAAAAGACTTCTGCCCAAATCACAAAAAACTATAGCTTGGACGACCTTGTCGGTAAGTACGTCATGGCTGTGGTGAATTTTCCACCGCGCCAGATCGGGCCAGTTATGTCTGAGGTTCTAACGCTCGGTGTCCCTGACGAGGAGGGTGAAGTTGTTCTGATTTCACCGGACAAATCGGTCCCGATTGGCGGGCGACTTTACTAAAAATACCTCAGGTTGGAACGCGAACGCGGGCTCTTAGACCTCCCAGTGGACTGTCTTCCAAATAGATGTCTCCGCCGTGGGAGCGGGCGATATCGCGAGCAATTGCCAACCCAAGGCCGCTGCCTGATACGTTCTGATTTCTGGATTGATCCAGCCGTTGGAAAGCGCGCAGCGCGGTCTCGCGTTCCCCTGTTGGGATGCCTGGGCCGTTATCGTCAACGATGACGGTCAACCAGCCCCCGTCATGTTCACCGGTGACCTCAATTTGGGTCGCGAATTTCGCTGCATTGGTCACAAGGTTGGCGATGCAGCGCTTGAAGGCTATGCGACGCAGATTAACGATCGAGTCGCCCGAGTAGGTTGCTTTCACATTGTGGCCGGTTATTTCTGCTTCTTCTTCAATTTCCTCAAGCAACAGGGCAGCGTCGGTTTCTTCTGCGACTTCATCAGCATCGCCGCGCGCAAATGAGAGATAATCTTCTAGCATGTGGGTCATCTCATCCACATCCTTGCGCATGGCATCGCTTTCCGGCGTGTCGCCAAAAAGCGCGAGCTGCAAACGAAAACGGGTCAATATAGTTCTTAGATCGTGACTGACACCTGCCAGCATTGTGGTGCGCTGTTCCATTTGCCGTTCGATCCGGCGGCGCATTTCAATGAAGGCATGTGCCGCTTTTCGCACTTCGCGGGCGCCGCTGGCCCTGAACCCTTCGACCGGGCGCCCAAGGCCGAAACTTTCTGCAGCTGCTGCAAGCCGAACAATTGGCCGGATTTGGTTCCGCAAGAACAGCATCGCAATGATGATCAGAACCATTGATGTGGAGAACATCCAGACCAGGAAAATATGTGAGTTTGAGGCAAAGGTCTGGCTGCGACGGGCAAAGACCCGCAAGACTGCGTTTTCAAGCTGGATCCTGATTTCAACGTATCGCGACTGACCAACCGTATCGATCCAAAACGGCTTGCCGATTTGCTGACTGATGGCTTGGCTGAGGCCTTGGTCAATCACGTCGAAATAAGGTTTTGGCGCTGGCGGTGGGAGTGGCTCGGGCGGCATCAGGCTAATAGACAGTCCCAAAGCCTTTGAACTCATGGTTTCAATCAGCTGATTGTCTTCGTCCTGCGGAAAATTCTCCAGAACAAAGACGATGGCCGCGATATCACGAACCACGGCGTCTGACATCCGCTGAGACACCAGTTCGTAGTGTCGTTCCATGAACACGATTACCAAGACGGACTGCAAAAGCAGGATCGGAACGACAATGATCAAAAGGGCTCGCGTGTAGAGACCCTTTGGCATGTATCGATAGATAAACCGTGCGGTTTTCCGATAGGCCCACACCAAAGGCCTCACAGGAAACGATGTGGTTACTCGGTCGGTGAGGGCGGACCAACTGAACATTCGCTCTCTGTGCTTGCTTTCATCTGTCCGTTGTTCAGTCACAAGCTAGCCTGTAGCCTATGCCCCGAACGGTTTGTAGATATACCGGATTACCGGGGTCATCTTCGATTTTACGGCGGAGGCGATTGATCTGCACATCCACGGTCCGTTCTCCCAATCCACTGTCATCGCCAACAATCTTATGGCGGGGAACGGTTGCTCCTGGTTGTTCGGCGAATATGGAGAGGATTTGTTTTTCTCGGTCCGTGAGGCGAATGGGGGCATCGCCATTTTTCAATTCTCCGCGCCCCGGGTTGAAGACGAACGGTCCAAATTTGATCTCTGTTGCAACATGGGTGACCCGCGGCCCGCCGCGCCGCAAAATCGCGGAAAGCCGAAGTAAAAGTTCTTTTGGTTCAAAAGGTTTGGCCAGATAATCATCTGCTCCGACTTCCAAACCGGCGATCCGGTCTGACGCGTCCGATCTGGCGGTCAGCATCAGGATTGGAACATCCGAGTGATCGCGCAGCCAACTTGCCAAATCCAGTCCGGTCTCGCCCGGCATCATGACATCGAGGATCAAGAGGTCAAAAGACAAGCCGCTCAAGCACGTTCTTGCTTCCTGTGCATTTGCAGCGGTTGTCACACGGTAACCGTTCTCTGAGAGCAATCGTCCCAAGAGGTCGCGGATACGCTGGTCGTCATCCACGAGCAGAAGGTGGCTGGCATTGTCGTCTGGCAAAAGTGCGTTCATGGGGCGCTGGATGTCTTGTCTGAACTGGTTCCGGTTTCGTCGTGACGAACGTTGATCAGATTGGCAACTTCGCTGCGTGCTTCTGGATCAATCATTTGAAACAAAAACTGTTTCACCGCGTCAGTTGCGCCATTTGGCAAGTCTTTTATGGCGCGATCAAGGCGTTCTGTCTGCAAGAGCGCCAGACGTCGGGCCAAATCGTGTCCCTTGCTGGTTGTATGCAGCAGGCGTTGGCGCCTGTCGATGGCTCCCGGACGTTGTTCGATGAAGTCCTCATCCACCAACTGCTTCAAAACACGGCCAAGGCTTTGTTTTGTGATTTTCAGGATGCCAAGCAAGTCGGTGACCATGATGCCCGGATGCCTATCCACGAAGTGAAGAACGCGGTGGTGAGCGCGGCCAAATCCGTATTGTGCAAGCACATCATCCGGATCGGACGTGAACTCTCGATAGGCAAAGAACAAGAGCTCTATCAGCTCGTAAGGAACAGATCCGGACACGCCTTTTGGTGGTGTGCTGCCATCGGCCTTAGTGCTCGCAAGTTTGTGAGCAGGCCGGGAAACGAAATTTATGTCAGCCATATTGACTTATTTCTGATCGATTGTTACTGATAAGGCGTCTTGAGCGAAATGATCGGTCTTTTTGGTCTGTTTTTGCGCATTTGCGTTACCGCGAATCCTTTCTGGCCCATTCGTTCAGACAAGATACCGGGACTTGTCTCACCGTGCAAAGCGCGGACGCGGGTTGGTGGCTTGGCTGCCGACGGTGATGCTTGCTTCCGACATGAAACAACAATTCGTTCCGCAAAGAACGGGCAGGAGAGATTTCGATGAGCGGCTTGCCTTTTGACCAGCTTGAGGGTGAGATTTGGTACGATGGCGCTTATGTGCCTTGGGCAGAGGCCAAGCTCCATGTGCTTAGTCATGGCTTGCATTACGGCAGCAGCGTGTTTGAAGGCGAGCGCGCCTATGGCGGGCAGATCTTTAAGTCCGAAGAGCACACGCAGCGCCTTTTGGCCTCCGCTCGGGAAGTCGGCTTTGATATTCCCTGGAGCGAAGAGCAAATCAACACGGCCAAGGAAGACCTCCTGAAGCGCATGAACCTGGTCGATGCCTATATTCGCCCGGTTGCTTGGCGCGGCAGCGAGATGATGGGTATTTCGGCTCAGAAAAACACCATTCATCTGGCTATCGCGGCATGGGAGTGGCCAAGCTACTTCGATCCGGAGCAACGGTTGAAGGGCTTGCGTCTGGATATGGCACAATACCGTCGTCCGGACCCGGCGACTGCGCCGTTCAAGGCGAAAGCAGCGGGCCTTTATATGATCTGCACGATTTCTAAGCACGAGGCTGAACGTAAAGGTTATGCCGATGCAATGATGCTGGACTATCGGGGGCAGGTTGCCGAGGCAACAGGTGCAAATGTGTTCTTCATCAAGGATGGACAGATCCATACGCCGAAGCCGGATTGTTTCCTCGATGGAATTACGCGTCGGACCGTAATTGATCTCGCCAAGGCGCGCGGTCTTGAGGTCATTGAACGCGCAATCATGCCGGAAGAGCTTGAAGGCTTTGAGCAGTGCTTCCTGACAGGTACGGCTGCTGAGGTTACACCTGTCGCCGAAATCGGCCCGTATTCGTTTGAAGTTGGGGCAATCACCAAATCCCTGATGGCTGATTATGATGCAGCCGTTCGTCCGCAAAGCGCGGCACCGACAGCCGCTGTCGCTTAAGCAGCGCACGGACAGTAAGAGATTGAAAAGGCGGGCTGTGACCCGCCATTTTTGTTGGAATTACTGTGTTTTCGGGTCGTCGTGATGCGGTTGAAACAGTTTGCCGCGCTCTGCAAAGAGGATGGCGAGAAACCCACCTGCGCCATAGAGTGTGTAGGCGAGGGCGAGTGGAACAGTCGTTCCATCAAACATTTGCCCCATGGTGAACCCGAGAATGGCTCCGCCAAGTGTGGTGGCAAATCCGATCACCGAAGACGCAGTTCCGGCAATGTCGCCCAAGGGCTCCATCGCCATGGCGTTGAAATTCGGACCAATGAAGCCGAAGCTCGCCATGATACCGGCGCTCAGCAGGACCGTAGACCACAGCATTTCAAGGCCGAATAGGGCGAGCAGAAGCATCACGCTGCCGAGCAGAGTGAATGCAATTGTCGCGATTTGCGAGAGCTGTCGCATGCCCAGTTTTTCAACAAGCCGAGAGTTTGTAAACGACGCAATTGCCATGGAGACGGCGGCGCAGGCAAAGACCACCGGGAACCAGGGGCCAAGGTCGAAAATATCGACAAAAATCTGCTGTGACATGGAGATGAAGGCAAACAAGCCGCCGAACACAAAGCTCAAGGCGATCATGTAGCCTAGGCTGGTGCGGGTCGTGATGACTTTGCTGTAGGCATTGAGGATGGCGCGAACTTCCAAAGGCTGCCGGTTCTCTGCGGACAACGTTTCCGGCAAACGCGCATAGCACCAGAAAAATAGAACCAACCCGGCAAACAGGAGTGTGGAGAAAATCCAGTGCCAGTCTGCAAACAGCAAAATAACCTGACCAATGGACGGGGCAACAATCGGCACCGCAATGAAGATCATCATGACCAGTGACATGACCTTGCCCATCTGGCGTCCAGAATAACTGTCGCGAACAAGTGAAACAGCGACCACGCGTGTTGCTGCGCAGCCAATGCCTTGAACCAAGCGGGCAAGCAGAAGGTGGTCCAGCGTGTTCGCCATCAACGACCCAATGCTGGCAAGGGAATACAAGAACAGGCCGCCGAGGAGCACTTTTCTGCGTCCGAATGCGTCAGAAACGGGACCGAAGAAGAGCTGGGCAACCCCGAACCCGATCATATAGGCGATCAAAACCTGCTGGCGGTCGTTTTCGTTGACGATGTTGAACGCCTGACCGATTTCCGGCAGCGCAGGCAACATGATGTCCATTGCCAGCGCGTTGAGCGCCATCAGTGCGGCGACAACAATCACAAATTCAACAAACAGCATTCCAGGATGCGGTTGTTTTTTGGAGCTTTCAGAAGGTGTCAAACCGTCTTGTGAGGCATTCGGCAGTGATGCCGACCCCGTCTGCTCGGACGCATCAGCGCTCACGAAGGGTGTCCTTTCAGAATATTGAGATCAGGTCGTCAGAATCGACGGCCGTAAAAATGATTGTTTAAGGGGCGCGCTAAAAAAAACGAACGTGTCAGGCTTGTTCCCAACGTGTCAGAGCCTGTTCGTCCAAGTCTTTGGCATCAACCCAGCCATTGTCCTGTCCAGACTTCAAGTGCTCTTTTTTCCAGAATGGCGCACGGGTCTTGAGAAAGTCCATCAAAAAGTTGGCGGCATCAAATGCTGCTTGCCGATGTGCCGAGGCCGCTATGACCAATACGATATTTTCGCCCGGTGCGATCTTTCCAAAGCGGTGAATGACTGTCAGGCCCGTGATTGGCCAGCGTTCTGCTGCCCCTTCTGCAATTCGGGAAATCTCAGCTTCTGCCATGCCCGGATAGTGTTCCAGCTCTAGCGCCGACAGCTGCCCGCCTTCATCTCGGCACAGGCCGGTGAAGGTGACAACAGCTCCGATATCGAACCGGCCTGCAGTTAGTTTTTCTGTTTCTTCGGTTAGATCAAAATTGTCGGCCTGGACGCGGACGGTGGGTGTGATCGTCATGATCACCCTCCGGTCATGGGCGGGAAAAAGGCAATTTCCTGAGCCCCGGCAATTGTTGTGTCGGCGTCAACGTGTTCCTGGTTAATCGCAGCGCGAATGGTATCGGCATCTGCGAAGGCCGCAGCGTGATTGTCGTCAATAGTGGCAAGATAGGCGGTCAAATCCCCAACGGTTTGAATGCTGTCCGGAAGTACAAGCCGTTCCTCGTCAACGCCGACTTTTTCTCGAACCCATGCGAAATACCGAATAATCACAGCTTACCACTCGTTTGTAAGGGGCATACCATTCAAATGGAGGGTTATTCCTCGATCAAATGCCCGATGCCAGCCCGGAAGTAATCGTATCCTGTATATAGTGTCAGGACCGCTGCAATCCACAAGGCGGTCAAGCCAGCCAGTGTGGTTCCCGGAATAACCGCATCTCCAGCGGGACCTGCCACAAGAAGCGCGACCGCGATCAGCTGGACCGTGGTTTTCCATTTTGCCAGTTGTGTAACCGGGACACTGACCTGAAGCCCTGCCAGGAATTCCCGCAAACCAGACACGAGAATTTCGCGGCAAAGGATAATGTTTGCGGCCACCAGAGACCAGCCACCAATCGTCCCGTCTGCAGCCAACATCAAGAGACATACAGACACCAGAAGCTTATCGGCAATTGGGTCCAGCATCCGCCCTAGCGCGGATTGCTGTTGCCAAGCCCGTGCAAGATAGCCATCCAGAAAGTCCGTAATTGCCGCTATCACAAACAGGAAAACAGCGACCCAACGGGCTGTGTTGCCCTCAAAATAGAAACACGCGGCAACGGCAGGAACCGCCGCGATGCGCCCATAGGTCAAGAGGTTCGGCAGGCTCAGCGCTACGTTTCTTTTCATTTATTCCAATATTTCAGTTGGATGCTGGTCAAGCCACGCGTCGATTTCCCAAAACACCTGCGATTGCAGGTGCTCACCATTGTCAGGTCTTTCTAACGCGGCACGGCGATCAAGTGAAGATCGAATCGCCTTGCTGATCGATCATCACCTTGGCCTTTCTGACCATATGACTTGCGGCTTCATCTTCAGTGGGCATTGTATCGGCGCGCAAAAAGGTATGAACCTTGCGCTCCTCACCGACCGATTTCTCAATGCGACCAGCCACTTGCCATTGCCCGCCAGCCGGTTTGGGTTCAGCGATAATCTCAAACCCTTCATAAGTCTCCGGCGGACGGCTGGATGATTTCTTGCCGCCTGCTTCTCCGGAGCCGAACAGGCCTTTCAATAGTTTGCCGATCATTTTGCCATCTCTTTTTCTCGCAGTCCTGTTTCAACCGCCGTTGATGCGGCATCCGTTTTCGGTCGCAACTGGCGTTTGCTCCAGTGATGCCGACACAGGGAAACATATGTGTCATTTCCGCCAATGACCACCTGATCGCCTTCTTCGGCAAATTGTCCGCTGGCATCCAGCCGGGCGACCATCGTGGCTTTTCGTCCGCACCAGCAGATCGTCTTGATTTCCTTCAGATTGTCGGCGATTGCAAGCAGGGCCGCGCTGCCGGGAAACAAGTTGCCCTGAAAGTCGGTTCTCAGGCCAAAGCACATAACCGGGATTTTCAACTCATCGGCGACCCGGGCCAGCTGCCACGCTTGATCCTTGGTCATAAACTGCGCTTCATCGACGAAAACGGCATGGATTGGCTTGGAGTTAATCGCGTTTTGCGTGTGCTGTAAAAGGTCATCGCTGGAGGAAAAGATGTCAGCGTCTGAGGCGAGGCCTATGCGAGAGGCAATGCGGCCCTTGCCGGCCCGGTCATCAATCGCGGCGATTAACAAGAGGGTGTTCATGCCGCGTTCTACATAATTGTAGGAGGCTTGCAGGAGCACCGTCGACTTGCCGGCATTCATGGATGAGTAATTGAAGTAGAGCTTGGCCATTTCGCTATTGTCTTTTTTTAGGCGTCAGAATCGCAAATTCAGCGCCATTGTCTTTAACCGGCCCGCTCCGCTCAATGGCGCAAAGCCTATTCCACGATTCTTTGCAGCTCAACTTCCAGCGGCAAGTGATCTGTGCCGACATCCGGGCCCAATGAAACATCGGCGAACTGAAAATTATCGGAGACAGCCACGTGATCAACAATTGCGCCTAAAATCCAGTGCAGGCGATAATCATAGAAGAAGCGCGTTGTCTGAGGAATGTCGTTGGGAAATGCGGTGTTGAGCCCGGTCTCGTCCAAAAGGGTGAAAAAATGCCGGGACCAAGGTGATGTGTTCCAGTCACCCATAATGATGACCGGACTATCCGAGGCCTGTTGCCGCCGTTGGACGGCGTCCGTCAGGAGATCAAGGTAGTTTTGGCGTTCCTGCCACCGGGTAGGGGAACGGGGGCTGTTCGGGTGAACGGCAAAGAGATGGATTGGTCCCTGTGGTGTTTCAATATCCACGATAACGATCTCGCGATATCCGGTCAGGTTTCTGACGTCGGACGCAGGGACTTCGATGTATTCCACATTGGTGATCGGGAATTTCGAGAAAATGGATGTTTGGCCAAGCTCGCCGCGAACCAGATGCTCAGGATAAGGTCCAAGCCCTGCAATCTCCGTCAAACCGTCCAGAGCCAATAATCGGTCTTGCTGCCACCAGAATGTTTCCTGGAATAGTAGAATGTCTGCGTTCTGAGCGACCAGATAGTCAGTCAGAGTTTTGTCGTTCAGATAAAGCCGTTCCAGATTGATAGAGATCAGCTTCAAGTCCGGCGTTTCAGCGCTGTTTGGATCCTCCGATAGAGCCATGGTTCTAACGGTTGTCATTAGCGTGAGCAGCACAAGGCCGCCGGCAGTTAAAAGCGTCAAACCCTTAAAGAGACGGCTTCTTATCCATCCAGTCAGTATTAGAACGCCGCCCCAGATGATGCCGCAGAATGCGCCAAATCCGAGTTGCCGGAGGAAAAACGACATATTGTCGCTAAACCAGTAATCCGGGGCAGCATAGGTGCTGAGGCCCAGCGCACAAAAGGTGAGGGCTCCGAGGAGTGGGGCCCAACCGAAGATCAAGTGTCTCTTTCGCACTCTCTTCAAGTCCCTTGTTGCGCGGTGGGGATTGAGGTTCAGGACAGCCGAACGTTCGCGAGCGGCCCGAGCGTTTCGCTCAGCTCAGCGAGATGTTCTTGGTGATCCCTTCCAAAACCGATCTTGTCTGCTGCGTTTTGACCAACAGGTTCATGCTCTGCCATTTCACGCTCGATATAGACAGCATCATGGGCAAGGCCGACATGGGTCAAGAGCTTGCCAATTTCTTCTTCCCGATTGTTGATCAGAGCCTCATAGGACACATGATGAACGGAAACTGGAAGTGTCTGCGACCAGTGATCCATCATGTCGCCATAGGTGCGGTAATGATGACCAAGGCTTTTCTGGTCGATGTTGTAGTGATGGCCGTGCGGCAGTTTCGCCGTGTAAGTCGATGCACAGGCATCCAGCGGTGATCGGAAGGCGTGAATGAAGCTGGCATTCGGGTATAAGAGGGCCAGTAGCCACAGGTGCTGATAGTTGAAGGCATTCACATCAACAATGTGTTTGGCCTTGCGGTCGATGCCTTCCAGAACCTTGAGGTATCCGCTGCTGATTTTCTTGAAATCCTTGCCGCCCATATTGACGGCTGCGCGGAAATAGTTGGGCGAAATGTCTTCACCCTCTGACAAGCGCATGCCCAATGCGCCGAAATATCCGATCTCGCCACCGGTCTTCACATTGGGATGACGGGCCAGAATGGCCTCGATTTCCTGAATGCCGGAGGATGGCATACCGACCACAAAGATTGGCCGATTGCTGGAAGAACTGACTTCACGCCGTTTTGCAAAATAGTCTTGAGTGAAGGCTTCTTTGATCGTCTTGACCTGCCAATCACGGTGTTGGGTATTGTATTGGCGATTAAGCGCTGCCCGGTCGTTGTTGTGATGTGCAAAGGCTGACGCCCAATCACCACGTTTTTCGGCAAGATGAGCTGCGGCGCGGGACAGGTTATACCAGTGCTCTTCGTCCAGTTCGCGATCACGATCTTTCAGCAGGTTTTCGATCGTTGTGCCGATCTGCTCTTGGTTCGGCCATCCGTCAACTGATGCGGCTTCAACCAAGGCATCCGGGTTTTGACTGTCTTTTTCGAGCGCCTCGGAAAGCAGACTATCGGCTTTTGCAGTATCGCCCAGTTTGCGATGATGCCGACTGAGAATCGCAAGCAGGCTGACATTTTCAGGCGCATAGGTCAGCGCGGTTTCATAGGACTGGATCGCCAGATCGTGTTTTTCCTGCTCGGCATAAACCTCTCCGAGCGCAATGTGGCTCTGGGAGGACTTTGGTGCCAGCGCTGTTGCCTTGCTGGCCATCTTGTAAGCGGCTGTCTTGTCTCCGAGACGCAGAAGAACGCTGGAAAATGTCGAGTAGACAAAGGGTTGTTCAGTCGCGACCCGTGTGGATGCATCCAGAAGAGCCAGTGCCGAAATCAGATCGTTTTTTTGAATGGCAACAACAGCCAGAGCATAGTTCACCCGCGCATTGGCCGGATTCATGGCGCGTAATTGCACCAAAATGGCTTCAGCCTGGTCGAAGTTCTTTTGCTCAATAAGTGAAATGGCGTCGTCAAGAGTAGGGGCGCTCATCGGGAACCTTTGCTTTCAAATCCGAGCGCCTGTCCTATCAGCTTCTAGCCCTCATGAAAATAATTATAGACAAGTTTGGCAACGGCTTCGGAAATGCCCGGAACGGCTGTCAGGTCTTCCAGTCCTGCCTTGGAAACAGCCTTGGCTGTGCCGAAGTGGCGCAGCAGCGCACGTTTTCGGGTGGGACCAATGCCCGCGATTTCATCCAGTGGGTTTTTGGAAATGTCCTTTTTCCGCCGCGCTCGATGTGAGCCGATGGCAAACCGGTGCGCTTCATCGCGCAAACGTTGGACGAAGTAGAGAACCGGATCGCGCTCTGGCAGCATGAAGGAGGGGTGGCCGGTGACGAAGAATTTCTCTCGTCCTGCATCGCGGTCCGGCCCCTTGGCAATTCCGACCAGCGGCACATCGGTGACACCCAGTTCTTCCAATGTTTCGCGCGCAGCGGTCAGCTGTCCCTGTCCTCCATCAATCAAAACCAGATCGGGCCATGCTGGAACATCCGTGTTTGGTATTTCTTCCGCGTCTGAGGCTTGATCTGTATCCGGTTCCGGAAGCGGATCAGGTTTTGCTTCGCGCTCGTGTTCTTTCAAAAGTCTGGAAAAGCGCCGCGTCAGCACCTCACGCATCATCCCGTAGTCATCACCGGGTGTCAGGTCTTCGGACTTGATGTTGAACTTGCGATAATGCGCCTTTGCCAGTCCTTCCGGTCCCGCCACGATCATTCCGCCGACTGCGTTTGTGCCCATGATATGGGAGTTGTCGTACACTTCGATCCGGCGCGGCGTGGTTTCCAGATCAAATGCTTCGGCCACACCCTTGAGCAATTTGGTCTGGCTGGATGTTTCCGCAAGGCGGCGGCCCAAAGCCTCCTTGGCGTTGCGCGAGGCATAATCGACGAGTTCTTTCTTTTCGCCGCGTTTGGGGACGGCAATATCGACCTTTCGCCCCATCCGTTCGCTCAGGGCTTCGGCAAGCAGAGTTAGCTCTTCAACCGGGTGAGACAGTAAGATCTGTTTTGGTGCAGGCTTGTCATCATAAAACTGGGCAAGAAAACTCTCCAGAATGCTCTCCGCATCCATGGATTTGTCGGCCTTTGGAAAATAAGCCCGGTTGCCCCAGTTCTGACCGGTGCGAAAGAAGAACACCTGAACGCAGCTTTGCCCGCCTTCTTGATGTATCGCGAACACATCGGCTTCATCCACGGTTTGCGGATTGATGCCCTGATGTGCCTGAACGTGGGAGAGCGCTGCCAGACGGTCTCTGCAAATGGCGGCAAGCTCAAAGTCCAGCGTTTCAGAAGCTTGTTCCATCTGTCTGGCTAGATCTTCTTTCACCGCTTGGCTGCGGCCGGACAAAAAAGCCTTGGCTTCGGCGACGAGTGCCTCATACCCTTCCGTGCTGATCTGCCCCGTGCAGGGTCCGGCGCAGCGCTTGATTTGGTACTGTAGGCAGGGTCGGCTTCGGTTCTCATAGTAGCTGTCAGAGCAGTTTCGGATCAAAAACGCCTTTTGAAGCGCATTGATTGTCCTGTCGACGGCTCCTGCTGAAGCAAATGGACCGAAATAATCGCCTTTGCGTTTGCGCGCACCCCGGTGTTTGACGATGGCCGGTGCGTCATGGTCACCGCTTATGAGGATGTACGGAAAAGATTTGTCATCGCGCAAAAGGACATTGAAGCGTGGCCGCAACCGTTTGATCAGGTTTGCCTCGAGCAAAAGCGCCTCAGGCTCTGTCTGTGTGACCACAAACTCCATGGAGGCCGTCGAGAGGATCATCCGCATGATGCGGTTCGACTGGCCTTGCAATCGCGTGTAGCTGGTCACCCGTTTCTTGAGGTTGCGCGCTTTGCCGACGTAAAGCACATCGCCGTTCTCATCGAACATGCGGTAAACACCGGGGCTGTTCGGCAGACGTTTGACCTGATCCGCAATGACGTCAACGCCTTTGCGAATGGTGCCTGCGTCCGGGGTGTCGCTTGTTTCGGTGGTACTTGGGTTTTTTGTGGCGTCGGAGCTGCTCATAGCCGCAATTTAGGTTTCCGGAACCAAAAGGGGAAGGCGCAGACATGCGTCTATCCCCCGGCTTTGAGTTCAAAGTGAACCGGATTTATTCACCAACATCCAGAACGTCAGGTGTTTCCCACGCAAGGTGTTGTCCGCCATCGAGCGCGACCATCTGACCTGTGACCGAACGGGTTTTCCAGAAATACAGAACTGTCTGGCCAAAATCGCTGGCATCTGGGCCGCGCTTGAGCAGCACGGACCGGCTTTGCTTGGCAAATTCTTCTTCGCTTTGTCGAGTTGCCTTGAAGCTTGGTCCTGGGCCGATGCCATTGACGCGAATTCGCGGCGCGAGCGCTTGTGCCAATGTTTGTGTCGCCCGCCATAGGGCCGTTTTGGACAGTCCATAAGAGAGGGCTTGGGGAGTAGGTTTCCATACTCGTTGGTCGATGATGTTGACGATAAGTCCCTCTTGATCGGGGGAAAGGTGAGCGGCCATTGCCTCAGCAAGGAATACCGGCGTGCGCACATGGATCGCGTAGTGAGCATCGAATTTGGTGACTTCAAGCTCTCCAATTGCGTCATCTTCATAAATTGACGCGTTGTTGACGAGGACCTGAGGTGCTCCAAATGCTGCACTGGCCTTCTGGTAAAGACCTGAAACCTGATCCGAATTGATAAGGTCCGCTTCTACGAGCGCGACATGTCCCTCACATCCTTCCGCATCTGAAACGAGCGCCTTCGCCCGATCGCTGGCTTCGTTTGTAGTGTGAGCAACAACGTTCCATCCCGCCCCTGCCAACTCTAAAACCATTTCGCGACCAATGCGGCTCGTCCCGCCGGTGATCAGAGCAGTTGGATTTCTATTTGCCATCCAGTTTCCGCCTGTTTTTGGTTTTTCAAACTACGCCGGAAAACGCTTGCTGGATCAATAACCTCAAGCAGAAGTGATGCTGAACATGTAGACGACATAAATGTAGGCGCAGTAAGCGGCTGTAAGCACAAATCCGCTTATTTTTCCGAGTGTTACTCGGAACGCTGCCAGACCGAGCAGAATAAGCGCACAAGCCATCATTACCCAGATGTCCAGTTTCAGGATTTCAGCAGGCACTTCAACCGGTACAATGGCTGTCGTGATGCCGATGATGGCCAGCAGATTGAAGATGTTTGAGCCAATCACGTTGCCGATGGCGACGGCACCTTGTTGGCGGATCGCTGCCATTACAGTGGTGGCAAGTTCGGGAAGGGACGTGCCCAGCGCAATAACCGTCAATGCGATCACGGCATCGCTAACACCCCAGCTTTCAGCCACAGCTGTTGCGCCTTCAATGGTGAAATGCGCCCCAAGCGGGAGGCCCACGAGACCCAACGCGATGTAAACAAGGGCTATGCCCATGGCGTCCGGAACACCTTCTACATCTTCCAGAAGTCCGTCATCCTCGGCAATCTCGGCGGCTTTGGCTTTTTGTTCCCTGCGGTGCTTGAGAGCAGCGACTGCCGAAGCACCCAGGAACACCGCAAGCAACCCCAGAAGGATTATGGCCGCAGGCCAGCTCAGCGGAGACATGTAAAAACAAAGCGCAATAAAGATGGCAGAGATGGCCACCATGAATATGGCTGTGCGGGTTGCTCCGTCTTCACCGCAAGCCGTTGCTGCAATCAGAGCTGGTAAGCCGAGCACAAGCAGGACATTGGCAATGTTGGAGCCAACCACATTGCCGATGGCTATGCCGCCAGAGCCTTCAAGGGCAGCGCCAAGGGAGATGACGAGTTCAGGGGCCGAGGTGCCGAATGCGACAATCGTCAAACCGATAACAAGGTTGGGAATCCCGAGCTTTTGTGCGACGCCCACTGACCCTCTGACGAGTATATCCCCGGCGACAATAAGGACGACGAGACCTCCAACGAGGCTGAGATATTCAAAAAGCATAAGTGTGTCCGATTGGGGTCAGCGTGATGGGCCGTGCAAAGCGTGTTTGAGCGATACATGGGATCGCTGGCCTTATACGCAATAGTTCGTCTCGCGAAAAGGTTCTGACAGTGGGATCTCCTCAATCTTCCTTGCTTAGCATGCCTTAACGACATGTTAATCCTGTCATTAAAATGCCTGCATGTGACACCGAATAATCAAATTCTCTCACTCACTTTGCCACAAATGCACACCATATCTCCGGGCGGGAGAGTGTGGGGATGCCATTGACGGCCATCCGCACAAGTTTCAAATGCCGTTTGGAGTATAAAGTCATGAAACGACTTGCCTGTGCAGCTATCGCCGCAACTGTTTCGGTTGCTGGTTTGGCCCCATCTTACGCCGCCGATCTTCCGCAAGCAGCCCCAACTTACGACACCACATATGAACCGGCGCCGTCTGGCCGATTTGACTGGTTTGGTGCCTATGCTGGTGGCAGCCTTGGTTGGGTATGGAGCGGATTTGATACGACATCCTCACCAACCGGGTCCTTCGACAATGACACCAATGGATTTTCGGGTGGTGTTCATGGTGGTTATAATTTCGCAATAACTCCCAACATTGTCGCGGGTGTCGAGCTCGATTTCCAGATTACGGATTTGTATGAGAGTACGGTTCGCAATGGTGTCAACGTGAAGACCAGTTCTGCCTGGAACTCGTCCGCAAGAGCCCGTCTTGGCTATGCGATGGATCGCTTTTTGGTCTACGGTACCGGCGGCCTTGCCATTGCTGATCTGTCGATCAACGCTAATGGCGCTTCTGAAGATACCACTGCGCTGGGCTGGACAGCTGGTGCCGGTGTTGAGGGGGCGATCAGCAACAATCTGACCGCACGCGTGGAGTACCTTTATCAGGACTTTGGCCGCGAAAGTTTCACGCTTGGCGGGTCAAAGTATCGGGCTGATCTGGACACATCCACGGTTCGGTTCGGGTTGAGCTACAAATTCTGATGAGATGATTGACGAATGCAGCCCGGCTTTCAAAGCCGGGCTTTTGCTGTTGGGAGAGCAATTCGGCCACAATTTTAGTGGTAAACTAAGCAAAGTGTTCTATTTCTCAGCAAGGTTCAGCAGCGGCATGTGCTCGCTGGTGTTCGGGCAACTGGCCCAGGAGGACGCGATATATGAAGTTCCTGATGCGCGGCATTGTGGGGCTGGTTTTGATTGCTGTGATGCTGGGGTCGGTCGGCTTTGGAGCCTATCGGCTTTTCAATGCGATGACCGTAGAACAAACGGCTCGTGGTCGTGCTCCGGTTGAACGCAGTTATTCTGTCAATGTATCGCTCTTTGAACCACAGACCGTCCAACCGGTGACGACAGCTTATGGTGAGATCGAAAGCTGGCGAACGCTACAACTGCGTGCCAGTTCTGACGGGCGGATAGTCAATATCGCGAAGAAGTTTCGGGATGGTGCTGCAGTGGCGGCTGGAGATCTGCTGGTTCGGATTGATCCGGCTGATGCGGAGTTTGCGGTTCTTGATGCTGAAGCTGCCTTGTCAGATGCGCAAGCGCAGAAGGCGGAGGCCGAAGAGGCCGTCGTTGTGGCTGAGCAGGAGCTGGTGGCTGCCCGGCGCCAGTTGGAATTGCGCAAACAGGCGCTGGAACGACAGAAACAGCTGAAGGAAAAGGGATATTCGACTGCGGTTCAGGTTGAAGCCGAGCAACTGTCTGTAGCCGCACTGGAGCAGGCACTGAACAATCGGCTTCAGTCTGTCATCACGGCCCGCAAACGTATTGAGCGCATGGACCTCTCGGTCGAGCGTGCTCAAATTGCTGTCAAGAACGCACAGCGGGTTCTCGCCGAAACCTCTATAGAAGCGCCGTTTGATGGGTATTTGGACCAGGTGGATGCAGTCCTTGGTCGCCGGGTGAACCCGAGTGACACACTGGGCGTTTTGATTGATCCCGAAGCCTTGGAAGCTCGGTTTTCCCTCTCCACCCAGCAGTTTTCGCGATTTTTGGACGATACGGGCAGGCTGGTTGATGCTGATGTGACTGTTGAACTTAAGCTTGGTGACCGCACTATTGAGATCCGAGGCCATGTGGACCGTGTCGCAGCTGTTGTTGGTGAGGGACAAGCCGGGCGCGCTGTCTTTGCTTCGCTGGATGTCAGTCAGGATGCTGTTTTGCGCCCTGGCGACTTCGTAACCGTCCGCTTGCGGGAACGGCCTTTGTCAAATGTTGCCGAGATTCCGGCGACTGCGGCGACAGAAGACGGACGTATCTTGATCGTCGATAGCAACAATCGATTAGCAGAAGTCTCGGTTCGCATTCTTCGGCGGATGAAAGATACGCTTGTTGTTGACGAGGTGCCGTTTGGCAGCAGTTATGTCCGCGAGCGCCTGCCGCATCTCGGACCCGGACTCAAGGTTGAGCCGCGCGGTGGGCCGGGAGCAGCAATCGAGCCTGCGAAGAACGACGACAATCTTGTGTCTCTTGAGCCATCCCGGCGCGCAGAACTGCAGAAACTGGTCGAAGCCAGTGGCATGCCAGAAGACAGAAAGGCGCGTCTGCAGGCAGCTCTCAAGCAGCCTCGCGTACCCAAGGACCTGATTGAACGCCTTGAACAACGTCAAGGCCGGAGAGGTTAGGTATGCGCTCTCCCGGCGGTCCTCGCTTTGCATCCTTCCTTGATTACATGGTTCGCCATCGGACGGCGGCTAATCTTCTGCTGGCCGTTATGTTGTTGGCGGGCATTGCCGCAAGCACTCAAATTCGGACGCAGTATTTCCCTGATTTTGTGGTTGAGCGTGTGAGTGTCAACGTCTCTTGGCCGGGAGCGGGGCCAGAGGATATGGACCGCGCGGTCACGGAAGTTCTGGGCGCACGCCTTTTTGCCATCAATGGAGTGGAAGAGGCGAGTGCGGTGGCGCGCGAAGGACGGGCATCCATCGATCTTGAGTTCGAAGATGGCTGGGACATGGGGCAGGCGACCGATGAGGTGAAAGCAGCCGTCGATCAGGTGCGCTCATCGCTGCCGGAAGGGATTGAAGAACCAACGGTTACGCGAACGGTCTATCGGGACCGTGTCACAAACATTGTTTTGTTCGGTCCGGTTTCCATCGATCAGCTTTCCCAGTTTGCGGAAGACCTGCAAAGTCGCCTGTTTCAGCAGGGCATTACAAGGGTCAGCATTCAGGGCACAGCTGATCCGGTTCTGCGTGTGAATGTCGAAGAAGCAGACCTCATTCGCCACGATATCTCTTTGCGCGAGATTGCAGATGCGCTGCAAGGGGATATTGACACAGTCCCTGCGGGTGATGTGACCGGAGGTGGCGCGCGTCTTCGCACCGGCGTAACGCGCCGCAGTGAGGCAGACCTTTCCGATGTTTTGATCCGCTCTCCGGGCCAAGGTGAAAAGCTCTATCTCAGGGACATTGGTACCATCGATACAGAAGGTGTCGAAACCGGTCGTGCCTATTATCACAAGGGGCAGCCTGCCATTCTGGTTCGTGTGGACCGAAGCGCGGAAGGCGACACAATCCGTATCCAGAGGGCCGTTGAACGGGTCGTTGCCTCGTTTCAGGACACTCTGCCCAAAGGCGTCGTGGTTCAACTGACACAGACCCGGTCCCAGAACATTATCGATCGTCTGGATATCCTGATCACCAACGGCATCTGGGGCCTTGCCCTTGTGCTCGGGTTTTTGTTCCTGTTTTTGTCGGCGCGAACTGCTTTTTGGGTGGCTGCCGGCATTCCGGTTGCCATGGCTGCAACCATCGGGATGATGTATGTCTTCGGGGTCACCCTCAATATGGTGTCTCTGTTTGCCTTGATCATCTGTCTCGGCATTGTGGTGGATGATGCCATAGTTGTTGGGGAACACGCAGATTCGCTCGCAAGGCAGGGGTTATCTCCGGCCGACGCAGCCAGCCTTGCTGCAAGACGGATGACGGCTCCGGTTTTCAGCGCGTCTATTACAACCCTGATCGCATTTTCTGCGCTGGTTGCCATCGGAGGGCGCTTTGGCACGCTTATCGCCGATATTCCGTTCACCGTTGCTGTGGTGCTGGTCGCCAGCCTAGTAGAATCCTTCCTGATCCTGCCAGCCCATATGCGCCATGCCTTGACCGCCAGTAAGAAGGAACGCTGGTTTGACTGGCCAAACCGGCAGTTCAACCGGGGCTTTCGCTGGTTTCGGGAAACGCTGTTTCGGCCTTTTGTTCGCGCCTTGTTGTCAGCCCGATATGCAGCTCTCGGCATTGCGGTTATGGGGCTTTTCCTATCGTTGAGCCTGTTCTTTGATGGCAGCGTACGCTGGCGCTTTTTCAACGCGCCGGAGCGGAGTGTGATTTCCGCCAACATTGCCATGATGCCCGGTGCGACAAGAGCTGACACCAAGGCCATGATCGCCGAAATGGAGAGGGCTCTAGATGTGGTGGATGCCCGGTATGCAGAAGACTATGGCCGGGGCCCGGTCAAGTTTGCACTTGCAACTGTGGGCGGCACCGCCGGACGAGGATTGCGGAGTGCAGACAGCAAGGACATCGATCAACTTGGTGGCCTCTCCATTGAGCTGATCGATCCCGATCTGCGGACCTATTCAGCCTTCAAGTTCATCGGGGATTGGCGCAAGGAAATCAAAAAGCCGCCCCTTCTGGAAACGCTTGCTCTTCGGGGTGAGCGGTCAGGTCCGGGCGGTGATGCCATTGATGTGCGCCTCTATGGACCAACGACCGAGCAATTGAAGGCGGCCTCTGAAAGCCTCAAGCAGTCTTTGGCCGCAATGCCCGGTGTCAGCGCATTGGAAGACACCATGGCGTTTGATAAGCCGGAACTCACGCTGGCGCTGACAGCCAAAGGGGAAGCGCTGGGCTTTTCAACGGAGACTGTGGCGCGCACGTTGCGGGATCGCCTTGAGGGCATTGAAGTCGCGGAATTCCCGGTGGGCCGACGCACAGCGACGGTCAAAGTGACGCTCCCAGATGAAGAAACCCACGCCTCGTTCATTCATGACACGCGCTTGAAAAGTCCGGCTGGCACTTACGTTTCTCTAAGCGAAATTGTCACCATTGAAAGCAATTACGGATTTGCGTCAATCGTCCGGGAAAACGGGCTTAGAACCTTGCGTGTGACGGGGGATGTTTCGGAAGATGATCCGGTTGCAGCCGATCGGGTGAAAACGGCACTTAGTGATGTTTTGTTGCCTCAGTTGGCAGCTGAATTTGATGTTCAAAGCGAGCAAGGCGGGTTGGCCGAGCAGGAGAAATCCTTCCTGTCCGAGGCTTCTATCGGTTTTGGCCTCTGTCTTGCCGGTATTTATCTGACCTTGTGCTGGATCTTTGCGTCGTGGACGCGCCCGTTGGTCATCATGATCATTATCCCGTTTGGGGCCATCGGTATGATTTGGGGGCACTATCTACATAGCATCCCGCTTTCCATGTTCTCGGTGGTTGGGTTCATTGGCATGGCGGGGATCATCATCAATGATTCCATCGTGTTGGTCACGGCAATCGACGAACACGCAGAAAAGCGCCCCTTCCGAGAAGCAGTCATCAATGGGGTTTGCGACCGTTTACGCGCTGTTGTTTTGACCAGCGCAACGACGGTGTTTGGCCTTCTGCCACTCTTGTTTGAAACCAGCAGGCAAGCACAATTCCTGTTGCCCACGGTGGTGACACTGGCCTATGGCCTGGGCGTTGGACTGTTTATCGTTCTCTTGCTGACGCCTGCGCTTTTGACGGTCCAGCAAGATTTCGGTCGGTTTGTGAGTTCCGGGCGCCGCTTGTTCAATCATGGTGTGCGGCGCCGCAAGCCGTTTGCAGGCACTTGAAGCTTCGCCAGTGTTCAACTGAAGAGCATTCTACCGAAGAGGGGCCGGATCACCCGTCACCGGAGTAGCAGGCTGTTTTGTCTTGGCAAAAACCGGCACATTTGCTTCGACACCATCCACCCAGCTTGCCAGATTGGGATAATTGGTGCGCCACTCTCCGGCAAAGCGAAGGTCGAGATAGCCAAGTGCACAGGCAAGGGCGATTGTGCCTGCATCCAGATCGGCTTCACTGGCAACAGCCTGCGGCACGTTTTCTTCCAGATAGGTCAACCCACGCTCAACCTTGGCAGCTTGGTAGGACAGCCAATCGTCGAACCGCTTGTCTTCCGGGCGGAAGCGCTTTTCATAAACTTGTAGAATACCGGCATCCATCAATCCGTTGGCCAAGGCCTGAAGACGCAAGACCGGGAACCGGGCCTCGCCGAGGGGCAGGATTTTGCCGCCACCGGCCAGATGGTCCAGATATTCAACGATCACGCGGCTGTCATAGAGAACGTCGCCGTTTTCCAGCACCAGCGCGGGTATTTTGCCAAGTGGGTTTTGCCCGCGCAGACTATCTGCCGGATCTGCGGTGTTCGCGTCTTCGATCTTGATCTGGTCGGACAGGCCGAGAACGGAGGCAGCAATTTTAACTTTCCGCCCAAATGGGGAGGGGGCGGACGAGCGTAGAACGAGCATCATGCTTTCCTGATGTATTGATTTGAAAAAGGCGCTTGGTCAGCCATTACCGGCTTCACAGATTTTGACTAGCGAGGGCGCACAGTGCTGCAGTGGTTGCCGTAGACACGCCATTTGTCGGCTGCTGCGACACAGCTTTCAACATCCCACCTAATGCCAACAAATGCGGCATCTTGTTCAACCATATAATACACCGTGCGCGTGCGTCCGTCCGAAAGGGTTGCGCGTGCGCGGCAGTATCGTCGGGCGAGGGCGCTCGGTCCGTTTGCGTCGAGGCGGCTTTGTTTGACGTTGGAAAGCCCGGTGATGTGCAGCCCGTTTTGATAGGCTTGCCGCGCCCGTTTCATCGGCCCAGCCACGGCAGACATGACATTTGAAGCATCACAATGCGGCAGGTGAGAACCGCCTGCTGAATACGATCCTGCGAGAGCTGTTGTGCCTGTCATGGCCAGCGCGAATAGTCCGATTGCCAACCTGAAACCCATCATTGATGGCACCCTTTCTTGGTGAATTTGCCAAGACCGAGAGTGTTTCACGGATTTTCAAAGGTCAAGCCAAAGAGGGCAAGAAATGGCTCAGGGTCATTCTGCGATAATGCGTTCGACTTGCCAACTTGCACCTTTGCCCTGCTTTAATGTGTCGCAAAGCCAGGGCAGCAGGGTCTTGAGTTCGCTTTCAAGAACAAAAGGCGGTTTGAGGATCGTCATACCCGAGCCGCGCATGGGTGTATCCGGACCAGACTGTCCAACATTCAGCTCCATCGCCAGAACGTCTTTGATGCCAGCATCTCCAAACGCCTCGTGCATGCGGGATACGGCTTTCCGATCCTTCAAGGGGTACCACAAGGCAAACGTTCCGGAGGCCCATTTCCGATGTCCTGTGATGACCGCCTTTGTCATGCGGTCAAACTCGTCAGTCACCTCAAAAGCCGGGTCGATCAGCACGAGGCCGCGCTTTTCTTTGGGCGGAAGGAAGCTGCCCATCGCCATCCACCCGTCCAGATGAATGGTTTTGACCTGATGGTCACCTGCAAAAAGGGTAGAGAGCGTCTCGAAGTCGGCCGGATGTAATTCGGTCAACGTCAGTCGATCGATCTTGCGCAAGAGAGACCGGCTGAGTGCTGGAGACCCCGGATAAGCGACAAGATTGCCGTCCGGATTGAGCGAGCGGATTGTCTCAAGCCACGGGCTGAGAAGGTCGGCAACATCTTTCGGAGGGCGTCCTGCGAGGACTTTTGCAATGCCTTCTCGCCACTCCCCGGTTTTCTGCGTTTCTTCAGACGTTAAATCGTAACGGCCTATCCCGGCATGGGTATCAAGAATGCGAAAGGGCTTGTCCTTGCGCTGCAGATATACAATCAAACGGGCCAGAACGGCATGCTTGAGCACGTCACCGATGTTGCCGACATGATAGGCGTGACGGTAATTCATGCTTGTGCACCGGTCGTTGCCGGGTGCTCCAAAAAAAGAACTGCCTTTTCGCCGTGGTCCTGACGGCCAATTTCCTGAAATCCCAGACGCTTGTGAAATTTGACTGAGCCGGGGTTGGGCGGGCGCTCATTGACTTCGCAAAGGAAGCTGCGGTCTGTGCCATTTAAAGCGTTGAACAGGGCATGGTAGAGCTTTTCACCGATCCGGTGCCCGCGTGCATCCTCAGCAACGCAGATCCTGTCAATATAGGCGAAACGGGCTCGGCGCTCTGAAATCCAAAGATAGTTCGCGCTGGTGTAGGGGAGGTCTTCACCGAGGCATAAGATGAAACCGACTGGCGTTTCATTTTTCAAAGCCACAAGGCACGCAAGAGCGGAGGCGACCAACTCGTTCAATTCATCAAGCGAGATGAGGTTGGTGGCCGGAACAGCCGCCGTGTTAATGGCAAGAACGGTTTCAGCGTCTTGTGCAGCAAAGGGGCGAATGACAATTTCGTCTGACAAGGTGAACACTCACAGGTTTTGCGGAACAGAGTCGGGATCAGGACAACAGAGCCTCTTTAATGACCCGAGAGTGCCTTAGCCTTGGATGTTCAAGAACGCAAATCGCAATCAGATTGTTTTGGCAGGTTTGCAGAGTTTGAAGGGGCTAAAAAGAGAAACAGCACGCGATTTTTCACGTGCTGCTTCAGATTTGTGATCAATTGCAAAGTACCGGGTTATTCCGTCTCTGTTTCAGCTGGCTGATCTTCGGAAAGTTCCTGAAGGTTGACTGCCTTGGGCCCTTTTCCGCGCCGATCTGGCTCTGTTTCAAACGAAACCCGCTGCCCGCTGTCCAATGTGGTCATACCCGAGCGCTCAACTGCGGAAATATGCACAAAGACGTCAGCATCACCTTCATCGGGTGTGATGAAGCCAAAACCCTTATCGGACTTGAAGAACTTCACGATGCCGTTTTGGCGTGGGCCGCGTTCAACCGGTGGGCGGCTGTCTTGGCCAAACCGACGAGGACGGTCGCCGCCGCCTTCTTCCCGATTGCCGCCGTATCCGCCCTCACGTCCGCCGCCACCGTAACCGCCGCGTCCGCCACCGCCACCGTCGCGGCCACCATAACCGCCACGACCACCGCCGCCATCGCGACCGCCGCCGTAACCGCCATCGCGTCCACCGCCATAGCCGCCATCGCGACCGCCGCCGTAACCGCCATCGCGTCCGCCGCCATAGCCGCCGTCACGACCGCCGCCGTATCCACCATCGCGTCCACCACCATAGCCGCCGTCACGACCGCCGCCGTAACCGCCATCGCGTCCGCCGCCATAGCCACCGTCACGACCACCGCCGTAACCGCCATCGCGTCCGCCACCATAGCCACCGTCACGGCCTCCACTGTAACCGCCGCCCTGATCGCCGTATCGTTTGTCTCCGCGGTCGCCGTAGCCACCGCCATAATCACCACCGCCGAAATCGCCGCCAAAGTCGCTGCCGAAGTCTTGCGGACCGCCGAAATCGCGCTTACCTCCGCGCCGACCACGCGAACGCCGGTCCGAATCCCCATCGTGCATTAGTAAATCACCTTAATTTTGTGCCGCCCTAAAGGCACTCTACCCATTGATAATGCTCACAATTGCTTGTGTGCCACTCCCGTTGAACGAGCAAAATTGCTGTTCGTCAACACCACAGGATTGGGTTGAAACAAGGATGCCGCATCCCTATCCAGTCCGCTGCGTCACCATCATATGTCCGAGATGTGCAGAATCGCAAGAAAATCCTGTCAAAAACAACTATTCGGAGTGTTGCGGAGGAGGCCAGGTAGCGTCCCATGTTGCCAGAGGGGCTGGTTCGCCATTGCACGTAGAGCGTGTGGCTTCAGCGATCAGAGCGAACGCTGTACCCGTCCATTGCCAACGATTCCAAAGACCACATTCCCCTAGGCCAGATGCCTTGAAGAAACTTTCCAGCTGCATGGTTTTGGGCGACCAACGGGCGTTGTAGACCAGATCAATCGCAACTGGTCCAGCGTCAGACATTCGGGCAAATCCCAATTGTCGTACCTTGCCGTCTGAATTGGCCAAAAGCGCAATATAGGCAGCATTGTAGGCCGTTGGGGCTCCGCAGGGGAGAAGATAAAGGGTTGATTTGCCATCGAGGCTTGCTGCGACAGCACCTAACCCGGCAAAAAGCGCTGGATCAATGTCGGAACAAAAACGCCCGTTGTTCCAGCTTTCCGCCACTGTTGGCGGCAGTTGAGACGGACTGGAGACGCTGATGGCGTTGGGGGCATCCTTGGCGGGGTCGTCACCCGTGAGGGCGAGCGCCGATTGCGAAGTGCTGCGATCCTGTTGTTCATCCAACCAAATCAGAGAGCTGGTCAGGCCTATCAAGGAGACTTTTACTTCAAATGCGTCGGGGTCGCCAGGCAGGTGAACCGAAAGGGTGTTCCCCTTCTTCATGGCATTTATGAGCGTTCTGGTTGCCGGACCTGTCGGATACCAGAAGCCTTCTCCGCCAATGGGCACAAATCCGTCCGGGGTTGTGATTGAGGACTGAACTTCGCGCAGTTGCTCGACCGGCAGTTCTTCGATGAGCGTTCCGTCGACGGTGAGACGGATATTTCCATCTGGCTTGAGCGCCAGATTGGTCGTCAGGCGGATCATTGGCTCAGCTTGGGCGGGCCAGTCGCGGACCAAACGTAGATCCAGCCATGCGGCCTGTTCACGGACATAAGTGGAGCCAAGGCATAGTCCGGTATTCAGGCAATCAACCGACCAGTCTGAAAAAGTTGGCCGTTCACGCTGCTCACCAGCAATGCCAGACCCATGAGCAAGCAGGATCGTGCATATTGCGAGAAATAAGCTGGATCGAAAGCGTTTCATCCAGTTCTGATGTCCGTGTGTCCGCGATGGGTGTTCAAGGTGTTCAACTTCTTGTACGAAATGCAGTGACGAAGGTGAAGTCGCTGATCTGCAATAAGCAGTTCATATTTGTTCATTTATTTCACTTCACCAACCAGAGGAATGCAATCTTGACGAATTCCGGCCATGAAATGAAATCCGGGGCAACTACTGAGCCAAAACAACCGCCGGTGAGCATTGTGGTTATTCCGGTGACCCCGTTTCAGCAAAACTGCAGCTTGATTTGGTCACCAGAAACCAAAAAGGGTGCTGTGGTTGATCCGGGCGGGGACGTTGAAACGATCGTTAAGGTCATCAAGGAACATGGCGTTGAGGTAGAGAAAATTATTCTGACCCATGGCCATATTGACCACATCGGTGGTGCTGCAGATCTCGCGGCACAGCTGGACGTCAAGGTTATTGGTCCTCATAAAGCCGATGAACCACTCATTGAACGAGTGGCCGATCAGGCAAAGCAATTTGGCCTGCCTGATGTAAAACCTGTTCAGCCCGATGAATGGCTCGATGAAGGCGATATGGTTGAGTTCGCGGGGCGAAATTTTGAGATCTTGCATTGCCCGGGACATGCGCCGGGGCATGTGGTGTTTTTCGACCGTGATCTCCGATTTGCCTTTTCAGGGGATGTCCTGTTTGCCGGTTCCATCGGTCGGACCGATCTCCCACTTGGTGACCACGATACGCTGATCCGTTCCATCAAGGAAAAAATGCTGCCACTCGGAGATGATGTCTCATTTCTCCCCGGCCACGGCGAAGCGTCAACGATTGGCCATGAGCGCCAGACCAATCCGTTCTTGAAATAACAGAAACTGCGAGGTCCTAGAGCAGGGCCTCAAGTTCGTCCAGGCGATCATTGACCAGCCAGCCATAATAGTTTTCGCGAGGCCATTGGCGGCCGCTGCGCCTGAATTTGGCAGCTCGCGACCACGGGCTGCCGAGGTTGTAAAGCGTTGCTGTCAGGCCCGGATTCGTGGAAATGTCCACTTTCGCCACCTTTTTGTACGCCTCAATCGCGTCCTGGATGACAGCGGCCATGTAATGCAGCGACAAGTTCGGGTCCATGGTGGCACGATAAACGTCGGCTGCATCCGTTACATCCAGTTTGCGCTTGCCGCTTTGGCGGGCAACACGGTCGGACATCTTCAGTACAGTCAAGGGGCTGAGTTGGCCGAGGCCGAAGCTCTGTCCGGCAAAAAGGGGCTGGAAGAACGTTTCGTTGAAATTGGTTTTGGGATACCGAACACCGTCAACGCGGCGGCCCTTGAATTGGCCGTTCCAGATGCGCTCATAGCATGACCACAGGCTGTCGCTGGATGTTGATTTGCCCTTTTTTCGGCAACGGTCAAACTGTTCTCGTGTGACGAATTCTTCGACATGCTCGCCGTCATGCTCAAAGCTGAGATCAATGCCAGCATAGGTGAGCGCCTTAACATAGTAGGACTGAGCGCTGTCCAGGCTGTCGTAATTGTAGGTGTGTTCTCCAACAATCGCGCCGATCATGTGGATTGGATCAATATTATATCGCTTGGAAACACGCTTGATCGACCCGAGAAGGCGGCGGTCGCGTTTAAGAACAGAGACGACCTTTTTGAACTTTGCGTCATAGGTTGAGTTGCTGGCGGCTGTTCTTCGTGCAGAGGCGGACGGAATACGCGGTTGGGAACGGTATCTATTCCCTTCAGGCACTTCCCGAGCGCTTGCAGCATTGGCGCTTTCGGCAAAACCCAGAGATGCAGGGCCTTCGATTCCCAGAAGCAGAGCGAGAGCCAATACTGCTAAGCTAGTATTTCGGATAGTCCGCCAAATGGTCCGGCTGTTTGATAGGTTTGGGCATAATACTTTCAAACGACACATGCTTTCGATCCAATGGTCCTGTGCGCTAACGTCGCTTGGTCGGCCCCCGCCGAATTTGCCCGAAATCAACAGGCGACGTCTATAGTTTCAATGCGCATTACACATCACGAACACGGATGAATTGCAAGAATGCTTCTTCCGTTTGGGCAGCAGATGCACAAACATTTGCCACTGGGCAAAGTGCCATGTCGTCTTTTGAGTAAGTAAGAACGGCATCACCTCTTTGTCCGCATAGGGCCAGCGTTCAGGCGAACGATACTTGGCACGTTCATTTGGATCAGGAATGTGTTGTGCTTCATCAACCCGCACATCTCCCGCTGGATCAACACATGCCAGAGCGCTTCACCTGCTTCGGCAAGCCGTACCTGTTGGAGCTCTGCGGTTTCGTGTTCGCTCACGGCCAGTTTTTTCAATGCCAGCTCCAGCTTTTTGTTTAGCCGGGTGAGTGTCCCGATCTTTTCAGCGAGTATGTCATGCTCAAGCACCGCATTGAGCGGGTCTTGTGTATTTTTCTCAAAAGTACGAGGTGGTCGCACTGACATGGGAAACGGGCACTCCGTTGATTGGCCGGGGTCAAAGAGATCGTCTCATGATCTGTCAGCGCGTTTCAAGCGTTTGGCGTGCTTTTAGAACCCAACCAAACGCTACAGCTTTGAGCAGGCACGGCCCGCCTGCGTAAGCAAGACTCAACGCCACAGCGGTCTCGCCGGTGGCAATCGTTCCGGGTTGGTACCCTAACAAGCCAAGGAACGGAAGGGCGACACCTGTTGCCAATGCCAGAGCTGATTTGGAAATGAAAGTGAGGACGGAGAACAGCCGCGATGTATCAGCCTGCTGCCGAGAGCCCGCGATATGATCCGCCAAAATTGCTGGAGGGATGGCGAGATCCGCTCCGAGCGCCAAGCCAGAGAGCAGACAGATGATGCCATAAGCCATTCCATCGCCGGGGCCGAGCAGAGACGCCCAAATGAAAGTGACGCAGGCAAGCGCCATTGAGCTGCCCCACGTTGTTACTTTTCCATAACGTGTCGCGAATTTGTCCCAGATCACCATGGAAAGAGCGCCGGACAAAAAATAGAGCAATAGGAACAAGCCTGTCAGGCTTTCTTCGCCCAATCGGTCACGAATGAAGAAAAGAACCAGAACAGCGGGAATCGCGCTGGCAAAAGTGTTGAGCAGATTGAGCGCAAAGAATTGCCGCCGCCACGGGGTGTTGAGAAGAGTAGCCCAGTTGATGGATTTTTCGGACTTCTGGGTCGCGCTCATGAGCGGAGCTGTCTTTAGCCATAGCATCAACAGCAAACCGCCGAGCGCCAGCAAAGGGAGAAACAGCGATGCAAGCAGATGAAACGATGTGGCCGGATCAATCGTATGTCCGAGCAGACTCGGTGTAATCGCTGCGCATAGCAATCCCAACAGTCCAAAGGCTTCACGTACCCCGGTTATGCGGGTCCGGTTGCTTTCATGTGTTGTCCATAATCCGCCCAATGCCTGAAGGTTAATGGCAACGACCGAAAAACCGGTGGTGCAAAGAAAAATGGAAAACGCGAACCATAGTAGGGGGGCTGCTGCAAGTGGGTGAAACACCATCCAGAAACCGCTGCCGAGCAGGATCATACCGCTCAAAAGGATAGCTCCCCGTTTTTCGGAATATGCGTCGCTCAAGCTGCCAATCAGCGGGTCCTGAAGTGCGTCGATGACACGTAAAGCCAAGAGAACCAGACCGAGGGCAGACAAGGGAACGGCCAGTGTTGTTGCATAGAAATCCGGAGCGTGCAGATAAAGCGGCAAGCCCGCAAAGGCCAATGGAAAAGCCATGAAGCCATACGCAGCAAGGGAGCGCCACTGCAGCTCTGATGTCGTTACTTGCTGGGCCTTGTCGTGAAGCGCGCCTTCTTGAGATGTCACGAACCGGCTCCAACCAATCTTGCTCGAAGCTTCGGGTTCTTTGTATTGGTGCCGAGCCAAATGTCAAAGAAGGCACCGGTGAAGGCTGGGTCCGAAATCTCGCCAATCCGCCTGCCATTTGAATAGAACACGGTGGTGCGGCTGTTCTTGCGGATCCCGGTGATGGTTTGTCCCTTGGAGACATTTGGGAAAATCCGGTTCATCTGCTCGCGCCACGCCTGCCGCCGGTTTGGAGTGCCTGCTCCAAGACGGGTTAGCTCTTTGATCGTTTGATCAGAAATGGCGGTCCCCTTGAAATTGCGCAAATAGGTCAGTCGAAGCGCGAAGGGGTTGCTGCGCTGATAGATGCCACCGGGGGCAAAAAGCTCCGCATTAAAGATCCGAAAACCGAGGAAGGTCATCTGCCCTTCACCTACCAGCCGGGCATCTGGCACAGAGCTTCGGATTGCACCAGACGGAGAAGACGCAAAAACGCTGGCGGAGGTGGCTGCAACAGCAGTTATCAGGATAAAAAATGTTCCGAAACGTGCGAGCGCCGTCTTCATCGTAACCTCCAGATTTTGTGTCTACCGGGTACGGTTTCGCTGCTCTTTTGGATCGAACTGCGCCATCCGATCACGCGTTTGTGTTTTTGCTTGCGTGTCGGAATGACGAGCGATAAGAGCGCCCTCTCTTTGTGCGAACAGCATCTACTCTGACAAATCCATTGTTGCGCAAAACTGGTCGGTGAGGCTGGCCAAAGCAATGTCGGGCGTGAGTGAAGTATGAGTGACAGCGACCTGAAAACCCGAAAATCCACTCGGCAAAAACTGGAGCGCCCAAAGCGCTATCAAGTGATTTTGCTGAATGATGATTTCACACCGGCAGAGTTTGTTGTTCTTGTCCTGAAAGGCGAGTTCCGGCTCGATGTCTTGCAGGCTGAACACGTGATGGAAACTGCCCATAGAAAAGGTGCGAGTGTTGTCTCGACCTATCCGCGTGATGTTGCAGAGACAAAGGTTTCACGCGCCACAGAAACGGCGATCCGAATGGGCTATCCTCTGAAATTCATTGTTGAGCCGGAAGAGTAATCTTATCGTCTTGTAAGTACCCGATTGAAAAAGGCCCGGTCATGATGCCGGGCCTTTTCAGTGAAGCGGTCAGTCTCAGTCCGTGGGATCGTCCCGAAGCTTGACGATCTTGTCATCGTCCAGCTCCGTCTCAACCTTATTGTCCGAAGGTTCTTCTTCTGAAGGGTGTGTTTCGGTCAGACCCAATTCTTCCGCGGGTCCAAAATTGTCAGTCAAACCCATCAGCTCAGCAGGGCCTCGACCTTCCATGGCGCGCTGGTAATTGGCAATGACGCCCTTTAGCTGAGCGATTTGGTCATTGGCGGTGTCGACCTGAATTTTGTAGCGCTGCAGCGTCTTGTTCTCATCGACCAACTCTTCCAGCTGATCTGCATACCTCTGATTCTGGTTGCGCTCGTGATTGAGATCCGTGAGCGTTGAGTTGTATCGCAGGTTCAGCTCACGCAGTTTGGCGTTTGCTGTCATCAGTTCGTCGCGGTCTTTCTCGTGGTTTTTCTGAGCACCATCCAGAAGATGCTCGATTTCCTGCATGCGTTTGATCAGATCGCGGTTGCGTTCCTTGATCTGCCCGTTTTCGCGGGTGATCTCTTGCATGGACTGCGCCCCAATCCGGCGCTGGGATGACAGGTTCTCGATTTCGGCGTTCAGCGCATAGACTTCGTTGTCATGCTTGCGCTGCTCTTCCTCCAATCGGGATTTGGAGTAGGCGAGTTCCTGATTGGCCACATCCAGATGCGATTTGAGGTCGATGTTGTTGTTGCGGAAGTCAACAACCTGCCGCTTGACCGCTTCCAGCTCGCTTGTGGCGGAGTTGTTTTTGCGCACTTCTTCTTCGAGAAGTGCTGCGCTTTCAGACAGGTTCTGTTGCAGCTCTTTCTCGCGCTTGGTGATGTCGTCGAGATTGGCTTGCAGGCTTTCCGAATGGTCTTCAAGCGTCTTGAATTTGGCCTTGAAGTCGACCAGTTCGCCACTGAGTTCGGAAATTTGCGAGTTAGCTTCTACGAGTTCAGCGCTCTGCGCACGATAATCCTCGTTCACCTTCTTGTTGTTGTCGCGAATGGTGATCAGCTCGTTGCGCGCTGTTTCCAGTGCCGTACGGGTTTCGGTCAAGCGCTTGCGTAGCGAATGAACTTCTGCCTGAGCTTCCTCCAGATGTGCGGACAGAGTGCTGATCTTGTGGTTGGCATCCAACAAGTCTGTCGAGATCTTCGCGTTTTCAGACTTCAGCCGGATTTCAGTCTCCACATGGGCGCGTGAGGTCTCGATGAACTCCGACATCAGCATCAGGCTGTTGCGGTTTTCAGAGGCCATGGCGCTCATCTGGTCAAAGGCTTGTGACAGTCCCCCAAGCCGGGATTTCAACCCGTCCAGATGATGCATTTTTTCCTGCATCTTGATTGCGAAGGGAGACAGATGTTCAACATTGGAGGGCTGTGGCTCTGGCACTGCATTGTCCTCCAAAGGGGGCGCTGCCTTATGGGCGTCCGGCACCGTGTTTGCTTCCGATTCCTGGGGTCGCGGTGTCTTCGAAAAAATACCCATGCGCTACTCCTGAACTGATTGCCGCCGCTCAAATCGCGCTGGCCTTCCACGCGATATGGGAGAACGTTAATGAAATCTTAACGCCTGAATCAACAACTTTTTGTATATATTGATATTTTTTACTACTATTTTAGCGTGTGTTGGTAAATCTGACTTGAGGGTTTTGGCGAGGAGAATTTCCGCAGCGTCAATTTATCCACAGACTGTGCGGAATTCGGGGGTGAATTGGGTAGACGTGGTCGAGTGAATTACCGGGCTGCCACGTATTCGGACTTCACCTTCCCGAACAGCGCTGCACTCCTGTAGGTAAGGATGGTGAGGAGTGTGTAGGCTCCGGATCAAGTCCTGGGCGGTGCGGGCTGGTATCTCGGCCGTCTTAGCATCTCAGTTGTCGTCACTGGATTTGGTAGAGCCTGCCCACGACTTGATCGATGGGTGATTCCTTCTGGTAAGTTTCAAACTGCTGCACAAGCGGACAGGAAACGGATTGGATCCCGAATCACGCTGCCGCTTGTCCGGGATGACGGTATGAGTATTGTTTGGGGATTGTGTCCCACCCTCTGGGCGTCGTCCCCGACTTGATCGGGGACCTATTGAAACCGGAGGAGACTGGGGGAAGCACGGTGCTTGCAGAACGACCGGTTTTCTATCCGTCCCTTGTAAAGATCCGAGGGGCATAGTGGATCCCGGCTCGGTGGCCGGGATGACTTTATGAGTATCTTTCGAGACCCTGCCACGAACTCAATGGTCATCACCGGACTTGATCCGGTGATCCATCCCGCGATTTTCCAATCTACCGCGCAAGTGGAAAGGGAGCGGAGCGGTATCAGGATCAAGTCATGGTATCACCTGATCTGCAGCGCTGAACTGAGGCCTCACTGCCCCGGTCGGCCACTCTTTTTCGGGCGTCCCCGTCGCTTCTTCTCGTCCGTTGGATCTTCGTAAGAACCAGCGCCGATTTTACCTCGGACAATCGGTTTGGCATCGTCGGCGGGGTCGAGTGGTTTCTTTGGTAAAGGCCCTTTGGTCAGCGGAACTTCTGTCCGACCCACTGTCATTTCGTCCAAGCTTGGTTTGTGAACTTTTGATCCTGCCGCCTTGGCCCGGTCCTTTGCCGTTTCTTTCTTTTTGCCAGACGCGCCTGCCTTGGTTCCACCTGCGCCGAATTTCTTGTCGCCCTGATAGCCGCCTGTCTTGTCGTCGACCGAAGATTGACGGGCGAGCGGATCGTCGGCGACGGCGAGTTCGGTTTCCTGCAAGCGTTTGATCTCGTCGCGCAGGCGGGCGGCTGTTTCGAAGTCCAGATCGGCCGCGGCATCGCGCATCTGCTTTTCCAGATCCTCAATATGGGCCTTGAGGTTGTGGCCCACCAGATTGCCGTCTTCGGCAAAGCCAGCCTCGACTGTGACGTGGTCTTGCTCGTAGACGCTTTCCAGAATGTCGCCGATGGAGCGTTTGACGGATTCCGGCGTGATGCCGTGTTCTTCGTTATATGCGAGTTGTTTTTCGCGGCGGCGGTTGGTTTCCTTGATGGCGCGGTCCATCGAGCCGGTCATGTTGTCGGCATAGAGGATCACGCGGCCATCGACGTTCCGCGCCGCGCGGCCAATGGTCTGGATGAGTGAGGTTTCCGAGCGCAAGAAACCTTCCTTGTCCGCATCCAGAATGGCAACCAGCCCACATTCGGGAATATCGAGCCCCTCGCGCAGCAGGTTAATGCCGACCAGAACGTCGAAAGCGCCGAGGCGCAGGTCGCGCAGGATTTCGATCCGTTCCAGCGTGTCGATGTCAGAGTGCATGTAGCGCACACGCACGCCGTTTTCGTGCAGGTATTCGGTCAGATCTTCCGCCATGCGTTTGGTCAGCGTGGTGACCAAAGTGCGATAGCCTTTTGCAGCGGTCTCGCGCACTTCGCCCAACAAATCGTCTACCTGTGATCCGGCGGGGCGGATGTCGACCGGCGGGTCGATCAGACCGGTGGGGCGGATGACCTGTTCGGCGAACACGCCGCCAGATTGCTCCATCTCCCAGCTGCCGGGCGTGGCCGACACAGCGATGGATTGTGGGCGCATGGCGTTCCATTCTTCAAAGCGGAGCGGGCGGTTGTCCATGCAGGAGGGCAGGCGGAAGCCATATTCGGCCAGTGTTGCCTTGCGGCGGAAGTCACCCCGGTACATTGCGCCGATCTGCGGAATGGTGACGTGGCTCTCGTCGGCAAAAACCAGCGCATTATCTGGCAGGTACTCAAACAGGGTAGGGGGCGGTTCGCCGGGATTCCGGCCCGTTAGATAGCGCGAATAGTTCTCGATGCCAGCGCATGAGCCGGTTGCCTCCAGCATTTCCAGATCGAAGATGGTGCGCTGTTCCAGTCGCTGCGCTTCCAGCAGTCGACCATGGGCGTTCAGTTCTTCCAGCCGCTGTTTCAGTTCGGCCTTGATTGATTTGGTGGCCTGATTGAGCGTCGGCTTCGGCGTCACATAGTGGGAGTTGGCGTAAATCTTGACCGACTTCAGCTCGCCTGACTTCTTGCCCGTCAGCGGATCGAACTCGGTGATGGATTCGATTTCGTCGCCGAACAGGGACACACGCCAGGCGCGGTCCTCATAGTGAGCCGGGAACAGCTCGATCGTATCGCCGCGTACGCGAAAAGTGCCGCGTTGGAAGGCGGCGTCGTTGCGCTTGTATTGCAGGGCGACCAGGTCAGCGATCAACTGGCGCTGGTCGATGCGCTCACCCACCTCGATGGCAAAAGTCATCGCGGTATAGGTCTCGACAGAGCCGATGCCGTAGATACAGGACACGGAGGCGACGATGATCACATCATCGCGCTCCAGCAGCGCACGGGTCGCCGAGTGGCGCATTCGGTCGATCTGCTCGTTGACCGAGGATTCCTTCTCGATATAGGTGTCCGTGCGCGGAACGTAAGCTTCTGGCTGATAATAGTCGTAGTAGGAGACGAAATACTCGACGGCGTTGTCCGGAAAAAACGACTTGAACTCACCATAGAGTTGGGCGGCCAGCGTTTTGTTCGGCGCCAAAATCAAAGCCGGGCGCTGGGTACGGGAAATCACCTGCGCCATCGTATAAGTTTTGCCCGAGCCAGTTACGCCCAGCAGAACCTGCGTTTGTTCGCCGTTCTCGATGCCTTCGACAAGATCTGCGATGGCGGTCGGCTGATCGCCTTTTGGCTCATAGTCACTGGCAAGTTTGATCGGTACGCCGCCTTCAGACTTTTCCGGGCGTTCTGGTCGGTGCGGCACCCACAGTTCGCCGTTTTTGTGCAGTGGGTTACCGCTTTCAATCAGCGCCGACAGGGCTTCAACGGTGGCCGTTGCGCCCTGATTGCCGCCCAGATCACCAAAGCGGCCATCGGCGGCGGATTTCTTCTTTTTGTTGTCCTTCTTGTGCTGCTTCAGCTTTTCTTCCAGCTGTTCAGCTTCTTCCAGCGACATATCCAGCCCGGCAACCGGGTTCAAGCCACCCGCCGCCCGCTCGCGCGCACTGTCCGCCTTGCCCATGCTGGTGCCACGGGCAGATTTGGCCGGTTTTTCAATTTTGCCTTTGGCCTTGGCGCCCTTCGGGGAGAGTTTGGCCTTACGGCCTTCTTCAACCTGCGCTGCGACCGCTCCATCGCCGCCAGCTCGCTCGCGCTCTTTGGAAGACGTTCGGGCCGTGCGTTTGGACGAGCCGGGTGCGCCCGGTGCCAGATCTGCCAACTTCGCGGGATCTTTGATTTTTGATCCGGATTTGGGAGCTGGTTTCTCTGCTTCCTCTGCAATCTCCGCCGCCCAGTCAGAAATTGAGCCGCCAAGCGGCGTGCCTGACAACGGCTTTTGCGGCGCTTCGCCAAAGCCGTCTGGCGGAGTTTCACTGTCAGGGTTTTTCGGAGTGCGGGGCGTCTTTCTCATGCCCCGCAATATGGTCCCCTCTGCTCCCAAAGAAAAGAGGGGCAGCGCGCGCAAATGGTACGTTCCTGACAGGAGATGTCAGGAAGAAATTACCAACTACTGATGCTTTCGCCCTAACCAGCTCTCTTTGTCTGCTCTTGCACTGACGCTTCGGAGGCTGCGGCGTTGAGGGTGTGTGCGGCGAGGGCACAGTTGCCGCCGTCTTGTCGGGCTTGGGTGAGAGCTTTGGCGGCCTGTTCCATCAGGGTTTCGGCTGACTGACCATCCGACGGCGATCTTGCCCAGCCGATGCTCGTGCTGATGCCAACCAGTGCGTCGGTCTGAGTGGTTTTCGACAGGGTCTTGCGCAACAGTTCGGCGCAGAGCGGTGTTACTGAACTGCTTGATCGACCGTCTCGAAGCAGGACCGCGAACTCATAAAGGCCGGTGTGCCCGACGACTGTGCCGCGTGGTAGGGTTTCGATCAATTTGTCGGCGACAAAGGCGATCTGTTCGGTGGGCGGATTTGGGGCAATCGGCTCATACAGGTGGTGTGTGAAGTCAATTCCCATGACCATCAGGGTGCAGGGCGAGAGGTCGGCATTTTGAACCAGCGGCGCGATCAGGTCGATAAACTCCGCACGCGATGTGGGTTGAGCTAGCGTTTCGCGGAGACCAACCACCACATCCAGATTGTCAGGATCAGTCAGCGCCTTGTTCATTTGGGGACCTCCGCCGCCATGGAGGAAGCCGGAGGCGTAGGATGACGCAAAGGCCGCGGTTGAGCGTTGTGGACGCATTTCCTTGCGATCTGAATTCGATTTCAACGCTGATGGTCCAACTGGCTTCGTCATGGTCTGTCGCCCTTGTCACTTTGAGTATCGGTCAAATCCGATCTGTGGTGTTTGATTGAATAATGCGCGTTTAAATTGAATTTTGAGTTAGGTTTGACCCAAATTCCGGCCTTCTTTTGAGTTAAGTTACCGTAGCGTAAATATATTGGTTCGAATGGTCTAAGTGTCATCGTTAGTGGCAAAAAGAGACCCCGATGAGTGTCATCGAGGCCAGGGCAGAGTGGACAGTGGAGTTTGGATGAGAAAGCGGTGTCAGGCAGCGCGAACGCTGGAGACAAACTGGGTCACCTGTTCGCGGAGTTCGGTTGCCTTCTGATTGAGGCCATCCGCCGCCTGATTGAGCTCGCCGCTTGAGATGCCGGTTTGTTCGACGGCTTCACTGATGTCGCTCAACCCTTGCGCGATTTCGCTGCCGATGTTGGAAGAGGTGCCGCTGCTGTCAGCGATGGACTGGGTTGCCATCTGCTGCTGGGCGGCAGCTTCGGCGGTTTTGGATGTGCTGTTGCGAATTTCCATGATCATCGTGGAAATCTGCTGAACAGCATCCACGGAAGATTTTGAAGCAGTCTGGATTTCCTCAATTTGGGTCTTGATCTCATCCGTCGCCTTGGAAGTTTGCTCAGCCAGTTGTTTCACCTCTGCAGCGACCACTGCGAACCCTTTGCCGGATTCACCTGCACGGGCGGCTTCAATCGTCGCGTTGAGGGCTAGCAGGTTTGTCTGTTCGGCAATATCCTGAATGAGATTGGTGACATCTGCCACCTTGGAGACCATGTCCCCAAGTTCTTCCACAGAGCTGGATGTGTTTTCCGCTTCCTTGGCGGTTTTCTCCGTCATTGAGGAGGTCATCTCGATCTGGGCGGCCATTTCGCGTGCGCCGGTGGAGAGCTGCTCAACGGCAGTGGTTACTGTGTGAGACTGGCCGTTTGAGCTCTTGAACGAAGCCGTGATCTTTTTCATTTCTGTGTCGGTCACGTCCGCAACCTGATGCATGCCGTCGGCGTTCTTTGCCATGTTGCTGGCTGCGGCAAACACGTTGTCGACGATGGCTCCGACCGTTTGTTCGAAGTCTCCGGCGAGACGGTCCAATTCCTCCTTACGGCGTTTTGCCTGCCGTTTTTCTTCTTCGCGTTGGTGCTCTTCGAGTTCGCGCGCGCGGTTCAGGCCTTTCTTGAAGACGTCCAAAGCAGTGGCCATTTTGCCAATTTCGTCATTGCGGCCCGCGTAGGGGGTGTTTGACGAGAGGTCCCCATTGGACACACTCAACATAGCCTTGGCCAACGAGTTGACCGGATTAAGGACGCGAGAGAACAGGACATAGCCGACACAGACACAACAGACGACAATTGAGACGAGAATCATTCCGAACACTGCAGACATCAACGTCCGCATGCCCAGAAGGGTTGAAAGCAAACTGTCTCGTGCCGAGTTTTTCTCTGTGACGAGTTGGCTTTTGATGGTTGCCAGGGCCTCATAAGACGGGGTGTCGTCCACACGAATTTCCTGGTCGATTTCTCTCACCGTAGCGCCCGCACTTGCCAGACTATCTATTTTGCCAAAGCCGGCTTCGTAAGCTGAGATCATTTGCTCCAGGCTCTTGATCGCTTGTGCTTCCTCTTTGGTGGAGATCAGAGGCTTGTATTCGTTGATGTGAGTGCGGGCTTCCGCCACACTTTCGGCAAAGCCGACCTTGTTGAACTCGCTCCGCAAAATCAGGTAGTCTTTGAAATGCTGGATCATCCCGCCATAGCCGAGCGCATCTTGAAGTGCGATTATGCTAACTGCCTTGATCGAAGTATTCTTGACGAGGTAGCGACGCTCTGTTTCTTGCGTCAGGGTTTTGATCGCCTCAATCGCGGTATCATCGTCCACATAAAAGAAACGGGACACCACTTGAGGTGACGCTCCGGTGGCAAGCATTTTGATGTTTTGGGTTAGCGAGGCATCGTACTCATCGAGCATCAAGCGAATATCGGAAAGTGCTTTCTGCTCTGCTTCACTTGGGCTGACTTGGGCATAAACCTCCAGGGCCATGCGGGAGGCGCCGATGGCATTGCGAACCTTGCTGACCAGTTTGGCATCGCGGCGCAGAACGTAATTCTTGTAGTTGTGTATCATCCCTCCGTATCCGAGCTCTGTTGTTAGAAAACCAAGAGCTTGAGCACGTGGGCTACTTTTGTCGGCAAAGACACGCCATTGCGTATCCACTTCCGCTCGTTTGTAAACGCCAACGACGAGAAGTCCCATGATAAGCAGGCCAAACAGGACCATGGTGCTGATCAGGCCAATGCCAATGGTGCGTAGTGACATGTGAAGCAACCCTGGAGAAGAAGAGTATCTGATGTCTTATAAGTATTCGAAACGTATTAATACAGATTTAAGTAATAAATATATAAATTATTATATGAATATATTATATTGATAAAAATACTACATCTAGGTTATTCTGATTTTTTATTTCTGTGAGGGTCCGTGTTAGAAGAATGGTCTGAACTTCCGGCGAGTGTGGCTCAAGCAATTGCAAGCTGTTTTGAACTTAGTCAGTGGGTGGGAGAGGTCGAGCACTGCAACAGCTTGAACAGTTTAAGCAATTCTGTTTTTGAGCTTGTCAGCAGCAAGGGAAAGTATGTATTGCGTTTGCCAAGTTCCTATGCCCAGACGCTGGTCGACCGACATGCTGAATTGAATAATCTAACCGCAGCAGCGTCCGACGGCCTGACGGTTCAGCCGCTTTACTTTGAGCCTGCAACCGGCGTCATGCTGTCTCCGTTTGTCGAGGTCTCTCGCCAAACACCTGAGCCGAAGCAGCTGGGAGCCGTTCTGGCCCGACTTCACTCTCTTCAGAGTGGATTTGAGAATAATCGGGATTTGGCAGGCTGGGTTTATCGACTTCTGGAAGCCGAAAAACTCTCGCGGTTGCAGCGAAACCGGGTTGCCGCAGCGTTCGAGAGTTTAAATGGTGCAGAGCATTGGCGGGAAAGCCGGATTGTTCCGTGCCATTGGGATGTGACCGCAGACAATTGTCTCGTAACTGAAAATGGTGTGTTGCTAATCGATTGGGAGTATTCTGCCAAAGGTCCGCGGGCCTGGGACTTGGCATATGCGAGTTTGGAGTTGGGGTATTCGGCAGAGCAGGAAGCTGACTTTATTGCGGCGTATGCTGTAGGGTCCGAGCAGCAAATAAAAATTTCTGACGAGGTGGCGGAGATGAAAGTCGCGTGTGATCTGGTATCGGCCCTTTGGGCGTTTGGGCTACAGGCAGATCTAGCTCTCAATCAAGATCTGAAAGAGTTTGGACAGACCCGGCTTGAGCGGGCAGAGCGGCATTTGGATGCACTCAATCTGTGACCAACTTGGTCGCACATTGAGCATATCGGTCATTCATCTTTTGGCGCAGTTCGCTGTTGTCTGGAGCGGCGACCAAAGGGTCCCAAAGTTGATCGTCAATGAGTGCGTCCACGGTGCAGCGGCATATATTTGTGCAAGGTTGGTTTGCTCCTTCGGTAACAGAGCAAACTGCAGCACAGCTTTCGACAAAACGGGACTTTGCAGGATCTGGCAGCAATCCCACATTGGCAGGTATCCAGAGAAGTCCGAACAAAAGCGGTTGGTGAAGGATGTAAATCGCCAGGGAGTGGCGCCCGAGCCATTGAAGGTATGGTCTGGTCTGGACGTCTTGGAGGCGGTTCTGAATTTTCGGATAGAGCGGGCTTTGAACAAGCGCTAGTCCTGCAAGCACAAAGCCTGCCCACGGGGCGAGCGGCACATAGTCCACGCTGCCAAAGTCAGGTCGCTCAAGTCCGGTCCAGAGCCAGAGCTGCCCATCAAAATACGGAGAGCTTCCCCAAGTCGGCAATGTTCCAATGCCAACGGCGGCAAGAAGCGTTAGGCGCCAGTCTGCCCCCAGAAATGGCAATGCCAACAGGCCGGACAAAAACAGGCAATGTAGAATTCCAAATCGAACAAACGTGCTGGAGAATACGAAATAGGTTGCGGTGCTGACCCCAATCGCTGCGATCAGGAGCAATATTTTGGAGCGCAATAGCGCGCGCCACCGGATCGTGTCGCCATGTGCCAGCGAAAGCGTTACGCCTGAAAGAAACAGAAATGATCCGGCAATTGCCGCTGCAAAGGCGCGCCAGCCACTGCCGTTTGCCACAGGCCAGTCAACCAGATGAAACCAGGTCAAGTCCCAAGAGAAATGATAGACCACCATGGCAACAACTGCGAGGCCGCGCAATTGATCAAGTGCGCCGAGCCTTGCGTTTGCCATTGTGTATCCAGGAGTTGCTTGAAATTTCGGGCGTTTAACCCGCAAAAGCCATGATAAACATTGATAATAAACCGGCAGCGATCAATGCGCCGAAAACCAAAGGCCAAGGGGACGGACGTGCTGCCGTCAAACTGTCGTGATTTGAGTCATTGTGTACCATACTTCGAAAGCCCCCGTACTAATGACAGTGCGGTGAGCCTGTCTGAAAAATCGGGGCAGGAAAAGCAGGTAAATGGAATATTAACAGGCTTTTCCAGAGGAAGTTTTGTTACAAAATCAAAACCTGGGGTTGTTCATAGGTCCAGTGCATCCAAACCTGCTTCAAGGTAGTCCGCCAACAAGGCCATTCCGAGAAGATAGGTTGATGTCGCGCCAACGGCTCGTTCTTTTGCTTGATCAACCGTTTGGCTGAAGTCCGACGCTTCGGTATCACCACGCCCGGTCCAGGCGATTGCTACCAACTCCGCAGCTTCATCGACATTGAGATCGTCAATCAGCTCCCGGAGTTCCTCCTTGGAGAGGTTTTCGCTTTCCTCTTCCGCCAAACCATCGTGATGATGCGTGTCGCTCAGAGTATCAGCGTCAAACTCTATCTCGTGGTCACTGCCGTCCTGAAACGTGTCATCAAGTGTTTCAGTTGCTGCACGAGCTTTTTGTATCAAAAGACGGACTGTTTCGGCAGATAGAGTGAGATCGACGGCCATGAATGCCTCCATGATTACGCTGGCATGATTGTCCCAAAGCAGGGCATGCACTCAAAACTGGTTGGTTCGCCGGACGCTATCACGGTCAATGTGCTGAAATCATGAGGTGAATTACGGATAGAGACGGTTTTATGAGGCGCCTTTTGGGTCCTCGCTGGCAATTTCAGGTGTCAAAGAGGGCTGGACCGCATTTGCAGGTGCCAGAACCGCCGCAATCATGATGGTTGCTGCCAATCCAAGGCCGAGGCAAATGGATATGATGAGTGCGCGAGCGCTTTCTGTTTTCTGTGGCTTGGTCCTGGCAAGACCTTCGGAAGAGGGGACCTTGGTCATGCTGCGCCTCTCAGTGGCTGAGCAAAGGGCTTGGCGAGCGTACGCAAGTCCTCACTCAATTGTTGAGCAAGGCCGAGTGTATAAATCAGCATCATCAGGAAGCCGCTGCATAAGCCCGCGAACAGGATGCGTTGAGACACCGGCAGGTCAAAGGCTGCTGTCAACGTTGCAATTAACAGGGCGGCACTCACGAGACGCAGTAAAGTTCCGGTCCGAAATCCAGTGCGGGGTCGCTTTGAGGTGTTTTTCATTTCTATGCTCCGTCACTTGTCTGAATGCCAAAGTGACGAGAAATTCGGTCGATCTACTGACGGGAAATGGGCTGTTTACGTGTCATTTGGTGGCAAGAATGGGGCATCCATTTCGCCCAATCTATGTAAAACTCAAGAGTAATCTGGCTTTTTTAACAAAGTGAATTCTGACCTTTGTAATATATCAAGTTACCGTCAAAAGTTTGAGGGCTTCATAATATGTTTCCTTTTTGGAGACAGTCTAATTGGGTGCATATTTCTCCATCATCTTGACCGAGCCACAGATGAAATCCAACGCCGCTAAACTTCGGACCCGGCCAAAACTAAAAATGAAAAAGCCTGCACAATCAGTAGGCGCAGACGAAGCTATTGAAGAGGATGCGGTTGAAAGTAAGTGGCCGGCACTTTCTCTTTCGGGGCTGCAGTTCTTTGTTTTCGACAATGCAAAAAAGCATCTTCTCTGGTTTGAGAGCGGAAGCCAAAGCTTCAATAGCAAGGTCACCGGATTGCAGCAGGCACCGTTGGTCGACGCCTTGCGTCTCCTTACTGCAGAAGATCGCAAAGCGATTTTGCGGGTGGTCCAATCTGCGTTTCACGATGGCAAGGCTGGTCCTGTAGAAGTCGGTGGAGGTCCTGATCACCGTCTACCTGGTGTGTCGTTGATCGCCTATCGATACATCACTGAAGACGGGCATCAATTCGCTGTCGGCTTCCCGTCTCTTGAAGATGGCGATGAAGACGGAGGGAAGATCGTCCTGGGGCTGGCGCCGATCCTTCAGCACTTTGTTCGAAATTCCAGTCGCATGCTGCTGTTGGTCGACAATTTTGGATATGTGCGGTTCGCCAGCGACGGGTTTTTGTCTGGCTTTCAGATTTCGGATCCCAAAATGATTATTGGGCGGAATATAGCTCACATCCTTCCTCGGGTTGGCCGAACCATAGTGTCTTTGAGCCTTGCCGCCTTGACACGGCGTGCCAATGCATCGGGAAAGGGCAAGTTTCTCCTGGCGAATGGCGATAGTCTGGAGCTTGCATTTGACGCGATGTATTTCCGCCTAGGTGGCAGTGTTGGCGGGGTTTTGTTTTCTGCAGGCCGTGTTGCCGGAGAGGTCGACTACACGGGTGTCTTCAACCATTGCAGTGCCCCAATGATGGTTGTTGACGGTAAAACCCGAATGATCCTGTCCGCCAATCGTGCAGCAATGAAGGCGTATCACTTGACTGCGGAGACCATTGACTCTCAAACGATTACAGAACGATTGCTTCATGCTCGCAGTTTCGCAGCGCTTCTGGATGCTGCTCGCAAGAAGAATGAAGTTCCGCAATCAGTGGTCGTGAACGGCTATGATGGAAAATCAAAGAAAAAGCGATTGAAGGCTGTTTTGCTCGACGACAGTGACCAACCGAAGCTGTTGATCGAAGCGCGATCTTGAGCTGACCCCATTCAAATTTGAAACGCAAACACCCTGCCGGGGGTGCCTTCCCGACAGGGTTCGATTACTGCGCGGCTGCTGACTTAAAGATTGCGCAGGAATTCCTGAATTGCTGCGTTTTTGGTCTTGATGTCCTCCACGTCGAGAACAAGACCTTCAACCTGTTTTGCAGTTTCAGTCGTGTTGTCACTGGCCTGCGAAACGCCAACGATGGCGCGGGAGACTTCTTCGGCTGCGGCTTGCTGTTCCGTCATGGTTGCTGCTACTGCCGAGGATTGTTCATCCAATGAGGTGATCACACCCATAATGGCTTGGATCGCATTTTGAGCTTCGCTGGTCTCAGCCTGCATTGCCTCAATCTGCTCTCGGATTTGATCGGTGCCGCGAGCCGTTTGTTCAGACAAGCCTTTCACCTCGGCTGCCACAACTGCGAAACCTTTGCCGGCCTCTCCAGCTCTTGCAGCCTCGATCGTTGCGTTCAGCGCAAGAAGCTTGGTTTGGTCGGCGATAGCCTGAATGGTTCCCATGACCGAACCAATTTGCTCAGATGCTGCTTTCAGGGTGCCAATTTGATCAGAGGCAGCCTGCGCACGTGTAAGGGCATCGCGAGACATGTCTGCTGCTTGTTGCATGCGCTGAGAGATCTCTGAAATTGAAGCCGTCATCTCTTCAGCCGCAGAGGTTACAGATGTCGCCTGAGACCGAGCGCTTTCAGCTGACGTCAACATAGTCTGGGAATTGCTGGAAAGGTTGTCCCCGATTTGGTTCATGTCGTGAATGACTTCGGTGACCTTCTCAGTCACGTTCACTTGGTCGGTGACAATTGCCCATGAGAGCATTGGCCCCAGATAGCTACCGTCATCGTCCATAATCGAGTTGACCGTGAGACGAAGGGTCTCCGGGCCGACCGAAATATTGGCTTTCCATGGCAGGCGAGACGGGTCACCAAGGATCTGCCGTTGGTGTGCAGGGTTCTTGTGGAAGACATCAATGCATTGACCGAGCAGCTTTTCGGGGTCGACCGGGAGATGCGGACCTAGAGGCTTGAGGGTGTTGACGCTGGTCTGGTTGACGTAGTTGATCTCGAATGTCTCCGGATCACAGGTCATCACGTTGATCGGCAGTTTGTCGATCATTTGTAGCAAACGCTTCGTGTCGCGGTCGGCCTTCACCTTTTCGGTGGCAACCGCCCACTGAAGACCAACTTTTGCGTATCGCCCTTTTTGATCATGGATTGGGAAGACGTGAAGGTCCAAATACTCGCCGCCCAGTTCGATCATGGTTCTGTAGGGGAGATTGCTCTCGTTCCTTAGCATCTCACGCTGTTTGCTAGGGACCTTGTGAAATACATCGATGGATGTCCCGACGATGTCGGCAATCTTGACGGGCAGTAAATGCTCAAGTTTCCCGAGCATGGTCCGCGACTCACGATTGATGTAATCAATCCTGAATTCCTCCAAGTCGCAGGTCATGATTGCTGTTGGCAGCACTTCCAGCAGCCTCTCGGACTGGCTATCCACCCCCTTCAAGAGGTTACCACTCGAAAACATCCGGCTCATGTAAAAACCTTCCCGTCACTCATAAGGTCGTACATTAAAGAATCCCAAAGTAACCGGCGCGTGATGCATGCATTAAGCGCGTTTAGGTCCTGTATGGGTAATTTCGTACGTAGAGTTACTTCTTCGAATTAAAAAAAAGTGAAGTAAGAGAGATGTTTCTTTCTGGTTTATGGAGCATAATTACACTGTATTAGTTGTTTTCCGATGGGCTAAAAATATTTTGGAATGGTTTCTGTAGCTTGGTGTGAGCAGGTGCCTAATATCTGTTCGAGCGTTCTATATAACTGAAAACATTAGGGAAACTTTGCGTAAGTGACTGCCCGACAGGTTAGTGGATTAACTATTTGCAGAATCTGCACTTTAGAGGGAGGATTTTCTGCACTTTCGTCCCGTTCGCGTTTTTTTTGGAGGCATATGAATAGAACGCTGGCCAAATTTGGCTTTCCCGCTTTCATCCTCTTGTCATTATTTGCGGTTGGTTCTACGGTCCGCGCGCTGTTTTATCCCGTTTCCCATGGAGGACACTATGGGCTTTCTCGCCGACGCATTGGACCGTGTAAAACCATCTGCGACGATTGCTGTTACTAACAAGGCCCGCGAGCTGAAGGCGGCCGGCCGTGACGTGATTGGCCTCGGAGCTGGTGAGCCGGACTTTGATACCCCTGAAAACATCAAGCAGGCGGCGATTGCGGCTATCAATGGTGGCAAGACAAAATACACCGCCGTTGACGGAATTCCTGAGCTGAAGCAGGCGATTGTCGAAAAGTTCAAGCGGGAAAACGGGCTTAGCTACGAAACGAACCAGATCACAGTTGGGACCGGTGGCAAACAAATTCTCTATAATGCTCTTGTTGCAACACTGAACCCGGGCAATGAAGTCATCATCCCGACCCCCTATTGGGTGAGTTATCCGGATATGGTTCTGCTTGCCGGCGGCGAGCCGGTTGTTGTGGAAGCGGACAAGTCGACCTTCAAGATCACGCCAGAAAGCTTGGATGCTGCGATCACATCCCGGACCAAGTGGATCATCTTTAACTCTCCGTCCAACCCGTCCGGCGCGGCTTACACGGAAAGCGAGTTGAAGGCTCTGACCGATGTCTTGAAGAAACACGAACATGTCTGGGTAATGACCGACGACATGTACGAGCATCTTGTCTATGACGATTTCAACTTCACGACGCCTGCCCAGGTGGAGCCTGCTCTTTATGACCGGACATTGACCGTTAACGGCGTCTCAAAGGCATACGCCATGACAGGCTGGCGGATTGGTTATGCCGGAGGCCCGGCGTATTTGATCAAGGCCATGGCAAAGGTCCAGTCACAGTCTACATCCAACCCTTGTTCCATTGCCCAGTGGGCAGCTGTTGAAGCACTAAGCGGAACTCAGGATTTCATTCCTGCCAACAACGAAGTGTTCAAGGCGCGTCGCGATCTAGTTGTGTCGATGTTGAACCAGGCGAATGGAATTTCCTGCCCGGTTCCTGAAGGGGCGTTTTATGTCTTCCCATCTTGCGCCGGCACCATTGGCAAGACAGCGCCATCGGGCAACGTGATCAAGAATGATGCGGATTTCGTCACCGAACTTCTGGAAACGGAAGGTGTTGCGGTCGTGCAAGGGTCGGCCTTTGGTCTTGGACCGAACTTCCGCATTTCCTACGCCACTTCAACAGAGGCGCTGGAAGAAGCTTGTACTCGTATCCAGCGGTTCTGCGGCAATCTGAAATAACGTGTTCGCAAGCGGGATTTGAAAAGGGTGGCCTATTGGTCGCCCTTTTTCTTATGCTGAATACCGTTGCTCACCATTCATCCATGTTTCCAGAACACGAATATCCTTGATGGTGTCCGGGTCGACTTTTCGGGGGTCTTTGTCGAGGATCACAAAGTCAGCGAGTTTTCCGGTTTCCAAACTTCCGACTTCATGCTCTGAGTTCAGCTGCCAGGCCGCTTCAATCGTCAGGGCGCGGATGGCGCTTTCGACGGATATGCGTTCCTGCGGTGCGAGAACATAGTCAGGGTCTTTCCATGTCTTCCGGGTGACAGCCATTTCGATCATGTGCAATGGATCTGGGTCGGTGACTGTAAAGTCCGAGTGCAATGTGTAACCAATTCCCTGATCTTCGCAGGACTTCGCCCGGTCCAGCAGCTCCACCTTTTCCTCCCCAAACACTTCATCGCGCATCGCAACGCCCCAGAAGTGGACATGGCCGATCAGAAAGCTGGCCGAGATGCCAAGGTCTTTCATGCGGACGATCTGTTCGTCATGAAGAATGGAGCAATGCTCAATGCGTGGGCGAACTTTGGCAACGTCGATGCCCGCGTCTTTAACAGCCTGTACAGCATCGAGAACGTTATCAATACCGGCATCTCCGTTGCCGTGGATCGCGAGCTGCCAGCCTTGACCAGCACGTTTTACTGCGAGACGCTTCAGGTCTTCAGGAGAAGTGTAGGCCAAACCATAATTGTCTGTTCCCAGATACGGTTCTCTTTGCAGGCCTGTGAAGCCCTGGTTCGATCCGTCTGCGACAAGTTTGTAGCCCGCGATGCGGACGATATCATCGCCTTGGCCGGGATGAATTGGCGAGGCATCCCACGCTTCATCATAGGGATAAAATGGATAGGCCCGAATGCGAGATGCGAGGTCTCCCGTTCGGCCTGCTGCAAACAGAAGTTCAGCATCGTCGTATCCGCTTGATAACGCTCCCAAAGCCAGCTCTGAAATCGTTGTCAGTCCGAGTTTGCTCCAGGTTTGAGTGAGCTCGACCAATGCCGCCACCGGATTTACGTTTTGCATGGCCGGATTGGCTTGAAAGACCGGTTGGAATGCAACCTGGTTTTTCATAACGCCATTGAGCTTTCCATCCTCCCCGCGAACATATTCGGCCCCTGGTGGGTTGATGACATCCTCGGTGATCCCGGCAACTTCAAACGCCTTTGAATTGGCATAGGCCAGATGACCTGAGGCATTCATCACAAATACAGGATTGTCTTTGGAGACAGCGTCGAGTTCGACAAAAGTGAGAGCATTCGGGCCGGTTTGAACTGATGGGTCAAAGTTCCGCGCTGCAATCCATTCGCCGGGCTTTACTTGAGTGGCCCGTTGTTTCAGGTGTGCCAAGACTTCTTCTGCAGTGCCAAAACGCGCCATGCCGACATAGTCCATCAAGCCAGCCACAATGCTTCCACTGACAACATGGGTGTGTGCGTCGATAAAGCCGGGAAGGAGGACTTTTCCTTTCAAATCTATGATTTCCGCATCGCTTCCCGCTAATTGAAGAACCTCGATTTCCTCGCCAACTGCAAGAATTTTGTTTTCCCGTATGGCAACCGCCTCAGCTTCAGAGAAGGTCTCATCGACTGTCAGAATCGTACCGTTTCGATAGACCCGCGTCTTTGCAGCTTGCGCATTTGCTTTGGTGGCGCTGAAGGACAATGCCCCAATTGTTCCAGCAACTGCCAGCGAGCCTTTTACAAAATCCCGGCGGTCGATCACCGCTTCGCAGCTAAAACCGGCCGGGGCCTGGTGTTCCGCCGATATTTTGGTCAGTTTTTTCGACAGCGCTGGGCTGTAAAGAAGCTGGCCGAGCGCGCCGCTGCAACACAGGCAACTAAACGGGTCTGAATTCATGGCAAAAGTCTTTCAAGCAAATGGACAATAAGGATTGTACCAAAAGCAATCTGCCATCAGACACCAAGGGTATCAACTTGTGACAAGCACGTGTGGGCGAGCGGCTTGCCGCGCATTGTTTAAAAAAAAGGAACGGCTGTAACACCGCTCCCATTTCGGTTGCTATTCGGCAGCTTTGGCAGTCAGTTTGGCCAAAGCGCCGGTGATTTTCATGATGCTTAGATGGTCTTCAGGCAGACCATGTGCCTGCGCAAGTGTTTTGGGGACGTGATAGGTGATCACAGTGCCGGTATCAGTTTCAAAGGCGGACACGCGCATTGGAAGGTCGAGGCCAGCAGTGGGCGCATCTTTTATGATTGGCGTGCCCAAAACCGGATTTCCGAAGATCAAGACCTGATTGGCGGGAATTTCCATTCCGGCCTTTTTTGCGCCTGCGGCATGGTCAATTCTGGCAAAAACCGTTGCGCCTGCTGCTTCAACGGCGTTCTGAAGATTGTCGATGGTTTGGGAAACTGAATGTGGACTGGTGAGCTGAGTGAAACTGTCATCCATGGCGAAACTCTGGCTTAAGGGGAGGGAGGCCAAAAAGGCCGTGATTACAAAGGCAAAAGCGGATTTGAACATAAGTCTTCCTTAGCGTGAGAACATGCGAAATCTGATCACTAGCCTCTTGAGGCGCAAATAAACTTTTTGTTCTTTGTGTGTGTTTGAGAGGAAGTCGTTCCACTTCATCCACACAGACTTATAGTCTGAGCTTGTGCAAACCCATGCAGTTTTAGTCTGCGTTGCCGCGAAGTTTCGTTTACTGTAATGGATTTCGCCTTGCCGCTCATCACTTCGGCTTTACTTGCTTTTGAAGTCCCAATTGCCGTTTCCTCAACGCACGTTTCAGGAGCAGGAATATGACCATCTTTCAAAAACGACCCTGGGAATTGCCAGAGCGTGACGTGACACCAGAGGCGGTGTTCTTGAACCGCCGCAGTTTTATGACAGGGCTTCTGGCAACCGGAACGGCGCTGGGCGCTGGTATTGCAGCTCGTCCAGCCTTTGCCGAAGAGGACCCGAGTGCGCAGCTTTATCCGGTCAAACGAAATGATGGGTTTCAGGTTGATGACCGGCCCATGACCGAAGAGGGCATCGCGTCTACTTACAACAATTTCTATGAGTTTGGGTCGCACAAGCAAATTGCAGATGCTGCACAAGTGCTGCCGATCCGCCCGTGGACGGTCACCATTGATGGTGAAGTAGAAGAAGCCCAGACTATCGATATCGACGGGCTTTTGGCGAAAATGCCGTTGGAAGAACGGATCTACCGGCATCGGTGTGTCGAGGCCTGGTCTATGGTTGTACCGTGGTCTGGCTTTCCTCTGGCTGAACTTGTCAAACTGGCAAAGCCGACATCCAAAGCGAAATATCTGCGGTTTGAGACCTTCCACAATCCGAAAGTTGCCAGCGGCCAGAAGCAGTCCTGGTATCCTTGGCCCTACGTTGAAGGTTTGACGATCGAAGAAGCCACCAACGATCTCGCCTTTATGGCAACGGGTGTCTACGGCAAGCCGCTTGCCAAGCAGTTTGGCGCACCTCTTCGTCTGGCTGTGCCGTGGAAATACGGGTTCAAGTCCATTAAGTCGATTGTCCGGATTTCATTCACCAGTGAGCGCCCGGTGAGTTTCTGGGAAGAAATTCAGGGCAAGGAGTATGGGTTCTGGGCGAATGTGAATCCGTCGGTGCCGCATCGTCGCTGGAGCCAGGCAAGTGAGCGCCTTCTAGGGACAGATCTTCGCCGTAACACTTTGCTTTTCAATGGATACGAGGAGCAGGTGGCCCATCTCTATAAAGGAATGGAAGGCGAACTGCTCTACATGTAATCGCTCGTGCTTTCAGGAGCGTTTGGAGCGCATCTTTTGAACGTTCCGAAAATTTCAGACAAAAAAGAGCCGGGTCCATTGGACCCGGCAGTCTAAATTCGAAATCACCAAAATGAGGTGAAATCACCTTCCAGAGGGGAACAGCTGGCAGTTGCCGGCCGCTGGGAGGAAGGTGCGGCGTCAACTGAACCAACAGTGATGCTTATATGCGATGCACAAGCTGATGAAACAAGAGGCAATGCTGCATTACAGCTATGCAGTATTAACGTGTCTTAACTACTGGTATTCGCGAAATGCGTATCCATAGGCGCATTTCACGGCAACTTGTTGAAATTTAAAGCACAGTGCAGCCGAATAAGGCAAGTGAAATGATCGATATTGGTGTGTTGAACTAGAATGCAGGTCAAGATTGCTGCGATGCGGAATTTTGAGCAGGCATTAGGGCGGCAGCGCACAGGAAGTGAGCAAAACACTTGGCCTCCTTTCGGAGGCCGGTTCGTGTTCAAGTGATTGAAGAATGTCTCGAACCAACACTCAGGCGTTTGGGTGATAGTATTTTTCGTCGATGATTAAGCCATTCGCCCAAGTCGTGACTACGGCTTGATCTTGATTTACATGCTGACCGTCTTTGGTTTTGAACTCCATTGTGGCCTCATAGAAAGTCTTGTCCTTTCCGTCAGAGCCAGCTGAATGGGCGGTGTACTGGATGAATTCTGACACTTCAGAGAGAAGGTCTTCCTCAACTGCGATACAATGCGCTTTGCCGACCTTTGGTTCTTGCCCGACTTCGCAAATCGAAACGTTCTGGTCAAAAAACTTTTCCATGCCTTCGAGGAATTTGCCGTCTTTAAGCATGACGAGAAGTTCGTTGAGATTGTTCAGATTGGTGTCGGTCATGTGGGTCCCCTGCCGTTTCGTTAGGCTAGGACCGGTATCCTAATAATTTACGTTGTTCCAATAAGTTATGTCTATGATTGGCGGTCCGGACCCCAGGGTCTTGAACCTAGTCAAGCTGCCGGATGCGCTTTGTTGAGATTGCCGATTTGAACACACCTTAGCTCAGGCCTTGGGAGAACCCCAAGGCCAAATATTTTTCATAGAGATAGGTGGGGTAAAGGCACTGTTGCCAGCGAAAAATGTAGCTAGCGACTGGTCTGTTCCCTAAAATTCCCATTTCTCAGCGTTTGAGAGAAGAAACTCTCTGAAAGCTGTAATGCGAGCGGTGTTTTTGAGTTCAGATGGATAAACAAAATACGTGTCGAACGAGGGGACTTTTTCCTCAATGTCCGACAAAACGCGTTGTAGTTCAGGGGCCCGCTCGACAATGTAATCTGGCAGCATGGCAATGCCGATCCCGCTTTGGACGGCGCGCCGAATAGCCAAGAGGTTGTTGATCCGGAGAATTGGAGAGCGTGGATCACCCGGTGCTCGGCCAGCGGTTTGAAGCCAGTTCATTCCACGCAAGAACGACGGAGCCTGCTCGCCAAAGGTGATGAGCCGGTGATTATCGAGATCCTCGGTGCTTTCCGGAGCACCAAAACGGCTCAGATAGTCCGGTGAAGCAAAGACATGGAAATGTACCGTGAACAGCTTGCGCTGGATCAAGTCTGGTTGGGTTGGTTGCCTCAGACGAATGGCAACGTCAGCTTCGCGCATGCCAAGGTCGAGCTCGTCGTCATCAAAGAGGAGCTGAAGTTCAACCTCCGGGTAAAGATCAACGAACTCGCTGATCCGAGAGGTCAGCCATGTTGACCCGAGGCCTACAGTGGTTGTGACCCGCAGGACCCCGGAGGGCTTTTCCTTGCTGTCGGTCAGGCGGCCTTGAACCGCTTCCAGCTTCATCAGGACATCGCGCGCGGTGCGATAGAGCAGTTCTCCCTGCTCTGTTAGCAAAAGCCCGCGTGCGTGACGGTGAAAGAGGGGGACGCCGAGATCGTGCTCCAGACCACTTACCTGACGACTTACAGCCGATTGGCTCATGTGCAGCGTATCACCCGCGTGGGTGAAACTGCCTGCCTGGGCAGCCGCATGAAAGATGCGCAGTTTGTCCCAGTCCATGTCGTCCCCCGATGTCTCGTTAGAGCTCTGGTCAGCCGATTATTCGGCAGCTTCTGATGTGCTTTGCGAGCCCAGCTCAGCCAGATATTTTTCCGCTTCCAGTGCAGCCATACAGCCCATTCCGGCAGCCGTTACCGCCTGACGATAAATGTCATCGGTCACGTCGCCAGCTGCAAATACCCCCGGAATGGATGTTTTGGTCGAGTCTGCTTCTGTGACCAGATAGCCGCCTGCTTTCAATTCCAGCTGGTCCTTGAACAGGTCCACAGATGGTGCGTGACCAATGGCAATGAAGACCCCATCGGTGGAGAGCTCTTTAGTCTCACCGGTTTTGGCGTGCTTCAGCCGAACACCTGTGACTGCCTTTGGAATTCCGCCACCAAGAATCTCGTCGACAACATGGTCCCAGACGATTTCTATTTTCCGATTTTTCTTCAGGCGTTCTTCCAGTATGCGTTCGCAGCGAAGCTCGTCCCGGCGGTGTACCAGAGTGACCTTGGATGCCAGATTGGCGAGATAGAGCGCTTCTTCAACGGCTGTGTTGCCGCCACCAACCACGACAACTTCCTTGTTGCGGTAGAAAAAGCCGTCACAGGTTGCGCAGGCTGAAACGCCAGCGCCCATGAATTCAGTTTCAGAGTCCAGCCCGAGCCAGCGTGCTTGCGCGCCTGTCGCAATGACCACGCTGTCTGCGGTGAAGACCGTGCCGCTGTCCGCTTCGAACCGGAATGGGCGAACGGACAGGTCAGCTTTCGTGATCGTGTCGTAGACGAGCTTTGTGCCGACATTCTCGGCTTGTTTTTGCATCTGCTCCATGAGCCAGGGGCCCATGATCGGGTCCGCAAAACCCGGGTAGTTTTCAACATCTGTGGTGATGGTCAACTGACCGCCTGGTTGAATGCCCTGAACCAGTGTTGGCTCCAGCATGGCGCGCGCAGCGTATATGGCTGCTGTGTAGCCTGCGGGGCCGGAACCAATAATCAGAAGCTTTGTGTGTTCAGTCGTCATCTGTATCGCCTTGGCATTCTTCTAGCGCGTCTGTATTGCCGCATCTTAACGGCTTCACCGTTCCTGTCATGTGACATTCGCGCTCATATGTGCGGTGTATCGTCGTTCGATTTCAGCAGCGATGAGCGGTGTTGCATCAATCGGGTCGTAGGTAGTGGTTATAAGCGGCCCGGGAAAGGGGTGCAGGATACCGAGTTCTCTAAGTGTCGCCAAAAAGCGATCAATTTTTTTGTGACCGCCATTGGGGTGGAAAACATGAATGGGGCGACCACTAACGGCAGCCTCGCCAATCATGTTTGTTGAATCGGCTGTAACGATAATCGCATCCGCCTTGGCCAGAAACTGCCCCAAGGGGTTCTCTCCCGTACCATCCCAAAGAAAATGTGTGCCATTGACGACAAGTTTTTCCAAAAAAGTCTGCAAAGGGCGAGGGGTGCGTCTGGAGGTGGTGATCATCAAAGATGCACCTCCGTTATCGCTCACGTCCTCCAACCCGCGTATCAGGCGCTTAAAGTCCGCTATTGTGTACTGGTGGTGTCGACTGTTGCCGCCAACAAGAACCGCGATCCGCTTTGCTGGCAGGTTGTCTATTCGTGGATCCGCAGTCGCCCGAATGTCTTCAAGGTATCGAGCGCTGAACCGGTGCGGTGATGTCGGCGTGACCAGAACATTTTCCCCACGCAACGCATCGTGCTCAGGCACCCATATGAAATCAGCGGCTGCTGTACCGGTTCTGGGATCCTTTAGGCAAACGGTGAATACAGCTCCGTTTGAAGCCGATTTCAAATGCCGCAGATAGGCAACAGCTCGGCGCCCCGAGGCGATGGCAATATCGGGAAGCGGAGGCTTGAGCGGACTATTTCGATTTCGAGATGATTCGCGCGGATCAATGGGGCCGTGGGGCAAAAACCATGAGAACGGAATGCGGGGGGACACCGTTTTGATTTCGTAATCCACGCCAAGAGCACGGGCCACTCCTTCGCATTGCGCCAGATCACCTGCTTTTCCGTCGGTAATCAGCCAGATTCTTGGTAGTTTCATGAGATGGACCTGACCTGGGGCAAAAGGAATGACCTATCGTAATGTTTCGAAAATGAGGTGGAAATTGTTATAGTCTTGCACGAACGCGCAAAAAATCATACTTCGTTCGCAAAACATAGCCCTTGGACACGCACCCTGAATGACACCCACCGCAGGTGCCAAGGCAAGACCAAAAACAATTCACTGTGGACGCGGCCCGAAGGAGACAAATGTGAAAGCGCGGCTAGACGCCATTGATTGGCACATTTTGAAAGAATTGCAACAAGACGGTCGAATGACCAATGTTGAGTTGGCACGCCGCGTCGGAATATCCGCTCCGCCTTGCCTACGCCGTGTGCGCGCATTGGAGGAAGCGGGCCTCGTCTGCGGGTACCGCACCCTGCTGGATGAAAAGCAGCTTGGCTATGATGTGACTGCCTTTGCCATGGTGGGGCTTCACAGCCAGACAGAAGCGGATCTGGTTGCCTTTGAAAGCCAAGTGGAAAACTGGAAGCTTGTGCGAGAGAGCTACATGTTGTCCGGCGAAGTGGACTTCTTGCTGAAATGCATCGCGCCTGACCTGCAATCCCTACAGAACTTCATCATCAGTGAACTGACGGCTGCGCCGAATGTTGACAGCGTGCGCACCGCTCTGACGATCAGAAAGACCAAAGATCTTCCAATCGTTCCAATCGACGAATAGTCACTGCTGGATGCAGTGTCCGGGCTTAAGCGGATGATTGAGAAACGCGACGAAGGCGTTCCTTCAGACGGCGAATGAGGCTGATATCATTGAGTGCTTTGGCAACAAGCGTAAAACTGATAGCCAGAAGCAGGCAGTGAGCAACAGCGACCAGCACTAGTGGCATTTCATACACATAGGTGTTCAGGTAGGGATCAATTTCCTCGGTCCCTGTGTAGAGGCGATTACGCACGACATCTTTGTAGCTGGAGACAGTTCGTGCGCTGCCAGACTTGAGAAAGCCCAATCCATACACCAGCGACATCACTACCCCGCTGACAGCGAGCAGGACGAGAAACATCTTTAGCGCGAACACCCAAGCGCGTTCTTTATAACTCTCTAGACGTTTGAAAATTGCGCGGGCTCTGGGGGGCAACTGCAGAAACACCCATCCGCGGTAAATCCACAGCGGGATAGCAAGTGCAAAAAATAGAAAAATCAGAAAACTGAAAATCATGGCAACCCCGACGCCTGCTCAAATCCAGAGTAAACTACTCCTTTTTGAACAAGCGTCAAAGGCGAAGATTTCTAAATTGCACGTTCGGCTTCAGACATATTCAACAGCAGTAATCTCGTAAGCGCGGGCTCCACCGGGAGCTGCCACTTCTACGCTGTCACCTTCAGTCTTGCCGATCAGGGCACGCGCAATGGGGGAGGAGATTGAAATCTTGTGCTGTTTCACATCGGCTTCGACATCGCCGACGATCATATATTTCTTTTCTTCTTCCGTATCTTCATCAACGAGAGACACAGTTGCGCCGAATTTGATCACATCGCCAGACATCTTTGAAACATCAATGACTTCGGCACGGGACAGTTTGTCTTCCAATTCTGCGATCTGGCCTTCGTTGTGGCTCTGCGCTTCCTTGGCCGCATGATATTCGGCATTTTCCGACAAATCGCCATGTGCACGGGCTTCTGCAATCGCCTCCACAATCCGTGGGCGCTCGACAGAAGTACGCTGCTTCAATTCCTCCTGAAGCATCGCGTAGCCGTCTGTGGTCATCGGCACTTTTTCCATGGGTCTCAGACCTTCAGGTTATTGGGCCCCCCTTTCACGAGGGCCACGGAATAAAAAATAGTCCAGCCGGAAAAGGTGTCCCCTTTTCCGGCCGGATAGGTGTCAGTTTAACCCTAGGCGAAGTAGGATTGCAAAGGTTTCACTTCAAGGGTTCCGGCCTTGTGGGCAACAATTCCTTTTGCTGCGGCAATCGAACCGGCCAATGTTGTGTAATATGGCACCTTATTGACCAACGCTGCACGGCGCATTGAGCGGCTGTCTGCGATAGCTTGTGCGCCTTCCGTCGTGTTGAAAACCAGCTGGACTTCACCGTTTTTCACCGCGTCAACGATGTGCGGGCGACCTTCCATCACCTTGTTGATCTGTTCGCAGGCAATGCCGTTTTCTGTCAGGAATTTCTGTGTTCCGGATGTTGCGATGATGCGGAAGCCAGCCTGTTCCAGACTTTTCATTGCGTCCAAAACGGCTTCCTTGTCCGCATCGCGCATGGAGATGAACACGGTTCCTTCCTCTGGAACTCCGGTTCCGCTGGCGATTTGCGACTTGGCGAAGGCTGTGCCGAATTTATTGTCCAGCCCCATGACTTCACCGGTTGAGCGCATTTCTGGACCGAGGATCGTATCCACGCCCTGAAAACGCGCGAACGGGAAGACCGCTTCCTTGACTGCAATGTGGTCGAATTTCTTTTCTTCCAACCGGAAAGAGGCAAGGCTTTCGCCGGCCATGACGCGGCTGGCGATCTTGGCCACCGGATCGCCGATGGTTTTGGCTACAAACGGAACCGTTCTTGAGGCGCGCGGATTGACCTCAAGCACATAGATTTCGCCGTCCTTGATTGCGTATTGGACGTTCATCAATCCACCAACTTCAAGAGCTAGTGCCATTTCGCGTGTCTGACGCTTTAGTTCTGCAATCATGTCCTCGGAAAGAGAGAAAGGCGGAAGGGAACAGGCGCTGTCCCCGGAGTGAATACCGGCTTCTTCGATGTGCTCCATGATGCCGCAGACGAACACATCCTTGCCATCACACAGGGCGTCAACGTCTACCTCAATCGCACCTTCCAGATAGCGGTCAAACAGCAGCGGGTTCGTGCCAAGCACTGTGTTGATTTGGCCCGTCTTGTCGTTCGGATATTTGGCCCGAACGTCTGCAGGAACGAGTTCCGGGAGGGTGCCCAAAAGATAGGAGTTCAACTGCTCTTCGTCCCGAATGATCTGCATGGCTCGGCCACCCAGAACGTAGGACGGACGCACAACCAGTGGCAGGCCCAGCTGGCTTGCAATCAGCCGACCTTGTTCCACTGAATAGGCAATGCCGTTTTCCGGCTGCTTCAAATCAAGCTTGATCAGCAGCTTCTGGAACCGGTCACGGTCTTCAGCAAGGTCAATCATGTCGGGCGCTGTGCCCAGGATCGGAACATCGGCCTTCACAAGCGCCTGAGCCAGTTTCAGCGGTGTTTGACCACCAAACTGGACGATTACACCGTGAAGGGTGCCTTTAGACTGTTCAACCTTGATGATCTCCAGAACGTCTTCATCGGTGAGGGGCTCAAAATAAAGTCGGTCCGATGTGTCATAGTCGGTGGAGACGGTTTCGGGGTTGCAGTTGACCATGATGGTTTCATATCCGGCGTCTTCCAGAGCGAAGGCGGCATGACAGCAGCAATAGTCAAACTCAATGCCCTGGCCGATCCGGTTCGGGCCGCCACCGAGAATAACAACCTTCTTGCGCTCCGACGGTGCTGCCTCGCAAGCAGGTGCACCCATGAACGGTTTTTCATAGGTTGAGTACATATAGGCGGTCGGCGAAGCGAATTCGGCGGCACATGTGTCGATGCGCTTGTAAACCGGATGGATAACGTGTTCTTCGCGCAGGGTCGCAATGTCTTCTGCGTTGACGCCAGTCAGCGCGGCCAAACGTGCGTCAGAAAAGCCCATACCCTTCAGCATGCGCAGGTTCTGGGGATCTTTGGGCATGCCGTTCGCACGGATTTTGGCTTCGGTTGCAACAATCGCCGACATTTGCTCCAGGAACCAAGGGTTGATCCCGGAGGCCTTGTAGATGTCTTCGTTGCTCATTCCCAAGCGCATGGCCTGTGCCACATGCAAAATACGCTCCGGTGTCGGAGTTGCGACGGCAGAGCGAATGGCATTTTCGTCATTGCCCTGTCCCATGCCAGGAATATCGGTTTCATCCAAACCGGACAGTCCGGTTTCCAGGCCGCGCAGTGCTTTCTGGAAACTTTCAGCAAAGGTCCGGCCAATGGCCATCACTTCCCCAACCGATTTCATGGCAGTGGTCAGGACCGGATCAGAGCCCGGGAACTTCTCGAAAGCAAACCGGGGGATCTTGGTGACAACATAGTCAATGGACGGCTCAAAGGACGCCGGTGTGGCGCCGCCGGTGATGTCGTTTTCCAGCTCATCCAGTGTATAGCCAACGGCAAGCTTTGCCGCGATCTTTGCAATCGGGAAACCTGTTGCCTTGGAGGCGAGGGCGGACGAGCGGGACACACGAGGGTTCATTTCGATGACCACAAGGCGTCCATTGTCGGGATTAACCGCGAACTGAACGTTGGAGCCACCGGTTTCAACGCCAATCTCACGCAGGACTGCGATCGAGGCGTCCCGCATAATCTGGTATTCTTTGTCGGTAAGGGTCAGCGCCGGGGCTACTGTAATAGAATCACCCGTGTGCACGCCCATCGGGTCGACGTTCTCAATCGAACAAATAATGATGCAGTTGTCCGCCTTGTCGCGAACGACTTCCATTTCATATTCTTTCCAACCGAGCAGGCTTTCGTCGATCAGAACCTGGCCGACTGGGGAAGCATCGATGCCGGATTTGGCAATGGCTTCGAATTCTTCCTTGTTATAGGCAACCCCGCCACCTGTGCCGCCAAGTGTAAAGGCAGGGCGAATAATGGCTGGCAGCCCAATATCGTCCAGCGCGCGCATGGCTTCCAGAAGGCCGGCGTTCCGGTCATAGCCTTTGATTTTACCGTTCTCGTCGCGGATTGCCGGCGAGGAAGCAATGGCAGCCCGCGGATTTTCCAGCCCGATGGTATCCATGGCTGCCCGGAACTTCTCGCGATCCTCGGCTTTTTCGATCACATCTGCCTTGGCGCCGATCATCTGTACGCCGAATTCTTCCAGAACACCCATCTGCTCCAGATCAAGCGCACAGTTAAGCGCGGTCTGGCCGCCCATGGTCGGAAGTAGGGCGTCCGGACGTTCCTTTTCGATGATCTTGGCGACAATCTCTGGTGTGATCGGTTCGATATATGTTGCGTCAGCCAGATCCGGATCCGTCATGATGGTGGCCGGATTCGAGTTCACCAGAATGATGCGATAGCCCTCTTCTCGGAGTGCCTTGCAAGCCTGTGTCCCGGAATAGTCGAACTCACAGGCCTGACCAATTACGATCGGACCTGCGCCGATAATCAAAATGGAAGAGATATCAGTGCGTTTTGGCATCAGGGCTCGCAGCGGCCGTTCCAGATTTCAGGCGCAGTTATGGCCTGCCGGTCCGGCTCGTTCCAGTATGAGTGACAATGTTGGCTGAGCGCGTCTTATAGGCAAAAGGGTCTGCTGTGGGAACCCCGTCAAAGCCGCAAACTGCGTTTTGTTTGTGATTTGTAGGGCAAAGGTGCATTGGCCGAAGATCACGGGGCGGGATTTGTGTCCGCTAGAAGGGGTGTTTGTCCATCAAAATCATCTATTCCGTTTGAAAGGGCATAGCAGGCCAGACGGATTGATTTTGGGATTTCAACTGGTCGTCCTTCGCGGTTTCCCTTCTCATAATATTGGATCATGCGTTTTTTCAGCCCAAGCTGATCTGCTGCATCCTTTTGTTTCAGTCCGAGAGAACGTCTCCACTCGCGGAATTGTTCCGGCGTCATAACCGGAGTTTTTTTCGTGGGTTTTGTCTCAGCCATGACTGACGACTGCCTTCATTCCAGATCTTTCGAACCGCGTGATGTGGCGATCCTTATACACCTCACTAAAAATCCTGTTGAGACGACCCTGTCAATCTTCATGTGCACTGAGTGCTTTTGGGTGTCGTAAAGTCCTGCAACCTTGCGGAAGCAGTCGGAGCGGATGTCCTTTTCTCTTAGGAAGGTTGTTGAAAAATATCTCTAATTTGAAAACTATTATTCTCAATGTAAAGCTTCATTTTGAATATCGAAAATTGTTATAATTATCAATCTAAATTCTTCCAATTTGTCACTTGATTTGCAAAAAGTGTCTCTGAGGATTAATGAGTGTTTATTGAATGCCTTTGCGTAACTGGTTTAAAATCATAAATTGTATTTTTTGCTTAGGTATATCCGTATTATTCCCATTGTTAATCTTTGTTTGAGAGTACCCTGCGTAATATTTCTTCCTATGGTAAGTATATTTTTTTGCAACTACCAAAGAACACCTATGTTGTATTTCTCATGTATAAATTATCGATAATAAATATTGCTAGTTTAACTTGAGGTCATGTTTTGATGAATTTGCGTTTATCTATGGCTTTGTTTTAGATTTTTTAATATTGAAACTTTAGAACTGCTCTAGGTGATGCGGGGTTTTTTCCGTATTTTTGCAAATTAACGAAAAAATGCAAAGAAAATGGATTTATTAACCCTGCAATAGTAGCAAAGTGACATCTATGTGATGTAAAAAGCTTTCGGCTCAACCGGCCAAATCAGTTGGTTGGACCTAAAAGTGGCAGAGATTTCGGCATGTGGGGCCTGACGTTGAGGAGAGGTGGGTTTCTCCTCGGAAGACGGCGCCGGACCTCTGTGAAAACCAAAACGAAAATGATCGGGCAAGAAAAATGAATAGTGTAGCAACAAAAATGGTGGTGGTTCCGGATATTGCGGGACCTGTGACAAACGTTACGGACGATGAGCAGATCCTCGCGATCTCTGAAATGTCCGAACTGTTTGGAGTGACACTTCGTACTCTGCGTTTCTATGAGGAAAAAGGGTTGCTCAACCCGGTGCGTCGCGGTGCTCGCCGCTTTTATGCACCAAAGGACGTGGCTCGCATGCGCGTTATCCTTCAGGCTAAAAAGATCGGTTTGACCCTTGCGGAGATCCGTCAGGTCATCAAGCTGGTTGAAAGCAACTCGCCGAAGGATGCCCAGTACACTGAACTGCGTGACATTTGCACAAGCCAGCAAGAGCTGCTGATGGAACAGAAGGCCGCCCTCGACGAGCAAGTCGAAGAAGTGAATGGTATTCTGAACGCATTCGAAGAGCTGTTGGCAAAGCACTAAGTCAGCTTTTTGACAGTTTGACAGAACCGGCGCGTGGGCTCTGCTCACGTGCCGTTTTTTGTTTGATGTCAGAAACAAAAAAGGCCGCGAAACCGCGACCCTTTCTTGGAATTCTGGGAGCTATAGAACTCAGGCCGCGTTTTGACCGCGCATCATGTCCGTGAACCTTTGAAACAGATAGTGGCTGTCGCGCGGTCCGGGCGAGGCTTCCGGGTGGTATTGAACCGAGAAGGCTGGTTTGGTCTTGTGGCGCAGGCCGCAGTTTGAACCATCGAACAAAGACACGTGGGTCTGCTCGACATCCTCTGGCAGGCTTTCAGCATCCACGGCAAAGCCATGGTTCATCGAAGTGATCTCAACCTTGCCGGTTGTGTGATCAAACACCGGGTGATTGGCGCCATGGTGGCCTTGGTGCATTTTGACGGTCGTTCCACCGAGGGCGAGCGCCAGCATCTGGTGCCCAAGACAAATCCCGAAAGTCGGAACACCCTTTTCAACGATCGACTTGATTGTTGTCAGGGCATATTCGCCCGTTGCTGCCGGGTCGCCGGGGCCATTTGAGAGAAATACGCCGTCCGGCTTGTGGCTCAGAACGTCTTCAGCAGTCGCTGTTGCCGGAAGGACGGTCACATCACAGCCCGAGTCTGTCAGAAGCCGGAGGATGTTGCGTTTTACTCCAAAGTCCAGTGCAACCACCTTGAAGTCCTGCGGATTGGCCGTTGCGTATCCGCTTTCCCACTTCCAGGTCGTTTCGTTCCAGGTGTGCGACTGTGTTGTCGAAACGCCTTTGGCCAAGTCCATGCCTTCAAGGCCGGGCCACTCGGCTGCCTGCTTCTTCAGCGCTTCAATATCGAAGGTGCCATCTGGGCTGTGGGCGATCACAGCATTTGGAACGCCTTGTTCCCGGATCAATGAGGTGAGGGCCCGCGTGTCAATGCCGCTGATCGCAATCAGGTTTCGGGCTTTCAGCCATTCATCAAGGTGCCGGGTGGCGCGGTAGTTTACCGGGTCGGTGATATCAGTGGCGAGAACCGCTCCGCGGATACCGCTGTTGGAAGCTGCATTCACCGTCTCGATATCGTCTTCATTCGTTCCCACATTGCCGATATGTGGAAAAGTGAAGGTAATGATTTGTCCTGCATAGGACGGGTCTGTCAGGATTTCCTGATAGCCGGTCATGGCGGTGTTGAAGCAGACTTCGCCAACGGCTTCGCCGGTCGCGCCGAGGCCATAGCCTTCGATAATGCGGCCGTCGGCCAACACAAGTAGGGCGGTCGCCGGTTTGGAGGACCATGCGTCTGCAGTCGTCATGTCTTGTATCCAGATGTTGTTGGTGCCATCATGCGCTGCAGATAGAGGCAACTTGTTCGGAGAAAGGCCGCTTCGTTCCGTCTGCATTAAGCGCGGGACTCTATGGGAAGTGCGCAAAATCGTCAACACGGTTCCTACTAAAAAAATGCTTTCAATTTCAACAGCTTGTCGGTAATCAGCTTTGTGCGTGTCTTTTGCACGCACCAATAGGGTGGCCCGTGTGCGTTCGGGCGGGATAACAGTATGCGCGATAAGATCAGTGCGGCCTTGAAGGTTGCTCAAGATGAAGAAGACAAACGTCGCACAGCGACGCTGCGCCTTGTGCAGATGGCGATCAAGGATCGCGATGCAGCGGCTCGTGAGAACGGGCGCGACGGCGTGTCTGAAGAAGACGTGCTTGAAATCCTTCAAAAAATGGTGCGTCAACGCGAAAAATCTGCCTCGGAATTTGAAGAGGCGGGTCAGCTGGAACTGGCCGAACAGGAACGCCTTGAACAAAATATCATCAGCGAGTTTTTGCCCGTTCAGATTGATGATGAAGAAATGCGGGCGATCTGCGAAGCGACGGTCAAGGATATCGACGCCCATGGGCTCAGAGATATTGGCCGGTGTATGTCGACACTGAAAGAGCGGTATCCGGGCAAGATGGATTTTGTCCAGGCGTCGTGCCTGATGAAAGATTTGCTGCTCTCCGAACCCGCTGCTGATCACAGCGCCGACGCTTCCAAGCAGTAATATCCACATCGATCCACTGTTACGCGGTCCGTGCATATTGCCAAATACGCGTTCCCCCAGACATGTGGTATTGATGCAGGGCTGCGAAACGACTTTTTGTTTAGTGACCCATCACCCCTTTGGCGGACCGAGTTTTCCGCAAGGTTTAGACCGTAATGCGTTTTGACAACCGGCTTCTCGATGAAATTCGAGCTCGACTGACCCTTTCGGACATCGTTGGGCGCCGTGTGACGTGGGATCGGCGTAAAACCCAGCCGGGCAAGGGGGATTATTGGGCTTGCTGCCCATTCCATCAAGAAAAGAGCCCGAGTTTTCACGTTGATGACCGGCGCAACCGATACAAGTGCTTTGGCTGCGGAGCCTCCGGTGATCATTTCAAGTTTTTGACGGAAACCGAGGGACTAAATTTTCCAGAGGCGGTGGAGCGCTTGGCCGAACAGGCGGGCGTCGCTCTTCCAGCGCCTGACCCACAAGCTGCAAAGCGTGAAAAAAAGCGCGCAGGTTTGGCGGATGTCTGCGAAATGGCGGCCCGTTTCTTTCAGATGGAGTTTTCTGCGCCGCGCGGGGAGCATGCACGCTCTTATGCGCTGAAGCGCGGATTTACGCTGCAAACGCTTGCCGAGTTTCGGTTTGGTTACGCCCCAAGCACGCGCGACGCCCTGAAGAAATATCTGGCTGAGCGCGATGTCCCGGAAGAAGTGATGGTTGAGGCCGGTCTGGTCATCAAGCCGGACAATAGCCGACCGTCTTATGACCGGTTTCGTGGCCGGTTGATGATCCCGATTCAGGATGATCGCGGTCGTGTGGTTGCCTTTGGTGGGCGAACGCTGGATCCGGACGGGCAGCCCAAATATCTCAACTCGCCGGAAACCCCGCTCTTCCACAAAGGGGTGATGCTGTTTAATGCCCATAGAGCGCGAGAGCCTTCCTATAAGGCGGGTCGGGCCATCGTTGTCGAAGGTTATCTGGATGCAATTGCCTTGGCGCAGGCCGGGATCCCTTACGTGGTTGCAACACTTGGAACCGCGTTTACCGAGGATCAGGTGCTTCGTTTGTGGCGATTTGCGCCGGAGCCAGTGGTCTGTTTCGATGGTGATGCAGCGGGCACTGCGGCGGCGCACCGCGCAATCGACCGGATTTTTCCTGTTTTAAAAAGCGGGTACTCCTTCCAGTTTTGTTTCCTGCCCGATGGCATGGACCCGGATGATCTCGTGCAGAAGGAAGGTGTGCCGGGATTTGAAGCGCAGGTTTCCAGTGCGCAAACCCTTTTTAATGTGGTTTGGGACCGGGAAGTTTCTGTTGCTCAACTTGATACGCCAGAGCGCAAGGCTGCACTGGAAAAACGCTTCGATGACCTGATCGACACCATCCGTGATCCTCGGGTCAAACGACGCTACCAGTTGGACTTAAAATTTCGGCTTTCCAACCTCTTTTTTGAGCAAGCGCGAAAAGGGCGGGGCGGGCGCCTGCAAGGGACAGGGCGAGGCGAACGTCCAACGATTACCGGCCCCGCACCGTCACCAGATACCCCGCTCTTTGGAACGGAGCGCCTGATTTGCGGATTAAGTGTCAAATATCCGCAGTTTCTGGATCGGCATCTGGAGCGGATTTCAGCGCTGCGGTTTTCAGACCCTGTCCATCAAAGGTTCTGTGATACATTATGTGCTCTGGTGAACGGACTTGAAGAGACGCCTGTTGCGACCGTCGTTGATGGTCTGGATGAAACCTCACGACAGCTGATGGCTGAAGTGATCCAGTGCGAAGGCCCGTCCTCCGATGGTGCCGTCTCCCGTCATGGTGCCTTTTCAGCGTTGGCCCAGCGATTTCCGCTTTTGAAAGTTGATCCGCCAGAAGATTTCGTTGAGGCGGCGTTCCTGCATTTTCTGGATGTTCTAGAACTCAAGGCGCTTGAGCAGGAATTGGAGAGGGAAATGGAAGCGGCGGAAACGGAACTTGACGAGGCGTCCTGGCATCGAATGCAGGCGATTACGCAAGATCTGTCCCGCAGACGGGAAGAATGCGCTCGAGAAGAGGGTGAACTTGCTGAGCGGGCGAAGAAGTTGAGATCAGCTCCACCATCGGCGCCGCCAGTTGAGGCACCAGCAATTCAGGTTGGATAGGCCCAAAAACACGCCAAATCTGAAAAAAATTAGCGATTCTGGTTGACCAGTGCCGAATCACACTTGCGAATCCCAAACGTCAAGCTAAATACAGGACAGCAGCACATTCGCGCCGCGACGATAAAAATATCGGCGGCATTAGTCTTTCCTGCTGCAGATACCCGAATGTCAACGTGCGGGCGCAGGTCGCGCAGGCGCGTTTCTTGTGTTTCGACCGGAAATTTCCTGATGGGCAGGCAAAACCGGTGGCACGGTTAATTGGGACTTAAGGGACGCAGCTTAAAACTCGAATCAGGAATATTTCCGATGATGGCGACTCAGGGCCGAGAACCTGGCCAGCATCTAATCGGGTGGAAGCAATTTTGGGCGCGCCGCGGTTGCCTTTGAGGCAACTGCGATTTTGGAGCACAATATGGTAGCTAAGGCGACACAAGCAGACGAAACACAGGACAACGCAGCGGATGGTCCGGATGGCCCGCTCCTGGATTTGTCGGATGCCGCCGTCAAAAAGATGATCAAGGCCGCCAAGAAGCGCGGCTTTGTGACTTATGACGAGTTGAACGAGGTTTTGCCGTCCGAGCAAGTGTCTTCTGAAAAGATCGAAGACATCATGTCCATGTTGTCCGATATGGGCATCAATGTGATCGAGGCGGACGAGGCAGAAGAAGGCGGACCGGATGAAGTGGATGGCGGAGAGCTGACCACAACCAAGACAACCGCTGTTGCCAAAACCACCACGAAAGAGCCGACAGACCGAACTGATGACCCGGTTCGGATGTATCTGCGTGAAATGGGCTCTGTCGAGCTTCTGTCCCGTGAAGGCGAAATCGCCATCGCCAAGCGGATTGAAGCTGGCCGCGAGGCCATGATCGCAGGGCTTTGCGAAAGCCCGCTGACATTCCAGGCCATCATCATCTGGCGCGATGAGCTCAACGAAGGCAACGTGCTTCTTCGTGACATCATCGATCTGGAAGCAACTTATGCCGGCCCGGACGCAAAGGCTGGCCCGACTGGCGCGAATGATGACGACCCTGATGGGGAGTCCGGCAATGACAATGCTGAGGCACGGTCCCCGGATGCGGCCAATTCGGAACGCGGTGAAGATCAGGAAGGCGCTGAAGGCGAAGGCGACGACGAGGATGACGACGAGTTCGAATCCAACGTTTCCCTGTCTGCCATGGAAGCGGAGCTGAAGCCGCAGGTTCTGGAAACCTTCGACAACATCGCTGACAACTACAAAAAGCTGCGCCGTCTTCAGGATCAGCTGGTTGAAAACAAGCTGGCCAACAAAACCTTGTCTCCGTCTCAAGAGCGTCGTTACAAGAAGCTCAAGGAAGACATTGTTGTTGACGTGAAAAGCCTGTCGCTCAACCAGAACCGTATTGATGCTCTGGTGGCCCAGCTTTATGACATCAACAAGCGCCTGATGGGCTATGAAGGCCGTCTTCTGCGCCTCGCTGATAGCTATAATGTCGACCGGTCTGACTTCCTGAAGCAATATCAGGGTGCCGAGCTTGACCCGAACTGGCTGCGCAAGGTGGCCAATCTTTCCTCTCGCGGTTGGAAAAACTTCATCGCGAAAGAAAAGGAAAATGTCCGTGAGTTGCGTCAGGAAATCCAGACGCTTGCAACCGAGACAGGCCTCGAGATCACCGAATTCCGCCGCATCGTTGCCATGGTGCAAAAAGGTGAGCGGGAAGCGCGGATCGCCAAGAAGGAAATGGTCGAGGCCAACCTGCGTCTCGTTATTTCCATCGCGAAGAAATACACCAATCGCGGCCTGCAGTTCCTCGATCTCATTCAGGAAGGCAACATCGGCCTGATGAAGGCCGTGGACAAATTTGAGTATCGCCGCGGTTACAAGTTCTCCACCTATGCAACATGGTGGATCCGGCAGGCGATCACTCGGTCTATTGCCGACCAGGCTCGTACGATCCGTATTCCGGTGCACATGATCGAAACGATCAATAAGATCGTTCGGACATCGCGCCAGATGCTGCACGAAATTGGCCGTGAGCCGACCCCGGAAGAGCTGGCTGAAAAGCTGCAGATGCCGCTGGAAAAGGTCCGCAAGGTTCTGAAGATCGCGAAAGAGCCGATCTCCCTTGAAACGCCGATTGGCGACGAGGAAGATTCCCATCTTGGCGACTTCATTGAGGACAAGAATGCGGTGCTGCCGATTGATGCGGCCATCCAGTCGAACCTGCGCGAGACCACGACCCGCGTGCTTGCGTCTCTGACACCTCGCGAAGAACGCGTTCTTCGCATGCGCTTCGGCATCGGCATGAACACTGACCACACGTTGGAAGAAGTTGGTCAACAGTTCAGCGTTACCCGCGAACGTATCCGTCAGATTGAGGCAAAGGCGCTGCGCAAACTGAAGCACCCGAGCCGGTCACGCAAGCTGCGGTCCTTCCTCGACAGCTAAGCGGAACGTATTGTTACATAAGAAAAACCCGGCCAATGCGCCGGGTTTTTTGTTTCCGCTGCCTTTTGGCCGCAATTTTCGCTATGCATGGCGCGATGGAGCAGGAACAGCCCAAAGATGAGCGTGGTTTTTTTGGTGGCGGGCTGGTGGCCTCGCTGGCGCTACATGTTGTTGTCGCCATTTTCGTTATCGAAGGGGTGGAACTGGAAGCCCGCGAGCCGGAAATCATTCCTGTGGAGGTGACGTTGGTTCCACCTCCAGAGCCGAATACACCTCCTGAACCTGAAGAAGATCTGGACGAATCCCCCTTGGAGGAACAGCCTCCAGAGCCAGAGCCAGAGCCAGAGCCAGAGCCAGAGCCAGAGCCAGAGCCAGAGCCAGAGCCAGAGCCAGAGCCAGAACCAGAGCCAGAGCCAGAGCC
>Ga0189285_100047_pt1 | contig 109693 bp, 85 predicted proteins | sample GEYOminimetaG_FD_130315 | JGI IMG/M metagenome (GOLD analysis project Ga0189285, IMG submission 130315) | Marine microbial communities from the Costa Rica Dome - GEYO mini metaG | ecosystem: Environmental > Aquatic > Marine > Oceanic > Photic zone | place: Costa Rica: the Eastern Pacific... | reverse complement strand
TGGACCAACATTTGAACAATCAAATGATGTGTTATCCAAACTTAAGCTAGCTATACCACAAGCATCATTACTTGCCCCTTGATCGATATCCTGAGGTGTAATACTCACGTTTCCACTAGCATCTAGTTGAACCGTGATGTCATTCGCAATTGCCACAGGTGCAATATTGTCTTCAACATTCACTGTTGCTGTGGCAGTCGAAACATTACCATTTGCATCAGTTACTGTCAAGGTCACTGTGTTTGCTCCAACATTTAAACAATCGAAGGCCGTTTGGCTAGCTACTACACTTGCAATACCGCAAGCATCGTTAGAACCATTATCCAATTGCGCTGCAGTAATGCTTCCATTTCCGTTCGCATCTAACTGAACTGTTAAGTCCTTAGCCAAGGCTATTGGTGCAATATTGTCTTCTACAGTCACTACTGCTGTAGCTGTAGACTCATTACCATTATTATCAGTAACTAATAGAGTTACGGTATTCGCACCTACATTCGAGCAATCGAAGGCAGTCTGGCTAGCTACTAAGCTTGCGATACCACAAGCATCATTCGATCCATTATCCAATTGAGTTGCAGTAATAGTGCCATTACCAGATGCATCCAACTGAACCGTTAAATCCTGTGCAATTGCATTAGGTGCTACATTGTCCTCTACTGTTACTATTGCTGTCGCGATGCTCACATTGTTGTTTACATCAGTTACCGTCAAGGTCACTGTGTTAGCACCCACATTTGAGCAATCGAAGTCTATTTGAGAAGCAGATATACTTGCTATTCCACAGGCATCGCTTGAACCATTATCAATCAATAGTTGACCTGGGTCCACTCTATTGATCTCTAATCCTTTTAAGAATACACCACCACCATCGCTCGGTGCAAGCTGAGTTAGTGTTACAAAGACATCATCTTGAGCCGTAACAGTAAAGCTAGTCGACACTTGCTCCAAACTATTTATATCATTATAAATCCGGGCAGTATAGGTCTGATCAACCAAGTTACCAATCTGCAATTTGAATGACTCTTGAGCAGATCTATTATTACTTAGCATCTCAAAATTCACTTCGTAATTACCTGGGCTCAGGGACACCGTCTGCTTGCTCCTTAGAGTTCCAGCAACATTCCCTGCTAAATCGATCGTTCTTCCATCTAGAACACCTGCTATATAGTCATCCAATACATCGATATCTCCTGATAACACATCCCAATCAACCAATGAACTAAGACCAAAGCCCCCTGATTCATTGGTAAACGTACCATTAAATACCTGTACTCTTGATGATTGCCCTCCTATTGTAGCCATCCCATTTGCATCAAGCTGGATGGTCACATCTTGAGCTGCAGCGATCGGATCTACTGAGTCAACAACTGTAATTGTAGCATTTGCGGTAGAAGTGTTACCATTGTTGTCTAAAATTGTAAGTACTACTGGATTTTCTCCAACATTAGTACAATCAAATATTGTTCTATCAATTGTTATATTGTCTATACCACAATTATCTGTACTTCCATTATTGATTTGAGCTGCCGTTAATGTGGCATTACCTGATGCATCCAACTGAACTGTTAAGTCCTGAGCTATAGCTATTGGTGCTTCATTGTCAATTACTGTCACAGTAAATGTATCCACAGATATGCCAACAGGGTTAGTTGCTGTTGCTGTCACAGTGGTTGTACCCACTGGGAAGAAGCTACCTGGTTGAATATCGTAAGTAATCGTTGAACTTGGAATTGCAGTAGTTTCAGTTGCTGCAAAATTTACAAGAGCACCACAGTCTCCAGTATCGGTATCAACTGTTATGTCAGCTGGTACTTCAATCACTGGTGGTAAACCAGTCACGGTTACCACAAATGAATCAGAAGCTGTATTACCTGAAGCATCAGTTGCTGTATAAGTTACTGTTGTCGTTCCTATTGGGAAGGTAGCTCCAGATGCTAGTCCAGCTGTCAATGCGGTAGTAACGGCACAATTGTCTGTACCAACCGGAGTAGTGTAATTCACTACGGCTCCTGCTGCACTCGTTGCAAACAAATCAATATCAGCCGGCACTGTGATCTGAGGAGCAATATTATCCTCTACAGTTACAATTGCTGTTGTAGAGCTGACATTACCGTTTACATCCGTCACAGTTAAAGTCACTGTGTTTCCAGTCGCTGCTTGCGTCTCAATTACGAACTCAGCAGCAATACCTCCGGATCCTTCCCCTCCCTCTTCGATTGGATTTCTCACAGCGATAATGATCTCATTAACACCAACATTAAAGGCTAAAGAGGCAGCCACACGATCAACATCTTGACCACCTATGGCAGCACCATTTGATACTGTACCATCCGTATTGATCTGGAAAGCAGGCAGAGGTGGTGTAAAATTCGCACCATCGAAGCTTCCTTCGTGAGCGATCTCAATACCATTCACAAAAACAGTTGCTTGGTTATCAGAACTGAATCTGCCTCGCATACTCACATTATCTACACTCGATAATTCAAATGTTGTTCTGTAGAAGTATACTCCACCTGCACCTGTCAATGCAGTTGCGCCCGGTACATCACCCAAGACTGACGGATTAGCATTGGTTGAAGGTGTTATCGTAAATGTATTGGCATTTGGTAAGGACCCTGTTATACCATTCCAGTAAACACCTCCTGAAGAAGACTCTGTTTGCGTACTTCTTCTCCAATCTGTTGTATTGGTAACAATCGTTGTCGTTTCTACTTGACCGTTAGCTCCGCTACCAACATTTGAACAATCAAAGTTAGTTACATCAAGCGCTAGGTTAGCAATTCCACAATTGTCATTTGATCCATTATCGATCATTTGAGGTGTAATAATTGCATTACCTGAAGCGTCAAGCTGCACGGTAATGTCTTGAGCAATAGCGATTGGTGCTACTCTGTCTTCTACCAATACTGTAGCTGTTGCTAATGAACTGTTACCATTGTTATCGACAACGGTTAGTGTAACAGTATTTCGACCAACATTAGAACAGTTGAAGGAATCATTGTCAATTGAAATACTTGCAATTCCACAAGCATCGTTTGAACCGTTATCGATTTGATCAACAGTGATAGAAGCATTACCAGAAGCATCTAATTGAACAGTAATATCCTGGGCAATAGCATTTGGCGCTACTTCATCCAATACTGTAACATTTGCAGTACCAGTAGCTGAGTTTCCTGAAGCATCAGTCACTGTCAATGTTACTTGAGCTCCTCCACTTGCAATTGGAGATTCAGATAACCAGTTGTTTGCTTGAGCATTATTAGCAACACCATCGACTGATCCAGCCAAATTGGCCACTGTAGTACCTGTTCCTTCGTTGAAATTGAAGTAACCTACTAAGCCAGCTTCTGAACCACTCAATTCGTTATTTATATCTGCTTGGATCTGAGCTTGTGTTCTTTCAAAGTTCCAAACTCTTAAATCATCTAGATCTCCAGTCCACTTCTCTCCATAATACTGAGCATCATTCGGAGAACCTATTGAGAACTGAGTGGCAGCGCCTGCAGCATTAATACCGGCTGCGATCTGACCCACATAGTTGCCATCAACATAAACTAGAGTTCTACTGTTGTTCATTACCACTGCCACATGATACCATTGGTTGGCATTGAATGGGAATGGAATTGTTCTAAAGCTTTGAGCACTATTATATACACCGATTGTATTTGCCGGAGCATTGATATGTACACTATATCTTGTATTACCAACATTTGCTCTAACACCTACATAAGCTTCATTACCATTGTTACCAGCACTTGGTCTTACCCAAGCCTCAATGGTCTGAGCATTAAGTGTTGAGAATACATTATCGTTGACTAAGATCTCATCTCCACTAGCGTTGGCTACGCCATCAAACCTGAATGAAGAAGGTGCTCCTCCTATATCTGAACAATCAAAGTTCGAATCGTCAAGACTTAACGTTACTGCGCCTGAAGCATCTGAAGAACCATTGTCAACTTGCTCAGGTGTAATGCTCGCGTTTCCGTTAGCATCAAGGCTAACAGTTACATCTTGAGTGATCACAGTTGGTGCAGTTGTATCAATGATCTCAACACTTCTTGTTGCTATTATTTGATTTCCTGCAGCATCTGTAGCTGTATAAGTAACAGTATAAACACCTAATGCATTAACATTTACAGGGTTGTCAGTCACTAAATTGACATCACAATTATCTGAAGCACTTGCACCAGCATCAGTATAAGGCGTAAAGGCCTCATGCTGAACTGTTGCTGAACCATTGATATTGATCATTGGTAACTCATCATCAACTACTGTTACAGTAAATGATCCGCTTGAACTACCAACTGGGTTAGTAGCTGTAGCTGTCACCACTGTTACCCCAACTGGGAAGAAGGTTCCAGGTTGAATATCATAAGTGATAGTCGAAGCTGGAATCGCAGTTGTCTCAGTAGCAGCATAATTCACTATTGCTCCACATTGACCAGCATCTGTACCTACTGTAATATTGGCAGGTAGCACAATCTCTGGTGCTAAACCTGAGATCTCAACTGTAAATGAAGCAGAAGTTGAGTTTCCTGAAGCGTCAATTGCTGTGTACTCAACAGTTGTAATACCGATCGGGAAAGTTGATCCACTAGCCAAACCAGCAGTCAACTCCGTAGTCACAGCACAATTGTCTGTACCAACTGGTGTTGTGTAGTTCACAACCGCGCCTGCTGCACTAGTTGCAAACTCGGTAATGTTAGATGGTGCAGTCAGCTCTGGTGCTATTTCGTCAATTACTGTAACTGTCGCAGTTCCGGTAGATACATTTCCATTCACGTCAGTGACAGTAAGCGTCACTTCATTCGGATCTGTCAATTGATAACCTAAAGAGCCCGCCAAGAAAAGATTTGGAATAGTCCCTTGTGTGATCAACGGTACATCAAATGAATTCAGGTCGAAATTGTAGGAGAAGTTACTTGTTCCAACAAATTGAACCGCTCCATTACTATCGTCTGTACCATAAGAAGTACCTGGCAAGCTATTGCCATTGAGGTCAGTATTATTGAATCCTTTGGCAACGATCATATAATTCCCTGCCTGAAGAGTAACCGGAGTTACCGCCCTTACCCTGTGGTTATCGATTAAAGGATCATTCGAGCCTGAGATCAATTCATTTAATCCTGCTACAGGTTGATTGGTATTTCTATCGATCACATAAACCCTGATCGGATTAAATAAGCCATCACTATTATGGTCAAATGCACCGAGTGAATTGACTGTAATTGGACTTGATACATCGAATAGCATACCTAAGGAACCACCGAAACCTTGGTTTCCTTGATTGGAATTTGCCTGATAGATCAGTTGAGTATTAGGTCCATCCGCATTAACAGCCAGGTCATCACAAGTAAAGATCGTTTTATCTAATGAAATCGAAGCAATACCGCATTCGTCCGTAGAACCATTATCGATCATTTCAGGAGTAATCACAGCTTGGCCATTAGCATCAAGTGATACAGTAATGTCTTGTGTGATTACATTTGGAACAATGTCGTCCGTAACACCAATGGTGAATGTCTGTACTATATCTGCTTGTCCAGGATTACTGACAGTAACAGTATAGTCACCAGGGGCTAAATCTGAGATATCTTCCACTGTTTCGCCATTACTCCAGCTATACGTTGTACAAACGCCTTCTCCGCCTACTCTAAGGTTGATACTTCCATCTGCATTTTCAGCACAAGTCGCATCTACAACTTCTGCACCTGAGATTGAGAATTGTTCAACAAAATTTAAGCTGTTGATCCTGAGCGAATGCTCATTCCACTCTCCGCCAGTGGCTGCTGTCCAACCCCAGTAAACGCCTGCATTTCCACCGAAGATATCATTGACAATATCACCTGTATAATTAATGATAACTGCTCCATCCAAGCTCAGCATAAAGTTATTTGTTAATGCATCCCAAGAGATTCTTACATTATGGAATTGTCCATCTTCCAGATTACCGACAGGTACCGGACCTTGCAGATTGTTCGTGCTTTGGTGCTGGATATCTCCATTTCTCATCAAAGACACATGATCTTGAACAGGATCATTGTATGCAGTATTATAAAAGGCATCAAATTCAACGGCAAAAGAAGGTGATATACCTAAATAACCTAAACCTCCTCCTGAAGAACCTTGACCAGTGTTTAATGGCTGTAATACGAAAGCCATACCATCGGCCCCCCTGTCTTTATTCCCTAAATAAATATCGAAATCAAGTTCAAAGTCGTTGCTAAGGTCCATTTGGTTCTGGAACCAAACGGCACCGAATACAGCAAATTGATCTGGTGTGATCATATAAGTGGCATTGCCTTGGTAAGAAGATTCACCAATCGCGATATAATCGTTCTCATCAAAATCAGACACAAGAACAGCGTTAGAAACTGTCACTTCAGCCGTTGCAGTTGATTCATTACCGTTTGCATCAATTGCCGAAATATTGACTATGACCGTCCCTACATCCGAACAATCAAATGTGAGCTGGTCAGCAGTAAGTGCTTCCAAGCTACAGTTGTCATTCGCAGTTGCGATGTCTGCAACTTGAATGGAAGCTTGACCATTCTCGTCCAAAATTACGGACAGATTCTGAGTATTAATTACAGGTGCAATATTATCTTCAACAGTGACTAATGCTGTTTCAGTTGCGCTATTACCAGCAGCATCCGTAACGGTTAATGTAACTAAACGTCCAGTGCTCACAGGACCACATACTGGTTCCACCATACTACGAGCTGAAAACTGACCTTGAACAAGAGTACCATTATTACCAGTTGGTGAATTATCGACAATTGTCGAATTACCCTCAGCTTCTTCAAATTTGAAAAGTCCAATAAGATTAGACTCTGAACCATCCAAATCCGCACATTTGCTGTCGTTAATCTCAGTTACAGTTCGAGCATCATTCCATATTCTAACATCATCTAGTTGACCTATAAAATTGAAATTATCAATTTTACGGCCGATAAATAAATCCGCATCTGTAGGAGTAGCACCAGAGCCAGTACCCGTTCCTTCCGCAACGCCATCAACATACAGTGTGAAATTATTTCCACTTCGTACAACTGCCACATGATGCCAATTCCCATCGGTCAGAATTGTAGTACCTGTAATATCAATATTCGGTGTCTGAGAGAAAAAACGCGCCTTATCACCTGAGATAGAAAGGTTTATTTGAGGTGACGCATTGTTACCAATTATAGTTTTAAACGTCTCAGGAGTGGATGAATTCACCCAGGCCTCCCATGTGAAATCAGATGATCCAAAATTATACAACTGGTTGATAGGTAGTTGGACATATTGATCCGTACCATTTAAATCTAGAACCCCATTGCTAGCACCTGAATTCACACTAAGGTCGTCACAATCAAATGTACTCTGATCTATACTCAATGTAATCGGTTGACCTGAACTATCAGATGAACCAGCATCTATATCACTAGCAACAATTGAGGCGTTGCCGTTTGCATCGAGCTGAACTATTATGTCTTGAGTAAGAGCAGTTGGCAATTGCGTGTCTTGAACAGTAATTGTAAATGTCTGCTCGTTTGAACCACCCTTGCCATCATCTACTGTCAAAGTCACAAGGAAGTCACCTAGCAATGCACCAGGATCACCTTGTAGTTTATTTCCTCCTGCATCAATTTTTCTAAGTCTACCACCATTAGCTTCTGCAAAATAAATATTACCAGATGCGTCTACAGTAATACCTACAGGCTGGTTCAAGGTAGCAGTAGATAGATCTCCATCTACCCCGCCAATTGTACCTGTTCCGGCTATGGTAGTTACATCTCCATTTGGAGCCATACTTCTAATCAATGAATTACCTAGATCAGTAATGATCAAGTTACCCTCTGCATCGAAAACAATGTCATAAGGGTAATTGAATGAAGCCGAAGTACCATTGCCATCAGCACTACCCGTTCCACCACCAGCAAGGGTCGTCACATCGCCAGTAGTAGTATTATACTTTCTGATCTTATTGTTGATATTATCAGCAATGATCAAGTTACCATCACTATCCAAAGCCAATCCTCTTGGCTGACCGAATGTGGCAGAAGTACCATTCGCATCCGTACTCCCTAAAGCCCCAGAACCTGCTACTGTAGTAACAACTCCTGCCTGAGTTACTTTTCTTATAAGTCTACTGCCTGCATCAGCGACATAGAGGTCACCATTTGCATCAACAACAATACCATTAGGGAAGCTGAACTTAGCAGCTGCACCAGTACCGTCAGTCGTGCCTGGGCCACTACCTCCAGCAATTGTTGTTACATCTCCATTTGGAGTTATTTTTCTTATTCTGTGACCAGTATCTTCCGTCAAGTAAAGGTTGCCAGCATTATCTATCGCTAGTCCTCTCGGTCCATTAATAGTTGCTGCCGTTCCGTTTCCATCAACATTACCTGGAACACCTGTACCTACAAAAACACTTAATGTACCATCCGCTGCTAGTTTATAAATTCTTGGAGCATTGTACTCCGAGAAGAAAATATTCCCTGATTGATCCGCGACAACAGCAATCGGCTTGTTAAATGTTTGAACACTTCCATTTTCCTCAAATCCATCTCCAGCTGCCCCAGTATAAGAACGTAAGACACCACCTGCACTACTCTGAAGTGTTAGCCAAGCAGGCAATGAGTTACTAGTGATTGTCATCTGATTACCATCGGCATCCGTAGTAATAATGTCATAACAATAGTCGTCTCCTGATTCAACTGTTAATACTGGAGAAGAAGTGAAAATAGGTGCTGCATTGGTCACAGTAATTGTTCTTGTCACCTCTGCTGACTCATTATTAGATGAATCAGTTGCCTTGTATGTCAACACATATACACCAGGGTTCGAAGTATCTACCGTACCTGTGATTTCCAGAGTAGCTGAACAATTGTCTAAAGCTGTTGCCGTTTCTGTGAAAGTATCACCTTGATTTAAAGTTAGCGCGCTTGGACCACCAAGGTCAACAGTCGGGCTAGTTGAATCAACTACAGTAACAGTTGTCAGTACTGTTTCAACATTACCGCTATTATCAGTCACAGAAACCTCAATGGTGTTCTGACCTAAGTCTGCACAAGTAAAGTCTGATTGCTGAACAGCTACACTAGCTACTCCACAATTATCAGATGCTCCGGTAATTACTGAATAAGAAGGCTCAATCACCTGAGCTAATCTAATATTACCGATAAATGAACCAGCTGCATCATCATTTCCAAGTTGCTCAAAGGTCAAGTTTACACTTGTGTTTTGAGCAACAGAGAATGTTGCAGTTTCTTGCGTTCCAGCTAACTGAGAAGCATAAGTTTGATCCAAAAGACTTCCTAGAGTGACTCTAACTGAGTTGCCACCTGAAGGATTGTTATTTAGTCTATTGTCAAAAGTCAATTGATAATCACCAGGGCTAAGAACAAAAGTCTGCTTACTAGTGATCGTTGAATTATTATCTCCTGCAAGATCTATTTCAGTGCTGTTGTTATTAGCGATATGCTCTCCTACATCAACGTTATCGCCAGCATTGCCAAAATTCCAATTAACTAGCGTATTTCTAACTCCCGGTGCATCAGCTGTAAAGTCTTCAGTAAATACATCAAGAAGTAATGGAGATGAAGCAATAGATGCTTGACCGTTTGCGTCTAACGCTACTGTTACATCTTGTACCGTTATAGAAGGTGCAATTGCATCAACTACGGTAACAGTTGCTGTAGCTGTAGACTGGTTACCAGAAACATCTGTTACAGTCAAAGTAACTGTATTAGCTCCAATATCAGCACATGTGAATGTATCATTATCAACACTCATTGAAGCGATGCCACAGGCATCATTAGAACCTTGGTTGACATCATTAGCTGTAATGCTAGCAGCACCATTGGCATCTAACTGTACACTAATATTCTGAGCTGAAGCAACTGGGTTCGTATTATCTACAACAGTCACTAAAGCGGTATCGCTATCTGAATTACCGTTTGCTGTTACTGTAAGCGTAACCGCAACAGGGTTGCCAAGGTTTGAGCAATCCAATGCAGTAATGTCGAGAGATAAAGAACCTCCACCTAAGATTGAGCCATTGTCAACTTCTGAAGGATCTAATGTATAAGTACCATTATCATTTAATACAACAGTAATATCTCGGGCAATTGCCTGAATATCTATGACAGTAACCGTTCTAGTCACTTCACCTGATTCATTACCTGATCCATCAACAGCTTTATATGTCAATGTGTAAGTACCTGCTGTATTGATATCTACACTGCCAGTAATTTCAACAGTCGCAGAACAATTATCAGTACCTGTAGCTCCAGGATCATTGAATGCTTGTCCTTGCGGAATTGATATTTCGCTACCTCCATCTAATTGTATAGTCGGTGCTATATTATCTATCACAATAACACCACCCTCAGCAGTAGATGAATTACCTAAATCATCGGTAACCGTAAGTGTAACAGGTACACCACCACTAGCCTCATAAGCATTTCCATCCGAAATTCTTATACCTGTTATAGAGCTATTATTAGCTGACACCCAAATAACTTCACCATCAAAAGCCAAATTATAAGGGTTAACACCATTGGTGCTAATAGAACTAATATAATTTCCTTCTAGGTCAAGTTGATGGATATATTGGTTGTTATTTGGGTTTGTAGACCAGCCGTTTGCTGCGCCTCCTATATAGAGTTGTTCATTGGCTACTACAAGTGCTCCCAAGATATTAACTGTACCTGGTAGGTTAAACGTGCGCTGAAGTTGGCCTGTATTTTTATCTAAGACATCAACTCGATTACCATCGTAACCCAAGACATAAGCGAACTCTGCATCAGTTGTTATACCTGAGGCATAAGAACCATTGGTTAAATTATATCTCCATATTTCTTGTCCGTTAATGTTTCTTTTAGTGTAGTACCTCTGATTAAAGCTTGCTGCATAATACTCCATATCACTATCCAGATCCATCCACAATTGCATTGTTTCAATCAGGCCGTTATTGATTACTCTTAAGAACTGGTGGTTTTCGTTGTAAACGTAGATATTTGGACCTGCCCATTGTGGATACCAGAACTCATTTGTATTAGGATTGTATCCTCCACCATGACTTCTAGTTTCTTGCGATTCTACGCCCACATAACTCATATTGACCGCAGTGCTTCCATTTCCTCCCTCAGCATTTAAGTCGTCACAATCGAAGGAAGTTCTATCTAAACTATATGTGAAATTACCAGGCCCGTTATCAGTTGATCCATTATCCAGACTTGCCGGATCCACTGTGGCTTGACCATTTTCATCTAACACAATAGTTACTATTCTGGCTCTAGCCTCTGGTGCACTAGCATCTACAACTGTTACTTCTCTTGTTAATGTCTCTGATTCGTTACCACTCTGATCAACTGCTTTATATGAAAGTGTGTAAACCCCAGGAGTAGCCATATCTACTGCGCCTGAAATTTCAACTTCTGCTGAACAGTTATCTGCTGGTGTAGCACCGGGATCTAAATCTTCAAAAGTCGCATTTTCATCGGTATTTGAATCAACGGACATCTGAGCATTGCCATTTAAAGAAATGGTTGGTGCAATTTGATCCTCCACAGTAACCCCAAATACTTGTGAACGAGAATTGCCTAAAGGATCAGTCGCAGTGAGGGTAACAGCGATGGATCCACCACCACCTTCATAAGCATTACCTTCCGAAATTTTAATACGTGCAGGTGTGCTACTATTCGCGCTAATCCATAGTACTTCACCATCAAACGCCAAATTGTAACCACTTTCCCCAGTATATATGGAGGATATGTAGTTTCCGTCCATATCCAATTGATGTAGATATAGATAGTTATTAGGGTTAGACGACCAGTTTTCGGCATAACCTGCGATGTAAATTCTATCATTTGCTACCGCAAGTGCCCCAAAATTATAGATGGATCCAGGTATATTTATATTCCTTAAAAATTGACCTGTTTCTTTATCTAAAACCCTGATAACGTTCTCCCATACAAAGTATGCATAAACATTTTCGGCATCAGTTGCTACAGCAGATGCTGTTCTTCCTCCATTGTAACTCCAAACCAAACCTGAATCAGACCACCTAGTAATAGTATTTTGATTCCAATTAGCTGTATAATAATCTTCACTTGAAAGATCCATCCAAAGCTGCATGATATTTCTTTGATTCAATGTAATAGACCCTAACGAGTTCAGATTTTTATCATACTTGTAAACGGTATTACCTGCCCATTCAGGATACCAAAACTCATTGGTGTGAGGGTTATAACCACCACCGTGAGAATATGTCGGTAAATTGGCTTTCCCTAAGTTCTCCATTGGAATCTCACTAGAATTCCCTCCCAAATCATCACATGTAAAAGAATCAATGTCAATGGAAAGTGTTACAATTCCGTCAGGATCTGTTGTACCTGTATCAATATCTTCTGCTGAAATGGAAACTTCTCCATTTTCATCTAATTGCACGGTGATATCTTCACCCTGGATAATCGGTGCTGATTTGTTAAACTCAATTTTATAAACCTCTATTTCAGTAATAAAACCAGTACCAAAACTATAATAGGTCGAGGTAGTATTAACACCTATTAGCGCCTGTAGGGAGGTTGAAGAACGATATGTACTTCCGTCAATAGAATTATAACTATGAACGATGAAATAACCCCCATCCATGGAATTATTTAAATAAATATCATGTCCACCACCAAAAGTTGGGCCCTGACTTTGGTTTGAATAGATACTATATTGAGGATAGTAGGGAGTCGCTTTTCTGTCGCTATTTAAATTAAATAAGAAAGCATTAGAATTACTCGTATATCCTGTATAAGTAGAAGACCACCCATCAGGTGTATATCCTCCAAATACTTCACCTGTATTAGTCTTAAAGAGCACAATTGTAGGCCCTTGATCATCAACCGCAGAATGAAAAGCGCTAGAACTCGCCCCATTAGTAGACCTGCGATAAAGTAGCGTACCAGAAGGCACAATTCCTTGTTCTTCCAACCAACCTCTTAAAACATCATTATCATTGCCTGTTGCAATTTGTGAATTAGGAGCTATTGGAAATACACTTTGGCCATAGGCTAATATTGTCACCAACAAGAAGCTCATGGCGAGTAAAATTCGGTTGAGGTTTTTCATAAGTTAGTCGTTGATAGAAAGGGAAAAAGCTTCCAAAAAATCGGTAAAAGCGACCGGGTAATTATCGTTTTCAGCGCTCGTCAGTTTCAAGTGCGGTGCGTTGTCACAGCCTTCCAATAAAGTTTCACCAGGGCTCGCAGTAACTGATCTCGTTTCGTTGCTACCATCGGCTTTGGTAATATGAGAATATGAGATCTCCTTAGCTGATTCATTGTTATTGACAATTTTCAATTGAAAGAGATCGTAGGTTGGATCTCCGTTTGCCCATTCCAACGGATCTACATCAGCAGAACTACTACATTCAGCAATTTGATAGTATACCTGAACACCGCCTTCTTCTTTCAGAAGTGTCCAACTATTTTGTCCGTAAGATTGAAATGAGATGAGCGCACAGAAAACAGCGCACAGAATTGATTTTTTATTGATGGTGAATTGGTAGTTCACCACCGGTAAGGATCTTTTCAGGTCCTTACCGATTGGTAAAAAGGATAACATATACTACGTGTTTTGGTCGTTGTCTAAAAATCTTTCTCCCAAAAAATCGTTTACAAACAATAATTAGAGAGCCCGAAATTCGATTTACTTCACAATAAATCGATTTCAAATTACATTTTTTTATATGTATACTCCTATAACCCCTTGGAGGTAATTCACTCAATGTTGCCAAATGCAGAGTTTTGTAGGTGAATGAATATTTCACCAAAGGCAAGACTCTAGTTAGAACCTTGCGCTGGGGCAAATAGGTTGGCGTATACAACATGTTTTGGTTGAAGAAAAGGTTTTCTACAATTCAAAAATGCCAAAATCTATATTATATGTACCTACCCTTTTTGGGTAGTAATGACATAAAAGTGTGTGTGAACAACAATAAACTTTACTAAGAAAATAGCTCTATTAATTCCTTTCTCCCCTTAGTATCAGTCTTTTGGAAAAGGTTTTTCAAATGGAATTTCACTGTATTCGAAGACAGAAAGAGTTTTTCAGATATTTCAGCAGTGCTTAGCCTTTTTAGTACAAATGCGAGAATTTCACCTTCCCTTCTCGATAAGTCGAATTGAGCAATAGCCTTAAGCAACTGATCTGTATGGCCCTTGGTGTTGTTATGGTGCATTAGTGTTAGTTCCAGCGCCACCATGATCTCTTCAGGAGAAAATGGTTTGATCACATAACTACCAGGTAATGTTTGCTTGGCTTTTAAAACTGTATCTGAGTCAGAATAGGATGTTGAATAAAAGAAAGGGACATTTCTATCGGCACACTTTCTACCAATTTCAATTCCCTCAAAATTACCTTCAATATTAATATCAAGTATAGCCAGGTCAAACTCACCTTTAGAAACATATTGGAATGCAACGCTAACTTTCCGGCAAACAGTAATATCTGTATGCCCCATATCAATAAGCATTTGTTTAAGACTCTCTGCAATTAGCATTTCGTCTTCAACAATTAGGATTTTAAGGTTCATAGAATTAGGTACTGCGAATATAAAAATTTGAATGAGGCTTATACCTTTATGATCAAACAAATTTTGCTGATCAAATCAATTTGCCTTAATTCAAAAATGCTTCTCATTCGAAGAGCCTCTCTTCTTTTTATTGGATTCATTTTATCCAACCAGCTCTACTCGCAAGACTTATATGACTTCTCCAATATAATAACGACTAAAGAATTGGTCAATTCAGTAACTGACTCTCTTGATCGTATACCAGAGCAAAGCCAAAAACTCGAGTATGCATTATGGGCTTTTGATGCATATTATAGAAGAGGTGATTTTTTTGAAGCCGACACAACCTTCATCAAATACCAAGACCTCATTCAAGTCGATGGCCCTATTCAAGAGCATAGAGAGGCTATTAGAAAACGAGCTGAGATCATTTCTTTTACTTCAAACGTTGAAGCCTCATTTGAATACTTTGATCAATTGATAGAATTCTATTTAAGCCAAAATGATGAATCAAAAATATTCGAAGTTAAATTGGACAAAGTCAATTTCTATCTAAGAAAGAAGCAGGAAAATCAAGTGAGCAGCATACTTGATTCTTTAAAGTCTTCTTTAGACAATCCAGCGATAAACAGCTTAATCAAAGCAAAATGGCATTTGCTTAAAGCATCTTATCTCAACGAATTTGGCAATAATAATGATAACGCACTTTTTCATCTAAAATCTGCTCAATCACTTCTAGACAACAACAAATCCCATTTATTATATGCCGAAGTACTTTACGAGCTAGCTTTGAATCAAACAGAGTGGTCAACTTCAAAGCAGGTGTCAACATTAGAAGATGCCTTAAAAATTTTCAAAGAAGAATCTTACCATCGGAAAGCACTTAAAGTACTCAATCAGATAGGTTTGATCTATGCTGAGTCTGGGGACATATTAAAGTCAATTGAAGTATTGCAAAATGTCGAAAATTCTAACTACAAGAACTCCTTTTGCTTTGAGTTAATTGACACCTACTATCTACTTTCTAAAAACAGTCTTGTACTAAATGACTCTGCAAACTGGTTCAAATACTCTACCTATTTAAAGGATTCTAGAATCAACAAAATCACCCGAGAATATTGGTTGGAACGCGAAGAACTCAAAGCAAAATTTGAACGTGACAAAGCTGAGCAAGACCTATACAGTCAAAGAGCTATTACTCAAGAATTGGAAGAGACTGCTGAACTCAGTAAAAAAGGCTACATCAGCTTGTTGGTCGCCTCAGCATTAGTGGCAGGCTTGGCATTTTCCAATTATGTACTTCATAAAAGATTAAAAAGAAAGAATAAAGAAATAGAAGGAAAGAACAATACACTTTTAAATATCAATGAATCCCTTACGAAAGAACTTGAAAAAAAGAATGTTCTGTTTAAAGAACTTAATCATCGTGTCAAGAATAATCTAAGCTTGCTTGCTGGACTTATCTACCTCCAAGAGAGTAGTATTAATAGCGAAAAGGAAAAGAACATTCATAAAACACTTCGAAATAGGATTCAGTCTATTTCCCTAGTACATCAAAACCTGTATTTAGAAGATAAGCACGAGACTTTAGAATTTGAGAAGTACTTGAAGGATCTAGCCAAAGAGGTAAGCCGAGCAGTTGGATATGAAGACAAGGTTGAGTTAATTTTTGATTGTAAAAAAAGGGATTTCAACCTTGATGAAACTGTTCCTCTTGCTATGATTATAAATGAACTTATGTCTAATTCTTTTAAACATGCTTTCGAGAATATTGACCATCCGTCAATAAAGATTAATACGAGCACCAACAATGGCATGAACACCATTTACTACAAAGACAATGGAAGTGGCAAAAAAGAGCCTAAAAAAGAGTCTCTAGGCTTAAGACTTGTGAGGCTACTTACGGAACAATTAGACGGTCAATTAGAAATTTCAATTAATAGAAGCGGCTTCAATGCAAAAATCCATTGGCCGGCTTCCAACGATTCAAACTTAAACTCTTGAGAAGATTCGCCTTCATCATATTGTCATTTCATCTCCTTGGGCTACAGCTCTGCAGTCAAGAATTGTTCGACTTTTCAAAAGTTGACCCCACTGACAACATCATCAAAGCGACTCAAAAAGCCCTGCACAACTCTAAGGCAGATGCTTTTAATCTAAAAGGGCAACTCTTTATTGAACTAGTTGATAGAGGCAATTACCCAGAAGCAGACTCCGTTTACTTGACATTGGAGAACGATATAGAGATTGACAACCCAAATGAATTCCATAGAACCGTAATTGCTCAAAAGGCCTATTTGGATAAAGTAAATACACGTTACCAATCCTCTTTAACCCAATACTTAGACCTTTTGAATTATTATCAAGCTGTTGGCAACTTAAAGAAAGAGTTCATTACTCATGTCCATTTATCAGAATACTATAGAGCCAAATTTGAATTTGAAAGCATGTATAAAAGACTGCAATCGGCCCTATCAATTTCTAAACGCATAGACATTGGACCAGACAAAATGGCTTTTTGGCATAGTAGAAAAGCAAGTTATCATACACAAGTAACTCCACAGAGTGATAGTGGACACTACCACCTAAACGAGGGACTTAAGCTTCTCGAAATTTCAGGGTCAAATTATGTTGAAGGACTAATTCTAAATGAAATGGCATATAGTTCGAGAGACAACGATTTTGAAAAAGCTAATGAACTATACAAAAGGTCTATGAATCTATTCAGTGAAGCGTCACTATTTAGAAACTATATAGATGTTTCTAACAATTATGGCATGCTTTACTTGGCAAACAACCGACTTGAAGAGAGCAAAGCCATTTTAGAACATGTACTTGAATTCGGAGAAGAAAACAGACTATATTCTGCTCTTGAGTATACCTACAATAGATTAGTTAGCGTTGCAAATGGTCTAAATGACAATGAACTTTTTTTACGCTACAATGAGAGAAGGGTCAACGCAGCATATGAAAACAGGAGGCAAGCTTTCTTCATTCAGGCTGATGAACTTAGTGCTAATTTTGAAAAGGATCTGGCAGAAAATCAATTAACGTTAGAAAAAGACATTTCGGAGGCGGCACTTTCTAAGGCAAGTCTAAATAAGCAGGTCCTCCTTTTGGCCATACTTATTTTGGCCGTTATTAGTATTCTAGCTGCCGTCCTTTACAATCTCCGAAAAAAACTGAAGCTCAAAAATGGTGAATTAGAAAGCAAGAAAATCGAGATCACGAAGGCCAACGAACAGCTCAATTTAGAATTGAAAAGAAAATCTACCCTTTTCAAAGAGCTTAATCATAGGGTAAAGAATAATTTAACCATTCTTTCTGGCCTTGTTTACCTACAAGAGTCTTCGTTAGGATTAAAACATAAACATTCACATTATGAAGCACTTCGAAATCGAATAAAATCCATCGCGCTTATTCACGAAAAGCTTTATCAGCAAGAAGAGGAAAGCAACAATATTGAATTAGAGCCATATTTAAGATCTTTGATCAATGAAGTGCACAATGCTTTGGGGCACACAAAGTCAATAGAAATCACTTTGAAGTGTCATAACATCAGCCTTCCGCTTGATGAAGCCATACCAGTTGCAATTATTCTAAATGAACTTGTTACCAATTCATTCAAACATGCATTTGAGAACATAGAAGACCCAAAGATCAATATTTATGCAGATATGAGAGAAGATAAAATACTTCTGAGATATGCTGACAATGGTATGGGGTTCTCAGAAGAAATCACAAATACAGAGTCCTTAGGTGTTAAACTTATCGACCTTTTGGTAGCACAGATCAAAGGAAAAACGCAAGTGCAAAGCTCAGAAAAGGGTTATGAGTTTGAGTTGGTTTGGCTTTCTTAAGTCTTCCCACATCACATTTGATATTGACTCTTAATTTTCCCAGTCTCTTTAAACCTAACAATCGAGAATTCAGAAGGCAACTCCTGTTCGCCTGAAACAGCATCGAGAACCATTTGTCCAACTGCGGGCCCCATTTTAAATCCATGACCAGATGAACCTGCCAGATAGATCAGTCTCCCATTAGACTTACGATCCATGATAAAATCACCATCGAGAGAATTCTCATACACACAGGTATGATGCTTAACTAATCCTGGAGAAGTTAAAGCTGGAAAGCGATTGACCAAAACGGCTTCCATTTTCTGCAATATTTCTGGGGTTACTCCCCTATCATCTTTATCGGGTTCGAGGCTCCATTGCCTTTCATCATAAGCGAGCTTAAATCCTTCCCCAAAGTGATCTGGAATACCATAATACATCTGATCTCCTTCGCGAAATTCAACCCATATAGGTAATTCATTATACTCTTCTGGAGCATCAAAATAGTATACTTCATGTCGAGTGACGTGCACCACATGTGCTAATTCAGGGATTAACTCTTTAGCCCAAGGACCACAAGCCACCACCACCTGATCAAACTCAAATTTGTCATTTTCACATGTGATCTGACATTGATCATCTTTCATTGTAAGCTGGTCGACATTCTTCTTAAGAAATTGACCACCTAAACTTTTGAATTTTTCCGCTACTATGCCGCAGCTTTTAGCAGCTTCCAAAAACCAAACATGGGGCTCTCTAAAAGCCGAGGAGATATCGCTAAATGAGATTGACGGATACTGTTTTCTGAGTTTCTTTACATCCGTCTCAACCAATTCAAAGCCTTTCTCTTTCATCAATGGAATGGAGGCTGCAGCATATAATGAGTCTATCCCTCGAAACATCCAGATAGCTTCTTTAGGGTGATAGAGCGTCTCATTCCATTCTTGAGCGTATCGCTCCCAAGCTTTAAAAGCATAATCTACCATTTCAGTGTAAATGGGACTCCCTCCATAAGCCATTCTGATGATACGTGTCTTTCCTCCACTTCCGGACAATGCATGCCCTGGGTCGGATTTATCAAAAAGAGTCACTTCATATCCTGCTTCCTGAAGTTTAAACGCTGACCATCCACCCCAAGCTCCCGCTCCTACTACTGCAATTCTTTTAGACATAAGCTCAGTATATTCATAGCATACACAAAATACAAATTCCATCTCCATGGCTACATTCTACCAATCACTTACTCAAGAAGAAAAAAGCATCCTCGATGACCTAATAGCCCATATAAAAAACCTTGAACCTCATTTAGAAGTGAAAGAAGGCAGATATATGAAAATTGAAAGCGCACTACTTTTTGAAGAAGAAGGCTTCTCCAAATACGCACTTACTAAAAACAAAAACGATTTCTCAATCCACAACATGGTGATGTACGGTTTCCCTGAGGTTGCTGCATTTATTAAGTCAAAAGGGAAAGGCCTCAAGATCCAAAAGGGCTGTCTCAACTATAAATCTCCTTTAACCGCCAATATGGACGTGTTCAAAAAACTATTCGAATTATCGGCCCAACAAGACTACATGGCTCTTGTTAGGAAGTATAAAAAGAACAAAAAGTAAGAGGTCATTATTCTGACCTCAACCCTTTTACCGGACTAAATCTTAATACTTTAAAAAGTTGTGAAGCCAATACAAGTAATATCAAGAGTATTAAAATGACTACCGGTATGATTAGAAATTCAACCCCCATAGGAATAGGATAAGCAAAGACTAAATTCATTTGGAATTTAGCTGCATAAAATCCCATCGGAGCTCCTAACAGCACTGATATCAATGTCAGCCAACGGTATTCTTTCGTCAACAGGAAACCTAAATGTCCGGCTTGAGCACCGAGGGTTTTGCGGATGCTAAACTCCTTCATTCGACCAGAAATGTTTAAGGTGATCAGTCCATACAATCCTAGCATGGCAAGAATAACCGCCATACCAGCTACAGCTTTATTAAATCGGGCAAAATTGGTGATCAGAGCAAAATAACTATCGAGAATAGAGGCTTGAAGACCTCCGTCAAAGGGTATTTCTGGGTATAGCTCATCCCACTTGTTTTCAACAGCCGTGTAGACCTCCACTTCCTGACCAAGTGCTAACTCAGCCACAATGAATCTTAAGTCAACCTTAGCGGCTGGTGAAAAGACAGTAGGATTGATCTCTCGATTAAAGGATGAAAAATGAAAATCTTTGACAACGCCAACTATTTGATAATTCTCTCCATCCAATTTTATGCTTACTCCTAAAGGGTCGGTCATTTTTAACCTCTCCACAAAGGTCTCATTAACCACCAATTCTTTAGCAGCCACTTGTAATTCTGGAGTGAGAAATTGACCAGATTTTAAATCTAGCCCCATCGATTCAAGATATTCGGGAGATACTCTTACTTGACTTACTTCATACTTCTCCTCCAGCCTTTCAACCACTGTCGATCGAGAAACTCTTCCAATATGATCTAAAGAACCAGATAAGCTCTCAATACCTGGGATTTGATCAAATTCAGCCATCAATTGCTCATACATTTCTGGAGAATTAGCCCTGACATAAAGGACATCTGCCTGATCATAACCCCATTCTCTTTCTATCTGATATTCTGTGTTTTTAATAAATAATACTGCCCCTGTGATCGTGATGATTGCCAAAATCATTTGTAGACCTAAAAAGGATTTAGTCAACCAACCTTTATTCCCTAATCTTACTTTGCCTTTAAAGATTTTAACAGCTTCGAATCTAGAGATATAAAATGCAGGATATAAACCTGAAGCCACCCCTGTAAGAATCATTAGTCCAATGAGGAAAATATAGAAGAGTTGATCCGTTATATTGATCGTATAGGCATCCCCTGAAATACCTTCGAACCACGGAATAAATGCATAAATACCTAAGAATAAACCTGATATGAGTGCAAAAGAAGTGACAATTATATTCTCCGCTAAGAATTGGAACATCACCTTTCTTTTATCAGCTCCCATCACCTTTCTTACTCCTATTTCCTTAAGCCTTTTGGCCACTGAATTAATGGCCATATTGATGTAATTCAGACAAGCAAGTACCAGCATAAATATGCCAATGATCGGAAGTACCACTCTACCCGGCTTATGTCTATCATAAGAAATCACACGAGACATGCCTTCAGAAGAGAGGTATAGATCATGAATTGAAATCAATTCGAAATCACTGATCTTCCAATCCTCTTTCACCTCATTTTGAAGCTCTTTGTATTTGGATAGCCCAGCCTGAACTCCATATACATTGGAAGGGTCTTCGAGCTGGATAAATGTGGAGTTTAAAAAGACGGACCAGTCATTAGGATCATAGTTCTTTCGGGCTAAATCAATATTATCATAGTTAATAAGGAAATCGAACTTGATCGAGGCTCCATCCGGAAAGGCTTCCGCTACTCCTCCTACCTTGTAATACTTCTTCTCTCCTGATTTAAAAACAATAAGGACCTCTTTTCCAAGCGCATTCTCCGTTCCAAAATACTTAGTAGCAATGTCGTCACTAAGGATGATGCTATTCACATCGCTCAAACTAGCCTTGTTGCCCCATTTCAATGGAAAGGAGAACATCTCTAAGAAAGAGGCATCTACCAAGTGAATGTCTTCATAAAAGACTTGGTCGTTTAAGCGAATGATCGTGTTTTGATAATCTACTCTACACACACTTTTAATTCCAGCCATTTCCTCCTCAATATGCGAAGCCAATGGCATTGGGCTCATTCCATAATGGCTCATTTGACCATCTCTATTGGTATAAATGGTGGCTAAAAATACATTGTCTTTGTTTTCATGAAACCGATCAGTATTGATTGATTGGTTATAAAAAGCATAGATCATTACACATACCCCAATGGCTAACGAGAGACCAAAGAGATTGATAAAAGTACCAAGAGGATTCCTCAAGGCGCTTCTAGTGGCTGTTTTGAAGTAATTTTTGAACATGACGAAATTTGAGTTTTGATTGAAATGTGGAGTTTTCCATGCATAAGGCTGACAACACCTTAGAACATCTCTTGTGTAGAACCATTTGGCTTTGACCATGCCAATTGTTTCTACCCTTTCATAGAAATACTCCTCTAGGTCTCCATGCATTTCTTCAAACCTATCTTTCTTGCAATAGAGCTTAAAGAACGCATAGGGGATCTTAGGTATGTTGTGCGGACGTGCCATTAATTGAATTTGAATGCTAAATCAGGAATTTGATTACGAAGTTTTGCTCTTAGACTTTGAGACTCATCTAGGACCTTCTTGCCATAAGGAGTGATATTAAATAGTCGTTTTCGCTTCCCCCCTCTTTTAGATTCCGGGTCGCTAAGGCGAGAATCTAACATTCCTTTTTCTTCTAAGCGATAAAGCGATTTATGTACTGCGCTCACAGCAATAACTCTTCCAGATTGTCCTTCTAATTCCTTAGCAATTGCCACCGCATAAGCATCATCATATAAAACACCAACTGTTAAAAGTACCAATTCTTCGAATTCACCGATTTGTGCTCTTCCCATCTCGATTAAATTTACTTTTGTCAGCAATATACGAGAACAGAATTAATAAAGTTCTACTTTGTCAGTATTATAATTAAACCTGAATCAAATCTGTGATGGATATTCACTTCAAATCGTACGCATCATTTTTAAGAATTCAGATGCTTTCCTATTAAAAATGTACGGGTTACAAACGGGGCCTAATTGGGTTCATTAAAAATTATACTATTTTCATAAGCGCATGAACCAGCGGTGTATCCTTTTATACTTCCTAATTTGCTTATCCTTCAGTCTAATGGCACAAGAGGAAGAAAGCACCACTCCTTTCAAAAAAGATTTATGGTTAACGAGTTTGGAAGGGACTATTAGCTCATCGAACAGCACCCTCGGCAATTCAAACAGTCAACAATTCAATACGACCTACGGCTTCGATATTTCAAGCAATAAATTATTCAAAGATCGATGGGCCGCTGGACTCCGACTAACAGCGACAAGGTCTGCGTCCAGCAGTTTTATTGACAGAGAATCTGAATCAATATTTCTAGGCCCCAGTATTTCTCATTTCTTCTCCGACAATCCACAGGGCTCACTATTTTTAGAATTTTCGCCTGGCTATGTTCGCTTTTTCGAATCGAGTGAAGCCAACATAGGACTTGGAATAGTTGAAGAAGTGGTAGACGGCAATGGCTTTGGAACAATTATTCGCTTCGGCTATGCGCACGTAATCAATGAAAAAGTAGTATTCAACTTTGGAATGAACATTACGAACTTTTGGATTTTAGCCGATCGCACTTCTGAACCAGGCCCTACTACAGTTTCAGAGAACCTATCTATAGGAAGTTTGGCTTTTAGTTTTGGTTTCAGTGTGTTACTAGAAAAATTCTTCTTCTAATGCGTAGGTCCTTAATTATCCTCTTATTCTTCGGCTTTACGAGCCAACTGCTCTATGGGCAGGATGAAGGGATCGCTCGAACAGATACACTAGGCAGTGGTAAGAAATTGCAGGCCGTTGTTGTGCCGATTGTATTTAGTACTCCCGAAACTGGTTTTGGTCTTGGTGCAGGGGCACAGCTGTTCTTTTTGAGAAAATCTAACATCTATAATTCACGGTTATCCAACGTTTTTACGAACGTCATTTTTACTGTGAATAAGCAGTTTATCCTAGACATTAAACCTCAAATCTATTTCAACAAAGGCGACTTTTTCTTAGATGGTGCCTACAAATACAAGGTTTACCCCAATCAATTTTGGGGCATAGGTTACGATACACCTGAGAGCAACAATGAGGTCTATGATATGACCTCTACTGAGCTCCGCGTAGCACTATTGAAGCGCTTACCACCAAAACTCAATTTCGGCTTTGAATTCGTTTATCAAAACCACGAAGTCACAGATACTGAAGAAGGCGGTTTGCTGGAATCGGGAGAGATACTTGGTAGTGAAAGGGCAATTATTAGTGGCTTGGGTGTCATATTTAATTTAGATAGCCGAGACCAGCTCGAAGCTCCAAAAAGTGGCTATTTAGTTCAGATGAATGCTCGCTTTTCTAGTGAAGTCTGGGGGGCGACCTCAAGCTTTAACAAATACATAGCTGACTTAAGGGCCTATTTCCCGGTTTCGGAAAGAGGTACCTTTGCTGCTCAAATTTATAACGAGAATAGTTTTGGTGAAGTACCTTTTCAGGGTATGTCTTGGTACGGTGGTGGAGACCGGGCTAGAGGGTACTTCAAAGGTAGGTTTATCGATAACCATATGTATGTCGTCCAAGCCGAATACAGGCATCAAATCGCACCTCGGTGGTCAGCAGCAGGTTTTGCGCTCATGGGAGAAGTTTCAAGCTTTCCTAGAGACTATTTAAATGACATCAAACCTAGTTTTGGAGGGGGTATTCGGTTCAAGATCATCAAAAACCAAAACACACTGGTGAGACTAGACATGGCTTTTGGAAAAGACGGGAGCAGCGGGTTCTACTTTGGTGTTAATGAAGCATTTTAGTTCACAATAAGCTTACCACTTGACCTTTGTCCATTGCTAACGATGGAATAAACATAAACCCCTTTTGCGAGTATAGAAGTATCTACGACAAGCTGCTCTTGCTCGAAGGCAGCGACAAGAAAATTATTACCCTTCGTATCATTCACATAAAGAATAGCTTTTTGCGGCAAAAGTGATGTTTGATAAAAGATCAATCTCTCTCCTCTCTCAATGGGGTTTGGAAATACCAAGAAACGGTTCTCTGGTAAATAATATGTGACAAGTTCTTCTGACAAAATGGTTTGACCTGAAGACAGATTCAATTTCATTTGATGTAGATTCCTACCAATCAAAGGACTGTTGTCAACAAGCTTGATCTGGGTTGAAAGTTTAGCATTTCCAATCTCAGCAATTCGGTTTCCTTCTCTCAGCAATTCAATACTTTCAAGACCAGCAATTGAACCTAATTCTGCTGTAACTACAACTCCTGAGTCGGCCTTAACTTCTGAAAAGAATAAGTTCAAGTAGCAAGACCCACTCAACTCGTCAAGGGTTAATAAATCAGATTTCAAAAAACTTTCACCTTCAATACCTTCTGGACTAATGGTCAAATACTTTAATGCTTGCTGCTCTGAGGAGATGGTCAGGTCAGCATTAAAAGTACTTGATCCCAATACATTTCCACTTTCATCAAAAGCCTTGTAAATAAATCGCTCTATACCCTCTTGAGGAGCTAATTCAAACCTTATCGAGTCACCACAAACCACAGAAGGTAAAAATGGAAGAGGTCTTGAAATGTTGAAAAAGTCTGTGTAAAACTCTTTGGTGGGAGTTACCATTCTAATTTGTGCAGCACCATAAATAGCGGGTGGATCCCACCTGTATTTACCCAAGGCTAAACTGGATTGACCAATTGAAGTCCATTCATTACCTCCTTTTATTCGATAAGAGAGCTCAGCTTGTTCATCTGGTAAGTTTGTTTGCCATCGGATGTATCCGACTGTTTCTCCATTGAAAGGCATATTGGCCGATTCAAATGGATAAAGCCACTCGAAAGTCTCTGGCGCATCAAAAGCATAAACCAGCGAATAGTCTTGATTAGCCGACTGCAATTCATTAGCCCGAACTACAATTTGGTAGACCCCTTCGATTGTACTCTTAATTACAATTTGCTCTACATTATTTAAATGATCTTCTTTTTCAGTCGCATCTTCAAATAAAAATTCTCGTCTAGCATCAGGTGCAAGTGGTAATCGTGTCTGTCCGTTGGGGTCAATTACTCGAACATCTAAGTCGTTAATCAAAGCATTGGTTGAATTTGGTTCAGCGGCCATATCAATCCATACCAGGCTGAGCTTCAACTCTACCCCTCTGTTACTAATTGGAAGATCTATAATAATGGAATCATTTGTGCTCAGCGTTCCTTCATGAAATTGCGCTTTGACTAACTGCTCGGCACTTCTATTGAGGTTTAGGTTACCAAATCCAGTTTTAAAATCAGGGCCTTGATGGTGAACATCCTCTGCTCCATTTATTAAGAGTGCCTTAATTAGAGAGGCTGTCGGTTTTGCCCCATGGATAGAATCATAGAGTTCTTGTAAAAAAGCGGCTGAACCGCTGACGAGCGCTGCTGCGTTTGAGGTCCCTTCCATACTATAAGCAACTAAATCTGGCTTGATTCTACCATCATAAGCTGGTCCTGAGCTATTAAAAGGTATTACCAGTCCGATGGTATCTACAGCACCCACAACAATTGAATTTTTGGACATTTTGAAATTGCCAGTAAGGTTTGCCACTCCTTCAACTCCAGCATAGTTGCCAGATTCAGGTATACTTAAACCTTGATTCCCCGCAGAAAAGACGGTAACAAGTTTTGGGTTCAAATAAAGATGCTCGTCAAATGCCGAGGCCCTTGCCCCGTAAAAGTTCTCAATTGACGTACCATATGAATGGTTTTCAACATCAATATCCAAACTATCATAAAATGACTGCTGGTCTGGAAAAAAGTTGCTGAGGTCACTGCTCACAAAATTCACTCGTGGCATTACTCCTAAACCTCGAATTGATGAGAGCCCACTCCCACCGATAATCGTTGCCATTGCAGTGGCATGTCTATTAATCTCATCATGGTCAGCACTATGTTTCACTCTTCCCAAAAGGTCTACATCTGCATCATCAACCGGTGGTTCTTTCACATGAATAACCGATTCATTTCCTCGAATCGAAGGGTAGTTGAATTTGGCTAAGCTGATTTGATTTGCAACTAGGTTTAAATCCAGCACACGTGCCTCCTGATTGTAAACCTCACTTTCAAGACCTATGTATGAGATTAAATTGGTTTTTCTAAGTGATTCAAGTAATCCCTCAGAGGAATGATCTATTCGATAATAAGACGGATAGAGCTTTTGATATTTTATCCCTAACTCGTCCATTATGCGCTCGAATGATTTCTCATGTGATGCTTTAATCGTTATTGCAGCAAAAGCTTCTTGAGTTGATTTTCTCTTGAACTGAATTGACTCATTAGCCTTACCCAATTCTACATATTGCTGAGCATTAGAAACAAGGCATTGCAAAAAAAAGAACAAGACTGTGATTGAATAATTGATTTTTAGTTCATGCATTTTAGCCATCAATGAATGCTTTAAACTAGTTTATTAGACTCTAATATTCAAAAACAGTATTTACATACGTTTTTAAATTATTCACATCACTTTTTTTGTATATTATATTACTTTTTTGGTTTTATTCATTTTATCTACATATTTATTATCGTTTTTATTCAACTTTAAACAATAACTATGTTAATCAAAACAAACAATTTAAAATTGTTACTAAGCCTCACTTTAGTAGCATTTTTAGTTTTTGCCTGCTCAGAGGAGCAACAACCTGTTTTTGAAGAGCCCGATGGCATCAGTGCACAGGTGAAGTCACAGTTCGAAACATTGGGTTTCGATATTTCCGACATTCGTAAAACATCTGGTGATGAATTCTTAGACCCAGACTATGAAAAAGGAAATTACATTCTTGAGGATGATATCGTCATTACTCCTGAAAACCTAGAAGCCATGCTTGGTAGCGAATTACATCACACTGGCGCTGTTGGAGAGCAATACAGAACCAACAATCTTGTCAATACACCAAGAACTATCCGAGTAATAGGATATACCGGTGGTAGTTTCGCACTTGACAACACAATGAGGACTGCACTTAGCTGGGCCGTAAACAACTATAACCGAATTAATACCGGTTTAAATTTCACCCTGACTTTCGGCACCAACTATCAAGCTTACGACATTGTCGTGTATAGAGTGAGTGGTAGTGGCGGAGGCTCCGCTGGTTTTCCAAGCGGTGGAAATCCTTACAAGTTCGTACAGATCCAAAGCGGAACAAGTTCATTTGGAACAAATACAACAGAACACGTGATAACGCACGAAATTGGTCATTGTCTTGGCTTAAGACACACTGACTATTTCAATCGTTCGCTTTCATGCGGAACTGGTGGAAATGAAGGTGACGGTGGCGTTGGTGCGGTTCTTATTCCTGGAACTCCATCTGGCTTTGATGCCAACTCAGTGATGCTTGCCTGTTTTAGTGCAAATGAAGATGGAGAGTTTGGGCCATTTGATGTCACAGCCTTAGAATATCTTTATTAGATGAACACTTTAGTTAGTTTACTGAAAGGGCCCTAGGGCCCTTTTTTATTGCTATGCATGAATAATTCTTAGACAAAAGGTCTGCCTATCTATTGTATCGCTCCTTAGTCTTTAGAGTACGCTATGATTGGAATCTTTAGGCACTAAAAAAGCGACACCTCAATGGTATCGCTTTGCAGTCGCTAGGGAGGATGTTGCGTTTCACAAAAGCTCTTGCAGAGCTTTTGCGCAACAGGCCAGCTTGCAGTGCAAGCCCCATAGGTGCGAAATGAAAAAAGCCCAGCTTTAGCTGAGCTTTTGAATGCAGTCCCTAGGGGAATCGAACCCCTGTTTCCAGGATGAAAACCTGGCGTCCTAACCCCTAGACGAAGGGACCAAATTTTCGGTGTGCAAATATGATTAGCTGGTTTTAATTTTCAAAAATATTCTAATAGAATTATTTCAATCGATTCCAGTGGAACCTTGTTAACCTTAAGCTCATTTATATTTGAAAAGGTGTTTGGCTTTCTTAGCTTTACGCCTCATTTGAACTGAATTTTAACCATTACGGATATACTTATGACTAAAGTTGCCATTAATGGATTTGGAAGAATCGGACGATTGACTTTCAAAGCCCTTTTAAGCAAAGAAAATGTTGAAGTTGTAGCGATCAATGACCTTACTGATACAGCTACATTAGCACACCTTTTAAAGTACGATTCTGTTCACGGTCGTTTTGACGGTACAGTTACTACTTCTGAAGATGGTATTGTTGTTAACGGAAAGAACATTAAAGTTACAGCAGAAAGAGAGCCTCGCAACCTACCTTGGGCTGAACTAGGCGTTGAAATCGTACTAGAATCAACTGGCTTCTTCTTAGACGAAGCTGGGGCAGGACAGCACATTGAAGCTGGCGCGAAGAAAGTTGTGATCTCTGCACCTGCAAAAGGTGGAGTACCAACTGTAGTGCTTGGTGTGAATGATGACACCATGACTGGCGAAGAAACTATCCTTTCAAACGCTTCATGTACAACAAACTGTTTGGCTCCAATGGCCAAAGTGTTAGACGATGCTTTCGGTATCGAAAAGGGTTACATCACAACTGTTCACGCTTATACGTCTGATCAGAGATTGCAAGATGCACCTCACAGAGATTTGAGAAGAGCGAGAGCTGGTGCTTACTCTATCATCCCTACTTCTACAGGAGCTGCAAAAGCAGTAGGTTTAGTACTTCCTCACCTACAAGGTAAATTGGACGGTATCGCAATGAGAGTTCCAATTCCTGATGGTTCATTGACTGACCTTACAGTTGTATTGAAAAAGGATACTACCAAAGAAGAGATCAATGCGGCAATGAAAGCTGCAGCTGAAGGCCCAATGAAAGGCATTTTAGAGTACACTGAGGATCCTATCGTTTCTATCGATATTGTTGGCAACCCTCACTCTAACATCTTCGATTCACAATTGACTTCAGTTCAAGGCAACTTGGCTAAAGTTGTTGGTTGGTATGACAATGAAGCCGGTTACTCAAACAGAGCAGCTGACTTGATCGTGAGATTGGGTTCTTAATAAAGAATTACTTTTAATAGAAGCCTCCTCTAGCAATAGCAGGAGGCTTTTTTTATTAATGATTCCATAAAATGAATGTTGAGGAACTCTAATCGCTATCCATTAGTTTTACTCTCAAATGACATACCCGAGTCGCTATAACATGGGGCAATTATAATGTAAGACAGACAAGTCGTTAAAATGTAAATGAAAAGGCGCTCGAAAGAGGGCTTATTTTTTGTCTTTAACTTTTTAGATCAGCACGAGATCTTTGCGCAATTCTGGAGGCACGCCAAAATGTTCATCCATAAAGTCATCCATCTCATCTTTGGTTTCCTTGGATAAAACAGCATTCATTTCTTCCATGGCTGCATTCCCTACCATAAATGGGGGCAGATAGTTTGTTAGTAATCTATCCCCTTTGAAAAAGGCGCCCATTTGATACTCCGAAAGTTGCTCTATTGGTGTGTCTTTGATCATACACCTATCCAACCAAGCTATAGGGTCATCTGGGTGCTCATTGATTCTTTTATGTAATCCTTCAAAATCGGTATTATTCATCATGTAGTTCGAAAGGTTCTGCATGCTTTCAGCACTCATTTTCTCTTTCATTTTATCATAACATTGGTCGCAAATACCGTACTCAAAGAGCACCTCTACCTTTCCTATGGCTGGATACCTTTTAAAGACTTTTTCAATCACATAGAATCGATCGCCTTTGAGCAAATCATGCTCACAATCGATACACTTATCTATCGGAGTCTTGGTATCTTCGGCCAAAAACACTTCTGGAATTGGCAAACCATTCTGTTCTTGCTCGTGCTCTTCCATTATTTCTTATCTACCATTGTTGAAGCCACCTGTGCTGAAGGGAAAATAAGTGTATCCGCGATGTTCACGTGTGCGGGCCTTGTCACAACAAATTGAATAACGTCAGCAATATCTTCAGCCTGCAAAGCATCAAATCCTTCATAAACCGACTTTGACCTTTCAGCATCACCTTTGAAGCGCACCATTGAAAACTCTGTTTCCACCAAACCTGGGCATATCTGGCTTACTTTTACTCCTGTACCAAGTAAATCCATCCTCATACCATTATTGATAGCATCAACGGCATGCTTAGAACCGCAATACACATTCCCATTTGGGTAAACTTCTTTGCCTGCCACAGAACCAATATTTACTACATGACCACTTGCTCTAGAAACCATCCCAGGTACAATTGCCTTTGTGACATAGAGCAAGCCTTTTACATTGATATCGATCATAGCATCCCAATCTTCTAAGCTTCCCTCTTGTATCTTTCCTAGTCCATGCGCATTGCCTGCATTGTTGACAAGCACATCAATAGACTTCCACTCATCTGAGATTGAACCTATTGCAGTCTGAACAGACTCTTTATCGCTAACATCGAACACTAACAGAAGTGTATCGACATTCACCAATTGACTCAACTCCTTAAGTCTTTCTTCTCTCCTACCACAAAGAATCAACTTGTAACCAGACTCGGCTAGTGCGACAGCTGTAGCCCAGCCAATACCAGAACTAGCCCCTGTAATCAATGCTATTTTAGACATGCTTATGCTTTTGGGTGAATTTAGCAGAAAATACGCTTTGGGTAAGAAAGATATAAAGAGAGTTAATCGGAAAAATGGAGATACAAACTGAACGTATGAGTTACCAAACGATTGATTCCATTATGATAGAAGTTATTTGCATCCGTCATGACGTTACCAAAACTCCTGGCATAACGAATTTCTGGTGCAAATTTGAAGAATTCGAAATACCTTTCCAGCCCTATACCAAACTCAAATTGCATATTGGTTTTACCAATCTCTAACCGATCTATACTTGTCGCTTGATCCTCTTTACCTGCCCTTATTGATCCACTAACACCTGCAACCAAATACATGCGAGAATTGAACCTTCTTATCGATCTGTACTTAACGAAAACTCCAGGTTCTAAACGCGTACTTTCTATAAGCTGAGTATCTACAGTGCCGTCCGTAAAGTTATAGTCCACCTTGTGCTGATAGAGACCAATTTTCACAGGCACCACGCGAATTGAAAACTGATCGGCCAACCTAAAATTCAACATAAAACCAAGATTAAATCCGAGGCTTTTTTGAGGAGTAATAGAACTAACATTATCATATTCAGGGTCCGCAAAGGCATCTGCATATCGCAAGCCATAATAGTTTTGATGACCACCTAGAAAAAAGCCGTATTTAATCGATTTCTGATCGCTCTCTACACGATGCAAAGTCACTCCAGGCTTTCTACGCTGAGCATTCAACTGAAGCGTACACAAGAATAGAAGTAAGACAATTATTTTTGTCCGATGTAGATTGAGCTTATGCCGAAGGTTAAGGGTATGCATTTTGCGTTTTTGTAGCCAACCTCTTCTAGAATATCTAGAAATCTCTGACCATCAGGGAAGGCATCAACAGATTCAGGTAAATAAGTATAAGCTGAACTATCTTTCGATACCATTCTTCCAATGATCGGCAGAATAGATTTAAAATAAAAATTGTAAAGCTGCTTCATTGGGAAACGCCTAGGTCGTGAAAACTCGATGATCACTGTTTTACCACCCGGCTTAACCACTCGATGCATATCTTGGAGACCTTTCTTTAAGTTCTCGAAGTTCCTTACACCAAAAGCAACGATGGCCGCATCAAAAGTATTGTCATCAAAAAGTAGCTTTTCACTATCACCCATTTGCATATCGATGATATGATCTACTCCCTTTTTCTTCATTTTTACCTTACCCATTTCAAGCATTCCTGCTGAAATATCCACTCCAACTATTCTATCAGGGTTAAGTGCTAAGGCTTCTAAGGCAAAATCACCTGTACCAGTGGCTACATCTAGGATCTGCTTGGGTGCATCAGGCTTCAATAGTCTGATCGCTTTTTTTCGCCAAAGGATATCAATACCAAGACTTAAAAAGTGATTTAGAAAATCGTACCTGTGACTGATGTTATTGAACATCTCAGCTACTTGCTCTTTCTTACTTCCTTCCTGATCCTTGTATGGTACTACTGACATGCTTCTGAATTAAAGTGCAAAATTACAAAGGAAACTTAGTGTTAGGTTCATTGTTCCATAAAAAAGGCCGAATTACTTCGGCCTCAATCTCTCTGAATTGGATTTTAGTTAATTGATACCAATTCTATATCAAAAACTAGATCCTTACCAGCCAAATCGTGGTTGGCATCAATAACTACAATATCGTCCTTTACTTCTTTCACCTTTACTGGGACTTGCTGACCGTTAGGCTGGCTCATAGCCAATTGCTGACCCGGTTGTGGGTTTAAATCCGGTGGGAAGTTTGTTTTTGGAATATCAAAGATCAACTCTGGGTTTGCTTCTCCATAAGCCTCTGCCGCAGGAATTTCAGCAGTTACTTTATCTCCAATCTCCATGCCATCAACTGCTGCATCAAATCCTTTGATCATCATGCCAGCACCTAACTCAAACGCTAGTGGCTCTCTTCCTTCTGAAGAATCAAATACAGTTCCATCTGTCAATCTACCTGTATAATGAACTGCTACCTGATCTCCTTTTTTTGCTTTAGACATATATTCTCTTTTCGTAATTCCCTCAAAATCAAGGGCTGCAAAGGTAATTGCATTCTTGATAAAACACCTATTGAATAACAGGTATTTCTAAACTTGTCAATTCATTGTTTAGCTTTGCAGCATGTTTGAAAAATCAGAGTTTGTGATCAGCAATACGGACATGCACAAATGTCCAAAACCAGATAGACCAGAGATCGCCTTTATTGGCCGATCAAATGTTGGTAAATCTTCATTGATCAATATGCTCAGTAGCCGAAAAAACTTGGCTAAAACATCTGGTAAACCTGGGAAAACTCAGCTCATCAATCATTTTAATATTGATGACCAATGGTATTTGGTCGATCTGCCAGGCTACGGCTACGCCAAGGTGAGCAAGAAGAGCCGGTCTGCTTGGGAGCAGATGATCTCTGATTACATCTTGTTGCGCGAAAACTTAAGAGTGGTTTGTGTACTTATTGATTCAAGACTAGACCCTCAAAGAATCGATATTGATTTTATCAACTGGTTGGGAGAGAATGAAATTCCTATGGCCTTGATTTTCACAAAAGCAGACAAACAGTCAATCAACAAGGGCCAACAAAACATTGCCAAATTCAAAAGGGCCATGCGTGAGACCTGGGATGCATTCCCACCAATTTATCTAAGTTCGTCTGAGTCTGCCTATGGCAAAGACCAAATCACCAGCTTCATTGGCGAGGTGATTGAAAGTTGATTTTTATATTGGTTTTACCTGAAAGCTATTTTTACTTTGCCCGCATAAATTAGAGATATGAAATTTGAAGAGTTAGCATCAGTTGCCGGAAAAGGCGGATTATTCAAAGTATTGAAACCTTCTAAAGCAGGCGTGATTTTGGAGTCCATGGATGCGAAAAAGCAGAAACTGGTTGTTGGTGCTGACGCAAGAGTTTCAATCCTAAGCGAAATTTCTATTTATACGCATACTGCAGATGGTGCAACACCACTAATCGATGTGATGCGCACCATACACAGCGAATTCGATGGTGATACTGACCTCAATAAAAACTCGGACAGCGAAGAGTTGAAATCTTTCTTGAAGCATGTGCTACCTGAATATGATGAAGACAGAGTTTACGTGTCTGACATTAAAAAATTGGTTACGTGGTATAACTTGATCGCCACACTATGCCCTGAGGTTTTAGCCGAAACCGAAGAAGAAAGCCAAGAAGAGGAATAAATGGATGCACCAAACTCTAATGACATAAAAGCGAGCTTGGTCTTGTTCGAAATAGACTTTCAATTAGACCATAGCTACCTTGCACTCGAAAAACAAGACACATTTACATACGATCAGGCTTACTTAAAAGTAATGCGTGTTGTTGAAGATCTTTTAGAAAGAGACTTCAAGACGTTGATCAATGTACTCTACAGAATTGATGTGTCCGAAGAACAACTCAAAAAGGTTTTAGCCGAAGCCAGTGATGACCCCGCGGCTATAATTACCGACATGATCCTTAAGCGCGAGCTTCAAAAAGTTGAAACGAGACGAAAGTACAGCTAAGAAGCCTCGTCTACCATTTTACTACTCCCTACATAAAAAGGGACTCTTTGGTGCAAGGTCTCAGGAATAATATCCATGATTCTTTGATTTCCATCAGTAGCCTTTCCTCCTGCTTGCTCAGCAATAAAAGCCAACGCATTGCACTCGTACATTAGTCTCAATTTACCCTTTATTGCTTTGGAAGTTGATGGGTAAATGTATATCCCACCTTTAAGTAAATTTCTATGAAAATCAGCAACGAGTGACCCTATATAACGGGCAGAGTAGCCTCTTTCTTTGCATAGTTCTACATATTTCTTTGTCTCCTCGCTGAAGGCATTATAAGACCCTTCATTAATGGAATATATTTTTCCATTTTCAGGCATTTTCATGTTTTGGTGAGATAAGATATACTCCCCCAATGATGGTTCAAAAGTGAAGCCATTCACACCTTTACCGGTAGTATACACAAACATAGTTGAAGAACCATATAGAATATACCCTGCTGCGACTTGATCTCTTCCAGGCTGCAAAACATCTTCCATTTGAACAGGACTGCCTTGAGGAGATATTCTTCTATACACTGAGAAAATTGTTCCAATAGATACGTTCACGTCAATATTGGAAGAACCGTCAAGTGGATCGATGGCAACAATATATTTGGAGCGGTCGTTGCCAAGCTCTATTATATCTTCTTCTTCTTCAGAAATAATAGCAGCAACCTCGCCCCCTTTTTGAAGGGCTCTTCTAAATCGGATATCAGCGGCAACATCAAGATTCTGCTGTTCTTCGCCTTGCACATTCTCTTGGCCATAGGCCCCGGCAATATCGGCTAATCCAGCACGGTTAATCTCTCTGTTCACAACCTTACCCGCGTAGGCTAAGTCTCTAATGAGCTGTGATAATTCTCCTGAAGCGTACGGAAAAGCCTCCTGGTTGCGCATGATAAACCTATCTAGGTTTGACCCAACCGGTAAGGCTATTCTCGATTTTTCCGCTTTTCCCATAGGTAATAAAATTTGTAAGTCGGAAATCGTTAATAACTTGCAGCGAAATTAGTAAAATTTAAACACGTCTATTGAAAGTATTCAAATTTGGTGGTGCATCTGTTAAAGATGCTAATGCTGTTAGAAATATGGCAGCAATCATTGCCCAAAATTCAGACCAGCCATTGGTGGTGATCATCTCAGCCATGGGCAAAATGACCAATGCTTTTGAAGCCCTTCTGGCCAAACGAATTACTGAAGAAGATGCCACGTTTGAATTAAATCACATTAAAGAGTTTCATTCGAATATTGTTTCCGAATTAGGATTGAGTACAAACGAAGAACTCAACAAAGTATTAGAAGGAGCTTACGAAGAGCTAGACAATGCATTAGACAAAATCAGTAGCTCAATGGGCTATGATCATGTTTATGACCAAACTGTTTCTATTGGTGAAATTATCTCTACTCAAATTGTTAGTCACTTCCTTAATAAAGAGGGAATCTCTAACACATGGTTAGATGCAAGAAAGGTAGTTAAAACTGATAGTACGCACAGAGCAGCGAGTGTCGATTGGGGAGCATCACAAGCAATGATTCGATCACACACCAGTCAAATGCTTGAAGAAGGCATCGTTATATCTCAAGGCTTTATCGGTAGCAATGCAGATTATCACACAACGACTTTGGGTAGAGAGGGAAGTGACTTTACCGGAGCTATATTCGCGACAAGCTTAGATGCTGATTCTCTAACCATTTGGAAGGATGTTTCAGGCGTATTAAATGCTGATCCGAAAAAGTTTGAAAAGCATGAGCTCTATGGAAGACTTCCCTATAAAGAGGCGGCAGAAATGTCATACTACGGAGCTACTGTCATTCACCCGAAAACGATTAAACCTCTTGCTCAAAAAGGCATACCACTTTTTGTCAGATCCTTTGAAAACCCAAAAAATGAAGGCACACTGATTGAGGAATGTCTTGTTCCAAATTTAGCCCCAGCCATCATTCACAAATCTGATCAAACAGTAATTTCTTTTAAGATCAGTGACTTTTCATTCATCAATGAGCATCATATTCATTTGATCTTTGATCACATTAAAAGACAGAACCTAAGCATTAATCTGATGCAGAATTCAGCGATCTCTTTTACCATTTGCATGGATGACAACCCTAAAAAAAGAGAGCAATTAATGACTGCATTGAAAGATGAGTTTTTCATCTATTACAATGAAGGACTAGACATGATTACTGTCAAAAATTATAATGAAGAAACCATCAACGAATTAATGGCAGGCAAACAGATCATTATAGAGCAGCGCTCTAGAAACAATTTCCAAATGGTCTATCGATCTTAATCCAATTGGTGTTTTTTAATGAGATCGTCAATGAGGTTATTGACAGACTCATCAAGAATCTCAAATACCTTTTGGAAACCATCTTCACCCCCATAATAGGGGTCTGGTACGTTTGCTCCAGAAGTCTGATTATCATAGTCACGCATCATTTTCAGTCGCGCTTTGGGATTTTTAGGCTTTATGATTTCCAGATTTCTATAGTTGGACGCATCCATGGCCAATACATAATCGAAATGCTGAAAGTCATCTCTTTTGGCCTGTCTGCCACGGTGAGCATAAGAAACACCATTCTTTTCTGCATTAGCCACAGAACGTTCATCTGGAGTTTCACCAATATGATAAGCAGCAGTACCGCAAGAATCTGCTTCAAAGTGATCTGAAATCCCTCTTTCTTTGATGCGTTGTTTGAAAATGCCCTCCGCTAAAGGTGAACGACAAATATTTCCGAGACAAACAAATAATACCTTGATTTTGGTCATGCTACTGATTCAATGATAAATTAGTGTTTCAATTATCAAACCTATGGAATTCATTAAAGTAAATAAAGCACACGCCCCACATGTTGCCCTTATTCAACTCAATAGACCAAAAGAATTAAATGCGCTTAACCTTCAGTTAATGAGAGAAGTGCGCGACTCGCTCAAAGAGCTTGATCAAGATGACGACATTCGGGTGATCATCATTACTGGAAATGAGCGAGCCTTTGCCGCAGGTGCCGACATCAAACAAATGGCTGGTAAAGGAACTATTGACATGTGGAAAGTTGATCAATTCAGCACTTGGGATCAAATCAATAAAACCCGTAAACCGATCATAGCTGCGGTCAGTGGTTTCGCCCTTGGTGGTGGCTGCGAATTAGCCATGACTTGCGATATGATTGTAGCCTCTGAAACTGCCCAATTTGGTCAGCCAGAAATTAAGATAGGTGTAATGCCCGGAGCAGGTGGTACACAGCGGCTAACAAAAGCATTAGGAAAGGCGAAAGCTATGGAATTGGTATTGACAGGTAAATTCATTTCAGCAGAAGAAGCCCAGGAATACGGATTGATCAATAAAATTGTACCGGTAGAGTTATATCTAAGTGAGGCCACAAAACTTGCTTCAGAGATTGCAGCAATGTCCCCTATTGCTGTTCAAATGGCTAAGGAATCAGTAAAAAGATCATTCGAAGTTCACCTTGAAGAAGGCTTACATTTCGAGCGAAAGAATTTTTATATGCTTTTCTCAGCCGAGGACCAAAAGGAAGGCATGAACGCATTTGTCGAAAAAAGGAAACCAAATTTTAAAGGCAAATAAAAAAGGCCTTCCAATTGGAAGGCCTTTTTTTACAATTCATATTCTTTATCTGATTGAGATACCAAAACCTACAGTAACAGTATCATATTCTTGGAATGCATATTCCGCATTGATTCGAATAATGGCCAAGTGAAGCGTCAGACCTACGTTTGCTCTGAACCCATTGTCCTCGTAACCGAAATCAATTGGATCAACCAAATCTCCATTTTCAGTTTCATAAGTACCTTTCAATTTTACATTTGCTGAAGAGGTAGCATAACCCAAACCTGCATATGGAGTGATGAAGAGAATTTTCTTTGAAATTATGGCTTGGGCTAAGAAAGAGTTAGCCTCCAATGCCATGCTTTGAGTCTTTTCATCATTAAGGAAGATTTCAGTATTCAATTGAGTGAATCCACCGAAAACGGATAATGAGAACGGAATAATCTTTTCACCAGGCAACCACTGAGTAATATCATGCATTAAACCAAAACCTAAAAGACTTATTGTAGCTTCATCTTCTACATTTTGCTCAGGAACGAATCTTACTTTTAAGTCTGTTCCTTTGAACAAACCAACACCTAATTGAACCATTGGCGTTGGTACCGCATTAAAAGGCAATAGGTCTCCGACTTCACTTTCCTCAAGTCCTAATCCTGTAGGTGCTGAGATCCTTATTAGTTCTTCCGATAGATCCCCATCATTATCCTCATCGCTGAAGTCTCGAACAGAAAGTTGCGGCAAGTCATCGGCTCCTAAGTTAGGACCAAACATTGTAGGTACATTTACACTGTTCCCATTGGCATAATAGAAATTAGTGTAATCGCTGTTTTTAAAGGAGAAAAACTCATCAGCTTCTGGCACTTGTGATGCCATTAACGAAACTGATAGATCAAAACCTAAAGTCTTATGTGGCTTTGCCGTTTGATACCAACCACCATTCATTCCATAACCTAATCCCCTGAAGGCAGGTGCCATGTAATTTTGTAAATAGGTAGTAGCATCTCCTGCTCCTGCTTCTAGAAGCAAGCCTAAATCCAACTGTGCTTTTGCATTAAAGCAAAGAGTCAACACAAAAACTGTCGACAATACTATTCTTGTAATTCTTTTCATGTTCTCTCGATTAGTTTAGTTGGATTCTTGCTGTTACATCATATTTAAAGATCACATCGAAATCTATAGATGTTGTCTGAACGGTAATATCTCTTCCGGTAGCATCTATTCTCATTTCAAAAGGTTGACCATTGAGTAACCCTTGTTCAAGGTCTGCTATCGTAGAAGAATTAACATTGGACTGATTTGACTCGGAGTATATGATTATATCCTGCGAGTTGTTTTGAAGATCTTCAAAAGTGGTCGCAACGAGAGGCAAAAACTGCCCTCCAGAAATTGATACAGAAACCTCAACATAAAGATCGCCTGAGCTATTACTTGGGAAGTTCTCGAGTGAATAAGAAATCTGATTGATTTTAAAGAATTCGGCATCGCTCAGAAAGTCTTCAAAGTCATCTCCAGTAATATCTATTTGACCTGTACTTACACTAGTAGGTGGAGTCTCAGGAACAAATTGACCAACGAGAGGAGCCGGCACTGTGATATTCATTGAAATAGGGTCAATCTCTATATTCTTAGAGATATCGGATTCGAAACCCGCTTCTCCACACCCAAAAAGCAATAGAGGTGAGAGGAAAAATAGGAGTAGTTTATTTTTCATTACTATATATTTTGTGGCTTCAAGATACATATTTATATGTTCAAACAGCCACTTTTTGAAAAAATAGAATCAGTTTAATTCTACACGTGCCACCATATCAAAGTAAAAGGTGACTACAAAATCGGAAGGCAAATAGCTTGAAAATTCAGCTAGGAAAACAAATTCAGTAGGCTCTTTATCTAACACTTGCTCAGCAATTCTTTCAAGAGTTGAAATTTGATCAAAAGTCAAAATATTAAAAGGTGCATTTTTCTCATAAAGTACAAACTCATCAGTATTCTCAATAGTGAGATTTGTGAAATTGAGAAACTCAAAACTCGAAGAGTCTTCAGTGATTTCAACGGAAAGATCAACCGTTACGGGAGCGCCAGTGTATTCCTCATATTCTGACACTTGAATGGCAAGCCTCTCTATCTCCATTCCGCGCAATTCGTCTAAATATTGCTCGAAATCTCTACTCGCTATATCTACTTCCTCTTTAAGTCTAAATGCTACTCTCTGTGAATTATTCACCTCATCTTTTAAGACTCTGAAGCTAATTTCAGATACCCTAGAAATATCAGTTTCTATTCCCTGCTCCCCACAGCTGACAGCAAAAACCATCAGCACTATGTATAATACAATCTTCCTCACTAGAGATCTCACAGTTTTATAATATCAATAATAAACAAATTCGACCACATTTGATTCTACCCTCTTGGTGGTAAATCCCCTAAGCCCCCTTACAATTATTTGAGCAATCAATTTGTTCGATTATTTATACTTTTGCCTTCCATGGTGCTAGCCTACAAACTTTTTGTTCTGATATACCGAATGGCAGTTGGTATAGTTGCTCTATTTAACGAAAAAGCACAAAAAGCAATCGTTCAGCGGAAAACATCACTATTGGCTTTGCAACAACAATTAGAAGGTAATCAGGAAAACATCGTTTGGTTCCATGCAGCTTCATTAGGAGAATTTGAACAAGGCTTACCCATAATGCAGGCCTATAAAAATGCATACCCAAATAGAAAAATCTTAGTTACGTTTTTCTCTCCTTCTGGCTACGAGCAAAGAAAAAGCCATCCTATTGCAGACTTCACTGCCTATTTACCATGGGACGAGGCCGCTCGAGCTCAACAATTTGTGGACTTAGTGAATCCCTCTGAAGTATTCTTTATTAAGTACGAATTCTGGTATTTCATTCTTCGCGAAGTAAGTCAAAGAAACATTCCACTTTATTGCATTTCTGCTCGTTTTGTAGAAAATCAGATATACTTTCAATGGTATGGAGGGCTCCACAGAAAGATACTCTCTTTCTTCAATCATATTTTCGTTCAAGAAAAAGGCTCTATCTCACTTTTGAACGCTTCAGGATTAACCAACTGCAGTATATCTGGTGACACTAGGTTTGATAATGTTGCTGAAAAGGCAAAGTCTCCTAATAAAATTGATAAGATCGAAGCTTTTAAAGGTGATCACGACTTATTCATACTTGGCAGTGTTTGGACAGAGGACATGGAGCTCCTCAAGGACTTCCTGAGAGAATTACCAAAGAATTTGAAAGTCTTAGTTGCACCGCATGACATATCTGAGGGAGGCATCAATAGAATAAGTAAGCACATAAAAGAGCCTTTTGCCCTCTTTACAACATATGAAGATTCGCAAGAGTCTATTTTAATTTTGAACACAATTGGACACCTTTTCAATGCCTTTCAATATGGGGATTTCGCTTATATAGGGGGGGCATTCGGTGGAGGCCTACACAATATTTTAGAACCTGCAGTTTTTGGTTTACCCGTTGTCTTTGGAGATAAGAATCTTGATAAATTTCCTGAAGCAATTGAATTGAGTAAGCTCGAAGGTGCTTTCAAAGTTTCAAACGCTCTTCAGACAAAGGACATCTTATCCAAGCTTTCGACCAACATAGAGTTTAGAGCAAAGTCTAGTGATGTATGCAAGCTCTATATGGAGGAAAATAAAGGAGCTACTGATGTGATTATAAGTTATCTAAAAGCGAAGCATGAAGGGTAGAGTCTACAAATCAACGGGTAGCTGGTATGGTGTAAAGGCCGAAAATGGCACTTATTACCAGTGTCGACTAAGAGGGAAATTCAAACAGGATGGACTTAAAGTCAATAACCCAATTTCCGTGGGTGATTATGTCCGCATAGATGAGGCCACTGAAGAAAAAGGTTCTGCTGTGATCACTGAAATTCTACCTCGTGAAAATTACATAATCCGAAAGTCTACCAGGAAATCAGCATTCTCACATATACTCGCGAGTAATATAGACCAGGCAATTGTAATTGCAACCATTACTTTCCCAAGAACATCTCAAGGATTTATTGATCGGTTCTTAGTGAGTGCAGAGTCATTCAGAATTCCGTCCATCGTTTTGATCAACAAAAAGGATATCTACAAAGAGAAGGATCTCCTGAAAGCACAAAGGTTAATTGATCTTTATAATGAGCTCGGATATCAATGCAAACTCATATCCGCACAAGACAAAAATGACCTAAATATGGTCGCTGAATTGATTGAAGGAAAAACTTCACTGATTTCCGGACATTCTGGTGTAGGCAAGTCAACTCTAATGAATGCCCTAGCTCCAGATCTAGAGTTAAAGACAGGTGAAGTATCGACTTTTGCCAATAAGGGGACGCACACAACCACCTTTGCAGAGATGTTTGAGGTCAGTGATAAAACTCTCTTAATTGACTCTCCTGGTATTAAGGAATTAGGCTTAGTGGATATGGACCAGGGCGAGATCAGTCATTATTTCCCTGAGATGAGAGCGTTTTTAGGAGAATGCAAATTCAATAATTGCATTCATGTCAATGAGCCCGGCTGCAGAGTCATTCAAGCTATAGAAGAAGGCGAAATTGATGAATCGAGGTATTTGAGTTATTTGAGCATTCTAGAAGACCATGACAGTCATAGATAAAAAAAGGAGCCTAAGCCCCTCTTTTTACAATCTATCTTTAACGTATTCTATTTTTGTCTTCCCATGAGGTGCTGGGCTACCATCAGGCCCTAAGTTTACCATCACGATTTTCTCAATACTAAGGATATCTTCTCTGGTCTGTTTATTTCTTACCTCACACCTCAATGTCAGGGAAGATTTCCCAAAGCCAACAGCTTCTATCCCAATTTCAATAATATCACCCTGTACGGGAGCACTGATAAAGTTGATCTCAGAGATGAATTTTGTTACCACATGAGGGTTCTCTAGCTGAACAACTGTATATAGTGCTGCTTCTTCATCTATCCATGCCAATAACGTACCTCCAAAGAGCGTACCGTTCGGATTAAGATCCTCAGGCTTTACCCATTTTCGCGTATGAAAATTCATTAACCTAAATACGATTTAAACATCCAGTTCTGCTTCTCCAATTCTTGGATATAACTAGTAAACAGATCTAAAGTACCTTCATCCTCAACAGCACCTGCCGCCTCGAGCAAGTCACTTACATTCTTAATTAACACCTTATTGGCATCTACCAAGGCATTCACCATATCATTTGCTTCAAGGACTTCATCATATGAAGGGATATCAGCATTATTTAATATGTTTTTAAGTGAGCCCTTGGGTGTACCACCAAGTGCCAAAACACGTTCTGCGACATCATCAACTTTTGTCGCTGCCTCCAGATACAATTCCTCAAATTTCTCATGTAAGACAAAGAAAAATGGCCCTTTAACGTTCCAGTGAAAAAGTCTCAGGTTTTGATAATGAACCTGATAATTGATCAATAATTGATTCAATTTTTCTACAACCGCTGAATTTTTAGAATTTTCCATGTGTTTCTCTTTTAAATTTCTACACAAAGAACATTATTTACAATTTCAATGTTACCAATAGTAATATAAATAAATTCTATATGACATTACAGCAATTGGAGTATATCGTTGCCCTTGATACACATCGACATTTTGTCAAAGCGGCAGAACACTGTTTTGTTACGCAGCCTACTTTAACGTTGCAGATCCAAAAGCTAGAATCAGAATTAAACACTACTATTTTCGATAGAACAAAGCAACCAATAGTACCAACAGAAATGGGTACGACTATTATTGCAAAGGCCCGAGAAATTTTACGAGAGTCTCATCAATTAAAAGATATCGTAAACGAAGAGAAAGATAGCTTATCAGGCACTTTCCGCCTTGGGGTTATACCGACCATTGCACCATACTTAGTTCCTCGTTTTTTAAACCACTTTGTTAAGAATAACCCAAAGACAAAGCTGATCATCCGGGAAGTAGAGTCTACGCAACTCATAGCAGATCTAAAGAACGATATCCTCGACATTGGTATAATGGCAAGCCCTATCGAAGAAGCAAACTTAAAGGAAAGCCCACTTTATGAAGAACCATTTCTACTATATGCTTCAGAACTTCACCCTCTTTTTTTAAAGCACCAAATCAAGGCTGATGACTTATCAGAAAAAGGACTCTGGCTTTTAACGGAAGGACACTGTTTGCGAAATCAAGTTTTGAATATATGTAATGAAAAAAACGCCAAGAGCAACCACTTCACCTATGAAAGCGGTTCGATAGAAACCCTTAAGAACTTGGTTAAACACAATATGGGATACACTTTAGTCCCCGAACTTTCTGTTCTAAATGAAACTGATGACCGAATCAAACGATTTAACAATCCTGAACCTGCGAGAGAAGTTTCAATGGTTGTACATAACAGCTTCAATAAAGAGTTAATTCTAGAGCATTTGAAAGAAAGCATTCAATCTAATATCCCTAGCAGTTTCACAATGACTAAGAATACTCAAAGAATTAAGTGGAGGTAATTATTCTTTCCAAAACTGAATGGTCACTAAGGTTTCCATTTTGTAGTCATCGAACTTAGCTTCAAGGAAAGCGTTAGGGTTTTGTCTTTCCAAATTCTTGACTTCAACTTCATGTCTTCCGACAGGTAAGTCATTCACATCTAAAATGACCAAAAACCCTCTTTCAGCTTTGTTTTGATGACGCGTATAAAGCAATTCTACTTCATCGATTTGCTCACCATCAATAAATATTTCATAGGCCTGCGATATACAGTTTAGCCCCTCTTGTACATTCTGCTTATACTTCTCAATAGGATAAATCAATTCCTTCAGTGTTTTAGTAGTATCGAGTTGAGACTCCATACCTGCATTGAAACTTTTGATTAAAGATTCATCTAACTCAAGGTTTTCAGCATCTGGGCATATCATAGCCAAGACCGGATTTATATCAGGGTCATATCTAATGAACAACTCAAGGAAACGGCCTTTAACAAATTTTGAAGGGATACTTGCTGTCCTTATGAATACATCTCCCCTTTGATTGTCGTAGTGGGTATTGAGAATCAATGAAGAAAGCTCCTGTTTTGATTCAGGGTAAAAAGTATGTTGATCAGTGTTAGAAACTCTATTTACCAATAAGAAGACGGCAAAAAGCCCCAATGAAACCAATGCTATTTGTTTCTTCTTGAAATTGGTAATCAAATGATAATAGATTGATCGGTACAGGAACGAAATCGATATAATAGAATAGAATCGATAAATAGGATATAATAAAACGGCAAATGTTTTTGATCGCTTTAAAAAACTAAAAAAGAGCGTATCAATAAAGAAAACTAAAGCACCTAAGGCCAACACAAAGCAAGAAAGCACAATGATAAAGCTAATGATCACTCCTATTGAGCCACCAATGGCACCACTAACTAAGATTGACAAGCCAAAAACAGAGAATAGAAATGCGGCCACTATAACAACAGAAAGAAGCGAGAAAGCCACTAAGTAAGTATAAGCGAATATGACACTTGAGAGTTTATCTACGAAGAGAATAAGCTCATCTAAGGTCCTTACGTTTGCGGGAATAAACTTATTGAAAGGCTTTTGAAGTTTGATCTGGTCAAAGTCGATCTTGTTTGAAACTGAACTTAACCCAACTATGCCAATCCAAAAACCTCTTAATAACAAGTGAATCAACAGACTTATTAGAAAAAACCTAAGGGCCAATGGAACAGTGGCGATGATCAGCCTCAATGAGATTGCGAAAATCGCATTATCATTTTGCCCACTTAGCTTATTGAACACAAATGAAGACTGAAAAGAGTCATATTCGCTTAAGCTTGTCGCTAAAAGAAATATTGAGAATCCAGTGATCAGTAATTCTAACTGCCAACTCTCAAGTTGTAAGTTGGAAACCCACCGCCTTAATTCATTTTCATCTTTTTTTTGGGAACTATCCATGTCCATATGAAGACAATAAAATCAAAGAATAGTTCTAAAACAAAAAATGACTACCCAGAGGGCAGTCATTAAATTTTATCGGTTAACGTTGTTAACAACATCCTCCACCATCGTAGAAATAGGTGCTTGGAGATACCCAAATATTTTCATCATTCAGAGCTTCTAGATTACCTGCAGTTTTATCACAAACTGACAGCGGTTGGTTTGGCAATAAAACATGGCCTTTATGGTCATCAAAGCACTCTTCTTGACCAGTATATATGGCTGTTCTTCCTGTAAAGACACACGGCCCATCCTCTGGCATTGGATCTTTAATTGCACAAACCTCAACGCTTTCGATAAAAATAGCTTCAGGCGTATCATATTGCCCAGGTTTCAAAATTCGATAAGGTCTTTTTGCTCTAATTTCAACTGTTCCAAATCCAACATCAGTGATCATTTTTATATAGTCTTTCAATGGCAGTGAGCCGCTTAAACAAAGGGCTCTCAACCGCTCATCGAATTTGAGTGAATCTGGCATTTTATGTTCTGCGATTGGATCGGAGAGCACTAGTCTACCACGAGGCTTAAGTACACGATACATTTCCTTAAGTGCTTTCTTCAAATCTTCTTCATGGAATATGTTAAAGAGACAATTTTGAGCAGCAACATCGACTGTCTCATCTTCAATTGGAAGATTCAAAGCATCCCCTTTTCTGATATCAACAAAAGAAGGGTCGAACCAAGAGTTTTGGTTGGCAGCTTCCTGAAAATTATTCTTACATGCATCCAGCATCTCATCAACCACATCAACACCAATGACTCCATTTTTTTGTCTGCTGAAATATGAGAATTGCAACAATTCCATTCCTCCACCTACTCCGACATATAAGATCTTAGGGTTATTGACTAAATCGCGAGGGTGCACAGTGCTCCCACAACCATAATTCATGTCTAACATGATTTTAGGGATCTCCAAATCTGGAAATGCCCAAACTGGAGTTGTAGTACAGCACAAACCAACATCAGGCGTTTCTGCCGCTGCGGCATATACATTTTTGGTAGTTTCTAAATAAGTTTCCATTCTATCAAGTAGTTGTTCCGCCACAGCTAGAACCTGCACCTGCAGTACAGCCAAAGCAATGTTGGTTTATAATTATTTCTCTATTCAATATTTTTTCAAAGTCGAACTCACTAATGTGATTTGGTACACCATTCTCAAATTTGAGCTCTAGCATCTGGTTAAAGTCACAGTCATACAGGTAGCCATCCCACCCAATGGAAATCATATTTCTACACATGACACCAGCAGCTGCAATTGGATTGTAAGCGTTAGCCAACTCATTCATGTAGTCTTCGTAATTCTTCGAGTTCAATAGGTAATCCAAGAATCGACTTACAGGTAAATTAGTAATAGCAAAAAGTTGATTGAACACTATATCATACTCACTTTTGAGTTTGTGTTTAAACTCTTGCTCAAGCACCATTTGATCATCTGGCAAATAGGCTCCCGAAGGATTGTAAACCAAATCAAGCTTTAAATCAGATCCGGCCTTTCCGTAACCAACAGCATTGAGCATTTGCAATGCTCTAATAGACTTTTCAAATACACCTTCTCCTCTTTGTGCATCTGTTCGCCTGGCTGTAAATGAAGGCAATGATGACACTACATTGATCTTGTGTTTTGCAAAAAACTCTGGTAAATCATGGTACTTCGGGTTGGCCAGAATAATCGTGAGGTTACAACGAACAATGATCTGTTTACCCATAGCAGAAAGACGCTCAACAAACCACCTAAATTCAAGATTCATTTCTGGAGCCCCACCGGTAAGGTCTACTGTAGTCGCTTGCGAACTCGCCAAGGCAACGAGTATCTGCTCCATGGTTTCTCGCGTCATAATCTCTTTACGGTCAGGACCTGCATCGACATGACAATGCTTACATACCTGGTTGCACATTTTACCCACATTGATTTGAAAAACATCAATACTCTGCGGTTTGAGAGAGTCAAAACCAGCTTCCCCCAACTTCTCTGCGAAACTGGATATACCAATTGACGCGTGATCGCTTAGTATTTTAATTTGTTCTTCAGGAGATGAGAGCCAATGCTTAGCCCTTTTTAAAGTCTTTAATGAAGACATATCACATTAGTTTATCGTCAAGATGGTTCATCATTTGAACGCTATTTACGAGGGTGGCTCCACTTTTGATTGCTGCTCCTACATGTACCGCTTCCATCATTTGTTCTTCGTCCGCTCCTTTTTTTAGACAAGCATCGGTATAGGCATCAATGCAGTAAGGACATGCTTCTGTATGAGCCACTGCCAATGCGATCAGTGCTTTCTCTCTTGCGGTTAAAGCTCCTGGCTTGAAAACTTCTCCGTACCAATCGAAGAATTTTTCTCCCATACTTTTCTGTAACTCTGTTATCGAGCCGAACTTCTTAAGATCGGCTGGATCGAAATATTTTTTAGGCATTTAAATAAGGTAATAGTGAAGAAATTGATTTTGAATTAAATCAATTGAGGAGGGCCTCTAAGCACCGATCTTGAGACCATAGAAGAACAATAGATCCTTTCTGTCGAGAAAGCTCTTTTGAAGAAAAGAAATACCGATTTCAAAAATATCCGCTGCCCCCTTTTCAATCCGCTAAACTTCATCAAACTATAGACATCCTGAATGGTGTTAAGGTCTACAGAATCATGTAACTCGGAAGGGCTTAATAATAGCTTAAGTGAATTATATAGATCTTTCGTTTGCCATGGAAGGCTTTCAAAAAGATAAAAATCAAGTGTATTAAGTCGTAAACCTAGAATCCAGCTTCCACCATGTTGATCAGGAGCTATAACGTGTGAACCAGATTCTAAAAGATTTTGGGTTCTACTTAAATCAGTCACGGTTACAAATGGCGTGTCATTGCCAAGAACAATAACATGCTCAAACCCTTCACTTTTGAGATCAAAGAGACCATTTACAAGCTTCTGACCAAAAGAATCGCCTTTTTGCTGCTCAGAAAATAAAAGACGAATAGGCAAGCCCGATTTTTCGGCCTGATTCAAAACCTGGCTCGATTGCCAGTGATAAGTTTTTTGAAATTGACCTCTGCTAAAACCATCTCCCTTGCTTATATACTCTTCAGTGAGAGTCCTTGAGAAGAATAATATGACAGTTCTATTACTGATAAGAAGTCCTAATTAGTGGTTAACCTGAAATATAGACCAAGTTAGGCTTTATTTGGTTCCAATAAATGTAGGATTTGTTTGAAAGGTAAGTAGACAATCCATACTTGTTCTGACCATATTATTGATTCCAGCATGCTACTCAAACGGCATTGCTTTCTTGCTGCCTCGTATTTATCAAAATGTAAAACCCGTACTGCGCAGGTCCTTTTTCTATTTGCCTGAGTCCCTCGGAAGCACAGAATTTCTCTAATGTAAAAAGCCTTCTGCAATACAGAAGGCTTTGATAGTATGGTGACCTCGGCAGGATTCAAACCTGCAACCTCTTGAGCCGTAATCAAGTGCACTATTCAGTTATGCTACGAGGCCAGTTTTCAGACGGTTAAAGTCCGTTAAAATGGGCTGCAAAGATAATTAATTCTTTTTCTTTGCAAAAGACGCCTATGTATACTTTTAAAAAACATTATCTTTGCCACCGCTTTACAAAGCGCAGTCATATGAAACGAATCTTAACAGTCTTTTTCTTAATCATATTCACACTAACAGCTAAAGCACAGAGACCGGATCTACCAGGTCAGCTTTTGTTTGACTTTGGCTTCAATAGCTGGTCCAATAACCCGACTGGTTCAAGCCTTAGCTGGTTTGAATCTAAAACTGTGAATATGGCTTATTACTATGACCTTCCAATTGGAAATGGCGGATGGACTATTACCCCAGGTATAGGAATGAGCTGGGAAAAGTATTCGTTCAGCAACAATACAACTATGGTCTCTCAAATTGTAGATGATCAAAGATTCATAAGAGTTGTAGATTTAAATGAGCAGTTTGGTGACAACCTTGATTTTGACAAGTCAAAACTTGGGATCAACTACATTGACCTGCCGCTTGAAATACGTTGGTATGCAAAAAGAAACCAATACAGCAAAGGATTCAGAGTAGGTGTAGGTGGTAAAGTAAGTTACCGCTACTCATCTTTCACTAAACTGAAATTTGAGGATCCGCTTCAAGACCCTCGTATGTTGAAGGATCGTCAAAACATTGGCCTCGACAGATGGAGATATGGATTGCAGCTAAGGATTGGCTGGGGTGGTATTGGCGTCTTTGCCTTTTACGAACTGTCAGATAAATTCAGCAACCCGCCATTAGGAGGTGTAGATACAAGCACCTTTACTTGGGGCTTATCGCTAACAGGGTTCTAATTACTCCCCTTTAAACTCGGGTTTTCTTTTTTCCAAGAAGGCAGTCACTCCTTCTTTGTGGTCTTTTGATGCTCCTGCAATATCTTGACAGTAAGCTTCATAGTTTAGCATATCTTCTAAACTCGAATTCTGTGACTTATTCAGCATCTTTTTCATGAGACCAATCGCTTTAGTCGGTGCTGAGGCGTAATAATCCGTGTATTTAGCTACTGCTGAATCAAGCGCATCATCTGCTACAGCAATGTTAACAAGCCCCATGGCTTCAGCCTCTCTAGCAGAAACTCTTGTGCCTAATGTTGCGAGCTCAAAAGCCTTTGCCGAACCTACCAGTCGTGGCAAGAAATAAGAAGAACCTGAATCAAGAACTAATCCAATATTCACAAAAACCTCGATAAGCTTAGATGACTCAGCAGCTACGATCAAGTCACATGCTAGCGCAAAACTACAACCCGCTCCAGCAGCGACTCCGTTAAGCCTACAAATCACAGGTTTTGGTAAATTTCGTATTGCCTTTATGATAGGGTTATACCTCTTGTGTATTGAATCTGAAAATGAACGATTTGGCTCTGCAGCGGAGGCCTTTAAATCTTGTCCTGAGCAGAATGCCTTTCCTTCTCCCGTCAATACCACTACACGTACCTCAGGATTTCGTTTGACCTGCTTTAGTGCATCTTGCAACTCAAAAGTTATTTCGTTATTCAATGCATTATAAACATCAGGGCGATTAAGCGTAATGGTAGCCACACCATTATTTAGCTCGTATTTCAGGAATTCATACATACGTCAAAGAAAATAAGAAATGGAACCATAGCAAACTGAAAAACCTAGTAAAGCAGCAGCCCATATCTCTAAGGGTTTGTGTGCGTTTAGATATAATCTTGACCAATAGACGAGACCATTTAAAGTAATGGCAGCAAGTATTGGAACAAATAACTCACTCGTACCAGGAAACTTACTGGCACATGCCACAGCAAAACCTAGCCATCCTGCTACTCCAGCAGCATGCGCACTGATCTTCCATCGGAATGTGATCAAATTTGTCATGACAACCACAGCAGTAATTGACTTAAATGTCAATTGCATTAAAGGGTTCATCCACTCTTGGTCCATAATCAACAAAGCCACGGCCAAATAGAAAATCGTAATAAAGATGAAAGGTATAAACCTATCCTTTCGATCTTTCATGTGCAGATCTTTGATCACTTTGGTCAACCGAAACATGATAACAGTTACCATTGGAATCAGACAAGTGGTAAAAAACACCAGACTTACCACTGTCCATTTTCCCTTATCGGTAAGATTTGTGCTATTACCCAAATAGAATAGTAAGGTATAGAACACCAAGGTAGGCATAAGCAAGGGCTGAAAAATATAAGAAATTACCTTGGCGAACGCCTTCAAATCAAAGCTCCTTTCTCAGACGTGCTACTGGAATATTAAGCTGCTCGCGATACTTAGCAACTGTCCTTCTAGCAATATTATAACCTTTGGCCTTTAGCGATTTCTCAAGCTTATCATCGGATAGAGGCTTCTTTTTATCTTCCTTGCTGATTAAGTCCGCCAAGACGTTTTTCACCTCTCTTGAACTCACGTCTTCTCCACTTGCTGTAGAAATACCCTCAGAGAAAAAATACTTCAATGGGAAAATGCCAAAATCAGTTTGAACAGATTTAGAGTTTGCTACACGAGAAACGGTTGAAATATCCATTTGAATTTCTCCTGCAATGTCTTTAAGAATCATTGGGCGAAGCTTCGTCTCATCCCCTTCCAAAAAGAAATCGTATTGATACTTCACAATGGCCTCCATAGTACGAAGCAATGTGTTTTGGCGCTGCTTAATGGCATCGATAAACCATTTAGCTGCATCAAGCTTTTGCTTCACGAAACTGACAGTCTCTTTCAGTTTTTTATCCTTCTTGTCACTCTTATCATATGCGCTAAACATATCGGTGTAAGACTGACTAACTCTTAGTTCTGGGGCATTTCTCGAATTTAGAGACAGATCGAGCTTACCATTATTATTGGTAAGCATAAAATCAGGAATAAGGTATTGTGTTTTCACGATCCCTCCAGAAATACCGCCCGGTTTTGGGTTGAGCCTAACAATAGCGGCTACAGCATCTTTTAGCAGTTCATCATCCTCAATATTGAGTTTTCTTACAATTTTATCATAATGCTTACGAGTGAACTCATCAAAGCAAAAGTCAATAATTGATAAGGCAGTCTGCAATACTACATCATCCTCGAATTGCTCAAGTTTTCTCATTATCTGAATCCTTAAGCACTCTTGAAGATTTCTTGCTCCAATTCCTGGAGGGTCGAATTGTTGAATTTGGAGGAGCAATTCTTCAAGTTCTTCAACATCGGTTTCTACCCCCTGCGCGAAAGCCAGATCATTCACAATAGCGTCTAACTCTCTTCGTATGTAGCCATCTGTTTCAATACTACCGATCAACTGTTTAGCCACAATGCCTTGATGTTCATCAAGTCCTAAATAACCAAGTTGAGATTCAAGCTGATCATTTAGAGTAGCCTGCATAGCTACAGGAATCTCCTTATCATCATCGTCATTGTAATTGCCATCACCTTGCATTTTGTAGCCAGAAAAATCTTCATCTCCTAGATAATCCTCTACACTAAGTTCATCTGCAGAGTCATAATCATCTTCAAAATCAGACTCTTCCGTTTGAGCTTCAGGCTCTTCTCTCCCCTCTTCTAGTGCAGGATTTAACTCTAGTTCTTCCTCCACACGAGTATCTAACTCTGCAGTAGGTACCTGCAACAGCTTGATGAATTGAATCTGCTGTGGAGATAATTTCTGACCTAAGGTTTGACTTAAACTGAGTTTTTGCATGGTTGAGGACTCATTAATCCGCTAATCAAATTTAATTAAAGAACGGGGAAAAGCGGCATGTTGTGACATTTTTTAACAAAAACCGTGCAATTTTTGTAAATCAGCCTTCAGAAGCTCCAATCGATCAATTTTTAGACAATAACACAAAAAGCGTTTGAGAAAATAGGCTACTATATTGGCTGTCAATTTGTTGTTATTCAATTCAAAAAATCATTGCTTTGCGTTCTATTACAGAATAATGAATTATGGAAGTGAAAAGAACTAAAATTTCGGCACTACTGAAAAGCACTTCTTTTGACAGAGAAGTCGTAGTCAAAGGTTGGGTAAGAACGAAGCGTGGCAATAAACACGTTAACTTCATTGCCTTAAATGATGGTTCTTCTATCAATTCAATTCAAGTAGTAGCTGACCCCACCATCATCTCAGAAGAAATATTAAAACAAGTAACAACTGGCGCCTCTCTTATGGCAAAAGGGCAACTTGTCGCTTCTCAAGGTGGTGGGCAAAGCATGGAAATCCAAGCCACAGAGATCCAAGTATATGGTGCTGCTGATCCTGAAAAATATCCTTTGCAACCTAAGAAGCATTCAATGGAGTTTTTGAGAGAGATTGCGCACTTGAGACCAAGGACAAACACATTTGGTGCTGTCTTTAGAGTAAGGCATGCCATGTCATATGCTGTTCATCAATTCTTTCATGAAAAAGGTTTCTACTACTGGCATAGCCCAATCATTACTGGATCTGATGCAGAGGGTGCAGGAGAAATGTTTTCAGTAAGTGCATTAGACCATAAGAATTTACCTAAAACTGAGGAAGGTGAGATCGACTACAGCAAAGACTTCTTTGGACAACAAACAAACCTGACAGTTTCAGGGCAACTAGAAGGAGAGCTTGGGGCTTTAGCACTAGGAGAGATCTATACATTCGGCCCAACCTTTAGAGCTGAAAATTCAAATACCACAAGACACTTGGCTGAGTTTTGGATGATAGAACCAGAAATGGCCTTCTATGATTTGAAAGACAACATGGACTTAGCGGAAGAGTTCTTAAAGTATTTAGTCCAATATGCACTAGACCATTGCGTTGAGGACCTTACCTTTTTTGAGAAAAGATTGCTCGATGAGGAAAAGAATAAGCCCGCTAACGAAAGAAGTGAACTTACGCTAACTGAAAAACTAAAGTTTGTGGTTGAGAACGACTTTGAGAGATTGACCTATGGCGAAGCCATAAACATTTTGAGAAACTCGAAGCCAAACAAGAAAAAGAAATTTCAATACCCTGTTGAAGGCTGGGGCACTGACCTTCAATCGGAGCATGAGAGATACTTGGTTGAGAAGCATTTCAAAAAACCTGTCATTCTTATTGACTACCCGAAAGAGATTAAATCTTTCTACATGAGAATGAATGAAGATGACAAAACAGTCGGTGCTATGGACATTCTTTTTCCAGGTATTGGCGAGATCGTTGGTGGTTCTCAGAGAGAGGAAAGACTTGACATGCTCACAAAGCGCATGGAAGAAATGAATATTCCGAAAGAAGAAATGGACTGGTTCTTAGACACAAGAAGATATGGATCTGTCCCGCACTCTGGATTTGGACTTGGTTTCGAAAGACTCATGCTCTTTGTTACAGGCTTAGGAAATATCAGGGATGTAATTCCTTTTCCTAGAACTCCAGGAAACGCAGCATTCTAAAATAAAAAACCCCGAATATTCGGGGTTTACTATTTCTTAGAGAATCTAACGGTTTGTTGAAACTTCTCTCGGTCTTCTCGGACTAAAACCAGATAATAACCTCTCGGGAATTGACTTACGTCAACCTTGTACTTCTTATACCCTGCATTTTCCAATCTGATTCTCATTTTCGAACCAATAATGGATCTTAACTCGATGACAGGCTTGGTAACATTTGTCTTACTGAGGTCAATTGTGATTTGATCTGAGGTTGGATTTGGATACACCTCAACTTTAACGTTGTCGTTATTTCTTTGCTCACCAACATTAGCACTCTGCGCAGAAAGTGCAAAGCACAAGAAGAAAGCACCCAAAACGAGCATCACTTTTCTACTTAATATGTTGTGGCTGAAGCGACTCACAAGTAATTAGACCTTCTTTAAGTGTATTAGGTTTGTGTAAAGATAAGTTATTTCCAAATAATAATACTACTAACCTAACGTTACTAATTGATTTTAGGAACACTAAGAGCAAATCTAATGCCATAATTACCTACTAAGAGTTACCCTTTTTAGCGGAAAATCAAGTACGGCAACAATCGCCTGACCTGAGCTGAATCAAAGTCTTTAACTGCATACAAGTCTTCAGGGCTGTTATACTTTCCAATTTTACTCTTGTTATTGAAAAGAGATTTTGTTTGCTCATAGCTAATGTACGGGTGCCGATTAAGTTCCTTGAAAGAAGCTAAGTTGATATTGATTTTATTCAGTGTGGAGTCTGTGATAGTCAGTCGATGAGCAAATGTCATAAATAAACTATCCGAAAGCCCATAAACATCCTTCAATTGATTAACAGCATAAAAGCCACCCAAACTGGACCTAAACTTTACGATCCTCCTCGAATAAACACTACCTACACCATATAGAGACTTCAGAGTAGATGTATCAGCGGTATTTATATCGATCAATGCAACGGCTACCTTCTCTTCGGTTAATCTTCTCTTTTTAATAGTTGAAGAACTTCGCGACTTATTTCTTCCTTCGCTTAGCCCTGAAGAAATAGCTGAACTTTCAGTTATACCTTTAATTTGAACATAGTCTTCCAACATTAAATAAAGAGAGTCGGGAAATCCATAAATTTTATTCAGATCGGATTTCTTGCGAAAAATCCCTCCAGCAATTCTATAATTATCAATTCTTTTCGCAATAGATGACTGCACCCCCAAATACGCTAAACTATCAATGGAGATTTTATTAGGATCAAAAACAAAATACACAACCTCTTGCTGTGATTGAGGGGTGCTCTTTTCTTGAATTAAAGTAACTAGACTATCAAGTGTCGCTTGGTCCGTACGACTATCGTAATCCGGTGTAAACACCTTTGTGTATAAAGACGGAATAAAAATGAAAAATAATATCAGTGGAATGCAAACCAGCACCCCATTCATTTCTCTTTTAGAAAATCCTAAAAATCCTCTTAGGTTATTGAACATGAAAGACTTAATGTGTGTTGTATTTGGTATTAGAACCGATAGGCAAAATAAAATTTTAGTATCAAGAAACCCAGAACAATAAGATTCTTTACCAGATTATCAAGAACGATTCTAAATAGATAAAGGGTGATTTAAATCACTTTTTTAAGGGAGAGGTAGGGATTATTTTTGCCCCAAGTATACTAGAGAAAGTATTTCAAATGCAAAGTAACTTCAAAGTAATCAGTTTATCATTTAAGAGCGCCCCTGTAGAAATACGGGAGGTAATTGCGCTGAATGATGAGTTGATCAAATCTTTGCACGAAGAACTTCAGCAGATTCTAAATATATCAGATGTTCTAGTGGTATCAACTTGCAACAGAACAGAGATTTATTACAGCGCTGAACAAGATCTTTCTAAACAAATCATCAAAATTCTAGGCCTTAAAAAAGGTATAAACGAGATACTTAATTACTTAGAGTATTTCAGAATTGAGAATGATTCTTTCAAAGCCTCTGAACACCTTTTTAGAGTCTCATTAGGCTTAGAAGCTCAAGTGATAGGTGATTTACAAATCATCAATCAGATCAAGAGAGCATATCAGCTTTCAGCAGATGCGAATGCAGCTGGTCCTTTCCTTCATAGGATCTTGCACACAATCTTTTATGCAAATAAAAGGGTGTTTCAAGAAACCAATTTTAGAAATGGAGCGGCAAGTGTTTCTTATGCAACAGCTGAATTAGTGAGGTCAATCAACCAGAATATCGAAAACCCGAAAGTGTTGATTCTTGGCCTAGGTGAAATAGGAGAAGATGTTGCCAAACACCTGGCTGAAGACAAGGCGCAAATTATTTTGTCCAACCGCTCTTTCGAAAAAGCTGTATCTCTTGCTGCTGAGCTTTCGTTGAACGCTCGAAGTTTAGAACAGGCTATGGAAAACATCCAAGACTTTGATGTAGTAATATCAAGTATACCTGTTCAAAACCTCATCGCTGAGCATCATTTTGAAGGAAAGGATGAGCACCGATTGAACTTTTTAATCGACCTTTCCATACCGCGTTCGATCGATTCAAAACTTGAAAATATTCCGGGCATTGCCCTTTACAACATAGATGAAATCCAAAGCAACGCATCTGCAGCATTGGATAAAAGGTTAGCGGCTATCCCAAAAGTTGAGTCTATCATAGAACTAAGTTTGACTGAGCTTAAAGAATGGTCTATGGAAATGGAAGTCTCCCCTACCATCCAAAAACTAAAAAGTGCACTTGAGGAGATTCGTCAAGAAGAATTAAAAAGGCACCTAAAAAATGCCAGCCCAGAAATGGAAGTGTTTGCGGATAAAATCTCTAAATCACTAACGCAGAAGATCTTAAAACTTCCTGTACTACAATTGAAAGCTGCCTGTAAAAGAGGAGAAGCTGAGACTTTAATTGACATATTGAACGATCTATTTGATCTTGAGAAGGAATCAATTAAAAACTGATACACTTCCTTTCCTTTCTTTCCGTTTTTCATTCAATTATTACTAGCTTAATCGCTCTAAGAGTCAAATTCCAAAATGCGAGAAAAGAGGATTTTCGCCATAATCATATTCTCAATATTCATTGCCGTTTTTAATACTTACGCGCAGTATGAACTATTCTCGGAAAACAACTCTGTTGGCCTTAGGCGAAGCAACAATGAAAAAATAATCCTTAATGGAAGTTTCGATTCTATTGGATGGAATGATGGTTCGCTGGTAAAGGACAGGCTGATCAAAGCAAAGAAAAATGGGTTATGGGCTTTGTACACGAGTGGAGGCAAAGCTATCACAAACCACGAATACACTAGCATTAAACCTTATGCTAGGCGCCAGTTCATAGTGAGCAAAAAAGACAATGGCACAATTTTTCAACTATGGGGGACAATTTCTTCAAATGGGAATGAAATAATCCCAGTAAAGCATATCACTCTCGAGCAAGTTGATAAACACATCATCACCACAGAAAAAGTGGCCAATAAATACTACAAGGGATTGTACAACAGCAAAGGCGAACAAATCATTGAGTCTCGATATTCTGATATCCAACCAATTAGCAAAAATCATTTTGCTATTAATCTTCATGGAGAACTCTTTGCCTTGTTCAACAGCGATGGTATTCAGCTATCCGATTTCAATTTTGAGAATATTGAAACCCTAAACGACTCACTTTTTAGCGTAACCTACTACGACCGCAAAGGCTTAATTGATTTAAATGGAGATGTTAGGGCTAAAGCTATCCACAAAGAGATTATTATTCAGGACAATTATTTCGATTTGCTTCCTTTTAATAGCTGGGACCTGTTTATCAATGGAGCACAGCACTCTTTCTATTTTGATGAAGTTCACCCATTAGGTGAAGACTTGTATGTTGTTCGTACCAATAATCATATCAGTGTCATCAATATTGACGAGAAGTACCTACAGTATTTGAGAGATCACGAAATCAATACCTTGAGCAGGAATTTTGTTTCCATAAAAAACACAGGTGATGGCCGTATTGGCGTGATCAATAAGAAAGGTGAAATAGCCTTACCAATTCTTTATGATAGTGTGGTATTGGCAGAGAATATCTTTTTTACTCAAACGATAGGCGAAAAAGAAACTAGATGGTTTTCTCACAACGTAGCAGGAGCAAAGATCAACAGATTGGGTTATCAAAAAATAGGTGCACTTAGAGGTGGATATTTCAAGGCTGAAAAAGACGGAAAGTGGGGCTTGATTTCACCTCTTGGCGAGGAACTCACTTACTTCAAATACAGCAAAATTGAAGACCTAAGTGAAAATGACTTTCGCGTTTATGCCGATACATTACAAGGTATAATTAACAATAAAGGGCAGATCATTCTAGAAGCCGAATACTCTGAAGTAGATAAAGGCATTTATCATTACAATTACAGGAACCTCGACCGATACGGGCTGACCAATTTCAATGGCCGAATTGTAGCCAATAGCACCGAGCCCATATCCGAATTACCAGGTGGTTACTACCAAAAAGAAGATGATGGATACACCGTGTACAATTATGACGGCTCTAAAGTCTATGACAGAGTTTATGATACGGTTAGAGTAATGAATGAAAGACAGTGGTTATTGAAAAGAGACAATCTTCATTTCTTATATAGCCCAGAGGATCAGATGCAGAACGACATAACCAAAGGGATACAATATTTAGGGGAATTCAACGAAAACTACATTCCATTTTACAAAGACAACGAATGGGGCTTTATTGATGACTTTGGTGAAATGCGAGTGGCAAACCGCTATGCTGACGTTGGCTATTTCTCAGAAGGTTATAGTGCGGTAAAACTCATCGGAAATTGGGGGATGATCGATAAGAACGAAACATTGGTTATTCAACCAGAGTATGATTCTATTGCTCCTTTTTACAATGGAATGACTTGGGTGAGACGCGATGGAAAGGAAGGACTAATCAACAAACTTGGAGATAATGTACTTGAATTAAAATACGACAAACTCACTCGATATGAAGACTGGATGAAGCTTGAGCTTGACAACCTAGTGGGCTTAGCAGATAAAAGCGGGCGATTAATTAGAGAGCCTTTTTATCAAGACATTTCACAACTTAGCCCAACCTATTACAAGACTTTCAATGGAAATGCTTACGGAGTTATAGATCTAAAAGGCAGTGATATTGTCCCTATTCTCTATGATGGTATTAAAATAGAAGGTGATAGGATCTTTGCAGAGAAAAAAGGCAAGTGGACTAAACTCTATCTCAAATAAAAACCCCGATATCTCTATCGGGGCTTTCAATTGAATTACTTATTACTATCGCCTCTCTTTTTTCGAGAGGAAGAGCTACTCTCTGGTTTAGCTATAGATTCCCTCATTTGGGTGTCAGCTTGTATATTCTCAAACTTATAGTAGTCCATAACACCAAGATTACCAGATCTGAATGCCTCAGCAACTGCCATTGGAATCTCTGCCTCTGCCTCAATAACTTTTGCGCGGGCCTCTTGCGACTTAGCTTTCATTTCCTGTTCCGAAGCAACTGCCATGGCTCTTCTTTCTTCTGCTTTAGCCTCTGCAACCTTCAAATCTGCCTGGGCTTGATCTGTTTGAAGCTGTGCTCCAATGTTAGCTCCTACATCAACATCAGCAATATCAATAGAAAGAATTTCGAATGCTGTACCTGCATCCAAACCTCTTTGCAATACAAGTTTGGAAATCTTGTCTGGATTCTCTAGCACTTCTTTGTGAGTACCTGCAGAACCTATTGAAGTAACAATACCTTCTCCTACCCTAGCCAGAATAGTATCTTCGCCAGCACCACCAACCAATTGTTGGATGTTAGCCCTTACTGTCACCCTTGCAACAGCGATCAATTGAATACCGTCAGCTGCTACAGCTGCGACCTTTGGTGTAGTAATCACTTTAGGGTTTACTGATATCTGAACAGCTTCAAATACATCTCTACCAGCAAGGTCAATAGCAGTGGCTTGCTTGAACTCTAAACTGATATTCGCTTTATCAGCTGAAATTAAGGCTTTGATTACAGTAGGCACATTACCTCCAGCCAAATAATGGGTTTCAAGCTCTGGTATTTTTACTTCCAAACCAGCCTTTTGCGCGGTAATCATTTCTCTTACAATTATACTCGGTGGAACCTTTCTAATGCGCATGAAAACTAGTTCCAACAGCCCTACTCTTACATCCGAAAATCTTGCCGTAATCCAGAGATTGACCGGAACGAAGTAGAGAAAAACAAAGAGTAAAATGATGCCACCTACCACGGCTATCACTAAAGCATATTCGCCCATAATTAACTGTTTATTGATTCAACGATGATTTTATTTCCTGAGAGTTTGACAATTTTCACCTGATCACCTGACTCTATCAAATGCCCATGTGAAGTCACTTCATAAACTCTATTATTGAACTCTGCTTTACCTATGGGTTTTAGGTCAGAAATGGCCTCCCCCCTCAATTCAACTTGTAATCCTTCAGTGTAATTAGGGTTTACCTTGGCCTTGTTGGTATTTTTTAATGAGAATTTATCCCATGAGTTCTTCCTGAAACTCCACACTAATGCAACAATTGATGTGACCAATGAGCCCGCTAAAACCAATGAACCTGCTCGAGTGCCGTATGCCTCAAAAGTGATATACACTCCTATACCGCAGAGGACTAAACCGATCACACCCAGCACAGTTGTTCCTGGAACAAAAACTAACTCAAGATAGATCAAGATAAGACCAACGAGCACTAATAATATGATGGACAGCCAATCTCCCATAGGTTGAAAGTTCAGTCCATAATATACGTACAAAAAGGTATTTACTAATAGGCTTTAGCAAAAAGGACTCTTCTAGTAGAAGGCTTTCCAGTATAAATACACTTACCTTCTTCCTCATCCTGATCGAGAGGGATACATCGAATGGTAGCCTTAGTTTCTTCTTTAATTTTATCCTCGGTCTCTGGGGTTCCGTCCCAATGTGCAGACACAAACCCGCCCTTTCCGTCTAAAACTTCTTTAAACTTATCGTAAGAGTTCACTTCAGTTGTATGTTCAGTGCGATAATCGGAAGCTTTCTTGAATATACTTTCTTGAATGTCATTAAGTAGACTTTGAACCTTTTCCACCAAGTTATTTGACAGATTAAAGGTTTCTTTTTCTCCTGTATCTCTTCTGGCAATTTCAATGGTGCCATTCTCCATATCTCGAGGTCCAACAGCAAATCTTACTGGCACTCCCTTCAATTCCCATTCAGCAAATTTAAATCCGGGCTTGTGCGTATCACGGTCATCAAACTTGACAGTGACTCCAGCTTTCTTCAAGTCAGCGATGATTGGCTCGAATTTATCATATATAGCATTCAACTGATCTTCTCCTTTGTAGATCGGCACAATCACTACTTGAATTGGTGCCAATTTAGGAGGTAATACTAATCCTTGGTCGTCAGAATGCGCCATAATCAATGCGCCCATTAATCTGGTAGAAACACCCCATGAGGTACCCCAAACAAAATCTTGCTTTCCTTCTCTTGAGGTGAATTTCACATCAAAAGCCTTGGCAAAGTTTTGACCTAAAAAGTGTGATGTACCGGCTTGCAATGCTTTTCCATCTTGCATAAGCGCTTCTATACAATAAGTCTCAACAGCTCCAGCAAATCTTTCAGATTCAGATTTAATACCCTTTACAACAGGTACAGCCATGAACTCCTCCGCAAATTGCGCATAGACATTCATCATTTGAACCGACTCATCGATGGCCTCTTGCTTCGTTGCATGCGCAGTATGTCCTTCTTGCCACAAAAATTCTGCAGTTCTTAAAAACAACCTGGTTCTCATTTCCCAACGCACCACATTTGCCCACTGATTCACAAGAATTGGTAAGTCTCTATAAGACTGTACCCAGTTCTTATAAGTGTTCCATATTACTGTTTCCGAGGTTGGCCTTACGATTAGTTCCTCTTCTAATTTAGCATCAGGGTCAACGACCACACCATTACCTTCCTCATCGTTCTTCAAACGATAATGAGTAACTACAGCACATTCTTTCGCAAAGCCTTCTACATGGTCGGCTTCTTTACTCAGGTATGACTTGGGAATGAACAAAGGGAAGTATGCATTAGTATGTCCAGTTTCTTTGAACATACGATCAATCTCTGCTTGCATTTTCTCCCAAATTGAATAACCATAAGGTTTAATTACCATACAGCCTCTGACGGGCGAGTTCTCTGCTAAATCTGCTCGTTTCACTAATTCGTTGTACCACAACGAATAATCTTCACTTCTCTTTGGTAATCCTTTGCTCATCGCTTTTTGGTATGATACTTGCTCAACTTGAGTTGTAAAATAATTCCGACAAATATATGCTTTTCGGAGTTTTTCTCGCTTGAAAATGAGAAATACACATTAACTTTAAAACAGCCTAAAGGTAAGCTTATGAAAATGAAAAAATATTACTATTTCCTTATGGCACCACTTAGCATGCTAATGGTCATGGCATGCTCACCAGATCAATACCATCAGAAGGGAGAATACGATGACGTATACTTCACTCGAAACGATAGAAAAAAACAACCGGACCAAGTTCCAGTAACTGGGGCTGACCCGATTGTTGCAACGGCAAACTCTTCTCAAAACACGGTAGATCCCGCTTTACAGGAGCGCTACACAAATCAAGAAGAAGTAGTTTATTTTGAGGAACAAGGTCCTCGTGTACAGTCTGCAGATGAATTAAATTATGCAGATTTCATGTATGATTACGAACAAGGATTCTTAGAGTACTATTCACTTCCACTAGATTGGGACACTGACTGGTCTGAGCAATCTTTTAACGAACTCATTGCCACTGATTATCAATTCAGATTGGCATGGTACGACCAGTACTACAAAGGCAACGATTGGAGAATGAACGCATATCTTGGCAACCAGAACAATCTGAATGCTTCAAGGTCGAGTTTTTATGGTCCGAGCATGGCAGGTACTGTTCTAATTCCTACATACTCAAACATGTTCTACAACAACATCATGTATGGAGACATGTTTGCCCTTCAGGCAAATCCGATCGGCTTCTATGATCCTTTCTGGGGTGGTAGTAATTGGAGATGGTCCTTTAATGTTGGAATTGGTATTGGCTATAATGACCCTTGGGGTTGGAACAATAATTTCTGGGGCTGGAACAGGTGGAACAACCCTTATGGATTTGGAAGAAACCCTGGCTTTAACAATACAATTATCATTAATAATGGTGGTTCTGAAACAAGTGTAGGCAATAGACCTGTGACTAGAAGTGGAAGATTGAGTTCAACTTCGGTAAGCTCAGTTGCTAACGATTCTCGTAACGGAGCACAAGTTCGAGCTCGATCTCAAAGAGCGGTAAGAGGAGAAACGATTAGTAATTCTTCGAGAAATGGCAGAAGTAGTAACCTGACAAGAAGCAGAGTTGCCTCTTCGGCTGGAAGAAGCACATTAAGAAGTAGATCAGACCTAACAGCTTCGACAGTCAACAGAGCAAGGACAGACCAAACAAGGATCAGTCAAGGTCGAACTTCTTCTCGTGTTACTCGAAACAGAGTGAATGCTAGTAGAACAAGTTCGGGAAGATCCAATGCAGCAGTTTCTAGAAGCACAACTCGTAACTCAGGTTTCACACGAGCCGATGTTGGCAGAAGCAGTAGATCGAGTACAAGCAGAAGCAGATCAAGTGCATTGACTTTTGATCGTACTTCCTCAAGTAGTATTTCGAGGTCAGTTGCTAGCCGAAATAGTTTCACAAGAAGAAACTCTGATGGGAGATCATTCTCCTCTAACAGAAGTTCTGCTTCTAGAGGATTCAATTCTTCAGGAAGGTCTTCAAATAGTCGATCTTCATTCTCAAGAAATTCTTCTAGTCGTTCAAGCAGCGGTTTTAGCAGGTCATCTGGAAGCTCTAGATCGAGTAGCTCAAGGTCTGGAAGTTCTGTAAGTAGTGGATCAAGATCTAGCGGTAGCTCTAGTAGCTCAAGGTCTTCGAGAAGTTCAAGTGGTTCAAGAGGTAAAAACTAAAATCAGGAGACATGAAAAAGATTTTAAAGCTTACAATGATAAGCCTGATAGCGTTTTGCCTAAAAACAAATCTTCAAGCACAAGTAGACCCAAATGCATTTGGGTATTACCAAGATGCACTTAGGTTTACCCAATGGGGACAATATGGTTCTGCTAGAGTCTTCGGATTGGCTGGCGCTGGTTCTACACTGGGTGGAGATATGAGTGCCACCTTTTTAAACCCTGCGGGTCTTGGGTTCTTCAACAGAAATCAGTTCACAATTACTCCGGGTATCTCCATGAGCACTTACAACACTAACTATAACGGTGCAAATATTGAGGCTACAGAAGATTTATGGCAGTTACCCAGCATTGGTGCCGTCATCAACTTCAATAAAAGTGATTTGATTGCTGGTGGCTGGAGAGGTGCAACTTTAGGGATTACTTATAATAGACTAAACAGTTTTGATCAGACTTTAGAGTTTGGTGCGTTTAATCCTGACGAGAGCATAATAGATGCAATGCTCAACAATGCCGATGGCTTACTACCACGAGAACTAACAGGTCTGGAGCAAACAGCCTACGATCATTATTTGATCAATCCAGATCCATTTGACAATACGTTCTATCTTTCATTTGTTGAGGGTTTCCCTGTTCAAAATGAATACATTCAGAGAAAAGGCTTCATAGACCAAATCAATGTTGCCATTGGTGGTAATTATGATGACAAGATCTATGTGGGCGCAGGTGTAGGGTTTGTGACATCGCAATACAGGTTTCGAAGAATCTATGATGAGCTATTTGACGACCCGGCTATTTCATCCTTTTCAATAGACGAGCTGTTGGCAGTAAGAGGTAATGGTGTAAATGTAAATTTAGGTGTGATCTTGAGACCAGCTCAATTCCTAAAATTGGGTGCTTCTGTGACCTCTCCTACTTGGCACACCTTTAGCGAAGAGAGTGATGCCATCTACACTTCTGACTATAACAATTATGATGTTTCTAATTTTGTGGATGAGTTCGGAAACAGAATAATAGAAGATGATACTGTGCTGAACGTTCTTCAAACAAGTTCTGATCTATTTATTTCAGACTTTGAAATTACAACACCAGTTCGATATAATGTTGGAGCCTCCTTAATGCTCGGAAAACTCGGATTCATAACGGCAGATGTAGAATTCTTGGATTATTCATCAGCTAAAGTTTCTTCAAGAGACTTTAATGAATCTGCTGACAACAGCACAATAGAAAGCATCTACCAATCGACAATGAACGCAAGGTTAGGTGCAGAATTGAGATTGAGTGTTCTCAGGCTTAGGGCGGGAATCGCACTTGTTGGAGATCCTTACTCGGATAGTTTCGATGGGGTCGACAGAAGTCAAGAGATTTACAGTGCAGGTATTGGCGTATACTCAAGAGGATTCTTTGCGGATTTAGGAATTAGCAGAACCAATTCTACCCAATTCTTTCAGTCCTATTCATACTTAGATGGAAGTGGCCCATTGGCTACAACAGAAATTACTCAATACCAAGGTAGGCTTACAGTTGGCTTTAATTTCTAGCTGACCCCAGCTTTTTTAAGATGAGAGATGATTAAATCTGTAGTGATTTGATTGTCTCTTATTTTTATTTTGGCCTGTTCATAAAATGGAGAACGTTTTTCTTTGTGTTCTCGGATTTCTTCTATCAGATCTTGATGATCGTAGCTTTCAAAAACAGGTCTGTTTTCTACACCGGCATCCATTACCCTCAAAGCCAAGTCTCCCGGACTTACATCTAAGTATACAGTAACACCATGTTCATTCATGGTATCCATATTAAAATGAAAACAAGGAGTTCCTCCACCTGTAGCCATGACAAAACTATCTTGTGCGCCTACAATTTCATGAAGAGCTTCTTTTTCTAATATCCTAAAATTCCCTTCGCCTTGTCTTTCAAATATCTCGGGAATAGATAAACCGGCAGTTTTTTCTATAGCCTCGTCTAAGTCAATGAACTTTAAGTTTAATTGCTTAGCAAGGGCAATTCCTAAAGTTGATTTGCCACTACCTGCTAATCCTACAAGAAAAATTCCCGGTTTTACATTCATTATTTGAAAGCTTCAATTACCTCATCAGCAGATGGAATGTCATTGTAATGCCACTTTTCTACAATCACCCCATTGTCCATAAGTACCAACCCTGGATTAGATCTGATCATAGTTTTTAGTAAGGTTTTATCTGAGTAATAATAAGGAACTGCCAACTGGACGTTATGTCTCAAATTTTCAAAATCTGGACCAGAAGATGCTGTTATTGCTGTAGACTCAACTTCATTACCAAGTGCCCCTATGAGGCTGGTTAATGCTGAATAAGAGTCCATATTGGTCTTTTCCACATCATGAACTACTACAAGCAATTTCCTTCCACTAAGCGACTCAAAGGTATAATCCGACTCATCTCCCCAAATGGCATAATTGGTAATGGCCGGTACCGCGGTTGGATCATCGGCAGGGGGCATTATTGCTGTATTAATATCAGTTCCTTTTTTATAAGCCCTAAAATCAATAACAGGCAAATGCTTGATTGCATTAAATGAAATAAACAGAGACAATACCAGTGAAGCACCTACAACAATGTTAGAGAATGATCCAGTGTTTGTTTCAACAGTTTTTCTCTTGATGAACAGTATGACAATGAAAAACAACAAAACAATGTCTTTGCCGAAAGACTGCCAAGGAGTAAGCTTAATTGCATCACCAAAACATCCACAATCTGTGACTTTATTAAAATAGGCTGAGTAAAAGGTCAAAAAGGTGAAAAACACAATCATTGCTAACAAAATAACCGTAACAAGCTTCTCTCTATATTTCAGCAACAATGCAATACCCAAAACTACCTCTAGTGTAGATAGTGTAACTGATAAGAACAGTGAAGCAGGTTTCAGGCTATTGAAGAATGGAGCGATATCTACTGAAAACACCGTAAAATATTCTTCAAGCTTAATCTGAGTTCCAACAGGATCATTGATTTTGATGAGCCCTGAGAAGATAAACAAGCCTCCGACAAGGTAGCGCGCTACTTGATGTAATACTTTCATGAATTGACAAAACCCATTAGGATTAAACAAAAAACTGAATAATTGATCATGTCCATATAATTGGCATCAACACCTTCAGAAACTAGCGTTTGTCCACTATTGTCTTCAATTTGCTTCACTCTCAACAATTTCATCAAGATGATATCTGTCATAGAGCTTACGCGCATTTCTCTCCAAGCTTCACCATAGTCATGGTTTTTGTTTTCAAGAAGTTGCCTTGTTGCCTCGGCAAAATGATCATAACGCTCTTCTAAGAAACTTGGCTCCAACTCCATTGGGTCTTGATCGGTTAACTCCATTTGAATGAGTGCGATCAAACAGTAATTGATGATTCCGATGAACTCGCCTGTAATATCATCATCGACCTTCTGTCCTCCTTTTTCTTGAATAGACCGAATTCTTTGTGCCTTGATAAATATTTGATCTGTCATGGACGACAACCTTAGAATTCTCCAGGCAGAACCATAATCAATGGTTTTCCTCATGAACAAGTCTTTACAGACCTTGATAACTTCTTTATATTCGCCTACTGTTTTTTCTTCCAAAGTGGTGAGGAGTTAATGAGTTGCAATTCTTAAACGCGAAAGATAGTTTTTTTCAGGTGAAAAGCACATTGAATATTGATGGAAATCTGTTCTCCCTAGAGGAACCTAAAGTGATGGGAATCTTAAACATCACACCAGATTCCTTTTATCAGAATAGTCGTATCCAAACTGAAAATGAACTCATCAAAAAAGCGGAGCAAATGATAGCTGAGGGTGCAGATATTCTAGACATAGGAGGCTACTCAACACGACCCGGTGCTTCAGATATTTCAATAGATGAAGAAATTGAAAGGGTTTTAAGTGCAATCAAACCTATTCGAAAGTCGCATCCTGAAGTGATCTTATCAATAGATACATTCAGATCTGAAGTAGCAAAAGTTGCCATTCAAGAAGGAACCAATATTATAAACGATGTATCGGGAGGCAATTTAGACACTCAAATGTTCCAGACCGTGGCAGAACTTGATGTGCCTTACATACTCATGCACATGAGAGGTACACCGGCAACTATGACTAAACTTTCGAACTATAATCACTTAATCACAGACATATACCAGGAACTACAATCGAAATTAAAAGTCTTGAAGTTTCTTGGCATTAAGGATTTAATATTAGATGTAGGATTTGGCTTTGCCAAGACGATTCCTCAGAACTATGAATTGCTGAAAAATTTGAGCTATTTTAAAAATCTCGAATATCCACTGCTAGCAGGAATTTCAAGGAAATCAATGATCTACAAAAGCCTAAATATAGAACCGTCTGAAGCGTTAAATGGGACTACCGCTTTAAACATGATTGCCTTACAAAACGGTGCTAGCATATTAAGAGTGCATGATGTGCATGAGGCAAAACAGTGTGTTGAACTCCATAAAAGACTAAATGCATGATGTTTCTATTTAAAATCGGCTTCTTAGACATCCGATGGACAGATATGATCGACATCATGTTGGTAAGTATTTTACTCTACCAATTGTATAAACTACTTAAAGGAAGTGTTGCAGTTAGGGTGTTGATCGGTTTCTTACTGCTCTACTTAATTTACCTCATTGTTCGTGCGGCTGAGATGGATCTTTTAGCTGGCATCCTTGGTCAGTTCATGGGGGTTGGGGTGCTTGCCGCCATCATTATCTTCTCTCAAGAAATAAGAAAGTTCCTTCTTCTATTGGGTAAATCTACCTTTAAAAACGAGGGCTTACTTCAATCGGTGATGATTTGGAAAAAGAAAACCGAAAAAGAACAAATCAATATCAGTCCAATTATTGAAGCCACAAAAACGCTGTCGGCTTCCAATACAGGCGCTCTAATTGTGATCTCAAGGAATACAGAACTAAAATTTTATGTAGACTCTGGCGACCTTTTAGATGCCCAAGTCTCAAAACGTCTTTTGCTGTCTATATTCAACAAACACTCCCCCTTGCATGATGGTGCTGTAGTGATTTTTAAAGACCGAATTAAAGCAGCCAGATGTATTCTACCAGTAAGTGAACAAGACTTACCGGCACAGTATGGTATGCGTCATAGAGCTGCAGTGGGCATGTCTGAAGCTACAGATACTCTCATTCTTATTGTGTCTGAGGAGAGCGGGCAAATCAGCATCGCTCGAAACGGTACAGTAGATAATAACTTACTTATACCTGAGGTAAGGAAAAGAATCAATGATTATCTGGTAGAAACAGAACGAAAAGAAGATTCAAGTTCAAAAGAACCAACAAACTTAGAAGTAGCTTCTTAAAGCCTAGAAAAACTTGACCTTTAGAATTACAGGGTTTTCACTTTCAATTGTTTTTTCCAAAGTAACGCCACCCGTTAAATCCCCATCCTTAACGGAAAGGCTCTTGAATAATTTCTCTGTGAAATAAGAAGACACAGGCAAGTAGAACCACTCCGAATCTGAGGCCGAAAAACCAGGAAGGTCATCACCGATAACTTCTTTTAAAGTCGTATTGATGACGAAACCGCTTTCTTTTTGTACAGCAGTTAAAATATGATTTCCAAAACCCAAAGTGTAATTCAAAAACAAATGAGAATTCGATTCAGATAGTGAAAGCAAAGCAACTTTATCCTTGATCTGAGGTACTCCTGAAGGAGTCAATTCTGGATTAAATCTTCCAAAATCGAAATAATATGCAGACCATACTTCACTTTGAGTTCCGTGGTAAACACCTGTTTCATTAAAAGGTAAATAAGCAAAGCCATCAGCCAATGAAACCAGGTTGCTGTTATTAGCAATCGGACCTTTCACTGGCTCTCTATATAGAAAGGAGTTTTTCAGTTTAAATTGCTTGTCATAAATGACTATTGCGCCCTTTTCAGATACAAATTCATCTCGAACTGAAGCAGCATAACCACCTTCGATTTTTGTGATCGAATTGACACCAACAGATAGTTTTATTTCAGATAAGTATTCACCATTTGCATCAATCTCAATGAGCTTCTGCCCCATTATGTCTTGAAGCGCAAATTTATCACTGTGCAATGCAATGACGTTGCTAATGGCAGTGTACTCTCCCGGACCTTGACCTGCTATATCAATTGTGTTGATGTATTTGCCAGCTTGGTCGAAAACATAAACTTTATTTCTCCTCAATTGATGTGAGGTAACAAAAATGCGGTTTTTGAAGACTCCCAAAATTCGGATTTTAGGAAGTAACACCTCTTCATTAACACCCAAAGGGATGATCTCAAAATCAAAAATAGATTGTGCTAATGGACTTGTAGCAGTAGGGTCAATGATATAATCTTCTTGTGGAGAGTTAGAAAGTTCCTGAAAAGCAAAAGCCGAGTTTGTCATAGACAGCACAAGAGTGACGACCAACAAAACAAACCCGGCTCTATTTTTCATAATTAAGCGTTTTCTAAATCACACCTAGCTCTTTACCAACTTCGGTAAAGGCATTGATAGCTTTATCTAAGTGATGTCTTTCATGACCTGCAGAAACCTGAACTCTTATTCTTGCTTGTCCTTTTGGTACTACAGGATAAAAGAAGCCTATTACATAAATACCTCTTTCTAATAGAGCATCAGCCATCTTTTGTGCTAAAGGCGCATCATATAACATTACAGGTACAATAGCGTGTTCACCTGGTTTGATATCAAAACCAGCCGCTGTCATTTGCTCTCTAAAATATTTGGTGTTTTCCTCCAATTTATCTCTCAACTCTGTGGTCTCAGATAACATATCAAAAACAGCGATTGACGCTCCTACAATAGATGGAGCTAAGGTATTTGAGAATAAATATGGTCTTGACCGCTGACGAAGTATTTCAATTATTTCTTTCTTACCAGATGTAAAACCTCCGCTTGCACCACCTAAAGCTTTACCCAGTGTACCAGTTATGATATCAACTCGATCCATACAGTCATGGTGTTCATGAACACCTCTACCCGTTTTTCCCATGAAGCCAGTTGAATGACACTCATCGGTCATGACCAAAGCATTGTATTGATCAGCTAAGTCACAAATTTTATCTAATTGGGCAATTGTACCATCCATAGAGAACACACCGTCCGTTACAATTATCTTATTCTTAGCACCTTTTGCATCTGCATCTTTTAGTTGTTGCTCTAGGTCGGCCATATCATTGTGCAAGTACCTAAATCGCATGGCCTTGCAAAGTCGAACCCCATCAATGATCGATGCGTGATTCAGTGCATCTGAAATGATGGCATCCTCTGGTCCAAGAATGGGTTCAAATACTCCTCCATTCGCGTCAAAGGCAGCTGCATATAGAATGGTATCTTCCGTACCCAAAAACTCAGAGATCTTCTTTTCAAGTTCCTTATGAATGTCCTGAGTCCCACAAATAAATCGTACCGAGCTCATCCCAAAACCATGACTATCAATAGCATCTTTTGCTGCTTGAACAACCTTTGGGTGAGAACTCAGACCTAGATAGTTATTGGCACAAAAATTAATCACCTCATTACCATCTGTAGTCTTAATATCAGCTGCTTGTGGTGTCGTGATAATCCTTTCTTTCTTGAAAAGACCTGCCTCTTTAATTGATTCAATTTCTGCTTCTAGCTTAGGTTTTAGCGTATTGTACATTTCAATTGGATTTAGGTTTAGCAATTTTAGGTCGCATCATCGGCTTCTTTTTCTCAAGCTGCTCCGGCACCTCTTGCAAAGGGTGATTTCTCCTGACCTTATTGATCAAAAAAAGCTTTTGTTGAGTAAAACTGTTAGGATGCATGAGGTCAAATTCCTTCTTCCACTTTTCAAAAGTCTCTTTTTCAGCATTGAAAAAGGATTTCGTATCGATCTTCTTAGATTTTAAATAAGCAGTAAAAGTTAATTCTTCCATTCATCGGCAAAGATATAAAGATTGCATTCTCTCAAACCTTTCGTCATGCAAACGTTTTACATATTCTACTGATTATCTAAGTTTGCAGCAACTATAATAGAAGGAATGGAAAGAGTTTTAGTCATTGGAGCCTGTGGTCAATTAGGTTCCGAATTAACCGTTGAGTTAGGAAAGCTTCACGGAAATGAAAATGTTATCGCATCAGACATTTCATCCTCTAATGAAGCCATTGCTTCATTTCAATTTGAGCAATTAAATGTAATGGATCGGGAAGCTATTGACGCTACGATCGAGAAATACCAGATCACTCAGGTTTACCACCTGGCAGCAATTCTTTCTGCTAAGGGAGAGGAAAACCCACAATGGGCTTGGAACTTGAATATGACTGGATTACTCAACATACTTGAGGCCGCTAAAGACCATAAATTAAATAAAGTTTATTGGCCAAGCTCCATCGCTGTTTTTGGACCTTCCACTCCAAGAGTAAACACTCCTCAAGACACTGTCATGGATCCAAATACAGTTTATGGGATCAGCAAATTAGCAGGAGAGCGATGGTGCGAATATTATTTTGAGAAATATGGTGTTGATGTTAGAAGCTTGCGTTACCCAGGTTTAATTGGCTACAAGTCTTTGCCGGGGGGTGGCACGACTGACTATGCTGTAGAAATCTATCACAAGGTATTGGCTGGTGAAAACTTTACCTCTTTTCTTTCTGCAGAAACCGCATTACCCATGATGTATATGGCGGATGCGATTAAAGCAACCATAGACCTAATGCAGGCACCTAAAGAACAAATCAAAGTACGGTCTAGCTACAATGTCGCGGCATTTTCTTTTACCCCTTTAGAGCTTGCAGAATCAATCATTAGACATTACCCTGAATTTGGTATCGATTTTGCTCCTGATTTTAGGCAAGCAATTGCAGATTCTTGGCCAGATAGTATTGATGATAGTGTTGCAAGAAATGATTGGGGTTGGCAAGAGTCTTATTCTATCGATGACATGACAGATGACATATTAGAGAATCTTCCTAGGTATTTCCCCGTTAATGAGAGTGCCTAGTTCTGACTTTAATGGCACTCTATGAAACGTATATTTTCTTTTTTGGTAATAGCCCTTGCAATACTCTCTTGCAGTGATGAAAACCCTGGTTCCACTTCAAGGGCATTTTATAAAAACTCACAGTTAACCTTAAGTGATAACCCTGGTGTTTACTTGGATTGGACTGAAGGTGACAAAACGGTTTTCCGATTTGGACTGACACACCCAGATGACAAGAACATCTCTGATGATGAGTTGACTGAATATTTTTGGATAGAGGTACCTTCAAATATCAGCGCATTTGAAATTGAAAACTTTGAGCCAAGTGAAAATTCCAAAAACATATACTACACTAGAAATTGCTTTTGTTTTATACCTGAAGCCTTTCAATTTGAAAAAGCGCAAGTAACAGGTACAAAAATATCTGCAAACCGATGGCGAATTAGCTTTGATATTGTCGCTGTTGGCGAAGACAATACATATGTTCTTAAAGATTCAGGAGAATATGGTTTAGGAAGTATAGACTTTACCCCATAAAAAAAGGCTCCTAAGGAGCCTTTTTCATTATATCATATTCTTTATTCACCTTGGCTTAAGGAATAACCCCTTACTCCGTCAAAGTGATACAAATGCTCTGTTTTAATGAAGTCGAACCCTTCGGCTTTTACACTTTGTAGTAGTTCAATCACATCATCATTATTCAAGATATCACCATTAGGATTCGTAAATCTACATCTCCAATGATCTGTTTTAAATGTCTCTTCTAGTCCTCCAGGGTAAACTAACACACCTCTATTTGAGATCAATTTCAATTTCAGTCTGTCTGTAGATGCATTATTGAGAAGTCTATCACCAATGATATCTGGATTCCTATTGTCTTCTCTCCAATCGATAAAAACATCAACACCAACAAGCTCTTTCTTCTTAGCTGGTTTTTCGTCAACCTTTACCTCAATCTGTACATTTTCATTGTACTTAACCGCCTTAAGCTTGGTAGGTTTCTGTCCTAACCTGTCAATTACAGCATCAGCAAATTCCTTAGTTCCAACCCTTTGAGTTGATATACCTTCTTGGTAGATGTCACCTGTGTGAATCCCATCTTCCAAAGTTCTCAACCATGCATTTTGAATTAATTCAGCTTTATCTGCTTTGCCTAATTGTACAAGCATCATTGTAGCACCATTCAACAGGCCCGATGGGTTGGCAATATTTTGGCCTGCAATATCTGGCGCGGAACCATGAATCGCTTCGAACATCGCGTGTCCCATTCCGATGTTAGAAGAACCTGCCATTCCAACAGAACCGGCAACCTCTGCAGCGATATCAGAGATGACATCTCCGTATAAATTCAAAGTAACGACTACATCCAAAGACTCTGGTCTCGCAGCAACCACAGCAGAACCGATGTCGATGATCCAATGATCAGCTGCAATTTCAGGGTATTCTTTAGCTACCTTATTGAAAGTCTCATGAAACAAACCATCCGTATGCTTCATGATATTGTCCTTTGTCATACAAGTCACTTTCTTTCTACCATATGCTTTAGCATACTCAAAAGCGTAACGCACGATCTTCTCAGAACCTGGCTCAGAAATTAGTTTAAGCGTTTGAACAACTTCACTTGTTTGCTGATGCTCAATACCAGCATAAAGATCTTCTTCGTTCTCTCTTACAATCACCACATCCATATCTGGAAAATGAGACGGTACGTAAGGTGGGTAAGATCTAAATGGACGAACATTTGAATACAAGCCTAGTGACTTTCTTATCGTCACATTTAAACTCTTGTACCCTCCACCTTGAGGAGTGGTAATTGGCGCTTTCAATAAGACCTTGTTATTTCTTAAATGCTCCCAAGACTCAGGACTAATTCCCGATTTATGACCTGCTTTATATACCTTCTCTCCGATCTCGATCACGTCATAAGCTAGGCCTACTTCTGCTGCATCCATAATGCGCAAAGTGGCGTCCATAATTTCCGGACCGATTCCATCTCCATGTGCAACGGTAATTCTTTGTTCCATCCTTTGTATACTTCAAATTTGCGGCAAATGTAACTCACAATCGCCTAATAAGAAACTTAAGATCATTATTATACTATCAAGTACAAGTAATTGTTATAAGCGGTCAGAATCGTCTTTTTTTAGTTTATTTACCACCTATTATCTTTGGAGCAACTCAACACCGAGAATTTATGTACGACAACATTAAGTTAGACATAGTAGAAGGCATTGCTACTTTAACCATCAATAGACCAGATAAACTAAACGCGTTGAATATTGCGACAATTGGCGAAATCAAAAGTGCGTTTAAAACCATCTATGATGATAACGCAATAAAAGCTGTGATTGTAACAGGGGCTGGTGAAAAGGCTTTCGTTGCTGGAGCTGATATTTCTGAAATAGCAGAGCTAAACGAGATGAACGCTAGAAGTTTTGCGGAAAGTGGACAAGAGGTATTTGCGAACATTGAAAATTGTCACAAGCCTGTAATTGCTCTCGTGAATGGTTTCGCTCTTGGCGGTGGTTGCGAACTAGCGATGGCATGTCATATGAGAGTTGCCTCAGCGAACGCAAGGTTCGGTCAACCAGAAGTAAATCTAGGGGTAATTCCAGGGTATGGGGGTACGCAAAGACTAACACAGCTTGTAGGCAAAGGCAAATCTTTTGAACTATGTATGACTGGAGACATGATCAAAGCAGATGAAGCCTTATCTCTAGGGTTGGTTAACCACGTATGCGAAAATGTAGAGGAGGCACGTTCTAAGTGTGAAGAAATCCTCGGTAAGGTAATTCAAAAGGCGCCTATCGCTGTAGGTCTAGTTATTGATTGTGTGAATGCTGCAATTAGCAAAACAGAAAATGGCTACCAAACAGAGGCTAATGGCTTTGCCGCTTGCGCCAAAACTGATGATTTTAAAGAAGGCACTAGTGCCTTTCTAAATAAGCAGAAACCAGAATTCAAGGGCGCCTAGGTCGCTCAATTTTTATGACGCAAATCAAGAAGCTTGCCGGGCAAACGGCTTACTACGGTATTAGTAGTATTCTTGCCCGGGTACTCAATTTTTTATTGTTACCAATCTGGACAGACAGACTTGACAGAGATGAGTATGGTGCCGCTTCTGAAGTTTATGGTTTTGTTGCACTCCTTTTAATCATTTACACATTTGGTATGGAGACTGCCTTTTTTCGGTTTGCGAGAAAGGATGATATCAAAAAAGTCTACCACAGCAGTACAACAGCTGTTTCAATTGTTTCCTTACTACTTTCTTCATTGATTTTTTTCAATGCAGATGCCTTGGCCCAATATTTAGGAGAAAATGTCAAAGCGGTGTATGTGCAATATATTGCCGCAATTCTATTTATTGACGCAATAGTCGCAATTCCTTTTGCAATGCTCAGGCTTAAGGAGAAAGCCCTAAAATTTGCCTTGATCAAAACTACAGTCGTCAGTATAACCATATTGCTGAACCTGATGCTTTTGATTGTTTTCCCTGATATTCTGGCAGGAAAATATCTATCTGGATTAAGCCCAACTGTTGAGCAAATCTTTAAACCCGAGCAACAAATAGGCTATATTTTTCTAGCAAACCTCTTGGCCAATTTATGTTATCTGCCATTGCTTTGGAGAGAGTTTATACAATTAAGGTTTTCTATTCATACCCCTACACTTCTCAACATGCTAAAATATGCCTTGCCGTTGTTCATCATGGGTTTAGCCGGGATGTTTAACGAACAAGGATATACAATTCTTTTCGAAAGAGCTTTTCCAAAAAATGGTGAGCTAACGGGCACGGAAGCACTCGGTGTATTTGGTAGTACGGTCAAATTGAGTGTGATAATGATGTTGGGAATACAGGCATTTAGATATGCCGCTGAGCCATTCTTTTTTAATCATGCTGATAATAAAGAGGCCCCAGAGTTATTTGCGAAAATTATGCACTACTTCTTTGTAACAAATGTTGTAGTTCTCGTTGCAGTGACTTTAAACACACCTTTGATCAGCGATATCTTCATTCAAAATGATGATTATAAACAGGCACTTTATGTCCTACCTGTTCTTATGATGGCCAAGTTGTTTTACGGAGTTTATGTCAACTTGAGTGTATGGTTCAAACTTAAGGACAAGACCTTATTCGGATCTTACTTTGCAGGAACAGGCGCGTTAATAACAGTCATTGGGAATTTGGCACTAATTCCAACTTTAGGCTACTTGGGTAGTGCTTTAACCTCTTTAGCCTGTTACTCCGTCATGTGTATACTCTGTTACAGTTTTGGGAGAAGGTACTTCCCTATTCCATACAAGTTGTTTCCTATGGTTATCCATCTTTTGATAGGGATTGCAATTATTCTAGCCTTTATGCAAATAGACTTAGGTGATAATCTCGTTAAATACGTTGTTTCAATTGTGATTACACTAACTTATGCAGGACTCGTGAGTTGGTATGAGTGGAAGAAACTAGATTACAAAACACAGAAACCATAAACTTGTTCCAATTATATTGCGTTCAAGGAATAATCTTATGAACCCTTGCCAACGATTTTTAATCCTTTTGTTATGCCTTTGTACTCAATCCATTCTAGGGCAAAACGTTGGTGAAGAAAATCTTCAGGAGAAAGGTGCGACTGCCTATGAAATGGCCAACTCCGAATACTTTCTCGTAGAGGCAGAAAAATACGTCCTTTTGGAGGACTATGACAAAGCCTTAATTAATCTTGATAAGGCGATAGAACTGGACAAAGCTAACCATGCAGCCTTCTTCAAAAAGGCGGAGATTTTATCTTTTCAAGAAAGCTTTGAAGAAGCTGCCACAGCTATAGAAACAGCCATTCAGCTCAATCAATCGAATAAATATTACTATGTCTTAGCGGCTCAAATCAGAAAACAACAAAATGACAACGCTGGCCTAGCAACCATATATGCACTTATGGTTGAAAACACAACGGGATGGGAAATATATGGAGAAGAAGCTGTCAATGCATTTGTAGGTAATGGCCAATCCAAAGAGGCTTTAGCCCTACTTGAACCTCTAATCATCTATTTTCCTAATCACCCTGAACTATGGCTGAAAAAGGCAGAACTCGAATTAAAATCCAATAAGATAAAGAGAGGAATAAATACACTTAAGGAGGCTCACCTTCTTTTTCCTAAGGAGGAATTAATTTTGCAAGCTTATGTGCAGGCTTTATTTGCAAACAATAACCTTGAGGAGGCCGAAAACACTTTATTAGCAAGTTCTCAACTAAGCCTCAAAGCTCGGCTGATGTTATTGGAATTTTATATGACACAAAACCGATATCAAGAGGTTGAACCTCTGGTTTTAGAAAATTTTAATGATGACTCCGCAGATTTAGAAACTAAAGTTTTATCAATTAGCTATTTACTGGCCAATGAGAGTTTGCTTATGTTAGCTGACAGTCTTCAATCTGCTCTAGATAGAAACTACCCAGAAGAGTCATTGGTATTTGAAAGCGGTGGCTTTGTTTACACTAAAATTGCTGAAAGATATACTGGTGACGAAAAACTCAGCTTTACCCAAAAAGCCATTACCTCTTTTAAAAGAGCAGCTGAACTTAACCCAAATAATTTTGACGCTTGGCTGAAGGTTTTTGAATTTGAAATTGACCAAGGCGAATGGAAAGCGCTTGAAAAAGATGTTGAATATCTCTTGGATCTTTACCCGAACCAAGCAATCCTCTACTATTACTACGCAAAGGCTTTTAAAGGTCAAGATGATTTGGGTGAAGCCATAAGGCTTGTTGACCAAGGCTTACGCATGTCGAGTCGCAATGAGCGCTTGACAAGTATATTCCTATCTGAAAAGGCTTTAATCATCTCGCTACAAGGCAACAATGATTTGGCAGATGAAACCTTCAATCAAGCCCTGAATACCGGGAACATAGACGAAAGAGCTATTTATGCATATGCACAATGGCTATTGAATTTCAACCCATCGGCTTCTACCGAATTGATCAATACATTTTCAAATTCGTTGAGCAAAGGATCTAAATGGACAATTTTAAAAATGAAAGCATATGCTGCTCAAGACTTACATGAAGATGTTAGTCAAGTGGCAACTGAATTTATAAAAAATTACCCTCAAGGCATTTCTGGTGAGCTGTGCGAATTGTTCGGGGATGCGTTATTTCAATTGGGACAGTCAGATGCCGCCTTGGAGCAATGGCAGAAAGCCCTAACTTTGGGCGGCTATTCAGAAAAACTAGAAGAAAAAATTGCGAACAAGTCAATCAATTAAGACACTTGCGGTCATTTCTATTTTGACCATACTTTTGGCTTTCCAAGGCTGTAATAAGAGCTTTTTAGGCTTCAGTTTTGCCGACCGTGAAGATATCATTGTCGATAAGATTGATTTTGAATACATGACCACACGAACCAAATTCAAGTTCAAGGATGGTGACACAAAGTCGAAAGCGACAGCTAGAATGAGAATCAAAAAAGACAGTATTATTTGGTTCTCTCTGACACCGGGCGTTGGCATTGAAGGCGCACGTGGAATTATCACACAAGATTCTTTAATCCTGATGGACCGAGTACACAAAGAAGTTTATGCCTTCAGCTTCGATTCTTTGAGTAGAAAGTTCGAATTCGATTTCAATTTTGAATTATTTCAAGCGGTGCTCGTAGGAGACCTACCTTTTGAAAGAGAAGATACCGATGTGATTACTGATATCAATAATGATATTATAATTGCTCACAAAGAAGGGCCTCTGACCATCAATAATAGAATTGATATGAATACAGGTCGGCTTAAAAATTTAAGAGCTCGTACTAGTGAAAATGAAAATACGTTAGAGATTAGATACAACGAGTTCAAACCGTTGAATGAAAAAGCATTTGCAAACAAAGCCTTGATGATATTAACTTACTTTAAAGAAGGTAAGAAGAATCAGGCTACTGTTGACTTAGAACACAATAGAGTTAGAATTGAAGAAAAACCGCTACAGTTTCCTTTTAAGATCCCGAGCCGTTATCATAGGAATTAGGATCGCTCTGTTATTCGGAATATTTTATTCTACGGGTTTGGTGGCTCAAACCGAAAGAGAGAATCTCGAGGCCCAGAAAAAAGCACTACTTCAAAAAATCCAACAAAATCAGGTCATTCTTGATCAAACAGAAGAAAAGAAGATTTCCTCTCTTGGCAGGTTAAAAGCGCTTAATAATCAAATCTCTTCTAGAAGCAGACTAATACAAGCTATTAATGACGAGGTGCAGCTCTTGGACGAAAGGATAGCGGAAGATCAAGAATTTATCGACCAATTGGGTTTAGACCTAGTCGGCATGAAAGAAGAATACGCCAATATGGTGTATACAACACAAAAAACATCAGCAGGATTTAACCAGCTCACTTTTCTTTTTGCGGCAAACACCTTCAATGAGTTATTCATGCGTTTCAAATACATGGAATTCTATTCTCAGGCAAGAAAAAAGCAAGGACAGCAAATTGAATTAGTTCAAGAAAGTTTGACACTTCAAATAGAAGAAGTTGAGGAACAAAAAATGGAGCAACAGGCTCTTTTGAATGATGAGTTGCAGGAAAGCAATAAGCTTCAAGGATTAAGGAGTCAGCAGAGAAGCTTAGTACGAGAACTAGAGCAAGAAGAAAGTCGGATAAGAGCGGAGTTAAAAAAGCAAAGAGATTCTGAAAAGGAATTGACTGAACGCATCGATGCGATTATAGAGGCAGAAAGAAGATCGGCCCTATTGGAATCTGCCGACATGTCTGCCATTACCGAAGCTTTTGAAGGTGCTAAAGGAAGACTAAGATGGCCGGTTGAGGATGGGTTTATTTCGTCCAAATATGGCAAACACAAACACCCGACTCTTCCAAGAGTAACTATCAACAATAAAGGAATTGATATACAAACCGCAAAAGACGCTTATGTAAAAGCCGTTTTTAATGGCAAAGTAGTAGCGGTAATGTCAATCCAAGGGCAAGGAATTACAGTGCTTATTCAACATGGAGAATTCTTTTCTGCCTACTCTAAATTAAAGGCAGTGACCGTTCAAAAAGATGACACCATTGTTGAAGGCCAAAGATTAGGTCAAGTATTAACCGGTGCTGATAATGTTTCTGAGATAAAATTCAGGATCAACGCTAAATCTGGTACTGTGAACCCAGAATACTGGCTTCAAAGCAAGATCAATTAAACTGAAAAGCAGATCATCCGTTTATATTAAAATTGGTGGCAATAGCCAAGGATGTATTATATTTGTAAATTGAAATAAACGTTATGGATTATATAGTATTTGGAATTTTTAACCTTGGTGGTCCTGAAATCGCAGTAGTTGTATTGGTTATTCTTCTTTTATTCGGTGCGAAAAGAATTCCTGAGTTAGCTAAAGGCTTTGGAAAAGGCATCAGAGAATTTAAGGATGCAACCAAAGAGATTAAGAAAGAGGTTGACGATGCCTCTAAAGAAATCGACAAAGAAACTAAGTAGATCTTGAAAGAATATCATCAGCTTGATGAGATTCAGAAAGACCTAAAGAACGGAACGATTAGTTGTTTAGCATTAGTTGAACACTATCTATCCAAAATTCAAGATTCTGCTCATCTGAATGCTTTTGTCGAAGTATTCGAAAATGAAGCTCGACAACAAGCAAAACATATAGATCAAAAAATAAGTAAAAACGAAGCCGGTAAATTTGCCGGCTTAGTTTTTGGTATAAAAGATCTTCTCTGCTTAAGAGACCATCCCGTTTCCGCTTCAAGCAGTATTCTTGAAGGCTATATTTCCCCTATTACAGCAACAGCAATTGAAAAACTTCTAGCGCAAGATGCCATTGTAATCGGTGTCCAGAATTGTGATGAGTTTGGGATGGGTTCATCAAATGAAAATTCGAAACATGGACCAGCACTCAATGCCGCAAATAATGACAGAGTGCCAGGAGGATCTTCTGGAGGGTCTGCTGTGGCTGTGCAAGCTGGACTTTGCTTGGCCTCTTTAGGTACCGATACCGGAGGCTCAGTCCGTCAACCTGCTTCATTTTGTGGGATTGTTGGAATTAAACCGACTTATTCGCGCGTTTCGCGATGGGGGCTTTTGGCTTACGCTTCCAGTTTTGACACCATTGGCGTTTTAGCACACTCCATCGAAGATGTTGAAAATATACTCCAAGAGATATCAGGTCAGGATGATAAAGACGCAACGAGCTCAAATGTTGCTTGGCGCGAATCACAAAATCAAAAACCTGAAAAATTTAAAATTGCCTATTTAGAAAATGTCCTTGAAGGAGAAGGCGTTCAGCAAGAAGTGCATGATGCGTTCAAGAAGCAGCTAGATTCACTGCAAGATGCTGGTCATGAAATACAGGGCATCCGATTCAATTACGAAGATTATTTACTTCCCACATATTATATCCTCACGATGGCAGAAGCCAGCACCAACCTTAGCCGATACGATGGAGTGCACTATGGCAAGAGAAGTGAGCATGTAACCAATATTGAGTCTCTTTATAAAAATTCTCGAACAGAAGGGTTTGGAGAAGAAGTGAGAAGACGAATAATGCTAGGTACCTATGTCCTTTCAGCTGAATATCATGACGCCTATTTTAAAAAGGCACAACAACTTAGAAAACTTATTCAACAAGAAACCAAGGAAATACTCACCAAGTACGATGTGATCATTTCACCTACGGCTCCCACAACAGCATTTAAATTAGGTGAAAACCAAAAAAACCCTGTAGAAATGTACATGGCAGACATTTTTACCGTTCAAGCTTCAGTAGCAGGCATTCCTGCCATGTCTGTCCCGTTGGCTCAAGATAAAGAAGGCCTGTCAATTGGGCTTCAAATCATGAGTGACACTTTCAGAGAAGACAAAATTTTTGCATTTTCGAAGTACCTCAACAAGAATTAAAGATCGAACACACTTGCGGATTTTTATAATCGCCATACTGACACTCTTTTGCTTCGGTGCCATCGCGCAAGAAGAAAAACCGCTTTATGAATTATATGATTATGCGCCTGACCTGAGTTTTGAAGAAATTGAAAAGCGATACAACCGCCTTGACCTAGAAATAGACATCAAGTTCAATGAACGAGTCGATGCTTTTGTGAATTATTTCACAGTCAGAGACAGAGGTTATACACGCGAAATGCTAAGAAGAAAAGCACTTTACTTCCCAATCTTCGAAAAATACTTAGCAAAATATGACCTTCCTGAAGAGCTCAAGTATCTTCCAATCATTGAATCGGGCCTCAATCCAAAAGCAGTATCCGGACCACGTGCAGTTGGCTTGTGGCAATTCATGAAACCAACTGGTAAAGAACAAGGCCTTAAAATAGACTGGTACATCGATGAGCGCATGGACCCTGAAAAAGCGACAGAAGCTGCATGTAAATACATCAGTTGGCTCTACAATTTCTTTGATGACTGGAAATTAACATTAGCTGCATACAACTCAGGGATCGGAAATGTGCAACGCGCAATTCGAAGAAGTGGGTACAAGAATGACTTTTGGGATGTATACCGATATCTTCCTAGAGAAACACGCTCTTATGTACCGCAATTTGCCGCTATGGTTTACTCTATGGAGTATGCAGATGAGCACAATATCTTTGTAGACGAAGAACTTTACCCAACTGACTTTCAAGAAGTAACAGTCAACCAATTTGTTTATCTAAAAAGCTTTGCAGAAGAAGGTGGATTCGATCTAGATGAACTCAGGCAGCTCAATCCAGCGATTAAAAAGGATGCCATTCCGGAACATTTCAAAGACTTTAAGATAAGAATACCTAAGTCTCAGGCTTCTTCTTTTGACGTGAATAGCACAGCTATTTTAGTCAAAGCTGCTGAAGGCAAAAAAGAATTTGAAAAAATGGCCAGAGGTATGCCTGGCAGTACTTTTGGCAAGGAAAAAAACATATATCGAGTAAGAAGTGGCGATGTGCTAGGTGGCATTGCTTTGAAATACGGAGTAAAGGTTTCAGATATAAAAGCTTGGAATAATATCAGAGGAACAATGATCCGAGTCGGCCAAAGGTTGACAATCTATACAGGGCCTGACTTTACTCAAGACAGTACCTATGCGCAAGCGAAATTAAGGGATCAGCCTATCCCAGACTCAAAGATTCATATTGTGCAGCCTGGTGATACACTTTGGGATATTTCCAGAATGTATAAAGGATTGAGTATCGAAAAAATAAAATCCCTTAACAACCTTAATTCCAATGGCTTAAAGCCTGGAATGAAATTGAAAATAGGTTAACATCTTCCATTAACTAAACTTTTAGTCAATAATCCTTGTTTCTATAGTCAGAATTGTTTTGATTCAAATTCAAATAGAGGTCCTATGAAAAAACTATTCTTCATTTCACTGATTCTTTTGGCATTTATCAGCTGTCAAGATCAGAACAAATCGGAAGGTGCAAATAGAGAAAATGGTAAGAGCGGAAGTGGTATTGCACTTCCAGATGCAAGCGGTGACCCAGGCGAAATTGTCATCATCATGAATAAAAAAGAATATGATGAAGAAATTGGTGAGGCCATAAAAGAAGTCTTTCAAGAATATGCAGATGGTTTGATCAGAAGAGAGGAGTTATTCACCATTCGAGTTGTTGAACCTTTTGAATTCAATAGAATCTTTAAAATTGCTCGCAACCTAGTTTACGTTACGTCATTTGAGGGCAACACGGCCGCTGATAAGTGGCTCCAGGATATCTATAGCGAATCTTCGCGCAAAATGATCTTTGAAGAACCTTCAAGGTTCATGCAAACTTCAAATAATCAATACGCCAAAGGCCAAAACATTATGCAACTTTTTGGAAAAGACGATGCAACTTTGGCCAAGAACATTCGAGAGAATAAGATCTTAATCCAGAACTATTTCAATATTGCAGAGCGCAATAGATTGGCTAGAGAAATTAAAATGTCATCGGAATCTCGCGCCCTGTTGAATGAGGTAAACCGAGAGCTAGATTTCAACATTAAAATTCCAGCAGGTTATGAACTAGCCAAACTAGAAGAAGACTTCATGTGGGTTAGAACATTACCCCCTGTTGGGGCATCAAAAAACCTTATGGTTTATTTCAAGACATACGAGGACCAAAGTGAGTTTGAACATGCCAATGTCATCAACTTGCGAAATGAAGTTGGCAAGAAATACGTATTTGGCGACCCAGAGAATGCCGAATCATTTATGACTACTGAGGATGTTTATGTAAAACCCGTTCAAAGAAACATTGATTACAATGGTAAATATACGGTAGAGACTAGAGGCGTTTGGAAAACAAATAACCTTTCAGTTGGTGGCACCTTCATTAGCTACACATTCGTTGATGAAGAAAGCAATCGCTTATTCTATATCGAAGGTTTCGTCATTCACCCGAGTGAAGATCATCGTGAATTGATTAGAGAAATGGAGTCATTAATCACCACTTTTAAGGCGACTTAAGAAATTCTAGTTTTAGACTTCAATACAGACGATAATTACTACTTTTAGAATGGCAAGTTTATCTTGCCATTTTTATTAGTAATCACTGAGAATATGTACGCTTACCTAAAGGGTAAATTAGCTCATAAAGACCCTACTTTCGTTATCATTGACATTAATGGGGTTGGTTATGAGGTGAAAATTTCGCTCACCACCTACTCGCAAATAAAAGATGAAGAGGCCATTCAATTGCACACTTACCTTCAAGTAAAGGAAGATGGACATACCCTTTTTGGATTCTTCGATTTACAAGAAAAAGAGCTCTTTCTTAAACTTATTTCTATTTCAGGTGTAGGACCCTCCACCGGTCTAATGGTGCTAAGTTCACTCGGACCTGAAGAGGCAACCAATGCCATCATAACGGAAGATGTTCGAACCATTCAAAGTGTCAAAGGCATAGGCGGAAAAACAGCCCAAAGAATCATTTTAGAATTGAAAGACAAGGTTGGAAAAGAGGTCTTATCAGATGACCACATAAATATTTCAATATCTTCAGCTTCTACCACAAGAAATGAAGCATTACAAGCGTTAATTACTCTAGGCATCAATAAAACTGCTGCCCAAAAGAGTATCGATAAAGTTTTAAAGGAAAATGGCAGTGACATTAGTCTTGAAGAACTAATCAAACTCGCGCTAAAAGCTGCTTAAAGGGGATTTTTGACCGCTCGGAACTACTACATATTACTCTTCAACCTGGTATGCGTAGTCCTGATAACCACGGCTAACCATGCCTATGGTTTTCAGACTGGACAAGATACTACACAAACTAAAACCGATACGGCAAGGTATGTGCCGTCACCTTATCCTGTTTATTACAATAAATTCACACCGGGCGACCCACTATCAGGAAGACCGCTTAGATCTCCACTTTGGTTCAATAACCTCAATTTTGTTAACCAAGGATCAAAATTAGATACGGGTAAGAATTTAGTCTTCTCAGACAGAGTAGGTAGCTCAATGATCAAGCCACCAGTGAGACTTTCGTTTGAAGAGACAGTAAGACGTAGACTAGAAGCGGGGAACAGGGCATTCTTTGAGCAAAAAGCCAAGGCACAAGATGGAGAAAGTGCTGTAAGTAATAGAGGTCAATTGATTCCCCCTATCGCTTTAAATCCTTTCTTCGATAGGCTTTTCGGAGGTGATCAAATTTTGATCAACACCAATGGCTTTGTCCAATTAGACTTTGGTTATAGACATCAAAGAGTGGATAATCCAGCGATTCCTGTGAGGCAACAAAGAACTGGCACATTTGAATTTGATCAAAATATTCAAATGAACCTGCAAGGAAACATTGGTTCAAAATTGAGATTAACAGCCAACTTCAATAACAATAACTCATTTGATTTCGAAAATACTTTGAAAGTTGAGTTTGCAGGTCTTGAGTCAGATATCATCAAATCGCTTGAGGTTGGTAATGTAAGTTTACCTATTGACAATAGCTTGATTGTTGGTGCTCAAAACCTGTTCGGCTTCAAAACACAAATGCAGTTTGGGAAACTCTATGTAACCGCTTTGGCAGCTTCTCAGCGGGGAAGCTCAGAAAGCATCGAAATAGATGGAGGTGTACAAAGAAACGAGTTCGAAATTAGAGCATCAGATTATGATGAGAATCGTCACTTCTTCTTAGGCCATTTCTTCAGAGATAATTATGAAAATTGGCTACAAAGCATCCCTTCAATTATTTCTGGCGTACAGATCAGCAGAATTGAAGTTTATGTGCTCAATAGAAACAACAACACCCAAACATTGAGGAATTTCGTGGCCATGATGGATATGGGTGAAGGTGATGTCATCTTCCAACAAAACAATCCATTTGTTGGCCCTGGAACACCCGGCTCCCCTGCTTCTAACGATGCCAACGACCTTTTCGCAAATATGCTTGCAGATCCAGACCTGAGACAATCAGATCTTGTTTCATCCAAACTAGAGTCTGCCTATGGGCTCGAAAGAAGTCAGGATTTCGAAAAAGTAACAGGGGCACGCAAGCTTGATCCTTCCGAATATTATTTCAACAGAGAGCTCGGTTTCCTTTCCTTAAGCAGACAACTTCAAAATGACGAAGTACTTGGGGTTTCTTTTGAATACAACTATCAAGGGAGAAATTACAAGGTTGGTGAGCTTTCAGAAGATTATCAAAGCAGACCAGAAGAAGACATCATCTACCTTAAAATGCTTAGGCCGAGTAAGATCAACACTCGCGTTCCGACTTGGGACTTGATGATGAAAAACATCTACAACTTAAATGCTGCTCAGATTGATAAACCGAGTTTTCAGCTTAGAGTAATCTACAGAGATGATGATACAGGGCTTGATAACCCTAGTTTGCACGAAGGTCAAAACACAAAAGACATTCCATTGATAGAATTGATGGGGCTTGATAGATTAAATCAAAATGGTGACCCACAGAAGGATGGAAACTTTGACTACGTTGAAGATATTACAATCAACCCGCAGCGGGGATACATGGTTTTTCCATTCCTAGAACCTTTTGGAGAACAACTGGACAAACAATTTCTTGATAGTGAGCAGTTCTTGAAAGACAAATACGTTTTTGACACACTGTATCGGACCACTCGCGCAGATGCACAACTGATCTCTAGGCTCAATAAATTCTTCATAAAAGGTAGTCTTCAGTCTGGTTCAGCAAGTGAAATTAACCTTAATGCATTTCAAGTAGCAGAAGGGTCCGTTGTCGTAACTGCTGGTGGCACCCCATTAGTTGAAGGTGTAGACTATACTGTTGATTATGCTTTGGGACGCGTTTTAATCATCAACCCGTCTATACTCAACTCGGGTAAAAAGATTAAAGTATCTTATGAAAAAGCCGACCTATTCAACTTCCAAGCGAGAAACCTATTAGGTACAAGGCTCGACTACGTTTACAATGACCGAACGAATATTGGTCTTACGCTCCTCCACTTAAATGAACGACCCCAGCTCACAAGAGTAGCCATTGGAAATGAACCTGTGAGTAACACAGTTTGGGGAGTTGATGTCAACTATAGCGATGAATCTAGGTTTTTAACCAGAATGGTGGATGCCATTCCTTTTATAGATACCAAGGCACCTTCAAGAATTACCTTTAGAGGAGAATTTGCACAGTTGATACCTGGTACAACAAACGAAGTTGAAGGAGTTGGTACTTCCTATATCGATGACTTTGAAGCTACTTCCACTCCATTTAGCCTTAGCAATGCCCAAAACTGGCGCCATGGTTCAACACCCAGAACTGATGATAATCGTTTTGACGGAAGTTCAATTACAGGAGATCGACTAGGAGTAAATTACAAAAGAGCAAGGTTATCCTGGTACACGATCGACAATGTATTCTATCGATCTACAGGCGCTGCACGACCAACAAATATCACACCTGAAGACCTGCAGAATCACTACGTTAGATCTGTCGGCCAACAAGAGGTAATCAAGAGAGATGCGCAACAAATCAATGTTAATGAACCGAGTTTAGACTTGGCGTATTACCCCGCGGAAAGAGGTATTTATAACTACAATCCTGATCTTAATCTTGATGGAACCTTAAAAAACCCGAAGGACAACTTTGGCGCTATAACAAGGGCTATTACCAATGAGGTAGATTTCGATAAAACGAATATTGAGTATTTAGAAATGTGGGTGATGGACCCATTCATCAATGTAAGCACGGGTGATCTTAATAACCCAAGAGGTTTTATTGATGACGGGATCAACCCTCCTAAACCAAATACCACTGGAGGTACTGTTTACTTTCATCTTGGTAGTATTTCCGAAGACATGTTAAGGGATGAAAGACATGCATTTGAGCAAGGGCTACCCGCAGATGGATCAAACGACCCGGATAAAGTGGTGGAAAATGAATGGGGGCGAATCACGAGACAGCCTTATTTGAACCCTGCTTTCGACAATTCTGCAGACGCTCGAGCCAACCAAGATATTGGTTTAGATGGTCTGACATCAGTCGATGAGCGCGATTACTTCTCAGATTATCTTGACAACATCAACGTATCACCAGACATCAGAGAACAAATTTTAAATGATCCATCAGGAGATAACTTTCTTTATTATTTAAGTGATTCATTAGATAATGCTGATGCAAAGATCCTCGCTCGTTACAAGAAGTTTAATGGAATTGAGGGTAATAGCCCTATCAATGGAGCTGATGGAAATACGTTCACTGCAGCAAATTCAAACCTACCTGATAATGAAGACCTCAACAGAGACAACACTCTTGGTGACCTAGAAGAATACTATGAATACAGAATAGATCTCAAGCCAGGTCAAATGCAAGTAGGTAGAAACAATATCATCGACAAGGTCACAAATGAAGTAAATGGTGATTTAGTTGATTGGTATTTGATCAGAATCCCAGTAAGAAAACCGGATAGGGTTCAAGGGAATATCAATGGCTTCAAATCAATTAGGTATTTGAGAACGGTGCTTACTGATTTTGAAGAACCTGTAGTACTAAGAATGGTCAACTTAAGACTTGTCGGTAGCCAGTGGAGAACCTATCAAGAGAGCTTGCATGAAAAAGGTCTTTTCGAAATTCCAGAGCCAAGCGACCCACAGTTTACTGTAAGTACGGTAAGTATTGAAGAAAATAGTCAAGGTAGTGCAGACCAGCCACCATATACTGTTCCTCCAGGAATTATTAGAGATAGAGACAACACTTCGGCTGTGGAAAGAAGAAGAAATGAGCAATCACTTCAACTTTGTGTGGAAGACCTAAGAGATAGAGACGCAAGAGCAGTATTCAAAACTGTAAATATGGACATGGTCAATTATGGTAGACTAAAAATGTTCATTCATGCCAATAGTCCAGATAATATACTACCAGGAGAAGTCTCTGCTTTCTTAAGACTAGGAACCGATTTTACAGAGAACTACTACGAAGTTGAAGTACCATTGACCATGTGGACACCTGGTCAATTCTCACCTGAAGATATCTGGTTAGAAGAAAATGAAATCGACATAGAATTTGATGAATTCAAAAAGGTTAAAGCAGAAAGAAATGCTCAAAACGGAAATTTAACTCTACCCTTTTCACAGCAGGTTGGTCGCTACAAGGTTACCGTTGTCGGTAGGCCCGACTTGAGTTCGGTACAGACATTAATGATTGGTGTCCGTAATCCTAGTTCCCCAGATGCGGAACCTAAATCATTCTGTATTTGGGCAAATGAAATGCGTGTTACGGACTTTGATTCAAACTCAGGCTGGGCAGCAAATGCTAGGCTCGATGCCCAGTTGGCTGACTTTGGAAATGTAACGGCTACAGTTAGTCACTCCTCTATTGGCTATGGCGGTATAGCAGAGAAGGTTTCTGATAGAAACAGGGAGAAAACTACCCAATATGACATTTCTACAAGATTAGCTTTGAATAAGTTCTTTCCAGAATCCTGGGGGCTTGAGATACCGGCATACTTCAGTTTTGAGCATGCTAGATCTGTCCCTCAATTCGACCCACTCGATCCTGATCTTCCTTTGGAAAATGTACTTGATGCTTTTGATAGCCCTGTAGAAAGGGATGAGTATTTCAACAAAGTCATTGATCAGTCCAGAAGAAGAAGTTTTAATTTCTCTAATGTGAGAAAGCGAAGAGTTAACCCTGACAAACCAATTTACCCATGGCAAATTGAAAATTTCAGCTTTACGTATGCTTACAATGAGGTCACGCGTAGTAACATCAACACCGCTTCATACGACTACAGGAATTATCGAGGCGGTTTCACATACACCTATCAACCACAAGGTATTAATGTAAGACCTTTTGAAAATGTAGGACTATTCGATTCAAAATGGCTCCAACTCATTAAAGACATCAACTTCAATCCAATTCCATCATCCATTATTGTAAGTGCAGACATTAACAGAAGTTTCCTCAAAACACAGTTGCGTAATGCAGATTTAGGAACAGACGGAATTGACCCATACTTCGAAAAATCTTTCACTTTTGATAGGGCTTATGCTGTCAACTGGAATCTGGCCGAAAGACTCACATTGGACTATACGGCAAACGTAAATGCAATTGTTGATGAACCTGAAGGAGACATTGACACTGACATTAAACGAGATTCCGTCTGGAGCAACTTTAAAAGCTTCGGTAGAATTAAAAACTACACGCATCAAATCAATGCTTCTTATACACTACCTCTTGATAAATTACCCGCTACAGCTTGGATCAATTCTGATGTGAGCTACAATGCTACTTACAACTGGACTGCAGGAGCAATTGGGCAGGCAGACACTTTAGGTAACCTTGCAGGAAATACCCGAGGGATAGACTTTAGTGGTAAGTTCGATCTTGTTAAACTTTATAACAACATAGGATTGCTCAAGAAGGTAAACTCACCATCTAGAAGTAGAGCTAGAACAAGGCCTAACCCTAATGACACCACGAAACGCAAAAAGACAATTGATGAAATGCCATTTCTCAAAGGAGTGCTTCGCACCTTAATGTCGTTCCGTTCACTCGATTTTAGCTATAACAGAACAGAAGGGACTGTTTTACCAGGATATATGCCGAGTGTTTTCCTTTTTGGTTTAGACCAAGGGTTTGAAAATCCAGGCTTTGGGTTTGTGCTAGGTGGTCAAGATGCGAGCATACGACAACAACTAGCTAGCAGGGCACAGTACGCGCCAAGTGAGTTTTTAACCAATCCTTTTAGACAGAATAAAAGCGTATTGTTCTCCTATAATGCTTTGGTCGAACCTTTTAACGACTTCAGAATTACGCTAACAGGCAGGAAAACCTTCACTGAAAATTATCAGGAGATATTTAGGAAAGATGATGACTCTGATCTTTTTGTCAGCATCAACCCGAATAGATCTGGTACTTACAATGTGAGTCAGATCATGATCAAAACTGCATTCAAAAAAGATGATGCAAATAATAACTCTCCCCTATTTACAAACTTTGAAGATTACAGAGGAATAATTAAAGGTAGACTTGATGCCGATAACCCAAATGGAGAATATGACATTAACTCTCAAGAAGTGGTTATTCCTGCATTTAGAGCAGCTTATGGAGGTAAAGATCCGAATACAATAGAGTATAGTCCTTTCCCGAATTTCCCTATTCCAAACTGGAGTTTGAATTACCGAGGTTTAAGCAATATCGATGCAGTCAAAGAGGTATTTAGCAGCGTAAACATTCAGCACGGCTATACAAGTCAATACAGTGTAAGTAACTTCGTGAATTCTCCATTATATACTACAGGTCTTACACTTGACAACTCGCTCAATGATGCTGGCTTAGCCTCAGAAGTAAATGAAAATGGTGTTTTAGTTCCAATATTTTTAACCCAACAAGTGGTAATGACCGAATCGCTTTCTCCATTGGTAGGTGTAAACATGAGAACAAACAACAATTGGGACATCAACTTCAATTATTCTAGAGAAAGAAACATTGGTCTCAACTTAAATAACATACAAGTCACTGAAATGACTTCTAAGTCAATGCAGCTGACTGTAGGTTTTGCCAAAACCGGAGTCAACATTCCATTTAGGATCAATGGTCGCAAAGAAAGACTTCCAAACGAATTGAGATTTAACATGACCTTCTCCATTAATGACGGTAAAACCGTACAAAGAAGAGTGGAAGAAGATCCGATCGTTACGGATGGTATAAGGGTTTTCAGGCTAAGCCCTACACTCGATTATAACATAAGCCAAAGTCTAACCGTAACGCTTTATTATGACAGAAATGTCAATGATCCAAAAGTATCCACAAGCTTCTTAAATGCCAGAACTGCCTTCGGTGGAAGAATTAGATTCAGTTTGGCTCAATAATTCATTTTTTTATCAAGAAACCATTTATTTTTGGAGTCTTGAAATAGTCTAAAATGAATATCCCAGAAGAATTAAAGTACACTAGCGACCACGAGTGGGTAAAAGTAGAAGGTGACGTTGCAACAATCGGCATCACTGACTTCGCTCAAGGCGAACTTGGAGACATTGTTTATGTAGAAATTGAGACAGAAGGTGAAACACTAGATGCTGAAGAAGTATTTGGTACTGTTGAAGCCGTGAAAACTGTGTCAGATCTATTTATGCCAATCGATGGAGAAATCATCGAGGTGAATAGCGAATTGGAAGATGCACCTGAAACTGTGAACGACAGCGCTTACGAAAAAGGCTGGATGATCAAAGTGAAAGTTGCTGATGCTAGTCAACTTGATAATTTGATGAGCGCTTCTGACTATGGTGCGCACATTGGTGCTTAAACCATCAATTAAAAGAGCAGCTATAATCAGTAGTTTACTGTGGTCAATAACATTAGCTTTTCTGATGTTGTTACCTCAAGAATCATTTCCTGAAAGCAAGCTACTCTCTTACGATAAACTGGCACACATCTTCGTTTTTGCTGTTTTATCTTTTCTATTGGGTTTTGCCCTCTACCGAGAGCAAAATGGAAGGACAATAAAAACGAAACTTATTCCGTTAACTATATGCTTAGTTTATAGTAGTTTACTGGAATATTTACAAAGCTTTGTACCCGGAAGAATGTTCGACTGGTATGATTTTTTGGCCAATTTTACAGGCGGACTTGTTGGTGTTATTATTTTTTCGATCTTTATCGGCAAGAAGTTTGTGATTGATAAACTAATGTTATAGTTTTAAAATCTAATTAAAGAAAAATGGAAGCTAAAAAAACCCCACAGGCTGATTTAACTAAGAAAAGTACGCTTTTCTTGGCGATTGGTTTGGTTCTGAGCTTAGGCATTACTCTTGCGGCTTTCGAATGGAAGAAGTACGAGCAAGGCGAAATCATGGACCTAGGTATGGTTGCGGATGACTTTGAGGAATTGACTGAGATCCCTCCTACCGAGCAGCCACCACCACCGCCACCAAAAATTCAGCAGCCTCAGATCATCGAGATTCCAGATGAAGAGGAAATTGAAGAAGAAATCGAAATCGATCTTGATGTAGAAATCACAGAAGAGACTGAGGTTGAAGAGATCGTATTTGAAGAAGAGCCTGAAGAAGAAGAGGCTGATCAAGTTTTCTTAGTAGTTGAGGAGCAAGCATCTTTCCCTGGTGGAATGGGCGAGTGGAACAACTTCTTAAAGAAGAACTTAAAGTACCCAAGACAAGCAACACGTATGGGTATTGAAGGAGCGGTTTTCTTGTCGTTCATTGTAGACCAAGCTGGTAACATTTCTGATATTCAAGTGATCAGAGGTATCGGTGGCGGATGCGATGAGGAAGCGATCAGAGTATTGAAAAAATCACCTAAGTGGGCTCCAGGTAAACAAAGGGGTAGAGCAGTAAAATCAAGAATGCAGTTGAGAATTGTATTCAGATTAAAATAAATAAAGAAGACCCGATTGATTCGGGTTTTTCTTTGGATACTATAACTAGTTTATTAGTTTTATTATTAATTAATTAGTTGATATGGAAGGCAAGCAAAACCCCTCCCAGCAGATTCAGCGCTACCGACCTTTAATTCTAATGTTTGGTTTAGTGCTGAGTCTTTTAATCGTTCTAATCGCCTTTGAATATAAATCAATCGCGCAAGAACCTATTTAATATGACCCTGGTCTTACAGACTATTATACGCCAGTAATTCCTAGAACAATAATTGAACCGCCAAAACCTCCTCAGTCTAAGTCATTCAAACTAATTACGGTCACTGACCCCGAAGAAGTTTATGAACCAGAAGTTGATGTAGACATCACTTTTAATGAGTCTGACATTTACAAGGATGTTGTCATTATTGATGAGCCAGTAGAAACTACACCAGAACCTGACTTTGTAATTGCCGAAACGCCAGCCTCATTCAATGGCGGAGCAGAAACTTGGATCAAATTTCTAAGAGCCAATTTAAAATACCCTAAGCAAGCTAAAAGAATGGGGATTGAGGGCTCAGTTCATTTAAGTTTTTTCGTGATGCTACTGGCAATATATCTGACATAGCTGTTACTAGAGGCATAGGTGCTGGTTGTGATGATGAAGCCATAAGGGTATTGAAAAAGTCTCCTAAATGGAACCCAGGTAAACAAAGAGGCAGGGCAGTGAAATCCCCAATGGCGATAAGAATAGTGTTTAAACTAAATTAAGGAGGGGCTTCCCTCCTTTTATATAATGTTGAGTAATTGTTCCTTTACTTTCTCCAAGTCATCCTTCATATCTACCACCAATCGTTGCACTGGAGCAAAGTTCGCCTTACTACCTATGGTATTGATCTCTCTACCAATCTCTTGGCTAACAAAGCCGAGCTTTTTACCCTGGGAAGCTGACAAATCCAAGACCTCAAGAAAATAATCGAGATGAGCCTTTAATCTGACAAGCTCCTCAGATATATCGAGTTTTTCGATATAGTAGATCATTTCTTGTTCGAAACGATTTTTATCAAATTCGTCTGATCCACTTATCTCTTGCTGATGTCCTTCAATTCTTTCTCTAATGACCAGCGTACGTTCAGGGTCCAAACGTTTTACCACGTCTAATTTTGCACCTATATTATTGATGTAAGCAATTAATTCCTGCTCAAGTTTCTTACCCTCTTGAAGCCTGAACTCATTACACTTTTCAAGGGCTCCGTCTATGAATTTATTTATAACTGACCATTGCTCTTTTAGCTCATCATCGGAGACACTCCCCCCGTTCAACACATCTGGACTGTGCAGCGCCAGCCTAAACAAGTCAGACTTGTCTGCATTGAGTTGTGAAGCAAGGGACTCAAACTCTTTATAGTAGGCCGTAAATAGCTCTTGGTTAATCACAGAACCGCTTAAACCAGCTGATTCATTGACTAGCTCTACGTTTATTGAAACCTTACCTCTTACTAATTCTTGGCTTAGCTTATTTCTTACATCAAGTTCTTTTTCTTGAAAGCTCTTGGGCAATCTGACTTGAGCATCAAGAAACTTAGAGTTAAGTGTTCTGATCTCTACAGTTATATTAAGGCCCTCATGCTGCCCTTTAGCAAGGCCGAAGCCAGTCATTGATTTTAACATACCTACTATTATGAGCCGCTAAAATACGGAATTCATCAAAGCTTAGAAATCGTATCCAAACGACAGTTGGAATTGAGGGTTTTGTACCTCGAAATTTCTTATTGGGAATGACACATCTATACGAGAGAAGAATCCAAACAGCATAGTTCTGATACCAAATCCAGAACTCTGTAACCATGGGCTATTAAAATTATTGATCACCGCTGAGAAAGGAGAACCCTCAGTATTTATCTCTTCGATGTTCAGGTTGTTTCGCTCCTCAAATGGAGAAAGATCATCCCATGCAGAACCAATATCATAAAACCCAATAATCTGCAGGTTACGCAAGAAATTTGATCGCATCTCATTGTTATTGAGCAATTGATTAACAGGAATCCTTAACTCTGCACTTGCTGTTAACACATTTCTACCTTGGAAAGTGTTATAATCATAGCCTCTGAGGTTTACAAATTGGTTGAACAACACATCGCTATTATCGAATAAAGTAGTAAAGAATAATGGGTCATCTAAATCTCCAGAACCCTCCGTACTATTGAATGCCCAGTTGTCAACACCACCTAATAGATACTGCTTTGGTGCATCACCGAAATACTTACCGAAATAAGCCCTTCCTGCAAATAATAAGCCTTTCGCTATTCTTTGATAATGCCTGAAATCAACTTGTAGATTATGGAAGGTCTCTGCCGTTCCATTCGCTTTAAAATGAGATTCTAATTCAACTTTTGCTCTTGTACCTTCATGAATATTAGTTCCAGTAACAACGCTATTGTCATATACTAAGCCCAGGTTATAACCTACATATCTCCGTACCACATTTGGTTCAAACTGCCCAGGGTTATTGGCTGGAATAAAGAGTCTTACATCACTATCTAAATACCTAGTCTGAGAGTAGAACGGATTCAACTCAACTCTCAATCGCTGGTTGAATGGTACTTTAAATCCAACTTCAAACCGATCTAAATTGTATCGCTGATTTAAAAATCTCGTAGGATCCTTCTGCACAATAGACTTTCTGTAATAGCGTGCTTTGAGATCAACCCTGTATTTTAAGTATTCATACTCAGCAAATACATCATACCCCGCATTAAAGCTCAAAGGGATAAGTATGCCTCCTTGGAAACGATGGTTCTCCAAAAAGTCATTCATCTCTATTTCCATTAAAGTAGAAAATGACCTGATCTCATCAATTACGAAAGAAGTAACCAGGTTATCAGTTTGCATTCTATTCTCGTAATTCAACGGGCCACTGAGTGAATTATCGGCTTCAGTATTTTGATATATGCTTAAGAATGAATTCGTCTTTTTTAATGGATCTTCTGGTTCTGCGGCCTTTTCAAATTGATAATTTCTTGTATCAACCTTAGCCGTATTAGAGTTTTTGAATTGGTAGTCATCAGTATTAATTGCCCCATTTCTAAGACTATCCTCCTTACGGGTTGGTATTTCAACAAGTCTTTCTCTTCTTTCATTCAATAAAGAGTCTCTAGATACTTGATTCTGCAAAAGTCTTTCCCTGCGCAATTCTGCCAGAAGTCGTGATGTTTCTTGGGCCTTTCTTGGAGTTACTGGTGTAAATATATTGACGTCAGTATCTAAGGTCTGAAGGTAAATAGCATCTTTCGTTTTGTCCGATGTCACGAAGGCCAGCCTTTGTTTTAGTGCATCATAAGTAAAGTGCTTGACTCCATAAGCAAAATTCGTGACTTGAATACTCAATGAGTCTGTAAGGGAGTATTTATAAATATTATTGATCCCCTGTTGATCACTAGTATAAAGCACATCTCTAGTGGCTGTCATGGTTGGCTTGGTATCAAGGGCAAGCGCATTAGTGACTTTTCTAAAAGAGCTGTCAGGATAATCTAAATCATACCCGTAAATATTGAATTTATTGACTTCCGCCTCTCCAATGTCTTCTGAGCCAGTAACATAAACACTATCAGTTGGTCTATTTGAGCTGAATAAGATTTGATTGCTTCCTCTGAAATAACTGACATCCCTGTCATCATAATTGTCAGAAGTAATATTTCTTACTTGTCCTCTAACAATATTGTAAATGAAGACATCGCTTACTCCTCTGAGAGTTCCAGTTAGCACCGCTTGTCGACCACCTGGTTTAAAAGCAAAACTTTGGATATGGCTTAACCTAGGAATTTCAATTTTTTGCTCCCCTTTGGCATTCATTCTTTTTACAGCAAGAACATTAGTTCCGCCTTCAGGGTAAACAATGCCAAGTGTTGTTGAATCGGCCCAACTAAGAATTGGTAAATTCTCTTCTATTTCTTGATTGATTAGCCTGATACCTCCTTCATAGACAACTTTTGATTTTTGATTGTCCATATTGATGACGATCACTTCAAACTTACCGCTCTTAGCAGAAGTATAAGCCAAGTATTTTCCAGTTGGGCTGAACTCGATATCTGTAAAACTTGCATCACCCCTGTTCTTACCTGAGATTTTAAAATCATTTTGTGGCTCCACATAAACCTCTAATAGGTTGGTGTTCATGTTGCTGTAGAATGTTCTCCACTCCAAAATGAATTCATTGTAGGTCAAGCCTAATGTCCTACTAATACTGTTTTCTTCATTGCGTATGATTCGCGCAAGATTGAGGATATTCGAAATGCTTCTCTGCCCATACTTTTGAACTACGAAATTCCAAATTGAGTGACCTAGTAAGGTGTTTGCTTCTGGACTGAGACGAGCAAATTTATCCGTTTGGTTGTGATAGACGTATTCTCTAGCCAAATCGTCCATCTCCTTACTCCAGCCATAAGCTACATATTTAGATACACCAGAAGTAAACCATTTTGGTATAGGAGAGGTAAAAGCACTCTGGAACATCTCTGCGATGTTGCCTCCGTAGAGCATTTCTTGGATCAGCATATCTGTGACTACATACACTGCTTTTTTCTTGAAAGAAGCGAAGTCTCCTGAATAAGCCAGCTCCAATTGTGATTGAACAAAATTCGTTTGACCACCGACACTAAAGTCTTGTCCTCTAATGCCTACATTACTTTGCTGCTTGTCTAAAACTGAATTGTAGAGAAAAACTCGCGTTTTCGAATATGGATAGTAGCCTATAGTCTCGGTAATTCTTCCGAACTGATCTTCGAGATATTTTATGGTCTGTTTCGCAAGGTCTTCACCACCAGCATAGTAATAAACCTCATAATTCTCTGATTGATAGTATTTCCAATTGAAGTCCTTGTATTGAATTCTGTTTTTCCCGAACCGCTCTTTGTATACCTGTGCTGATAAGTCTTTCGGTAAAAGAATCACCGCAACTAGTAAAAACAATACCCAAACAATACGTCTATACATATACTCTCTCAAGGAATCCTCAAAATAACGAAAAATAGCGCTCAATATTGATTTCATTATCCAGTTTAGCACCTGCTGTCAAGTGGTCGACTAATTGTTTAGCGTAAAATGGAGCTAAAGATACACCTTTGGCTCCAAGTCCATTGAAAATGTACATATGCTTCAATGTTGGATGTACCCCAATTATTGGTCGCCTGTCTTTTGTAGCGGGTCTAATGCCTACTCTATGTTCAACAACTTTAAAGTCAAAATTGATTAGCTTTTTCAGCTTTTCTTTTAACTCATTTTTAGCCTTTTCCGTTGCATCTAAACTCAAATCATTATGATCGTATGTAGCACCTACCGTACATCGAGCATTTTTCTTGCCAATAACGAATACCCCTCGATTGTAAATTACCCTCGGTATATGTGAAGTTTCAATGGTCAAAATTTCACCCTTTACAGGCCTGAATGGAAGCCAATTAAAAAATGGATTATCTCTTACAGCTGTTCCTTCACAAAAAAGCAAAGCCTTTGCTTTAATTCCTTTGTAGACTATTCCATCCTCTGAATGCTCAACTAAAGAGTGATCAAAATGCTCTTCAATGAGCAGCTTTTTCTTTCTTAATTTTTCATGGTAAACGGTTACAAAGTGCCTAGTATCCAAATACCCTGAGTTTTTCAGTAAGATACCTCCATAATGATCCTGAAGTTCATCAAAGGCAGAACCCGTATAAACTTCTTGAACGAAGTTGTCAAAAGAGCCCTCTGAAGACTTACCCATCCATTCATTTTGAGCCTCAAAATCTAGAAAAGGTCTATAGATAGGAATTTCATTTAGAAACTGCTCTTTTAATTGACTTTCGAGGTTTTGATAAAAAGGTGTAAGATAGTTGAATAGATTATCGGCATTCCATGTTTTCACCATTTTGCGCCCCGTAACAGGATTATATAGTCCACCCGCTACCATCGAAGAACTACTTGCATTTACTTCTGAAACCACCTTTATACTCAACCCGGCCATTAAACAATGTTCTGCCAAGATAGAACCTGCCAAACCTTGTCCTATGATCAGATAATCTATGCGCATGCCGTGAAATTAGTTTAACTTCGCAGCAATTCAATTTTGAACCATCAGAACTGATAAAAATCATGATTGAGATAAAGACTTTCACTTTCAATCCTTTTATGGAGAACACCTATGTACTCTATGATGAAACAAAAGAAGCTGTCATTGTTGACCCAGGATGTTATGAAAGACAAGAGCAAGAGGAGCTTGCCTTCTTCATTGAAAATAACGACCTAAAACCTGTAGCGCTCTTAAATACTCATTGCCACATCGACCATGTGCTTGGAAACGCATGGGTCAAAGAAAATTATAATCTGCAGTTAATTATTGGTGAAAAAGAAATTGATACACTTCGGGCTGTTGAAGTGTATGCGCCCAATTATGGTTTTCAAAACTACATAGCAGCAAATGCAGAAGTGTTTTTAAAAGACGGTGATACGATCAAATTCGGTAAATCAGAATTGAAACATTTATTTGTTCCAGGTCATGCACCAGGTCATTTGGCATTTTATGACGATTCGCAAGCCTTTATCATTGGAGGTGATGTGCTTTTTGATGGAAGTATTGGGAGAACAGATCTTCCAGGAGGTGACTTTGATACACTTATTCAAAGTATAAAAAACAAATTCTTTAAATTTCCTGATGATACCATTGTGTATTCTGGTCATGGAGGTACAACCACAATAGGAAAAGAAAAGAGCACTAATCCTTTTTGCGCGATCAACTAATGAAACTGATTAAGTTTATACCAAACCTCTTTACCCTTGGTAATCTTTGCCTAGGGGTGCTTGGTATTTTCTTGTTATTGACCAATGGAGTAGATGATATTAGCACGATAAGCTATTTCATTTTCATAGCGGCCATATTTGATTTTCTAGATGGACTTTTGGCCAAAGTCCTAAATGCTAAAACAGAAATAGGTGGCCAGCTGGACTCGCTGGCAGATCTAATTACTTTTGGATTACTTCCTGGCTTTATTTATTGGCACTTAGCCAAAGACGTTGAATGGAATTATGTCCTCCTTTTGGTACCAGCATGTTCAGCTTGGCGTTTAGGAAAATTTAATACAAGTCTAGACCAAACAGACAGTTTCAAGGGCATCAGCACAACGGCTCACGGTATTTTTGTAGCAGCTCTTTTAATGCTCTCCCTTTACCCACAATCTCAACTTGATGTACTACTGATTGAACCTAATACAGTTGTATTCATGGCGATATTCTTTTCCATTTTGATGATAAGCAACCTTAGAATTATTTCATTGAAAATGAGTTCATTGGATTTCCGTCAAAATTGGGATAGGTTTCTGTTGATCATAGGTGGAGTAACACTCGCTATTATTTATAGTTGGTCGTCAGCACCTTTAATCATGATTTTGTATTTAATGCTGTCAATTATCAAACAGTATACTTCCAAACAAGCTTAAACGTTGAAGTATCAACCGATGCATAAATCAATTATTATAGTCTTTCTTCTCTCCATGTGCCTAACTGCGCATGCACAAAATTCACCGCTTTCTAGCGGGTATTGGGTGCGGATGGATTTCGAAGAACCAGGAGTATATGGGGTTGATTTCAACGCGCTCAATGAAATGGGTTTCGATGCATCAAATATTGACCCTGAAACAATTCAAATTTTTGGATTACCTGGCGGAATGCTTCCCCAAAGTAACTCATCAAATATCCCGTTGTCTATTAGTCCTATTCCAATCAAAGTTGTCACACAGTCTAGCAACGAGTTTAGGAGTGGAGATAAAATCTACTTTTACGTAGACGAAATTGATCGGATCACATATAATGAAACGAACGAAATACTTGAAGTCAAGAAAAATTTATATTCTGATCACATATCATACTTTATCACTACAGGTCAAGGTCCAACTCGATCTATAGAATCAATTCCAGATATGGGCGCTGGTTTTGAAAGTTTTAATTGGCATCATGAACTGATATGGCATGAAGAAGAGCTTACAAATTTACTTAGCTCTGGTAGAGAATGGTTTGGAGAAAGAATCACAAATACTTCACTGAACTTCACCCACAGCGTTTCAAATGCAAGAGGCAATGGAAAGCTGTTTCTTAAAATGATAGCTCAAGCATTTGAAAGTACTTCTGCAAATGTCAATATAGAAGGAGAAAGTGGGACACTTACTTTTGGCTCCATTCCTAATCAGCAATACGGAATAAAAGCTAATGTGCAGGAGTTAGTAATGCCATTTGATCTTTCTGAAAATGAAATCAACATTACTTTATCTTATGATCGAAATGGCTCAAATAGCGCAGTAAGCTATTTAGATCAGTATGGCTTGGAATTACAAATAGAAAACAGCTTCATTGAAGACTTCTTACTTCTAAATACCGAAAGCCTTGACCAGAGTATTTCCGAGTTTATTATTCAGTCAGATCGGGAGATTGAAGTTTGGAATATAACTGACCCCTTGAACGCACAAGAACAAATAACCAGAAGAACGGGCAGTGATATCAGATTCAGTGCATTTTCGGATCAACTACAGAAATACTGGGTTTTTGACCCCAACAATACTCCTTCTCCAGAAAACTTTGAAGCCATTGACAATCAAAACTTATTGGGTTCAAACAGTCCAGAATTGATCATTATCACAGCTGATGAATTTAAAAGCCAAGCAGAAGTCATGGCTGACTTTAGAAGGCGAAATGACCATATGAATGTTTTAGTAGCCACTATTGAACAAGTATACAATGAATTCGGAAGCGGAAGAGCAGACATTTCAGCAATTCGGAATTTTGTAAGAACTAAATATCAACAATCAAATGAGCTGCAGTACTTACTTTTATTTGGGAAAGGCTCATTTGACTACAAAGACAGAATTAATCAAAACTCCAATTTTGTTCCGACATACGAATCCAGAAACTCGATCCATCCATTGTTTACTTATTCATCTGACGACTATTTCGGCTTTCTTGAAGAACATGAAGGGCAATGGCTAGAAAATCGAAATGGTGATCATACTCTCGAGATTGGCATCGGTCGAATCCCGGTGACAGATCAACAACAAGCTGATCATTTCATTGAAAAATGGATCAGTTATCAATCATCTGCTGAATCTCTTGGCGACTGGCGTACAAAAGTGACTTTTGTCGCTGATGATGGCGATAGAAATATTCATCAGCGAGATGCGGATATCCTAGCAAGAACTGTAGACAGTGATCAGCCGGAGTTTGAAATCAATAAACTTTACCTAGATGCTTTCGAGCAGGAAAGTTTACCAAGTGGAGAGACATCACCTGAAGCTGAAGCAGAATTACTTGATGCAGTTCATGAAGGCCGCCTTTTAATAAACTTTACTGGTCACGGAGCTGAATCTGGTTGGATGCAGGAGCGCATATTGACCTTTGAAAATATGGAGCAATGGAATAATCCATATAAGCTACCTTTTTTAGTGACCGCTACTTGCGAATTTGGACGAAATGATGACCCTGCAACTTTTTCTGGAGCTGAGTTTCTTCTTACAAAAGAGCAATCAGGGGCTATTGGATTAGTGACTACGGCAAGGCCAGTATTTTCAAGTACCAACTTCTCATTAAATGAGGCGCTTTATGATGTAATGCTCGCTAACGACAATGGCAATTTCAATAGACTGGGAGACATTATTCTTTACACAAAAAACAACAGTTTAGAAGGTAGCCTAAATAGAAACTTTATACTCTTGGGAGACCCAAGCCTAAAATTGGCTTACCCCGAGTCATCCATCAATATTGAGCAAATCGATAATGAAGCTGTTGATGGAAGGGACACATTAAGGGCTTATCAAGAGGTCACGTTTACTGGTTCGGTAGGGACCGGAAATTCTTTTAATGGACTCTTAAATTTTGAGTTAATTGATAAAGCGCAGCAGAAATCCACGTTTGGAACTGAGAGTAGTCCATTCAGCTTTACCGAAAAAGACCAGATCTTAGCTAGGGGAACAGCAGAGGTTGTCAGTGGAACATTTGAATTTAGGCTTATCATTCCTCAAAATATCGATTACCAATTCGGTAAAGCTAGACTCCAACTTTATGCATCTAATGAAACCCAGAATGATGCATTTGGTGTTTATGAGGATTTTATCATAGGTGGAACAGACCAAAATGCATCTGCGGATGAACAATTACCCGAAGGCAGGTTATTTATAAATGATACAACCGGAAATTTATTAAATGTGTACCCTTCAAATATCAATTTCATTGCCCTACTGGAAGATGAAAACGGAATAAATATTTCAGATAACGGCCTTAGTCAGAACATACAATTGACTATAAACGACTCTTTATCCTACAATCTAAATGAATACTTTACCATGCTTCCAAATCAGTTTGAAAAAGGCTTAGTGGAATTTCCGATTGATGGTCTTCCAGCTGGAATCAACACATTTAGCTTGTCTTATTGGGATAATAGAGGAAACAGAAACATCTCGAACCTGAGCGTTAATATCGAAAGTAATTCTTCCTTAATTAATGAAATAAAGAACTACCCAAACCCGTTAGAGAATGAGACCAATTTCTATATCTCGCACAAGCTTGGTGGAGAATTTTTAGATGTAACCATCAGAATATCCGATTTAGAAGGAAGAACTGTGACAATACTGAATGACCAAATTGCTAACGCAAACCCCAACCTGACCCTTACATGGTTAATAGAAAGGGATTTGGGCTACCAGTTGGAAAAAGGAATGTATATTTATGACATTCTGATCAGTTCAAGAACAAGCGGATTAAGTGAATCAAAAGCGAATAAACTGATCATATCTTACTAACCGATATATATAATACCTTGAATACTAATCTCATGCGCAATAGGTTAAGCATTTTAACTACGCTAATAATAACGATTACTCTGTCAACGAGTTTAAGAGCTCAAAACTCAGGGGTAATAAGCGGACAAGACACAAGTAGAAGAGTCATTACAACTGCTGTTCCTTTTCTTACGATTGCTCCCGACCCTGTGAGCGGCTCAATGGGTGATGTCGGTGCGGCTACAAGTCCCGATGCTAACGCTACGTATTGGAACCCTGCAAAACTCTCTTTTATTAATCAATCTGGAGGTGTTGCTCTTTCTTTTACGCCTTGGTTAAGTAAGTATGTTGATGACATGTCGCTTTCCTACTTAACTGGTTTCAAGAAACTAGACGATCTTTCCGCAATTGGTTTATCATTAACTTATTTCGATTTAGGAGATATTGAATTAACTGATGGTTCGGGTGGAAGCTTGGGTAGTTTTAATCCTAGAGAGTTTGCCATTTCAGCTACTTACTCTAGAAAGCTAGCCAGCAACTTAAGTTTGGGTATCAACGGAAAGTTTATTCACTCAAATCTTTCTGGTAATATCACCACCAGCCCGGTTACCGACCCTAAGCCAGGAACAAGTATTGCCGCTGACATAGGTCTTTACCACAACTTTGAGATCAATGTCTTGAAAAAGCAATCCCAACTATCTTATGGTGTAGTCGTGTCAAATATTGGATCAAAGATCACTTACAATAGCGCAGATGAAGAAGACTTTATTCCAACCAACTTGAAAATTGGTGGGGCCTTAACTAGTTACCTCGATCCATATAATAAACTGACTTTTGCTATGGACTTGAACAAACTACTAGTACCAACTCCCCAAGGAGACGGCTCTGAAAGAGATAAGAGCTTAATCGAGGGTATGTTTGGTTCATTTGGAGATGCTCCTGGTGGGTTTAGCGAAGAGTTACAAGAGATCATGTGGTCCTTTGGCGCAGAATATGAGTATAAAGAGACTTTCGCGCTAAGAGCAGGATATTTCTACGAGCACGAAAACAAAGGGAATAGAAAGTATTTTAATTTTGGAGCTGGTTTCAACTACAAAAAGCTAGAAATTAATTTCTCTTATTTGATTCCTCAATTCCAAGATCACCCACTTGCAGAAACATTAAGATTTGGTGCAATTTTGAACTTATCTCCTCGTACAGATCAGTAATTTGGATAGAGCAAAAGCACCACGGGTAAGGGATCTCAAAGAAATTGAAATTCCATCCATTGATCAACTCACGTTAGACTGTGGCATAAAGGTGTTTTATCACCTAGAAAGGAATACGGAAGCCTTTAAAATTGAACTTGTTCATAAAGGAGGTTTCCTAAATTCCAGTTCAGCCAGTGAGAGCTCATTGTTGAGCAAAATGCTACTCGAAGGCACAACAGCTTTACCAGGCAGTACATTTTTAGAATCAATAGATAATCTTGGCAGTTTTATTGAGTCGTCTCCAGCTTTTGACAATGCAACCATAAGTCTATTTGGATTGAAAAGGTATTTTGAGAGCAATATCAATCTACTGGCTTCTGTAATCTACAGCTCCGAAATGGATCAGGATAGACTAGAAATCTTGAAAAGAAAGGAAATAAACAGAGTACGGTTGAATCAAGAGAAAGGAAGTTACCTTACTTCTACCCAATTACGCAAAAACCTCTTTCAAGAACACCCATATGGCTATATATCTAATATTTCAGATATCTCTAGTATAAATATTAGCCAACTTCAGCCCCTAATAAATACACGAATTCAGTCATTCGATATCTTCGTTTCTGGAGATTTGCCCTCAAACTTTAGCCAAGTATTGAATAAATACTTTACAGTTTTAATGAATGGTTTATTAAGTGAAGTCTCATTTGTTGAGTTTCCTAAAATAACTCAAAACACGAGGGTTAGCGATGATAAATTCATTCAAAGTTCAATTCGAATAGGGAAAAGACTTTTCAATAGAAGTCATTCAGACTATGCCACTTTCATGGTATTGAATGAGGTGCTTGGAGGCTATTTTGGATCAAGACTCATGAAAAATATTAGGGAAGAAAAAGGATACACTTACGGCATATCATCTCACCTATATTCACTAAAAGAAACTGGCTATTTTACTATTGGCACTGAAGTTAATTATGAGGTAGAAGACGATACGATTGAACAGATTCAATTCGAAATCAATCGTTTACATACCGACCATATTGGTATTGAAGAATTATTGACGGTTAAGAACTATATGATGGGTAGTTTTGCCAACTCTTTAACTTCACCATTCGCTGCAATTGATAAGTTCAAAGGACTTTTTTATCAAGGCCTTGACCTATCTTTCTACAACAATTACATCTCTGAATTAAAATCTATTTCTAGTGAGTCTATACGTCAAGCAGCTCAAACCTATCTGGTTTGGGAAGAGATGAGTAGCTCAATTGCTGGAAAGTAGAGATTCCGTTAGTTACTACACTACTCTAGTAATTTAAATACTCTGTAAATAAAAAAAGGTTCTACACGATAGTATAGAACCTTTGATAAAAAACTGGCGACTACTTACTCTCCCACCTTTTGAGGCAGTACCATCAGCGCAAGTGAGCTTAACTTC
>Ga0189285_100046_pt1 | contig 114685 bp, 101 predicted proteins | sample GEYOminimetaG_FD_130315 | JGI IMG/M metagenome (GOLD analysis project Ga0189285, IMG submission 130315) | Marine microbial communities from the Costa Rica Dome - GEYO mini metaG | ecosystem: Environmental > Aquatic > Marine > Oceanic > Photic zone | place: Costa Rica: the Eastern Pacific... | reverse complement strand
TGGCGGTCTTGTGCACCCAGCACCGTTGGTGCCGGGTTTCCGGAAACACCTTGCTCAGCGCTTTCCAGAAGCCCAGAGCGCCGTCGCCCACGGCCAGTTTGGGCGCGCGGTCCAGACCCCGTTCTCGCAAGCCGGTGAGCAGTTCCCGCCAACTGGCTTCGGACTCCCGGTGACCATCTTCAACAGCGACCAGCTCCTTGTGGCCGTGCTCGGTTACCCCGATGATCACCAGGAGGCAGAGCCGATCATCCAGACGAACATTGCTGTAGACACCGTCCGCCCACCAGTAGACGTAGCGCTTCTGGCCCAGGTCGCGGCGACGCCAATCCTCGTGCTCCTTCAGCCACCGCGCCTTGAGCCGGGACACAGTGTTGGCCGAGAGCCCCTTTGCCTGTTCGCCAACCAAGGCACTAAGGGCCTCCTGGAAATCGCCAGAAGAGACACCGCGCAGGTAGAGCCAGGGGATGAGTTCATCCAGACTCTGAGCCCGCTTCAGATACGGCGGCAGGAGCTGGCTGTTGAAGCGAATGCCGGAACCACTGCGGTCCCGGACCTTTGGCACCTGAACGTCAACATCCCCAACGCCTGTCTGGATCGTGCGCTTAGGCAGGTGTCCATTGCGCACCACAGCCTGGCGACCATCGGGTGTCGACACATCGCCATACTGATCCAGTAAACCCTGGAGCTCCGACTCGACTGCCTTGGCAATCAGGTCACGAGCACCTTGTCGGATCAGATCGTGTAAAGGATCGTTGGTGGCTACTTCTGGTTGTGAAAGAGCATGCAGGTTAGACTTGGTCATGGCGTATCGTTCCTCTGTTGGTTGTGATCTTGGCGGTGATCAACCAACAGGATACGCCACCTCTTCAGCCTGCTTCCATACACCAGAAATCACCATAACTCTTGCATCTGTTTTAATTTTGGTTTTTGGTATAGCTCTTGCTCTGCCTTTTGTACTTCGAGAGCGTGAGTTTTTTGCTAGAGCTCGAAGGTTGCCTCTTGACTGTTATCTCGCGACTTTAAAATCTTCTCCGGAAAGCGACGGTACATCTAAAAATTCCCACAAGGTTATTTATTTGTCGGGAGGGCATAGATCCGGATGGCAAGATTTTATTATGAGAAGTGCCGGTGGATTTGAATTTATAGATCCAAGTAAAAACGGTCTTTCCGATTCTAAGGCCTATACGAGCTGGGATTTATATTCGATTGATAAATGCGATATTGTTTTCGCCTATTTTGAGTCTACTAACCCTAGTGGTTACGGTCTTGCATTAGAGGTTGGATACGCGGCCGCCAAGGGAAAACACGTCATCTTTGTCGATGAGAAATCGGAAAGTGACCGAAACCTCTCTAAGTATGTAAAGATAATCAGAGAGGCTTCAGATGCTGTTTTTGAGTCAATAGATGAAGGTGTCAATTATCTAAAGTCGTTGCCATAGTTAGTGAACTCGCCTGAGCCAAGCATTTTTGACCAGGGTGGCAAGTTCTGCTATCTCCTCCTCAGAAGCGAACGGAACCTGTGCAAGAATCACCTGGCCTTCTCCGGAGAGCTTCGCCGCTAAGTGGCCTCTACCAAGCAATCTTTCTGCACCGGCTTCGTCGAGAACTAGTATCGAGTTTTTCTTGTCCGCCATCTTCAAAACCAAGCGGTTTGTGAGGTTCGCTCTTAACTGCATTGGCAGGGCGTCTTTATCCGGTCGTTGCGTGATAAGCACGAGGTTGATACCAGCTGCTCTGGCCTTTACGCCTAGACGGCTGGCATTCAGATCAACGGCATCTCTGTATTCATTGATCATCATCCAATCTGCCAATTCGTCATGGAACAGCCAAATCCTTGGTAGTTGTTCGGAGGGTGGAACCTTCCGGTTGTAATTATCCAGTTTGGTCACACCTGCCTCAGCCAATAGACGGTTTCTGCGTTCCATTTCGGCCACAAGCTCTTCCAGCGCATGGATTGCTTCGTCTTGTTCGGTAATGAGGTCGCCATCAAGGTGCGGCATGTTGCGAAGCCAAGGAAAATCTATCCCGGCTTTAGGGTCAATCATGCGAATGCGAGCCTTCTGGGGGGAGTTGGTCGCACAAATGTCCAATAAAAGTGATTGGACTAGTACACCCTTACCGCTGCCAGTCTCGCCCGCGATTAAGGTATGGGGACCATGCGGCTGGAGTCCTCCAAACTCATTGCCAACATTTAGGTATAGCAACTCACCATCGGACTCTTTAGCACCGAGAAGCAAGCTGGTATTCGATTCAGGTGCAGTTGGCGGGAGTTCCCTTCTTCGCCAGAGATCCCGCAGCCGCAGTATCGCCCTATGTGGTCGCTTGACCATAATGATGACTTCCATCGGAGCGGCCATTACGTTAATAACATCAACGGCGTGGGAGGTTAGCAATTCTTGGCGTTTTTTCTCGACTTTGGGAATCGTAAGATCGTCGGATCCTCTGAAGCGTATAAGCGCAGCGTTGGGTGTGAGCCTCGCTCCGAGAAGTTCGGCCGTCATGTCGTAACCGCGCAAAGCCCGCTGTAAGGCTTTTACAGTTGTGTCGAGCCAGGCTTTTGTTTCCTCATCTTCGTCCTCTGAAGCGCTGCCACCACTTACCCATTCTGCAAGTTGACGAGAAGGCCACATTTCCAACAATTGATCAGGGGTATCAGAATTGGCGGCTTCTGGCTCCTGAGCTTGCTGGGGCTGTTCGGGTTCTTCGTATGAACTGGAGCTAGGTGTATCGCGCTCGCCCGACGTTTCCGATTCAAAGTTGTTTGCGGGTTCACTAGTGCCGTTTTCAGGTTTTGTCGGCTGAGCAGGTGTGTCGGATTCTGAGGTGGTTGGTGCGGTTTCTGTCGATGCCTTTCTGGACATTAAGGCATCATCCCAAATCTCAGAGTCAGTACTGTCTTTTGTATCAACAGCCTTGTCGGTTTCGGCGAAAGTCCGAAACATTTCCGCAACGCTGGCCTTGTCAAAGACTTGCTGAGAGCAGTGTGGCATCCCCTTCAAAGGAGTGGCTCCGTCGGCATCAACATATTCGTCATTGTCGTGGACGAAAACATGAGAAAAGCCTGCGAGCTGTATCGGTACTCCGTCAAGCCTCACCTCATCTGACCATCTATGCAGATCCCAATCATTCATAGAAGCAGCGTCAAAGGGGTCCATGCCCTCAATCATGAAATCACCGATGCGATTAAGCCATATGTCGCGATCTATGCGCGTGTGCTTCGGCTCAATGGCTCGTCCCAGGCGCGCAACGGTCTCTTCTAGTTGCTTTGCGGATTTCTTTGCCTGCGCCCGGTAACCGCCGGAGGTAACAAACTTTGCTTCTGATATGGCCACCTTTAGAACCGGCTTGCCATCGATGATGCGCGGTGCGATCGCCATAATATCGGCTATTTGCTCCTCACGCTGGCCAAACCAGGAAGCAAAATCATCCAGAAAATACCAACCTATTGGTTGATTCCGACCGCCAAGGCTACGCTGAATTTTTTCCATCGATAACACGATGCCAAGCAGTTCATTCGCATAGTGGCCATATCGAGCTGCACGCATTACGACTTGTCCGGACAATGTATTCGCTTGGTCAATCAGCTTATCAATGACTGCCTCATTGCCTTTCGTAATTGATGGATCGATCCTGTCTAGCCGCTCTTTGAGAAGCACTCGCAGAAGCTTCGGCTTCGATGTTGTCGATACAACGATGTTCCGATCCATGCGCCGATCTCGTATGTGGCGAATAACCCGAACACCGTTATTGCTGAGTAGGCGCCGATCCACGAGCTCATCGAAGTTCACTACCCATTCACCGATTTTATGGGTTTGAGTGAAGACATTGGCGATATCGCCATCGCGGAAATTTACCTCCCGGGCAGGTATAACATCACCTGGAAGAGCATTATCTCCGTTAAGAAATTCGTTGATGAGGTTAAGGTAATTTTGCCCGGCGCGGGGTTGAACCGGGCAGGCCAAATAGACTGAAGTTGATGTATCCGCCAAGTTAATTGGTCGACGTCGCGACCACCTCGCGGGCACATGTGTAGCCATCTCGGGGTTTCTGTCCCCCGGAGCTTTTTTCCAAACCAATTGGGCGTTTCTTGCCACGACATTTTGCAGCGCTACAAGATCTGCGGCTCGATCAGAATCGTCATCCGGAATCTTGGCTGCATCCAAGAATCCAACGCGCAATCGAGACAGAAAATTCCTCGCCGCCTCGCTGGCCATAACTGAGCCAGATTCTTCGCTTACAGATACATTTTGCTGCTCATAGATTCGTCTTATACGTTTAGGCTCTGAGTGGGTAAGCAAAAGATCACATTGGAGCTGATTCTCTTGTTCAACCTTGCTGGAGAGCTCCGAAGCAAGGGCGCTCGGCAAGGCTTTGGATTCAGCGTTATAAAGTACCACGGAGAAGTTACTGCGTTCGTGAGGCAGTAACTTTAGATATTGTTCGCCGACATCGCTAAAGGCTTTTGCGGCGACACTTGGCTCAATATCAAGCGCATCATCACTACGTTGAGACTTTCGTAATGGTGGCTCAGCCAGTGTGTAATCGAATGATGTATCTGAAGCAGAAAGCAGTTGTGTTTGGTCGTGATCAAACCCAATGCAAACTTCTGGGTAATAGTTTGTGCGGAGCTCCGTTTGAATTTGAGAGAAGAGAAGATCCGCGCGAAAAATATCATTCTCTTCCGCATCCAAAACATCGTTCACTAATTTGGCTGCCTGATGTGCCTTTACGCTGATCTCAGCAAGACGTAATGGATGCCAGGGGGCAATGATCGCAGCGAGGTTGCCCGCGCCTACATTGGCGACGCCAAGCCGCAGAATTTCCTTACATAACTTTTCGCGGGCAAGATCGTTGTTTGCCTGGTATAGAAGTGATGTAAGTAGTTCATTGTAAGCTTCAGCTTGCGCGACAAAGGTATCTGATCCAATGCCTGTGCCCTCTGGCATAGTCCATTCACGGATAGCTCTCGAATAGGCAGTTAAGAAATTATTGAAACGTGTCTGTATGTTATCAACGCCCTCAGTCCCCAATACGCTTGATAATCCAGTCAGCTGTTCCAGAAAATAGGCACTTCTATCGCCGCTACTACTATTCGGGGCAACAAGCTTTCCCGTGTTTGAGTTTGAGACATCACGAATTGTGTTGATGTCGTTTAAATCGATCCGCTGTATGCTTCCCTTGGCGCTCACTGCTTGCCTGGTGATATCTGCCGTGGGTAACAAAGCATATTGTTCCGTCTCGTTTGCGACGCTCAAAAGGTCTTCAGGCAGTGCTGTCGCTATGGCGTCGACCGGCATTTCCCAATGAAACACCAGTTTTGTATTAGCGCCTTCAGGATCAAGGACAACTTCGAATTTAATTGAGCGAGCCTCTTTAGAGCCGGAAGTCGATTTGGCGAGATCTGATTCGACGCGTGGAAAGTAGAACTCCTCAAGTTTCCCGAAATCAACCTCGACTTTTTCTCCCAGGATTGCTTCCAGACCTCGGTATCGGAATGCGAAGTAGCGTGCGACTTTGTGATTTTTATTACGCCAAAAACTCTTCTCTCTACTGCTCGGAATACGAACGGTTAGTTTCTTCTCTTTCAGTTCCTCGTCATTAACCCGACGACGTAAGCTGTCCAATGTTTCAATTAGTCCCACTAAGAAATCTTGGTAGGTTTGTGGGTTACGATAAATATAGCGTTCCCACTTGCCAGACAGTTTTTTGTCTCTAGCCAGGTGCTCTCGATGCGTCTCGAAAAAAGCCTGCAGGTCTTCTGAGGGATCTTTCGGGAAAGAACTTGCAAGAAGCTCACGCTCCTCCTCTTCAAGCAGGTCATCGAATTCGTCGTCAAAGAATTTAATCGTTTCTTCACCGAGGGGCTGAGAGGAGCTTTTATTTACACCTTCGAAAAGCTCAGAGATCGATCTCCAATCTAAATTGACCAAGCTTTCCTGTGAGGCTGACCAGCTATCAATTCGTAAGTCAGCATCAAGGAATGCTTTAATCACCTTTTGTTCTGATACTTCAAGGCGATCAGAAATTTCTTCAAAATTAGTGCGGAGATGCTCGCGAGGAATTGGCTCGCCTTTTTCCGTTTCTTGTACCAGCAGAGGGCGGACTTTAGTGTGGAGACCTCTGAATATCTTGCTCCATTCACCAGTGTTATCTCGCTTTTTCTCCGGGATGCGGTCAAAGTAGCCCGAAAACTTGGGCAGCTTTAGGCTAGGCAACGCGTTATCAACAGCCTTTTGCAGGGGTAGGCCATCCGCGGTGATTCCGTGAGCAATTGAAATTACGAAATCTGCAAACGTTTCAATTGTGCGAGCAGCATGAGATTGATTCGCTGCCTTAAGGGCGGTAATTAGATGTTCCCGTTTGGTTTCATCCAGATAGGCAGAGGTTAATCCTGCCTGATCGATCCAGGCTGCGTAGCGACTTCGCAGCGTATCAGTCTCGATTTTGGTGACTTTCTCAACACTTTTGTCGTTGCGTTGGAGTTCTTCTTGCGAGGCAGCAAAGAGAACAGCTCGGAATTCATTCGGCAGCCGACAGTGGCGCCAGTGAGTAATGGACTGGTTACTTTTCGCTGAATCGGGAAGGTCGTCGTTTGGGTCGAATAGATTAGCTATCCGTACCAAGACTATTGATGCGGTGGTGGGCTTGGATAGCACCGACTGTGCGATAGAGCGAATGATTGAGGGTTCCAACCCGAGCATGCAAAAACGCATCGAACCATCCGCCTCTTGGTCGAGCTGAGCCCGAATGAAATCTTGAGCGACGGCCGAGATTAGTTCGTTTCGTGTCATTTGTTGCTCCTAAAAGGGTTCTCGACATAGGCGCAATCATCAGAGAGGCGGCGTAACAACCCCAGAGTCCTTAAGCGTTGTTCCAAGCGTTGGGTATTTTGTAAAAAGGCATTTTGATCGGTAGGCAGTGTTCCGAAAGCTTTTTCTGCCTCATTCGGGCCAATTATTAACCGGAACTTTTCATAGAGTTTGGAAAGAAAGCGGTGATATTCCTCCCGTCCCTCGTCCACAACGCACATGACAAGTGCTTTAAGTAGAGAATCATCGGGTGAGTACCAGGTTCCAGACCCTCTACGCGATACTGCCAACCCAATTTGTTTCGCCCACTCCAGGTGGACCTTTCCAACGTGTTGTTGGTGACGACTTTCTGCGTATTCCCTTAAGGCTTCGAATATAGTCTCTGGGTCACCGGAAGGGATGCCGTCGGCAGGCTGCCAATCGTATCGCTGAGCGAGATATTCCCGCACTGCGTCAGCAGGATCTCTTGCCTGCAAAGCCTCATGCCATCGCTCATCGTTTTTGGCTGCCTCGATATAAGCGCGCACAGCCCTTGTGGGTAGCATTCTGTTCGCCCCGAAGTTCTCTTTTGAAAGTTCGAACAGTGTTGTTCTCTTTGGAGAAGCTATCTCCAGAACGAACTTCGGTTCACTGGAATCTCCAACTTCCTCATTGGCTCTTCTAAGCATGTAAATGAGCATGTGGAGAGATGAGAGGCGCATCAAAGGATCAAGTAGGGCCTCACCTGTGAGATCTAAATTAAGTAGTGTCAGCCAAGTCTGAGAAAGATCGCCGTACTCCCTTCGTTTGGCGAAAGGTAGATACCCGATCGTGCTTGATACGGGATTCGAGTCGATTCTGTATCCTTCAGGGAGTAAGGCTCGAACGACACGGTTCCATGTTTCGTCGTGGCGTAGCAGTTTTTGAGAAATTAGATTAGCGAGAAGCTCGCCGTTGCCACTGCGATTGAGCATGAGGTAAAGAAGTTCGCCGCTCCTAGCAAAGAAGCGCCTGTCTGGGCTGTTATTGGCGTTTGCAGGCAAGTCAGCGTAAAGGCAGTTCGGGCCATAAGGAAAAAGAAAGCGCGACGTCCATCTACGCTTCCGATGCGGCTCGACAGCAGTTGTTTGAAAAAGCTCAATTACTCGGGAGAGACGAGCAAACGAGCCAAAACGATCTTGGAGATACCTGAAGTCGTCGTCAGAAGAAAACGCTTTGAACCATTGCTGCCATCGCTCCGGGTCGGTTTGATAGTTGTCTTCGACAAACCGAAGGTGTGGGTTGTTAAAGATTAGCTGCCTGAGAGGAAGGAGTCGTGGAATGTGGTACGTGAAGGCTTCATGAGTATCCTCTCCCCAGCGCTCCTTCAGAGCCTTCGCCTGCTCCTGGCGGGATTGAAATATTGCTAAAAACTCTAAAAATACGAGCCAGGGCGTTTGGTCGTTGTACAGGCGATGGCCCCATATAGCTTCATCAACCCACACATTGACATCTTTTCTGTATTTCGCTGGAGCCTCAAGACGTGCCTTCATGAGTCGAGCCTTATTCGAATATTTTCGGGGTGCACTCGCCCCTCGTTATTTACAGTAAGAGCCTCTAAGTTTATCTCGTCACGAGTTGGTTCTTCGCCGATCAACCCGTCTAAGCGGGTTATGAGTCTGAGCTTGAAGTCCAAAAAATCTTCGTTGCATTGCCTAGAAAAGCTGGCGGGCAAGCTTCCACTTGCTACCCTCACCAAGTACTCAAAATGGGTAAGCTGAAGGGTTAGAGTGTCAATGATGCCGTCACCATCTGCCGCAGGATCAACTATCTGCATGCAAGGCGTTGCGCCATCTTTATCTAATACAAAGCTAAGATAGGGATCTCTTCTGTGCCTGGATGTAGGCAAATCGTAATTAAGAAGCGAAGCAATCCTGCCGCGGCCATCTCCGCCAGAGGAGGCAAGATAGAGCTTGGTGCCTTCGTCAATCATCATCCCGCAAAATGTTCTATTGAGTCCGCGGACCAACAGCTCTTCTGTTCGGGACGTGTCGCCGTCGTCTTTTAAGCCCTCAACAAACTCTAAAAACTGGCCGGAAGCCTGGTAGACGGTCAGGCGCCAGGGGTTCAGGGGGCTGGTGGAGGGAAGTGAGAAAAAAAGTCTTTGTCTTTGCCTTGAAAGCGCCTGCATAAATTCTTCTATATCGTCGCGGGCTCCTTCGAGATAGTCCCGCAAATATCGTTTGTAGGCTGCAGCTCCATAATAGATGTCATTGGATACGAATTGGGTGTACGCCTCTGAGCCACTATATGGTCCGTAAATCAATAGGTTATCAAATTTATTGTCGGTTTCACGTCCAATGCCGAACGCTTCGAGGATGTTGAAAACCTGGTATTGTTGCCTCTGCCGCTCAGGAAGGTTCATTCCGAAGACGTTGGCATAAGGGTTGGTTAAGCGATAATCCTCTTTTTCTGCGCGATTCTTGGCCGAGCGGCACGTCAAAAGAATGCGGCCACTCTGCCGGTCCCCCAGGAGAACATTGACACTTAGAAGTAGCAGGTCACGGATTGGCACATGCATACGGTTGGCCCGAGCGAGAGTCATCAGCTCTCCAAGTCTTTTGCGAAATACCGCTCCGTCACCGCTCTTACGGAGTCGTTCGCGATTTAGGCGAATTGGGCAAGTTGTCGAACCGTCGTCACCTAGCAAGTCACAGCCGTCGCAGTTTGACCACTGGGGGTGCTCAACAATTTGTTCTATGATTTCGTGGAAGTGAATTGAAGCGTCTAGGCGGCTGAGATTAAAAAGGTAGAGGTTCAATGACTCGTCTTCAATTCGCTCCTCTACCAGCATATCCTCCACAGTCTTGAATATCCGATGCTCTTGCTCCCCTTGGTTATCTGACCAATCACGCCAGCTTGCGAGAAGTTGGCCATCGTTAGCAGCGACAAGATATATATTCTCAGCACATGCGTCTGTTACCGCATTTGCAAGCCCGCTGAGGACATTTGTTTTCTCATCCTGAGTAAGCTCGCTCAAGTCTTTCACGATGATCAGTGTCTTTCTAGATACAGGGAGCGTTAACGAAACGACCTTTTCGCCTGCATTCCAATGACCTGGGTCACCACCAAGAGCAATCCAAATTTGCCGACAATGGAACGTTTTGCCATCGCCTGCAGTCCCCGTAAGAACGACGTTCCGAGGCTCGGCAGATTCAAAATTTTCCTTAACCTCGTCCAGCTTCGCAGGACTGATGTGAATGACGGGATCAATTTCATGACGCTCGATTTCCGCCTGGATCAGCTCGTCATACATGTTGTCCCCAGCCGGGATTGGACCGTAATGGCGAAGGAAGGAAATCAGGCCATTTGATTGGCTCATCGCTGCGGACTCCCTGTGCGGCAGTGGTTGCTGAGATAGAAAGCTGACGATGTGATATGGAACTGAGGCGATTGGAGATGCGAAAGTGATTGGATAATTGTCTTATTTTTAACGATCACTTCATTCTCTCCCTGACAGCAATGCTAGGGTTCAACCCGTGCGCAAAATTACAGCTATCCCAAAATCAAGACGTTAGTGATGAATACGTTAAAAGTCCAGAGCTTCAGCTCTCTTCATTGTGCTAGTTGGTGAATGGTGTCCGGGGTATGTGAAGGTATTGCCTTCTGTGAATCTAGCTTGCGACCAAGATCCATCGATCTGTAATCGTGAAATCTAGTTTTAAAGGACGTGAAGGGGGCAATTAGCTGATCGAGCGAGCGAGATTCTGGCGAATCGGATCGTCAGTGTTTTGTGTCCAGACTGGGATGATACGTTTTTCGTGCAATGGTCAAAGTTTTCAGCTCTCGAAATGTCGGTCTTAAGTCGTGGACACACCGTGGACACAATTTGGACACAGGCCCAATTTCGTGTGCCAGACAGGGTGATTTCGAAAGCAGGGCAGAGGTCATTACCCTGTTCGCAGCTTGAGCGATTGCAGTTTCGCGAAACAACGATAGAAGGTAAAATTGAGGAGCGTAAGGTGTTGATTCGCCATGATAATGGCCCGCCCGTCAGGATTCGAACCTGAGACCTTCGCCTCCGGAGGGCGACGCTCTATCCAGCTGAGCTACGGGCGGATTTCAACAAGTTTGGCATGTTTGACCGTTGCCTTCGGTTCCGGATTTTTTCTCTGACCCTTGCCTCCGGAGGGCAACGCTCTATCCAGCTGAGCTACGGGCGGAACGAAAGCCGGCAGCGGTGTGCCGATTTCGAGTGCGCAATCTTACGTGCGAAGCGGGTCGCTGTCCAGCCCCTGCGGGCAAGTCCCGGCGTCAGCTTTGGATGAGTCGCTGCTCCGGGGTGATTGTCACCAGATTGCTGTCGTTGCTGAAGGTGACTTCGCCGTCCTGAATGGTTACCTGGAAGCTCATGGAGCGGTTGGCGAGCTTGGCCAGGGCTTCGGTGCTGTCGCCGGGCAGGTTAAAGATGGTGAGGTTGTCGAAACGCTCCAGCTTGCCATGATGTTTGTCCCACCAGACGGGGAAAGCCCGATCGCCATAGGTGTACAGGATCACTTTGCCGGCGCGGTTACAGGCCTTTCTCAGTCGATCCTCCTCGGGCAGCCCCAGCTCAATCCACACTTCAATCTCGCCGGTCAGGTCTTTCTGCCAAAGCTCGGGTTCGTCATCGGTGCTCAGCCCCTTGGTGAATTCCAGTGTCTCGCTGGCGTTCAGAGCAAAGGCGAGCAGCCGAATCATCATTCGCTGGTCAGTTTCCGACGGATGCTGGGCGACGGTCAGATGATGATCCGCGTAGTAGTGACGGTCCATGTCGGCAATGTTGAGCGTCGCCTTGTGGATGGTTGCTTTGAGCGCCATGGGCTTCCTGAATTGGTATCTGAGTGGTGGATTGGGCTAGTGTAATGCAATTCTTTTCCGGGTGAGTGTAAGCGCATGCCGATGTTGCGTGGTTTTCTGGTTCTGGTGTTGTTTTTTATTCTTGGCGAGTCTGTGCGCCTGCTTCTGGCGTTGCCGGTGAGTGGCGGCGTGCTGGGTATGGTGGTTATTACGTTTACCCTGATGGTTAAAGGCAGTGTCAGTGATGATCTGGCCCGGGCCAGCCAGGGGCTGATTTCGGTCCTTGTACTCCTGATCATGCCGGGGGTTGTGGGGGTGTTCTTCACGGCGGACCAGTTCTCGGGCCAGTGGCTGGCGGTTGCGGCGGCGCTGTTGGTGGGCACCTTCCTGAGTGTTCTGACGACTTTGCTGTTAATGAAGGCTGTGACCGCCAGGGGAGTGAGTGATCGTGAGTGAATTTTTTGCCCGCTTCCAGGCGTTACCGGACACGCTTGCCGCTACTCCAATCCTGGCGATCGGTTTGACTCTCGGTGCCTTCTTCGCCGGCAACTGGCTTTTTTCCCGTATCGGGCGGCCCCTGTGGTTGCCGCCGGTGGTTCTGTCGGCGTGTCTGCTGTCCGGCGTTATCGCAGCGTTGGCGGTGGACTACCAGGACTACCAGCAAGGCGCGCGCTGGCTGACGGTATTGCTGGGGCCGGCCACCGTGGCGTTGGGGATTCCGCTGTACCAGCAGATGCACCATATCCGTGCCATGTGGCGCCCGATTGTGGTCACCCTGCCAATTGCCGCCACCATGGCCGCCGTGTACGCGGTTGTGATTGGCTGGGCGTTGGGGGCCACGCCGGAGGTGCTGGCGTCACTGGCGCCCAAGTCGGTAACAGCGCCCATCGCCATTGGAATAACCGAGCAATTGGGCGGCTCCGTGCCCCTGATGATGGGCGGGCTTCTGATTACTGGTGTGGTGGCAACCCTCTTCGTTGACCTGCTTGCGCGGCTTTTGCCCATAAAAGACGAGCGAATTCTGGGCTTTGCCCTGGGTCTGAATGGTCATGCCATTGGCACCGCCCGGGCGTTTGAAATCAGCCACGCCGCCGGAGCGTTTGCGTCGCTCGGGATGGGGCTTACCGGTGTGTTTACCGCCCTGATCCTGCCCCTGGTTTTCCGGCTGTAAGACTGCGCCAAATCAGGTCATTCACCTGGCGTATAACCCCATGTCGCAATTTCGATTGCCCTAAGTGTTTTCCGAGACTAGCTTGTTGGCCAGGCATTCGGCGCCGTTCTGCGCCGATGTTCCGTGAAAATTCCTAAAACAGCGACGGAAAACGCGATGAAAAAACTGATTGCAGCATTTGTCGGTTCCATAGCCCTGGCCTCGGCGCCAGTTGCTCTGGGCGCCGAGGCGACCAAGGAACTGAAGATGGCGTACGACGCCGACCCCGTGACCCTCGACATTCATGAGCAGCTGTCTGGTGGCATTCTCCAGCTTTCCCATATGACCTTTGATCCGCTGCTGCGCTGGACCAAGGATCTTGGTTTCGAGCCGCGCCTGGCAGAGAGCTGGACTCGGGTTGATGAAAACACCATGCGCTTCAAACTGCGTGAGGGCGTTAAGTTCCATTCCGGCAACGAGCTGACGACCGCCGATGTGAAGTTCACCTTCGATCGCCTGAAGCAGAGCCAGGATTTCAAGGCCATCTTCAAGCCTTTCAGCAGCATTAACATCATCGATGATTACACCTTCGAGCTGGTGACCAGCGAGCCGTATCCGCTGCTGCTGAATACCGCCACCTATATTTTCCCGTTCGACAGCGAGTTCTACACCGGCCAGACCGAAGACGGCAAGGACAAGAGTGCCATCCTCAAGCATGGCAACTCCTTCGCGTCCGAGAATCTGTCGGGTACCGGTCCGTATACCGTGACTGAGCGCAAGCAGGGTGTGCGCGTCGAGTTCGAACGCTTTGACGACTACTGGGATACCGAGTCTCCGGGTAACGTCGGCAAGATCGTGCTGACTCCGATCAAGGAGAACAACACCCGCGTTTCTGCCCTGCTGTCTGGTGGCGTCGACTTCATCGCGCCGGTTCCGCCCAATGATCTGGAGCGTATCCGCAACGACAAGAACGCCAACCTGGTCACCATGAGCGGTACCCGCATCATCCTGTTCCACATGAACCAGGAGCGTGTGGAAGCCTTCAAGAACCCGAAGGTTCGCCAGGCAATCGCCTATGCGGTCAATCAGGAAGGCATTGCAGCCAAGATCATGAAGGGTTTCGCAACCCCGGCCGCCCAGATGTCCCCAGAAGGCTACCAGGGTTATAACGAGTCTCTGAAACCGCGCTTCGATGTGGCCAAGGCCCAGCAACTGATGAAGGAAGCCGGTTATGAGGATGGCTTCACCATCACCATGATGGCGCCGAACAACCGCTACGTGAACGACGACAAGATCGCTCAGGCAGTGGCCGCCATGCTGGCGCGCATCAACATCAAGGTGGATCTGAAAACCCTGCCGAAGGCCCAGTACTGGCCGGAGTACGACAACCGTGCGGCGGACATGATGATGATCGGCTGGCATGCGGATACCGAGGACTCCGCCAACTTCTACGAGTTCCTGACCTTCTGCCCGGATGCCGACAGCGGCGCTGGCCAGTACAACGCCGGCAACTACTGCAACCCGGAAATCGACGCCCTGGTACAGAAGGCCAACGTCGAGACCGACCTGGACAAGCGCGCGGCCATGTTGCAGGAAGTGGAGCAGCGTCTGTATGACGACGCCGCCTTTGTTCCGCTGCACTGGCAGGACCTGGCCTGGGCTTCGAAGAAGAACGTGAAGATTGAGCCGGTGCTCAACGTCATGAACTTCCCGTACCTGGGTGACCTGGTTATCGAGTAATCGCCTTTAACGGCAGGCCGGTGCTGGAGTGATCCGGTGCCGGCCTTTTGTTTGCAAGCCTTATCCGGAAGCTTTCCATGTTAGCGTTTTTGGTTCAGCGGATTTCCCAGGCGTTTCTGGTCATGTTTGTGATCAGCGTGATTGCCTTTGCCATTCAGGATGGCCTCGGGGACCCGCTTCAGGAAATGGTGGGGATGTCCGTCTCCGAGGAGGAGCGGGAAGCCATTCGAGACGAGCTTGGCCTGAACGACCCGATGGTGGTGCAGTACCTGCGTTTTGCGGGCAATGCCCTTCAGGGTGACCTGGGCAACTCCTACTTCTACAGCAAACCGACCCTGGAAGTGATTGCCGAGCACCTGCCGGCAACACTGGAACTGGTGATCGGCGCCAGCCTGATTATTGTGTTTCTCTCCGTGCCGATCGGTGTCTATGCCGCGATCCGGCCCCAGGCGTGGTTATCCAAATTCTTTATGGGCGTCAGTACCGTGGGTATTTCCATCCCGGTGTTCCTGACGGCCATTGTGCTGATTCAGCTGTTCTCCATTGGTGTGACGGTGAACTGGTTTCCGTCGGACACCGGCTGGGGCCAGTGGCTGAACGAGTTCTTTTCCACCGAGGGCGGGTTGCCCTCCTATGGTCGCGGTGATGAGCTGACGCACCTGTTCGGCACCTGGGAATCCGGCTTTTTCTCAAGCGGTGGCCTGATGCACCTGATCCTGCCATCGGTGTCGCTGGCCTCGATCATGCTGCCGCTATTTATCCGGCTGATCCGGGCCGAGATGATGGAAGTGTTGCAGAGCGACTACGTCCGCTACGCTCGGGCCAAAGGCCTCAGTGCCGGCCGCATCAACTTCCTGCATGCACTCAAGAACACCATGCTGCCGGTGATCACCGTCGGCGGTGTGCAGATCGGCATCATGGTGGCTTACACCATCCTCACGGAAACCGTGTTCCAGTGGCCGGGCGTGGGCCTGATGTTCCTGGAAGCCATTACCCGCAGCGACATCCCGCTGATCGTGGCTTACCTGATGGTGGTGGGCCTGATCTTCGTGATTACCAATACTCTGGTGGATCTGATCTACGGACTGGTGAATCCCACCGTCAAACTGACAGGAAAGAAAGCATGACAACGGCAACGGTTTCCCGCTGGGACCGCTTCCGCGAGTCCTTCTTCTGGTACAGCTTCAAGCGCGACAAGGTGGCCATTGTCAGCTTCGCCGTGTTGCTGCTGATGGTGCTGGCGGCGGTGTTTGCGCCCCTGCTGGCACCCGCCGATCCCTACGACCTGGCGCAGATCAATATCATGAATTCCGAGCTGCCCCCGGTGGGCATGAGCGGAGCTGATCCGGCCTTCCCCCTGGGCACCGACGCTCAGGGCAGGGATCTGCTGTCCACGATTCTTTACGGTACCCGGGTGTCCCTGATGATCGGTTTCGGGGCGGTGGTCCTGCAGGCGTTTCTGGGCATTCTCTTTGGCCTGCTGGCCGGCTACCTGGGCGGTAAGGTGGACGCGGTGCTGATGCGCATTGCCGATGTTCAGCTCTCGTTCTCCACGCTGATGGTGGCCATTATCGTAGGCGCCGTGTTCAAGGCAAGCTTCGGCAACCTGATGTTCGGTGAGATCGCCATCTATATGCTGATCTTCATCATCGGTGTCGCCGAGTGGCCGCAGATTGCGCGGACCGTTCGCGCCTCGGTGCTGGCGGAGAAGAAAAAAGAGTATGTGGATGCGGCCAAGGTGATGGGCTTCGGGACACGTCGGATTATGTTCCGGCATATCCTGCCCAATACCCTGTCACCGATCTTCGTTATTGCCACGGTCCAGATTGCCAACGCGATCATTTCCGAGGCGGCGCTGTCGTTCCTGGGCCTTGGTATGCCGGAGACCCAGCCGTCCCTGGGGTCGCTGATCAAGTCCGGGTTTGACTACATCCAGAGCGGTTCCTGGTGGATCACACTGATCCCGGGCCTGGTGCTGGTGGTGCTCGTTCTGGTCATCAACCTGTTGGGTGACTGGTTGCGGGATGTGATGAACCCACGGCTGTACAAGGGGTAACACCATGGCACTGTTGGAAGTTAAAGATCTGGATGTGCGCTTTGCTGTCCGTGGTGGTGATCTGACCGCGCTGCGGGGAATCAGTTTTACCCTCGACAAGGGTGAGCGCTTGGGCCTGGTTGGTGAATCCGGTGCCGGTAAGTCGGTGGCGGCGTTCTCGATTCTCAACCTGATTGCCAAGCCGGGCTACATCGCCGGCGGGCAGATCCTGTTCGAGGGCAAGGATCTGGCGGCCATGAGCGAGCGGGAACTGCGGAAAATCCGTGGTAACCGCATTGCCATGATATTCCAGGACCCGATGATGACCCTGAACCCGGTGCTCACCATTGGCACACAGATGGTCGAGGCCATCCTGGCCCACCGGAAGATCAGTAAAAAAGAAGCCCGCGCCATTGCGCTGGACCGGTTGCAAAAAGTGCAGATTCCATCGCCGGAGAAGCGTCTGGATCAGTACCCCCATGAGCTGTCCGGAGGTATGCGCCAGCGGGTGATCATTGCCATCGCTTTGCTGCTCGACCCGGAAATCATCATTGCCGATGAGCCGACCACGGCCCTGGATGTGACCATCCAGGCGGAAATCATGGACCTGCTGCTGAACCTGTGTGAACAGGAGAATGTGGCGTTGATGCTGATCACCCACGATCTGGGCGTGGTCTCCCAGGTGACCCAGCGGATGCTGGTTATGTATTCCGGCCGGATCATCGAGCAGGGCCCGACCCGGGAAATCATCAATGATGCCCAGCACCCGTACACCCAGGGGCTGATCAACGCGTTGCCCCAGATGGGCGAGCCCGGCGAACGGCTGTTCCAGATTCCCGGCTCCATGCCGTCCCTGAAGAACGTGCCCTCGGGCTGCCCGTTCCATCCCCGCTGCAAGTTCGCCACCGAACAGTGCAAGCAGGCGATGCCTGAGTATGTCCGCTCTGGCAATGTGAATGTGGCTTGTTACGAAGTCGCCAACCTGATTGAGCAGGAGAAACGCATGCAGGAGGCCGAATCATGACCTCCCCTCTGGTAAGTATCCGCGGTCTTGAGAAACGCTTTGACCTCTCCGGCAGCCTGCTGGAGCAGATCACCTTCGAGGGTGGCCGTTTCCGCCGCAAACAGGAAGCCGTCCATGCCATCAACGGCGTCGATCTGGAAGTTCAGAAGGGCGAAGCCCTGTGCGTGGTGGGTGAATCCGGTTGTGGCAAATCCACCGTGGCCCGTACCGTCATGGGCCTGCTCTCGCCCAGCGCCGGCGAGATCCACTACGACGGCCAGCGCATCGACAATCTGGAGCGCAAGGATTCTCTGCCCTACCGTCGCAAGATGCAGATGATCTTCCAGAATCCCTATGCGTCTCTGAACCCGCGCATGACCATCCAGCAGACCCTGGAGGAGCCGATCCGGTTCCACCATCCGGACTGGTCGCCGGTTCAGGTGCGGGACAAGATCCACGAGGTGATGCATTCGGTGGGTATTGATCCGGACTGGGGTAGCCGCTTCGGCCATGAGTTTTCCGGTGGCCAGCGCCAGCGGATCGCCATTGCTCGCGCCCTGGCAGTGGATCCCGAATTCATTGTGGCGGACGAGCCCATCTCGGCCCTGGACGTGTCCATTCAGGCCCAGGTGCTGAACCTGCTCATGGATGCTCAGGAAAGCCGCGGGCTGACCTATCTGTTTATTACCCACGATCTGGCGGTGGTGGAGCATTTTGGCACGCGGGTGGCGGTGATGTATCTGGGAAGAGTCTGTGAGCTGGCGGATACAAAAACGCTGTTCTCCGCCCCCCGGCATCCATACACTCAGGCGCTGCTTTCTGCGATTCCGAAACTGGAGGACGACCGTCCCAACCACATCCGGCTGAAAGGGGAAGTGCCCACTCCCGTGAATCTGCCGTCGGGCTGCGTGTTCCATGGGCGCTGCCCCTATGCCAACGAGCGATGCCGGCAGGAAATCCCGCAGCTGATCACCACGGATGGCGGTACCCAGGTTGCCTGCCACGCGGTGGAAGAGGGCCGGTTGTAACGGCGCCGCTGCGATAGGCTATGATGCCAGCAGCAGAACTCGCATCGATACAACGACATACCCTCAGGGGACTCCATGGAAGTACGCTGGTTGGAAGATTTTCTGGCGCTGGCCCGAACGCGCCATTTCTCACGTGCTGCTGAATTGCAGCACGTGAGCCAGCCTACGTTCAGCCGACGGATCAAACTTTTGGAAGAGGCTATGGGTAGCACGCTGATCAATCGTCAGACGCTGCCCCTCTCATTGACGCCTGCCGGCGAGATATTCCGGGAACTGTGCGAGCGGATTACCCGGGATGTCCGGGATACCCGTGATCGCATTACCGCCCTTGAAGCCGAGGTGTCTGCCAGGATCAGTGTGGGCTCCACCCAGGGCCTGTTCTCGCACTTCTACCAGGGCTGGGCCCGGGACGCCGGCATCGCTGAACGTCTGCAGCTAAACCTGAACGCTACCAGCTGGGTGGGGGAGCAGTTCCTGGAAGCGCTGGACAGTGGCGAGTGTGATCTGGTTCTGTGTTACTGGCACCCGGATCTGCCCTGGGGCGGCAGGCTGACCGCCAACCTGTTGCCACTCAATGAGAATACCCAGTCGGCCAGTATCAAGGCGCTGGTCAAACAGGGTTTCGGCATGGGCTGGCTGCCCCGGCGCATGACCGAAAAAAGCGAACAATTCGGCAGTCTGGCGCGTGCTGGTGATGAGAGCTGGGACGTGCCCCTCGAAATCCGCCTGATCCGTCTCCGGGATACCCGCTCGGAAGATCTGTTAACCCTCTGGAAAACACTGGAAGATGGCTATGCCTGATGATGCCCTGTTGCACCTGCAGATCGATCACCTGAAAGAACTGCAGGCCCGATACGAATCGGCGCTGGCGGAGCATGGTTACGACAGCCTGCTCATCTCATCCGGCGCCGCGCCATACCGCTATGGTGATGACCAGGCGTGGCATTTTCAGGGTTACGGTCCGTTCCTTCACTGGACCGGGCTGGCCGGTCGCGAACACTGCTGGCTCTGGATTCGGGTGGGGCACAAACCCGTGCTGTGGCTGTATGAGCCGGTGGATTTCTGGCACGCCAATTCGCCTCTGGCGGAAGAACCCTGGCATCAGTTTATCGAGGTTCGCAGCAGCGACTCACCTGAGGCGCCGTTGTTGGATGATCCCGACAGCCTGGCGGTGATCGGCGACCCCGCACTGATCAGTAATATTCCCGGAGACACAAACCCGGACGATCTGCTCCGGGAACTGGACGAAACCCGGGTGCGCAAGACTCAATATGAAATCGAGTGTCTGGCGCAGGCCAACAGTCTGGCTCTGGAAGGCCATGCCGCCGCCAGGGAGGCGTTCGTGGCCGGTGAAAGCGAATTCGGCATCAACCTGGCCTACCAGAAGGCAACCGGTCAGCGGGAAGCCGAAGCGCCGTATCACAGCATTATCGGGCTGAACGAGCACGCAGGGACGTTGCACTACCAGTATTACGATACGCAGCCGCCGGGGCAGCCCCGCAGCCTGCTGATCGATGCCGGCGTCCGTTTTCGGGGCTACTGCTCCGACATCACCCGCACCACGGCAGGCCCGCAGGAGTCACATTTCGCGGCGCTGATCCATGGTCTCGACCGACTCCAGGTCAGGCTCTGCGACATGGTCGCGCCCGGGGTGGACTACATCGACATCCATCGCAAGGCGCATCAGGGGCTTGCCGCCCTGCTGTCGGCCACCGGTATGGTGTCTGGCCTGGATGACGAGGACATCGTCGAAAAGGGCATCACCCGTGTGTTCTTCCCCCATGGCATCGGTCACTTCCTGGGCGTCCAGGTTCACGACGTGGCTGGAAAGCCAGCGCCGCCTCCGGAAGATGCGCCGTTTCTCCGTCTCACCCGCAGGCTGGAACCCGGTATGGTGGTCACCATCGAACCGGGTCTCTATTTTATTCCTTCCCTGATGGATCCCTTGCTGGAAGGGGAGTTGGGGCAGTACCTGAACCGCGAGTTGATTAGCCGTTTGAGGGGCTGCGGGGGCATTCGTATCGAGGACAACGTGGTGGTCACCGAAAACGGCTCACGGAATCTGACCCGAGGCTCATGAGCCTCGCAACACAAAAAGTTGCACAAAATTAAGTCAGAAGGCTTGCATTTCGAGATGCCAATGACAATAATTATCACTAACTTTTATTGTCATTGGTGATTCACTGCTATGTACGTTTGCCTTTGCCACGGCGTAACCGACCGGGAAATTCGCGAAGCTGCCGATAACGGCGTGTCATCCATGCGCCAGCTTGGCAAAGAGCTGGGTGTTGGCACCCAGTGTGGACGCTGTGCCTGCACCGCCCGCGAAATCCTGCGTGAGAGCCGCACGCCCGACTACCTGGCCATGGCCAATATGCTCGCCCAGCCTGCCTGACCGGCACGATTGTCCGGTTCTATTTTTCTCTTGTCCGATAAGGGGCTATCCTAAGAGGCTGATACATTCGGCCATCAGGGAGCCCTATCATGAAAGGCGATAAAAAGGTCATCCAGCACTTGAACAAGGTCCTCGGCAACGAGCTGACCGCGATCAACCAGTACTTTCTCCATTCCCGCATGTACAAGGATTGGGGTATCACCAAGCTGGCCGCCAAGGAATACGAAGAATCCATCGACGAAATGAAGCATGCGGACCAGCTCATTGAGCGGATCCTGTTTCTCGAAGGGCTGCCCAACCTCCAGGATCTCAACAAGCTGTTAATCGGCGAGAACGTCGAGGAAATGATCTCCTGCGATCTGAAGCTGGAAGAAATTGCTCACAGCGATCTGAAAGAAGCGATCCTCTATTGCGAGGAAGTTCAGGACTTTACCAGCCGTGAGCTGTTCCGCAGCATTCTCGATAGCGAAGAAGAACACATCGACTGGCTGGAAACCCAGCTGGAAATGATTTCCCAGATGGGCGTCCAGAACTACATCCAGCTTCAATCATCCGCCGCGGAGTAATTCCAGACAATGGACTTGTCATGTTTTAAGGCCTACGACCTGCGAGGCCGGGTGCCGGATCAACTGAATCCGATCCTGGCTGAGAAAATTGGCCGCGCCTACGTGGAAATAACCGGCGCGAAGAAAGTGATCGTCGGCTACGACATTCGTCTCTCAAGCCCGGACATTGCTGAAGCGCTCAGCTCCGGCTTGATGGCCGCAGGGGCGGATGTGTTCGATATCGGCCTGTGCGGCACCGAACAGGTGTATTTCGCCACCAGCCACTACAAGATGGACGGCGGTATCATGGTGACCGCCAGCCACAACCCCAAAGATCACAACGGCATGAAAATGGTCGGCCCCGAATCCCGGCCCATCAGTTCCGATAATGGGCTGAATGAGATCCGAGATCGGGTGCTGGAACCTTTTGCTGATGCTGCAGAACAGGGCCGGTACGAGCCCCTGGAAGTGATGAGCGCCTACGTTGATCACCTTCTGGGGTACATCGATGCCGGTTCTCTCAGCCCGCTGACCATTGTCTGCAACGCCGGTAATGGCGGTGCCGGCCTGGTTATCGACGAACTCGAACAGCACCTGCCTTTTGAATTCGTCAAAGTGCACCATCAGCCAGACGGCCATTTCCCGAACGGCGTACCTAACCCGATCCTCCCGGAAAACAGGGCGGCCACGGCCGACGCGGTTATCGCAGAAGGTGCCGCCATGGGCATCGCCTGGGACGGCGACTACGACCGCTGCTTCTTCTTCGACGAAAACGGCCGCTTTATCGAGGGCTACTACATCGTCGGCCTGCTGGCGGACCAGTTCCTGCGCAAAACCGGCGGCGGCAAAGTCATCCATGACCCCCGCCTGACCTGGAACACCCTGGATCTGGTGAAAGCCGCCGGCGGCGAAGCCATCGAAAGCAAAACCGGCCACGCCTTCATCAAACAGAGAATGCGTGACGAGGACGCCGTGTACGGTGGCGAAATGAGTGCCCACCACTACTTCCGCGACTTCGCCTACTGCGACAGCGGCATGATCCCCTGGTTGCTGGTTGCCGAACGCCTCTGCCAATCCGGCCAGACGCTGTCGTCGCTGATTGATGCCCGAATCGAAGCCTACCCGGCCAGCGGCGAAATCAACCGCACCATCGCCGATCCCCCCAAGGTCATCGCTGCGATTGAAGCCAAATACAGCGTCGGCGCCAATAGCGTCAGCCACGTGGACGGCGTCAGCATCGAATTCGACGACTGGCGTTTTAACCTCCGGATGTCCAACACCGAGCCGGTTGTCCGTCTGAATGTGGAATCGCGGGCGGATATCCCCTTGATGGAAGAGAAAACCGAAGAATTGCTGGCCGAGATGGATCGGCTGAACAAAGAAGGTTAACTCAGCGGCTGGCTCTGTCCCTCACTACACCGAAACGGTCAGAGCCAGTCGTTCAGCATAATCCCGATACCAAACCGCTGAATTCGATGGTTATAGTCAATCAGGCTCTCACCATACCCGTTGTAGTACTGGAAAAACCCTTTAATCGTATCCCCCATCGGAAAGCTGTACCCGAACTCCACCGACGTCTTGTTATTCTCCGATTTCAGGTTATTCATCAGCCGCAACGAAAACGTGCGATCTTCGGTCAGCTTGTACACCGCGTAGTAATTCGCATACCCCAGATAACGTTCGATATCGGCATTGTCGTCTTCGCTGTTCTCCGGAATCCGGTACCAGGGCTGAACCATAAACAGCCATCGATCATAGCTGTAGGCGGCAGACCCCATAATGCGGTTCCAGCTCCGGGAGCGCGGCTCGGACTGGCCGTTTGACTGGTGGTTGAATCCCAGGGTCACGCCATTGAGCCGGCCCGGTCCAATATCCCAGTCAGTCTGGTATCGGGCGAATATCTCTGGCTCGTAATTGGTCTCCCGGAATGGCGCCGAATCATCCTGGTTATATACCTGCCAGAACGAGGTCTGGGTATAGCCGAACCAGAGCGTTGTACGGTCATCCAGAATGCCCGTCAGCAGCGGCACCTTGAAGCTGATCTGGTACTTGGCTTCTTCCCGTTCCAGATCATAGTCATAGCCGATGGACCCCAGCCTGGGGCTGGAAGGGGATTCGTTCGGATCTTTCACCCAGCTTACGGGCAGGATATAGGTGGGACGGTGGCCCACAAAACTGCCAGAGAACGAAAATACGGCCTTTTCAGCCGCCACATATCGGTCCACCAGTGCCGCCATGACGCCCGCATCTGAATCGCCCTCCAGCCCATTGCCGGCTACGGCATCGAGATCTTCGCCATTCGGCGCCAGTTGCTCCGCACTTTTCTCGGCCTGTTCTTTGGCGCTTTCGGGGGCCTGGGCCTGACGCTCCCTAGGCTTGTAGCGGCTGTCAAAGCAGGCCAGGCGCTTGATCCCGTCGTCGATCAGCGCGCATTGCTCCGGTGAGTCAATCGAGGGACTCTCTTCAGTCTGCGCCTGAACGATAATGGGCGCTGACAGCAATGCGAGAGCAATGAAAGCCGACGATCGCGTCAACAGGTAGGCGGGTGTCATGGGGCGGTCTCCTAGCTGGCAGTCAGGCTGAACCAGGTGTTGGCAATGCCGTAGATCCAGACGCCGATCAGCGTGACGGCCAGAAGCGAGAAAACAAGCTTGTGCCTGAACCGGTTGCCACTGTCTGCCGAGGCAACCCAACGAAGGTACATCAGACCGATAAAGCTTATGAAAACCCCCAGGCTGGCGAAGGCCGGGATGAGCAGCCAGGCGGCGCTGATTGTCTGGCCGCTACTGGTCTGGCTGGAAAACCACCCCATGGATCCAAGTAAAACCGCCAGCGCCGTGAATTCGGCGATCAGCAGTGGTTTGCGCAAGGGGTGGGGCGAAGTCGGTTCCGTATTGGTCATGAAAACAGGTCCTGGATGGTAGAACGTCGGCGAACACCATGGTAACCGGATTGCTCGCGAAACACCCCCAGACTTACGAAATCGCAATTAAAATGGTTGAAATCAATTTATGATTTTGCTGTTTGGTTTTTTTGCCAGGTTTCAGTCGCTATAATGCGGCGTCCGAAGATTATAACGCTCAAATGCGAGGTGCATTGTGAAGATGAAGAGAGTCCTGGCTGCTGTATTGGTCGTTGCAGGCCTGACAGCTAGCGCCGTAATGGCAAGCGTCGAAGATGAAATCCGCGCACGTATCAGCCCGGTCGGTGAAGTATGTCTGCAGGGTGAAGAATGTGGCGAGGCTGCGGCGGCCACCGAAACTGCCAGCTCTGGCCCTCGCTCCGGCAGCGAAGTGTATGATGCTGTGTGCATGGCCTGTCACACTACCGGCGCCGCTGGTGCACCTGTGATCGGTGATGCCGATGCCTGGGCTCCCCGTATCGACAAGGGTCTGGAAACCCTGGTGAGTCACGCGATCAACGGTTTTAATGCCATGCCGGCGAAAGGCGGCTGTGCCAGCTGCCCAGACGAAGAAATTCAGGCAGCCGTTGAACACCTTGTCGAGCAAAGCCAGTAAGCACCGCGGTTTTGTTTGTTGAAAAAGCCCCGTAAAGGGGCTTTTTTGCATCTGGGTATCCGGGCATCTGGACAGAAACTAGAGGCCCAGGTCACCCAACAGGGCGCTGAGGGTCGCCTTGCCTTTTTTCTGGTTCGCCTCCGCATCCAGGTCACCCATACCTTCCCACTTCAGGTCCTCCTCGGGCAGTTCATCCAGGAATCGGCTCGGGATGGTTTCCAGCTTTTCGCCGTACTGTTTCCGGGTGGCGGCATAGGTCAGCGTCAATGTCTCCCGGGCGCGGGTAATGCCCACGTACATCAGTCGCCGCTCCTCCTCGATGTTGCCTTCCTCGATGCTGCTGCGGTGCGGCAGGATTTCTTCTTCAAGCCCCATGATGAAGACGTGCGGGAACTCCAGGCCCTTGGAGGCGTGCAGGGTAAGCAGCTGGACCTTGTCGCTGTCGTCCTCTTCCTCCCGCTGCTCCATCATGTCCCTCAGGATCAGTTTGGTAATGGCATCTTCGATACCCAGTTCGTCGGCGGTCCCCTTACCGTCATCAAGCATGCGCTGGATGGATTCCACCAGATACCAGATGTTTTCCATCCGGCGCTCGGCCTGCTTGGGTGTCCCGGAATGCTGATGCAGCCACTCTTCGTATTCGATGTCCGTGAACAGCTGCTTGATGACGGGAACCGGGTTCTCGCTGTGCAGTCGCTCGCAGGTGGCATCCACCCAGTGGGCAAAGCGCCGGAGCCGATCCAGCCCCTTTTCCGTCACATGGGTTTCTGCCCCCATGTCGCCCAGAGCCTTGAACAGGCTCACGTTGCGTGAGCGGGCGTAGTGGCTGAGCTGTTCCAGGGTGCGCGGACCGATTTCCCTTCGCGGCACGTTGACCACTCGCAGGAACGCCGCATCGTCATCCGGGTTGATCAGCAGACGCAGGTAAGACATGGCATCCTTGATCTCGTTCTTCGAGAAAAACGACTGGCCGCCTGAGATCCGATAGGGAATCTGGTAAGCCTGCAATTTCATTTCCAGCAGTCGCGCCTGGTGGTTGCCGCGGTACAGCACAGCGAAGTCCCGGAAATCGAGGCCTTTCTTGAGCTTCTGGTCGAGAATTTCCGTGGCGACCCGGTCGGTTTCCGCGTCCTCGTTGCGGCACCGGACAATGCGGATTTCCTCGCCGATGGTGTGATCACTCCACAGTGCTTTCTCGAACACGTGGGGGTTGTTGGCGATCACCGTGTTGGCACTGCGCAGGATTCGTGCGGTGGACCGGTAATTCTGCTCCAATTTGACGATTTTGAGGCTTGGAAAGTCTTCTTTGAGCTGGGCCAGGTTTTCCGGTCGGGCACCACGCCACGCGTAGATTGACTGGTCGTCGTCGCCCACCACGGTAAACGCGGCCCGCTCGGCTACGAGGAGTTTGACCAGTTCGTACTGGCAGACGTTCGTGTCCTGGTATTCATCCACCAACATGTAGCGGATTTTCCGGCGCCACTTGGCCAGCACGTCCGGGTGTGAGCGGAACAGCATTACCGGCAGCAGGATAAGGTCGTCGAAGTCCACTGCGTTGTAGGCTTTCAGGTATTCGTTGTATTTCTTGTAGATGATGGCGATACGCTGTTCCCGCTCATCGGCAGCCTTGCTAAGGGCCTCTGCCGGGCCGCGCATGGCATTCTTCCAGGACGAGATGGTCATCTGGATGTCGTTGAGCTCGTCGCCGGCCTCGGCACTGGCCTCCCGGAGCATCAGATCCTGTAACAGGGCCTTGGCATCCTCGGCGTCGAAGATGGAAAAGCCGGGGTGGTAGCCGAGGTGCGTGTGCTCCTCCCGGATCATGTTGAGGCCAAGATTGTGAAAAGTGGATACAATCAGACCCCGGGTCAGCTTTCGGTCAACGATCCGGCCAACCCGCTCCTTCATTTCCCGGGCGGCCTTGTTGGTGAAGGTGACTGCGGCAATATGACGCCCCGGAATTCCGAGCTGCTCGATCAGGTAGGCGATCTTGCGGGTGATCACACTGGTCTTGCCGCTGCCTGCGCCGGCCAGCACCAGCATGGGGCCGTCGGCATAGCGCACTGCTTCGCTTTGTCTCGGGTTGAGCTTGTTCACAAATACATGGCCAGAATGGAACGAAATGGGGATAAAGGACGTGGCCTTATTCTACACCAGTCAGAGTTCCTGTACCTTGGGGATCTATAGACTATGATTAATAGAATGGACTCGGTTGTTCACGCATAAATGGATCCTGCTTGATGACATTGCCACTGGAAACCATGAGGCCCGGACAGTTGCGCCTGTTGGTTCTGACACCAGATTATTCTGATTTTCTCTGGCTGAATGCTCTTCTGGCGGGCGACGTCGAAATCAGTGCGGACGCAACATGGTGCCCGGATCTGGTGGATTGTGATGATCTGATCCGCAACGCCAGTTTTGATGTTATCGTTTGGGATTGCGTGTTCCACAGTGGGTCTGAGGCCTCCTTCCTGCAGTACCTGGCGGTCGCCAGCAATGAAAAGCCCGTACTTGCCCTGAGTGCCGAACCTCCCGGGGAGCGGGCGCCCGAATTGCTTGCTGCCGGCGCCGCCGATTACCTTTGCCGCCAGAATCTGGACCACTGGAATTTCCGTCGGGCCCTGAAATGCCTCTGGTACCGCGATCAGTTATCCGAATCTGCCCACGGACAACTGGGCCGTGAGGTGGCCACCGGTTTCATCAATCGGGATCTGTTCTTCGATCGTCTTCAGCAGGCCTTGCTGCGGGCCGAGCGGGCAGGCCATCGGCTGGCTTTGCTGCACCTCAACATTGATGACTTCCGCAGCATCAACGAATCGTTTGGCTATCAAAAAAGTGACCAGTTGATGATGAAGCTGGCAGAACGGCTTCGTCATTCGCTGCGGCGCGTGGATTCGCTGATGCGAATCGGCGGCGACGAGCTCGCCATCATTGTCGAGAAGGTTGAGGACTCCCTGGATATCACCCAGATCATCCGCAAGGTGGTTAACGCCCTTGACGAGCCTGTAACCATAGACGGCCAGACGGTCGTGGTCAGTGCCAGCCTCGGCGTAGCAACCTACCCGGAAGCCGGCGACACCGCCGAGAACCTGTTGCGTCGGGCCAACCGTGCCATGTTCGAAGCCAAGCGCGACCCGGGCACCAGCTACCGCTTCTACGACCGCCAGTTGCACATTTCCGCCGGTTACCAGCTCCGCCTGGAAGCAGATCTTCGCAATGCTTTAAGAGGCAAGGAGCTGGAGCTGTACTACCAGCCGAGGATCGACCTGGCCACAGAGGAAGTCCGGGGTGTGGAATGCCTGCTGCGCTGGAATCATCCGAAGCGGGGGCTGGTAGGGCCGGACGAATTCATTCCGGTGGCCGAACGCAGCGGGCTGATCGTGCCCATCGGTTACTGGGTGATCGAACAGGCCTGCAAGCGTCTGCAGGAGTCGGCCGAGATGGGCTTCCCGGGTCTGGTGTTCGCCGTCAATCTGTCGTTCCGGCAGTTCCACGACCGCAAGATGACCGAGACCATTTTCCGCATCATCTTCAATGCCAACGTGGATACCAGCCTGCTGGAACTGGAGCTGACGGAGAGCGCCATGATGCACGATCCGGAATACGCCCAGCGCTGCCTGCGGGAGTTGAATCAGCTGGGTATCAGTTTTGCCCTTGACGACTTTGGAACCGGTTTTTCCTCCCTGAGCAATCTTCAGCACTTGCCGATTTCCCTGGTGAAAATCGACAAGTCGTTTGTGCAGGAGCTGGGTAACTCTGCAGACGCTGAACACATCATCCGGGCCATCATCAGTCTGGCCCACAGTCTGCAGATCAGCGTGGTGGCCGAGGGTGTGGAAACCGAAGGCCAGTTGGAGTTCCTTCGCCAGCAGCATTGCGATGAAATCCAGGGCTATTACTACGCCCGGCCCATGCCCTGGGCCGATCTTGTGCAATTCCTGAACAAGCGGGGCCAGGCCGCTTGCCTGCAGCAGTAAGCCGCTGTACCTTTGCTGGTTTATTGGCAAAGCATCAGACAGAGGTTGCATGAACAGTATCTCCAGGCGCATCGCCGAGGAACTCGGTGTCCGCGAGCAGCAGGTTAATGCCACCGTCGAACTGCTCGACGAGGGCGCGACCGTTCCGTTTATCGCCCGCTACCGGAAAGAGATCACAGGCTCACTGGATGACAGCCAGCTGAGGAACCTGGAAGAACGTCTGCGCTATCTGCGGGAACTGGAAGACCGTCGTGCCACCATCCTCAAGAGCATCGAGGAGCAGGGCAAGCTGACCGACGAACTCAAGGCCACCATCCAGGAGGCCGACACCAAGAACCGTCTGGAAGATCTTTACCTGCCCTATAAGCCCAAGCGCCGGACCAAGGCCCAGATTGCCCGGGAGGCGGGTCTGGAACCGCTGGCTGATGCGCTCTACGACGATCCGACTCTGGATCCTGAAACGACGGCCCAGGGCTACCTGAATAAAGAAGCCGGTGTGGAAGACACCAAGGCCGCTCTGGATGGCGCGCGCTATATACTTATGGAGCGCTTTGCCGAGGATGCCGAGCTGTTGGGCAGCCTGCGGGACTTTATCTGGCAGGAAGGCCAGCTGAAAGTGACCGTGGTGGAAGGCAAGGAGAACGAGGGCGCCAAGTTCCGGGATTACTTCGATCATGTCGAGCCCCTGAAAAAGGTTCCGTCCCACCGCGCTCTGGCCATCCTTCGGGGCCGGAACGAAGGCGTTCTCGGCTACACCATCGTGGTCGGCGATACCGATGACGACCGCCGCACACCCCATCCGGCCGAGCAGCGTATTGCCGCACGCTGGAACATTCGTGACAACGGTCGCGCCGCCGATAAATGGCTTTCGGAAGTCGTTCGCTGGACCTGGCGGGTGAAGCTATCCACCCAGATTGAAACCGATCTCATGGCGCAGGTGCGGGAGGCCGCCGAAACCGAAGCCATCAACGTCTTTGCCGCTAACCTCAAGGATCTTCTGCTGCTGGCGCCGGCCGGCCCCCGACCCACCCTGGGCCTGGACCCCGGGTTGCGTACCGGGGTGAAGGTGGCTGTTATTGATGGCACCGGCCAGGTGGCCGGCCACGGCGCCATTTTCCCCCACGCGCCACAGAACCAGTGGGACCGTTCCATCGAGCAACTGGCGGCCTGGTGTCGGGAGTACAAGATCGAGCTGGTGGCCATTGGCAACGGCACTGCTTCCCGGGAGACTGAGAAGCTGGTCGCCGATCTCAGCAAGCGTTATCCCGAATTGAAGCTGGCACGGATTGTGGTCAGTGAGTCCGGCGCGTCGGTTTACTCGGCGTCCGAGTTCGCCTCTAAAGAACTGCCTGATCTGGATGTCACCATCCGTGGCGCGGTATCCATTGCCCGCCGGTTGCAGGATCCGCTGGCAGAGCTGGTAAAAATCGAGCCCAAATCCATCGGGGTAGGGCAGTACCAGCACGATGTCTCCCAGGTGCAGCTGTCCCGCAGTCTCGACGCCGTGGTGGAAGACTGTGTAAACGGCGTGGGCGTGGACCTGAATACCGCCTCAGCGCCATTGCTGGCACGGGTCTCGGGCCTGAACCAGACCATCGCCCAGAACATCATCGAGTTCCGCAATCAGAACGGCATGTTCCGTAACCGGAAACAGCTGCTGAAGGTTACCCGGCTGGGTGACCGCACGTTTGAGCAGGCGGCGGGCTTTCTGCGCATTGCCGGCGGCGAGAATCCCCTGGACCGGTCGTCGGTTCATCCCGAAGCCTATGGCGTGGTCGAGGCCATCGCGAAGAAGAATGGCCGCAAGGTGGACGATATTATCGGCGATTCTGCCTTCCTGCGTGGTCTGAATCCCCAGGATTACGTAACAGAACAGTTCGGTTTGCCGACTATCAAGGACATTATCTCGGAACTGGAGAAGCCGGGGCGGGATCCTCGCCCTGAATTTCGCTTTGCCAGCTTTGAGGAAGGGGTTGAGACCCTGAGTGATCTCAAGCCGGGCATGGTGTTGGAAGGCTCGGTGACCAACGTTACCAATTTTGGCGCGTTCGTGGACATTGGCGTGCACCAGGACGGACTCGTGCATATCTCCGCGCTGTCACACACGTTTGTCAAAGATCCGCGCGAAGTGGTCAAGGCCGGGGATATCGTCAAGGTCAAGGTGATGGATGTGGATATCCCGCGCAAACGAATTGCCCTGACCATGCGCATGGATGACAAGCCCGGCGAGAAGAACGAGGGCAAGCCGATGGCCTCCAATCGCTCTGGGGCCAGCCGTAAAGGCGGTAATCGGAACACCAGCAGCGGTGGTTCCGGTCAGAAATCCCCGCAGGGCGCCATGGCTGGCGCGCTGGCCCAGGCGCTTGCTTCGGCGCGCAAGGACAGCTGACGGGTTTACAATCTTTTCATCGGCCGGTTGTTCAGAAGAGCAAGCCGGCCGCAGCAGGAGTCGACCATGGCTGAATCCCGCCATTCCGTATTTCGTCAGTTCGCTGCCAGCGACTGGGATGGTTTTCTCAAGGGTGTCGAAAAAGAAGGGCTGCGGGTGGATCGCAATGGCTTCATCGCCCAGACCCCGCATCCCGAAGCCCTGGGGTCGGCACTGACCCACCCGAGAATTACCACCGATTATTCCGAGGCCTTGCTGGAGCTGATCACGCCTGTGTTCAACAGCACCGGGCGGATGCTGAAGTCGCTGCGTGACATCCACACCTTCGTGCAGCAGAACCTCGGTGATGAGGTCTTCTGGGCAGCGAGCATGCCCTGTGAACTGGATGGCGATCCGAGCATCCCCATCGCCGAATACGGCAGTTCCAACATTGGCCAGCTCAAGCACGTTTACCGGCAGGGGCTGGCGGTGAGGTATGGGCGGATGATGCAGAGCATTGCCGGCGCCCACTACAACCTGTCGCTACCCGACAGTTTCTGGCAAAAGTGGCAGGAATTGCTGGGCAACGAAGAAAGCCTGAAAGACTTCAAGTCAGATCAGTATTTCTGGCTCATCCGCAACTTCCGCCGCCGTAGCTGGCTGCTGATGTTGCTGTTCGGTGCCTCGCCAGCCCTGGATGCCAGCTTTGTTGCCGGCGTAAACCATGATCTCTCGCGATTTGACCAACGCACCTGGTACGGAGAGCACGCTACCTCCCTGCGGATGGGCGATCTGGGCTACCACAACAATGCCCAGGCCTCACTGAATATCTGTTTCAATGAACTGAGCACCTATACCCAGACTCTGGACCGTGCTATCCACACCACCTGGCCGGCCTATGACGCCATCGGCACCCGCCGGGGCGACCAGTTCATCCAGATCAACACCAGTGTCCTGCAGATCGAAAACGAGTATTACAGCGCCGTGCGCCCCAAACGCACCACGCAGCGGGAAGAAAAACCCATCCAGGCCCTGGAAGCCCGGGGCGTGGAATACATCGAGGTACGGTGTCTGGACCTCGATCCTTTCTCACCGGTGGGCGTGAACGAGGCCCAGATCGATTTCCTCGATCTGTTCCTCCTTGATTGCCTGCTGTCAGACTCGCACCGTATCGGCGATGAAGAGTGCGAGCGTCTTGATGACAATTACAAGGATGTGGTGGCCAGCGGACGTTACCGGGAATTGAAGCTTTGCCGTGGTGGATCACGTACCCCGGTGGCAGAGGCTGCTACCGACATTCTGGTACAACTGGAACCACTGGCCGAGTTGCTGGATAGCTGGCGGGGAGATGATACCTACCGTCGCGCTCTGGCTGCCCAGCGTGAGACCTTGAGCGGTGGATGGACGGTACCCTCTGCCCGGGTGCTGGACGCCATGCGATCCTCAGGCCTGGGCCACCGGGAGTGGGGCATGGAAATGGCCCAGCAGCATCAGCAAACCCTCAGGCAGGAAGGCCTGGATGCCAGTGTGCGCCAGGCCTTTGAGGCCATGACGGCGGAGTCCCTGGCCGAGCAGGCGCAGATGGAGCGTGCCGATACCCTGCCGTTCAGCGAGTTTCTGGAACAATACCTGCGTTCCTGAGCAGTGAGCTGGTGCGCCGTCTCACAAGTCTGCGGACCTGACGCACAGAAACCGAACAAAGATTTGTCTCCTCCCGATCCGGCTGTTAATTTTTGTAACATCAGGATCGGGGGAAGCAGCTATGGCAAGGGATATCAAACTCGGCTGGGATGTGGAAGCGCTCAACAAGGCTTACCGTCAGGGCTACATGGCTGCGACCATGGGCATGGATAAAGCCCGCTGCCCCTATCGGGGTGAGGTTGTCATCGCCGCCTGGGAAGCCGGCTGGGACGACGCCGATCAGGTGGCCCGGGATGACCGGGACCAGACAGACGATCTGTTTTCACGGATCGCCTGATTCACTGGCCGGGCCAGGCCTTACTTCTGCACCACGAATTCTGTAAACAGCACACCGGCTATGCTCTCGCCGGTTTGTTGTTCCTCCAATACCGCATTGATCCTCTGTTTGGCTTCTTCGCGCAACGCTTCCTGCCCTTCCATAGATGTAAGACGATCCGTATCGGTTTGTTCACCAAACAGCATGACCAGTTCGTGTCTCAACCGTGGCATATGCGCTTCCAGGGCGGGTCGTGCGCTGGTACTCCGGGCCCTTAGTGTCACGGCAGCTTTCAGGTAGGTTGGCTTGCTACCGGGAGTGCCAACGTGGGTCACGAACGGTGGATCCATGCTGATGTAATCGGTAACGCCGCTTTCCTCTTCAGCCACTTCCTCCTCGGTATTCTCCTCATCCTGGGAAACGGCGGGTAAGGGCATCATGGCAAACAACAGAAACAGAAGTGTCAGAACGGATTTTGGCTGGCGTGTCATAGGCTTGAAGTTGGTCGTGGTTTAGGGTTAAGTGACGAGAATAGCAGGCCCCGTGGCCGCTTGCAGTTTCAATTCACGATTCGAGGTGTTCTTTTGACCAGCAGATGGGTGTTCGGGCTTGTTTTCCTTGTTTGTGCCGCGCTTCTGGGTGTGGCGTTCTATATGGAGCATGTGATGGGCCTGGAGCCCTGCCCGCTATGCTGGCTGCAGCGCTTTGGCTTCATGGGTGCCGGTTTGGTTAGTTTCCTGGCCTTCCTCCAGGGGCCCACCGGGTTCGGTGTTCGCATTTACGGCTTTCTTCTGGTGCTGACTTCCGGAGCCGGGCTGGGTATCGCAGGGCGGCAATTGTGGCTGCAGAGTCTCCCGGCGGACCAGGTGCCTGCCTGTGGCCCTTCCGTTGACTACATGCTTGATGTCCTGCCCTGGTTTGAAGTCCTGTCTACCGCTCTCCGGGGTACCGGGGACTGTGCCGAGGTGGTATGGCGCTTCCTGGGGTTGAGTATCCCCGGCTGGACGGCTGTGTTTTTCTCACTGCTGGTCATCACTGGTCTGGTGTTGATGTTTCGCCGGCAAAAAGCCCGGGAATGGATTCGGGGCTGAAACGGTTGCGGGCGACCGCAGCCATGGGGTAACTTGATCCAAACCTAATAAAAATCAAAACCGACACAGAAGTACCGAAGACAAGCGGAGAACAGGCGTCATGTTGGAAAATTGCCGAAATGCCAGGGAGCGCTGGGGTGGCGTCAGCGAACTGATTGATCGCTGGCTCAAGGAGCGTCAGGAGCTCTTGGTGCATTACTGCGACCTGTCCGGGGAGAATGACTTCTCGCAGACAGAAGCGCTGAAAGAAAAGTTCGTGCGCCTGTGTGAAGTGTTAGTGGATTATGTCTCCACCGGCCACTTCGAAATTTATGAGCAACTGGTCCGCGAAGCCCGGGAATTCAACGATGGTGGCCTTGAACTGGCTGCCAAAGTTTACCCCCGGATTGAGCAGACCACCGAGGTGGCCCTTAACTTCAACGACCGTCTGGACGGCAGGGACTTGTCGGAAGAAGATGTCAAAGAGTTGTTTGGCGAGCTGTCGAAGCTGGGTGAAACCCTGGAGACCCGGTTCGAGATGGAGGATTTCCTGATCGAGCACCTTCACAATGCCCATGCCGGCAAAGTGGCCTCTGCCTGAGAAATCTCGGAATCTAAAAAAGCCCCAGCCGGTCATGCCGGTCTGGGGTTTTTTTGTGGCAGGGCCAGAACTGACCGCTGCCTGTCCGGAACTTAGTCTCCTGAGCCCGGGTTGACCTCCAGCAGCTCGACATCGAACACCAGGGTTTCGTTGGGACCGATCGCCCGGTTGCCGCCCGGACCGTAAGCCAGATCTGATGGAATGTAGAGCTTGTAGCGGGCACCCTCGTTCATCAACTGAAGACCCTCGGTCCAGCCGGGAATGACCTGGTTCAGGGCGAAGGTAACTGGCTCACCACGCTCGCGGGAGCTGTCAAACACTTCGCCAGACAACAGTTCGCCGGTGTAGTGCACCTGAACCGTATCGGTCGCTGCGGGCTTTTCGCCGTCACCCTGTTCAAGGATCTCGTACTGGAGGCCGGACTCGGTGGTTTCCACGCCTTCACGCTCGGCATTTTCTGCCAGGAAGGCCTCACCCGCTTCAAGATTCTTCTGGGCCAGTTCTTCCATCTGCTTGCCCTGTTCTTCCTGCAGCTGCTGCTGATAGGTCATCAGAGCCTGCTGGATTTCCTCGCGGCTCATACGCTTGGCTTCCTCGTCGCCGGCGTGGCCATGCTGGATGCCCTGAAGGAACTGGTCCATCTGCAGGTTCGGCAGGTCGTTGCCCATGCGCTCACCCAGAACCAGGCCCATGCCATAGCTGACCTTCTGGTCCGTTGAATCCAGTTTCGGTTGTTCCGGGGCTTCGGGCGGTGTGGAACAGCCGGCAACAAGGCCGGTCACTGCCAGTGCAAGGAGTGTTTTCTTCATTGCATTATCCTTTAACGTCGGTGCTCGGGGTGTGGCCCCGCGATGTGTTTATCAGAACGCAGAAGGTAACGGGTTCCGGCGCCAGATGCCACTGAACATGTGTTAAGAAACCGTACGCGTCAGCTCAGCTGCCGTTGGTTCCGGCGGCGGATGGTCCCAGAGAGAAAGGGGCGCTATAGGGGGATCGCCAGTCTGTTTCCGGCTCCGGGGATTGGAGGCGCGGGAAAGCCTTGTCGCGCCGCTCAATGGCGAGGGTGTTCCAGCGGCCCTGCTCCGGCGGCTGGTCAGCATAGTGCCAGTTGCCATCGGTGTCCTGCCATTTGAACACGATCTCGGGGCCCTCGGTGGGAATCGGTGAGGGTACCAGACCCTCAAAAGCAGGAATTTCCGGTTGTTCCTCTTCGGCCACTGGTTCGGAGACCTGCTCCGGATCGTTCAGGCCGAAGAAAATCAGCAATAACAGTAATCCGAGAGCCGGAAACGAGAGCCGTATTAGCCATTTCATGATCATGGCTGGTGGTCTCCCTTGGGGAAGTGGGCCAGGGTGTCGGCCAGTGTATTCAGCAGGAGCCTGGCACTGTCATCAACCGGTGATGTCGGTGCCGCCGCAACGAGATTGGATATGATCAGCGTGTCGCGTCCCTGCATGTCATTGTGTTCCGGGTTGTTGGTCATTAGCGTTCGCCAGCTCAAGGCCAGTTCGATCTGTTCGGCTTCAAGCTCCAGGCTGGCGATGCCGCTTCGGAGCTTCTGACAATTGTCGGCGTTTCGGGGCAGTGACTTCCTCGCCCTGCGCAGCGCACCGGTTACACGGTCGCGCCACTCTGTTACCGTAGCGTCCTCGACCCCGGTGAAGGCCCTTTCAGAGAGAGCCAGCCAGGCCGCACTGAGAATGCGCGTTACGCTCCAGCCCTTATCCTGAAGCGCCAGGCAGCTGGTCTGAACGTCCGGGTATTTCCAGAACGCCAATGCAAAACGCCAGAGCGGGTTCTCCGGTTCCAGGTCTTCCGGCAACTCAAGCGGCGATGTCGAAAAATCCGGGATGGTAGCCGAGCCGACCGACATAGGCGCTGTGCCTTCCCTGAACACTATACGTTGATAAAATGAAAACATGTTAACGATAACCGATCTCAGTTTACAACGGGGTGGCGTCTGGTTGCTAGAATCTGTCGACCTCACCGTGCAGCCCGGACAGCGTGTCGCGATCGTCGGTGCCAATGGTGCCGGCAAGTCCAGTCTTTTCCAGCTCTTGCTGGGCCAGTTGGCCCCGGAGCAGGGAACAGTCTCACTGCCCGGTGGTTGCCGCATTGCCCACATGGCACAGGAAGTCGAGGCAACCGACCGGAGTGCCCGGGATTTTGTCCTGGATGGCGATCTGGATCTGCGCCGCCTGGAAGCCGAGCTTGCCAGGGCGGAAACGGCCGGGGATGACCATGCCATTGCCCGCATACACGGAGAGCTCGATGTGCACGAGGCCTGGTCTGCAGCACGCCGGGCGGAGGCGTTGCTGCGTGGGTTGGGCTTCTCTGACGAGGACGCCGACCGACCGGTGTCGGCGTTTTCCGGTGGCTGGCGGATCCGGTTAAATCTGGCCCAGGCCCTGATGCGACCGTCCGATCTGTTGCTTCTGGATGAGCCTACCAACCACCTGGATCTTGATGCCTGCCTGTGGCTGGAGAACTGGCTGCGTCGCTACCCCGGCACCTTGCTGTTCATCTCTCACGACCGTGATTTCATGGATCGGGTTGCCACCCATGTGGTGCATTTCGATCGGCGCAAGCTGGAGTTGTATACGGGTAATTACTCAGCCTTTGAAGGCCAGCGCAGTGAACGTCTTGCCCAGCAGCAGGCCGGTTTCGAACGCCAACAGGCCCGGATTGCCGAAATCCAGCGTTTCATAGACCGGTTCAAGGCCAAGGCCACCAAGGCCCGCCAGGCCCAGAGCCGGGTCAAGGCGCTGGAGCGGATGGAGCGCATCGCCCCAGCCCATATTGATTCGCCCTTCAGCTTCGAGTTTCCAGTGGCGGAAAAAGTCTCCAATCCGCTGTTGTCGATACGCAATGGCGAGGCCGGCCACGGTAATACCCCGGTCCTCAATGGTATCAATCTGACCTTGTTGCCCGGCAGCCGGATCGGCCTGCTAGGTCCCAATGGCGCGGGCAAGTCCACGTTGATGGATGCGCTTCGGGGTGAGGGTACCTTGTTATCCGGGGATCGGACTTGTGGCGAACATCTGGCCATTGGTTACTTTGCCCAGCATCAGCTGGAGTCGCTGGATCTTGATGCCAGCCCGTTCCTGCACCTGCAGCGGCTGTCGCCAAAGGCGTCAGAGCAAAGTATCCGGAACTTTCTCGGCGGTTTCGATTTCCATGGCGATGAGGCCCTGAGTGCCATCCGCTCGTTCTCCGGCGGTGAAAAAGCCAGGGTGGCGCTTGCCGTGATTGCCTGGCAGAAACCGAACCTCCTCCTGCTTGACGAGCCGACCAACCACCTGGATCTGGAAATGCGCCAGGCCCTGACCATGGCGCTGCAGAACTTTGAAGGCGCCATTGTGGTGGTTTCCCACGACCGGCACCTACTGAGAAATACGGTGGACGAGTTCTGGCTGGTCAATGATGGCCGGGTGACCGAATACCAGGGCGATCTGGAGGACTATGAACGCTGGCTGGCGGACCGCCGGAAAGACGAAACCGAGGCACCGAGGAGAATGCCGGTCGGCCAGGAGGGTGCGCGCGAGGCCGCTGAGGCTGTGGGCGAGAGCGCCGAAGATCGCAAGGCGCGCAAGCGGGCAGAGGCGGCCCTGCGCCAGAAACTGAGTCCCTATCGCAAGAAGCAGGGTGCCCTGGAAAAGGAAATGGAGCAGCTTCAGCAAACGCTGTCGGCTCTGGAGGAGCAACTGTCTGATCCGGGTCTGTATGACGACGGCGGCAAGGCGCGCCTGAAAGAACTGCTGGGCGAGCAGGCCGCTGCAACCGCGCGCCTGGAAGAGGTGGAGGCCCAGTGGCTTGAAGTCAGTGAAGAGGTGGAATCTCTGGAGGCGGAGCTGGCTGGCTGAATGCCGTCAGCCGCCGTTCAGCTCCAGGACAAAATCCTGTTTGGCAAGGTAGTCTCGCTCGTTCTCCAGGTCTGCCAGGGTCAGTGGCCTGTCGTCGAGCCAGCCATCCGGAAACTCCAGCACCAGCTTGTCCTTGTGAGCAGTCAGGGTAAAGGCCGGGGGTAGTTCCATATTGCGCGGGTGTTGGATCAGAACGGCCAGACGGACCAATACGCACAGGTAGCGCAGCCTTGCGATGTCTTCCGGGTCCAGGCCTTCGAAGATAGCCGAAGCGAACTTGCGTCGGTGGCCACGCACCAGGGTGGCCAGATCCCGCTGGAACTGTTGGGTGAAGCCGGGCAGGTCCGAGTAGCGCAACAGGTAGGCGCCGTGCTTGTGATACTGGCTGTGGGAGATGGTCAACCCGATTTCGTGCAGGCGGCAGGCCCAGCGCAGGACCTCTTCATCGGCCGCCGTGTTCAGGCCCCAGGCGTCGGCCACCTGCTGCCAGGCGGCGACGGCGGTTTCCTCAACGGCGGCACCGTGTTCCTGGTCCACATGGTAACGCTCCTGTAGCGCGGATATGGTCCGCTCCCGGACGTCCTCATGCTGGATGCGCCCGACAATGTCGTAGAGCAGGCCTTCCCGCAGTGCGCCGTCTGCGAAGGCCATATCCCGGATGCCAAGAGACTGGAATGCCCCCATCAGTATGGCGAATCCCGCCGGGAAAATGCTCTGGCGGTCCGAGCGTACACCCAGGTCTCCCAGTTTTTCCGTCTTACCCATATCCACCAGACGCTTGCGAAGCTCCTGCATGGCCGCGAGCGTAATGGTGCCGTCAGTGATTTTCAGGGTCGCCAGGACGCTGGCAATGGCCTTGATCGAACCGGACGAGCCCACCGCGCTCTGCCAGCCCACCGAACGGTAGTGCTGTCGGATGTTGAGCAGCTCCTGTTCGGCATGGGTCACGGCCTTGTCCATCTGCCGCTTGGTGATCTTTCCGTCCGGGAAGTACCGGTTGCGGAATGACACGCAGCCCATGTGCAGGCTTTCAAGCTCCTGGGGTTCGAACCGTTGCCCGATGATGAATTCGGTGCTGCCACCGCCAATGTCGATCACCAGTCGGCGGCCGATATCGTCAGACAGTGTGTGGGAAACGCCCAGGTAAATCAGGCGTGCTTCTTCGCGACCGGCAATGATCTCCACCGGATAACCCAGGACCTCTTCAGCCCGGGTCATGAACTGATGGGCGTTTCGGGCGACGCGGAGCGCGTTGGTACCCACAATCTGTACTGCCTCCGGTGGCATGCCCTTGAGCCGCTGTGCGAAGCGTCCGAGGCACGCCAGGGCTCGCTCCTGAGCCTCTTCCGTGAGCCGATTGTATTGATCCAGCCCGGCCCCAAGCTGAACCTTTTCACCCATCTTTTCGAGGGTCCGGATTTCCCCATGCACTAGTCGGGCAACCACCATGTGGAAGCTGTTCGAGCCCATGTCGATGGCTGCCAGTACCTCGGGTGAGGCGGCAGCGTTTTCGGCGGTGGATGCGGCCGTCACGTGGTCGGAATCCTTTTAAGATGAACGTGCGAGGTACTATAAGCGAAATCCCTCAGGGCTGTCAGTAACCGGAAAACCGCGTATTTGACCAGGGTCAGGCGCGGATCGTTTCTTACCGCTTCACATCCGGCTGATCAATCGCGTAAAGTATGTCTTACCGTGATTTGGGTGAAAGGCTGCTTGCAACACCGGGCGGCCTTCAACGACAGTCAACAGCACCTGTGCCCCGGTATGGTTATCCCGGAAGAAAATACCGTTGTGCAGCAGTAGTGCATGAATCAGGAAAAGGTAATGAGCGGAAATATCGTAAATGTAACCGACGCTTCTTTTGAGCAGGATGTATTGCAGTCAGACGTTCCCGTACTGGTGGACTACTGGGCTGAGTGGTGCGGTCCCTGCAAGATGATTGCGCCGGTGCTTGAAGAGATTGCCGACGAATACGACGGCAAACTGAAAGTCTGCAAGCTCAACATTGACGAAAACGAGCAGACACCGCCGAAGTTCAACATCCGTGGTATCCCCACCCTGATGCTGTTCAAGAACGGCAACGTGGACGCCACGAAAGTCGGTGCCCTTTCCAAGTCCCAGCTGGCGGCCTTCCTGGACAGCAATCTCTGATTGCCGTCGGGTCACCAGAAAACCGCCCCTGAGCCAAGGCTCACGGGCGGTTTTTTTATGGCACTTACTCCCAGTCCCGGGATCGCGCCAAATCCGAGTCTTTCTGTTCCACCCAGTGTTCTCCGCCTGAAGTAATCTCTTTTTTCCAGAACGGCGCTGATGTTTTCAGGGCGTCCATGATGAACTGGCAGGCTGCGAAAGCGTCCCCGCGGTGAGCGCTGCACACGCCGACAAAGACAATCTGGTCGCACAACGCCAGTCGCCCCACCCGGTGGATCACGCGGGCCTTGCGCACGTCCCAGCGTTTCGAGGCGTCATCGATAAGCCCCTGAATGACCTGTTCGGTCATGCCGGGGTAGTGCTCAAGATAGAGCCCCGTGACGCCCTGCAGGTCACCGCTGTCGCGAACCAGGCCGGTAAACGTGGCAATGGCACCGGTGCCGGCACCGCTGTCACGGAGTGCGGCGTATTCGGCGGCTACATCAAAATCCTCAGACTGGACCGAAATCATCTCAACCTCCGGTTACCGGCGGGAAGAAGGCCAGCTCATCACCGGGTTGAACCTCAGAGCCCGGCTTCGCCATGGCCTGGTTGATCGCAATCATCACCGGCTGGTCGCCCTGTAGCTGGCTCCAGGCCCCGCCCTGATTCGCCAGCTCGGCCAGCACATCGCCGGCCGTAAGGCCCGGTTTGGCTTCGATGGCCAACTGTTCGGTTTTCAGTTCCTCGCGCAGGCGGGCAAAAAAACGCACCGTAATCGTGTTATCACTCATGCTCAGCTCAACAGTTCCGCAAACGAATAGTAGGGTAGCAGGTCGCCCGGGTTCACCGTGGTGTATTCGGGCACTACGGCCAGACCATCTGCCCAGCAGGTAGAGCTCAGGATACCGGAGCTCTGATTGGGGAAGGCGGCAACCACGGGCTCCGATCCCCGGATTTCTTTCCGGGCCCGGACAAACTCCCGGCGCACCGACGGCGACGAGACGGAAAAGTCTGCCGGTATCCGCTCGCCCGAGAGAGGTTTCGGACTGCGGCCCTGGCGTTTCCGTATGTAGGGCATGCCCACCATCAGGAAAGTGACCAGCACAGATCCGGGATTGCCGGGCAACCCCAGTACGGGCGTGCCGCCGATCGCACCAAAAGCCACGGGTTTGCCGGGCTTGATCGCCATCTTCCAGAGTGACAGGCCGCCGGATTCCTCCAGCACCGCGCGCACATGGTCTTCTTCACCAACGGACACGCCCCCACTGGTGATGATCAGATCGGCCGACTCCGCCGCACGCAGCAGCGTTTCCCGGGTCGCCTCGCGTTTGTCTTTCAGGGTCTCGCACAACACCACCTCGCAGCTGGCCTCGGCAAGAAGTCCCATCAGGGTGAAGCGGTTACTGTTGTAGATCTGTCCCGGCCCGAGGGGCGTTCCGGGGTCTACAAGCTCGTCACCGGTGGACAGAATGGCGACTCTCAGCCGCGCCAGAACATCGACCCGGGCAACGCCCATGGAGGCCAGCAGACCCATCTCATTGGGGCGCACCTTTGTACCTTTTGCCAGCGCAAGGTCGCCCCGTGCCAGATCCTGGCCCCGGCGACGTATATTCTGGCCCTCTTCCACCTCCGCCTGCACAACGATGCCGGCATCGGTCACCTCGACCCGTTCCTGCATCACCACCGAGTCTGCCCCTTCGGGAATCTCCGAACCGGTGAAAATTCGCGCGGCGGTGCCGGGTGCAAGGGCGGTTGGCGCTGCACCAGCCGGAATCCGTGCCGACACGGGTACGGGTTGGTCGCCACTCAGGTCCTGCTTGCGCAAGGCGTAGCCGTCCACGGCACTGTTGTCCGCCGGCGGAACGTCCGCTGGAACATAGTGGTTTTCTGCAAGTACCCGGCCCAGGGCGTCGGCCAGGGCGACGGTTTCAGTTTGCGCAACCACCGGCGCTTTAGACAACAGGTGTTCCAGGGCATCTTCCAGGGGCGTGAGGTTTGGGTTGGCCATCAAATCTGAGCTCCGGTCGGTATGTCTTCTTGCCTCAGCGCTTGGCGCGCTGTCCAATCACTTCGTTGAGTCGCTCCATGGGCTTCTCGGGTTTGCGCAATACGAGCCCGGAAAAATTGCACGGTGTGTGACGGCTGTCCAGTTGACTGAGAAGAATGCCTTCCCAGCCGGTGCGGCAGGCACCGGTCGAGCCGGGCAGGCAGAAAATAACCGTATGGTTAGCCATTCCCGCCATCGCCCGCGATTGCACGGTAGAAGATCCGATCTCGGCGGCAGAGAGACGACGGAATTCCTCGCCAAAGCCTTCGACGGTTTTGTCCAGCAATGGCCTGACGGCCTCTGGCGTACTGTCCCGTTCAAGCAGGCCGGTGCCACCGGTAATGATCACCACATGCACCTGGGAATCGGCGATCCAGTTCGATATCAATGCCCGCACCAGATACACATCGTCAGGCAGGATCCGGCGCGCCACCAGGTTGTGGCCGGTCTCGACCACGCTGTCCTCCAGAAACTGCCCGGAGGTGTCCTGTTCAGGCCCACGAGTATCGGACACGGTCAGCAGGGCAATGTTAAGGGGTTTCATCTCGGTGCTGGGTACACTGCTCATGGAAGGGCTCCAGATTCATTGAAAAGTGGTTATACGCCAGTATCGCCATCACAGCCTTTCAATGGAAGGGAGTAACCCATCAGGGGGAGGCGCCAAAGGCCTGTTGTGGCCGGTTTGGCGTGAAATTGCCGTTAATTTGTGCAGTGCACTTGACATTCGCCAGTCAGGTGGCCGATGATCGCTCTTGCCCGGCGAACGGTTGTTCCCACTCTCTGGCTAAAGTACCTTATTCCGGACTCCATCTACACCGGTTGCTCCAACTGGCCAGCACCAAGTTCAGCGTTTTACTACGATCAATACGTTCAGGGGCACCCCTGTCATTCCAATATTCGTTTACTTCCATTCCTGAAAATCCAACAAACTATGAATCTTACTGAACTCAAGCAGAAATCCGTGCCCGAATTGCTCGATATTGCGCAAGAGATGGGCCTCGATAACCTGGCTCGTTCGCGCAAACAGGATGTGATCTTCACCATTCTGAAGAAGCACGCAAAAAGCGGCGAAGACATCTACGGCGACGGCGTACTGGAAATTCTGCAGGACGGCTTCGGCTTCCTCCGTTCCGCCGATGCCTCCTACCTGGCAGGACCTGACGACATCTACGTGTCTCCCAGCCAGATCCGCCGTTTCAACCTGCGCACAGGCGATACGGTTGCCGGCAAGATTCGCCCGCCCAAAGACGGCGAGCGCTATTTTGCCTTGCTGAAGGTCAGCGAGATCAATTTCGACAAGCCGGACAACGCCCGCAGCAAGATTCTCTTCGAGAACCTCACGCCGCTGTTTCCGGACGAGCGCCTGAAGCTCGAGGCCGGTAATGGCAGCACCGAGGACCTCTCTTCCCGAGTACTGGATCTGGTGGCGCCGATCGGTAAAGGTCAGCGCGGTCTGATCGTGTCTCCGCCCAAGGCCGGTAAGACGCTGCTGATGCAGAGCATCGCCCAGTCCATCACGCGCAACAACCCCGAGTGCCACGTGATGGTGCTGCTGATTGATGAGCGTCCTGAGGAAGTGACCGAGATGCAGCGTACCGTGCGCGGCGAAGTCATCGCCTCCACCTTCGACGAGCCGCCGGCCCGTCACGTTCAGGTGGCCGAAATGGTGATTGAGAAAGCCAAGCGTCTCGTCGAGCACAAGAAGGACGTGGTCATCTTGCTGGATTCCATCACCCGTCTGGCTCGTGCCTACAACACGGTGATCCCGTCATCTGGTAAGGTCCTGACCGGTGGTGTTGACGCCCATGCCCTGGAAAAGCCCAAGCGCTTCTTCGGTGCCGCCCGTAACGTGGAAGAAGGCGGAAGCCTGACTATCCTCGCCACGGCACTGGTCAACACCGGGTCCAAGATGGATGAGGTGATCTACGAGGAGTTCAAGGGCACCGGCAACATGGAGATCCACCTGGATCGCAAGATTGCCGAGAAGCGGACTTATCCGGCCATCAACATCCGCAGCTCCGGCACGCGTCGCGAGGATCTGCTGATGAGCGAGGCGGATATCCAGCGGGTCTGGATCCTGCGCAAGCTCCTGCATTCCATGGACGACGATACCGCCGCCATCGAGTTCCTGTTGGACAAGCTCAAGGACACCAAGACCAACGACGAATTCTTCCAGTCCATGAAGCGTCGTTGATGCTCCTTTAGCAGCAGCGCCTCTGGGTTTGGGGGCAGGGCAGAACCGGGGGCAGCCTCCCCGGACACGCCGTAAACCCATCCCTGGGGGCTCGGCATTGCCATCCCTGGCAATGCACGGTCCGGGGAGGCTACCCCCGGTTCCGCCTTCAAACCCTGTGCGCGCATCTTGTTTCGACCGCCTTAAAGCAGTCCAGCGACCACCGATCTCCGTAGTACTGGCATATCTGAACGGAGTACCCGATGAAATACAACGACCTGCGAGACTTCATTGACCAGTTGGAGAAACTGGGCGAGCTGAAACGGATCAGCGTTGAGGTCGACCCCCACCTGGAAATGACCGAGATCTGCGACCGCACCCTGCGGGCAGGTGGTCCTGCGTTGTTGTTTGAAAATCCCAAGGGCTATGACATGCCGGTGCTGGCCAACCTGTTCGGAACACCGAAGCGGGTGGCGCTGGGCATGGGGCAGGATAACGTCACGGCGTTGCGGGACATCGGTAAGCTCCTTGCGTTTCTCAAGGAACCGGATCCTCCCAAGGGTTTCCGCGATGCCATCGAAAAACTGCCGCTGTTCCGGCAGGTGATGCGCATGAGTCCGAAGGTGCTCCGGTCTGCGCCCTGTCAGGACGTGGTGATCGAGAAAGACCAGGTGGACCTGTACCAGATTCCGGTTCAGCACTGCTGGCCCGGCGATGCCGGCCCCCTGGTAACCTGGCCACTGGTGATTACCCGTGGGCCCCATAAAGAACGCCAGAATCTTGGCATCTATCGGCAGCAGGTCATCGGCCGCAACCGTTTGATCATGCGCTGGCTGAGCCATCGCGGCGGTGCGCTGGATTTCCAGGAATTCCAGAAGGCCAATCCGGGGCAGCCCTATCCGGTGGCGGTGGCTCTCGGCGCCGATCCCGCGACGATCCTCGGGGCCGTAACGCCCGTACCCGATACCTTGTCGGAGTACGCGTTTGCCGGGCTGCTGCGAGGCAGTCGGACCGAGCTGGTGAAGGCAGGCCTGAGTGATCTGCAGGTGCCGGCGAGCGCCGAGATTGTGCTGGAAGGTTTTATCTATCCGGACGACATGGCGCCGGAAGGGCCGTTTGGCGATCACACAGGTTATTACAACGAAGTGGATCATTTCCCGGTGTTTACCGTAGAGCGGATCACCCATCGCAGGGACCCGATCTACCACAGTACCTACACCGGTCGCCCGCCGGATGAGCCGGCAATTCTCGGGGTGGCTCTGAACGAGGTGTTTATTCCGATTCTGCAGAAGCAGTTCCCGGAAATCGTGGATTTTTACCTGCCACCGGAGGGCTGTTCCTACCGTCTTGCAGTGGTGACCATGAAGAAACAGTACCCCGGCCATGCCAAACGGGTGATGATGGGCGTATGGTCGTTCCTGCGGCAGTTCATGTACACCAAGTTTGTGATTGTCACAGATGACGATGTGGATGCCCGTAACTGGGAAGACGTGATATGGGCGATTACCACCCGGATGGATCCCACCCGTGATACCACCCTGGTGGACAACACGCCCATCGATTATCTGGATTTTGCCTCCCCGGTCTCCGGCCTGGGTTCCAAGATGGGGATGGATGCCACCAACAAGTGGCCCGGTGAGACAACCCGTGAATGGGGTGAGCCCATCACCATGACGGATGACGTCAAAAAGCGCGTCGATGAGCTGTGGGATACCCTGGGCATTGAAAGTCCGGCATCCCGCCCCGACTGATATGGGCAGTAAACACAGGGCAGTGCGGATTTTGCCCTCTGGTATCGCTTTCACCACAGCACCGGAGGCAGATTTGCTCAGCGCTGCCGCGCAGGCTGGCATTGCAGTGCCGGCGGCCTGCCGCAATGGGGTGTGTGAAATCTGCGAGGCCCGATTGCTGGCCGGCAGCGTACTGAATACCCGAAACCAACAGACTATAGAGGTCGGCGAGCGCTTGATGATGTGCCGAAGCATCGCGCTCACGGACCTGGAACTGGAGATATCCGCCGTTATGGCAGCTGGAAACAATCAGCCTGGCAAGTTTCAGGCAAAGGTCGTGGACGTACGTTCCATCAGTCACGATGTCTATCGCGTTGAGCTGCAGCTCCCGCGGCGTCGGGAACTGTCGTTTCACGCCGGGCAGTATCTATCGGTCAATCTACCGGATGCCGACCCCTGCTACTTTTCCATCGCCAGCAGCCCATCGGCCCAGAACATCGAATTGCACATTCAGGCGACCCCGGAGTGGGTGTCGGCACAGAAAGTCATTGATGCCCTGACCTCGGGCGGTGAAGTGACGGTGGAACTCCCCCACGGCAAGGCATGCCTGGCTTCGGCGCCAACGAAACCTTTGCTGCTGGTGGCCGCGGGTACCGGTTTTGCCCAGATGAAAAGCCTGGTGGATTATCTGCGGGAGACTTCCTATGACCAGCCGGTCAAGCTGTACTGGGGAGTGCGCCGGCACGAGGACATGTATCTTCGAGCCCTGGCGCAGCAGTGGCAGGAGGAGTGGCCCCGTTTCACGTTCCTGCCGGTGGTCGGGGACGATGAGGACAACGACTGGGCCGGCCATCACGATCAGCTGGTTCGGGCTGTTCTGGCCTCCGGAATGGATTGGAGTAATATGGAAGTGCATGCCAGCGGTTCGCCCACCATGGTGTACACCCTGATGGACGCGCTGGTGGATGCAGGTCTGCCTGAAGAGGCGTTCTTCTCTGACGTGCTGGAATACGCGCCAAGGACCTGAATCAGGCCCTTGGCATCGGCAGTTCCGGCAATCCGTTATCCTTGGCCAGTCCCTGCATAAGCAGTTTGACGCTGGCCTCTTCTTCACCCATGTGGGCATTCAGGCGGCTCAGCTCAGCCAGAGCCTCCCGGCTGCGCTTAAGCCGCAGGCTGGTTTCGAAATATTCCCGGGCTTTGCCCCAGAGTTCGTTGCGCAAGCTCAGTCGGCCCAGCGCCAGCAGAAGCTCGGGGTTGTTCGGCCGGTCTTTCAGCCACTGTTCTGCCAGCAATAACTGTTCATCTGGCTTCTGGCCTTTTACCCGCCCATAGAGGTTGATCAGCTCGTCACTCCAGTGGTTGCGCAGCACCTTGCGCAACAGCGTTTCGGTCTGTACCTCGTCGCCAAGGCCGGCCAGCAGACGGGCATAATCCAGAATAGTGTATTCGTCGCGGCGCAGGAAGCCCGGTAGTTCGTCCCAGAGGCGGGTTAGCGGTTCCAGCGACGCATCGGGGTCCTGTTGCTGCTGGCGCCGACAATCCTCGGCGGCACGCTCCAGCAGGTTGTGCCATACCTGACGTTCAAGGTCATTGAGTTCGGCTTCCGACAGCACGCTGCGTTTGCGCAGCTCGGGCAGTAGCCGGGACAGTTCGCGCCAGTCCTCCAGGCGCAAATAGGTGTTTTTCAGCAGCTTGAGCACAAAGGGGTGATGGGGTGACTGTTTGCGCAGGCGAACCAGCGTGGCCAGGGCCTGCTCCAGCCGGTTGCCGGCCAGCTGCAGTTGGGCCTGGGTAATGCCAACCGCCATGTCGGAGCCGGGGGTGCTGTCGAAGGCTTTGCGCAATAATTCATCCACCGCCTCGTGATCACCGGATTCGAACGATGCCTGGGCCGCGGCCAGATAATTGATCAGGGGCGTATCGGCATGGCTGGCGGAGGATGTCAGCAGTTTTCGGGCTCTGGGCCAGTTGCCTTCGGCCAATGCCAGAAGCCCCTGGGTGGTCCGCCGCCGGGCGCGGCGTTCGTTGCCTCGGGCAATCCAGCCAGCTACCAGGCCGGTACTGGTTCTGAGTCGGCGGATAAGGTTGATGGTCAGCACGGTCAGCACGATGAGGGCCACGATCAGGCCCAGCCCCACCCAGAAGTTGGTCTCAATCAGGTAATGGCCCAGGCTGATTCGGATGTAGCCCAGATCGTATTGCAACCCAAGGGACAGGCCGGTGCCGATCAACAGCGCCAGCAGGATGATGAGTAACAGGCGAATCATGAATCGTCGCCTCCATTGCCACCGCCGGTATTATCCTCGCCATCTCCGTTGTTGGCGTTCAGGCGTCCGGCCAGCCGTTCCTTGAGGAGGTCCAGGGACTGACTGATGTCGGGCAGCTCGGGGTCCACGTTTTTCTGGGCCAGCTCGGCCAGGGTGTCACTCAGGGCTGCTACCCGGGGATTGCTGGCGTTGTACCAGTCATCAATGGTGGTCCGGGCTTTGGTCAGCGCCCGCTCATACAGGGGCTGATTGCCCCGCAGGACCGCCATCTCGGCCTCTTCCAGCATCAGCTGCAGGTTGAGGCGGGCATAGGCGCTCTGGTCCGGCGACAACAGGGGTTTTACCGGCTCGTCCATGCGACGCACAACCACCACTTGCATCAGGGTGGCTTTCACCTTATTCCAGGCCTGGAGAAGAGCACCCGGCTCGCCGCCGGCGTCAGCTTCCTGTTCCGCGCCGGCGTTGACAATAAAGCCGGGGGCGTTTTCGCTGATCAGGGCCTGGTCGGTGAGCTGGTGAATGCTGTCGATGGCGGCTTCCAGTTTCAGGTAAAGACCGGTCCGATCCACGCCGGTAAGGCCCTTGAGCGCCAGGATTTCACGGGCGAGCTGCTGGCGCACCGGGTAAACACCGATGTCATCGGATTCCGCCAGTACTTCATCGGCCGCTTCCAGGGCCGACATGGCGCCGCGAATGTCTTTTTCGATCATCAACCGTTGATTGGCAATGCGCAGCAGGTATTCCGCCTCTGCCAGTAGCCAGTCTGTGCGTGTGCGGTTGCCGGCTTCCAGCAGTTCACGGGCGTTGTGGTCGATCTGGCGCTGCTGGGTGGCAATCAGCTCTCGCTGGCTTGCCAGTTTCTCTTCCAGGGACTGCAGACGCTGGCTCTGCTGGCTGCCGCGGTCGCCATATCGGTCTTCAAGCTGGGCGGTGTCCTGTTGCAGGCTCTGAAGTTTCTGCATCACGGCCTGGTGATTGTTCCACTGCTGCCAGCTCCAGAGGGCCAGGGCGACAGCGATAATCAGCGCAATGATGGCGACGAGCCCTATTGGCCACAGTTTCTGGCGGGCGGGTGGTTCCTTGGAAACGGTTGCGGGCAGTTGATTCGTAGTGTCTGTCACGGGCGTCCTTACTTGGCTTTTCCGGAGCCACCGTCCCGGCCGGCAAGTTGCGCTGCAACCGTGGCCACGATGTCGTTATCGGCAAGGCTTCCTGGTATACACGGATTTGTGAATCCCGCGGCCCGGGCCTGTTCGGCAACCCGATCTGCGGGAACAATCAATAACCTATCGTATAGATTATGGCTGCTATTCGCACATAGTGCGATGAGATTGTTCAAGGTTTCTCCGGACAGGGCGACGATGGCCTCCGGAGCAAAGGTGTCGAGAGTGGCCCGGATCTGCTCCGGCGAGTGGTCCGGGCAAAAGCGGCGATACAAAGGCAGGAGGGTGACCCGGGCGCCCCGGGATTCGAGTGTTTCCCGGATCAGTTCCCGGCCGGTTTCACCGCGGGCGAGCAAAACCCGTTCGCCTTCGAGGTTTTGCAGTGACGGAAGTGCCAGGAGCGCCTCGCTGGTCCAGCCCTCTGGCGGTCTGCGAGGACTGAGGCCGTGCTCGGCAAGCACCGATGCGGTGCCAGCGCCAACGCCATACCATCGGATGCCCATGGGCAGCTGGGGCCACCAGGTGTCGACCTCCTCAAGCAGAAGGCGGGCGGCAAACGGGCTCACGGCGATCACATGGGAGAATTCATCCAGACTCAGGATAAGCGTTCGCCGCTCGGGTGTTTCCGGCAGAGGTTCCCGATCAATCAGGGGCAGAATCTGTACGTCGGCACCGGCGGAACGAAATCGGCTGGCCAGGCGCGAGGCCTCGGGTTCGGGCCGGCAGATCAGTATCCGCCGGCCGATCAGGTCAGGCTCAGGTTGGTGTGTGGCCATAGATTTCAGCCAGCACCTTGTCGGCACCGAGAGCCAGGAGGTCCTCGGCCAGTTCCCGGCCCAGGCGCTCGCCTTCGGCCCTTGGTGCGCGGCCCTCGACCCGGAAGATCTGGGTGCCATCAACGGCGCCCACCAGGCCCCGCAGCCAGATTGTATCGTCGTCTTCAAGAAGCGCGTACGCCGCGATTGGCACCTGACAACCACCCTCCAGTCGACGGTTCAGAGCCCTTTCGGCAGTGACGCGATCCCAGGTGTCTTTGTGCTTCAGGGGTTCAAGCATGGCTAGCAGATCCTGGTCATCGACCCGGCATTCAATGCCCAGGGCGCCCTGGCCGACCGCCGGCAGCGACAACGTGTCGGGCAGGCAGTAGCGGATGCGCTCGTGAAAGCCCAGGCGCTTGAGCCCGGAGCTGGCCAGTACAATCGCTTCGTATTCGCCGGCATCCAGCTTGGCCAGCCGGGTGTTGACGTTGCCCCGCAGCACGCGAATTTCCAGGTCCGGGCGGTAGGCCCGCAGCTGGGCCTCCCGGCGCAGGCTCGCAGTGCCAACCACGGCGCCGTGGGGCAGGGCGTCAACGTTGTCATAGTGGTTGCTTACGAAGGCATCGGTCGGGTCTTCCCGCTCGCAGATCGCCACCAGCCCCAGGCCTTCCGGGAATTCCATGGGCACGTCTTTCATGGAGTGGACGGCCAGGTCTGCGCGGCCGTCCAGCATGGCTTCTTCCAGTTCCTTGACGAACAGGCCCTTGCCGCCGATTTTGGCCAGAGGCACGTCCAGGATCTTGTCACCCTGGGTCTTTATCTTGACCAGTTCCACGGTGATGTTGTCGTGCAGCCTTTCCAGCTCGGCCTTGATGAATTCCGCCTGCCACAGCGCCAGTGCGCTGCTGCGGGTTGCAATGCGAAGGGTACGTTTGGACATGACACTCACTGTCGGTTCGAAAAAAATGTTCGCCAAGGTTACCTTGTGGCGGCAGAAAAGTCCCGTGGCGACTAACTCTGGGGAGCGCTACGGATTCAACCTGGCTGGTGTTCCTGAAGCCATTGGCGCACGTTGCTTGTATGGCGGCGGCTCACCGGCAGCTCGCCCTGACCATCCCTGAGCACGACCAGGTTATGGCCATCCGGTGTCCGTTTCAGTGCCTGGATAAACCGGACACCCACCAGCGTGTTCCGATGGATCCGCAGCAGGATGCTCGGGTAACTGTTTTCCAGCTCCTTCAGGGTATAGTCGCATACGGTTTCACCCCGGGTATGGTGGATGGTGACGTACTTCTGATCCGCCTCGCAGTAGAGGATTTCCGACAGATCAATCAGCTCGGTGCCCCGGTGGGTGCGCACCGCCAGCTGCTCCTGGTTCTGTGCCGCCTGTCCGTTCAGGGCCTGCAGCTGTACCCGGTTGACCCTGCCGGCCCGGGCAAGGGCATCTGCCAATGCCTCCTTGCGAACCGGTTTGAGCAGGTAGGCGATGGCCTGCACGTCAAACGCCTGGATGGCGTAATGGTCGTAGGCCGTGCAGAAAATCAGGGCAGGCGGATTGGCCAACTGGCTCAGGCGGCTGGCAGCCTCCATACCGTCCATGCCGGGCATTCGGATGTCCAGCAACAGTATATCCGGCTCAAGTTCCGCCACCTGTTTCAGAGAACTGTCACCGTCGGCAGCTTCGCCACAGACCCGATAACCCGGGAGCGCCTCCACCAACCGGCGGATGCGCTCGCGGGCCAGGGGTTCGTCATCGGCGATCAGGACACTGCGGGTATCAGGCATGACTGGTCTCAATTTCCTAGTTCATGAACTCATGTTTTTGGGGCTTTTTGTTCGCCGGCCTTTTGCCGGGGCAATCTCAGGGTAACGGTATACACGTCGTTCTGGTGGCTGTGTTTTAACACCGCCGGTTCGCCAAACAGCGCTCGGAGCCGGGACTGTATGTTGGCCAGCGCCATTCGGTTGCCCTCGTGTTGCCGGTTATTCTGGTCCGGCTTTGGATTCTGTACCAGCAGGTACACAAACTCGCCTTTGGCTTGGGCTTCAATCCTCACGGTCCCGCCGTCCGGTCGGGGCTGGATGCCGTGGTAAATGGCGTTCTCCACCAAGGGCTGCAGCGTGAGCGGGGGAATGGCCTGTTGCTCCAGACCCTCTTCAATCTGCCATTCCAGTTTCAGGCGGTCGCCCAGGCGCAGCGCCTCGATGGCCAGGTAGCGTTGGCACAGTGCCAGTTCCCTGGACAGCGGGATCAGCTGGTCGCCGGTGCGAAGGCTGGCGCGAAACAGTTCCGAAAGATCCAGAACGGCTTCTTCGGCCCGTTCCGGATTGATGGCAATCAGGCTGGCAATGGTGTTCATGCTGTTGAACAGGAAGTGTGGCTGAATGCGGGCCTGCAGTGATGCCAGATGCGCCTGCATTTCCGCTTCACGCTGCTGTTGCCACTGGTGCTGCAGGTAAAAATAGCGCAGCACCATGAGCACGATCAGCAACGCCAGCAGCATCTTCTTGGCCACGCCCTGCCAGACAGCCACGCCGTCCTGGGGGTGCAGGACGCTGTCTGCAAACAGGCTGAAGGCGAGCACATCCAGCAGCACAATGGCGACGATGGTGGTTGTCGCACCGGAGACGGACATCCGTGCAAGCCGGGTGCGCAAAAGGCAGATCAGGGCGGCACTGGTGAGGGTGGTCCACTGCACGAACAGCGACAACAGCCCGAAGTAATTCCAGTCGATCCAGCCCCGCTCCGCCTGCACGATGGCGAGCACCAGAACCAGCAGTTCACTGGTGACCAGCAACAGGAACACGGCCCGTACCCGGCACAGGTCCGGAACGAAGAACTCGCTCTCTGTCACACCTTTGTCCCCGTTACGGGGTGTCTCCTTTACCCGGGTCAGAATGGTATACTCCCGCCACGTTCAATGTACCCAGTTCCCGCCAGATGATGCCGGGCTGTCAGCAGGAAAGATAGACCATGACGGATCAGAAAAAGTCTGACCAGACCACAAGCTCTGAAAAACCCTGGGGCGGGCGCTTCAGTGAGCCCACCGATGCCTTTGTTGAAAAATTTACTGCATCTGTGGGATTTGACCAGCGCCTGTACCATCACGACATCACCGGTTCCATTGCCCATGCCACCATGCTGGCCGAGGTTGGCGTGCTTACCACCGACGAGCGGGACCAGATCATTGAGGGCCTGAAAGGCGTCAAGGCAGACATCGAGGCCGGCAACTTCCAGTGGTCGGTCAGCCTTGAAGACGTGCACATGAACATTGAAGCACGCCTCACCGACCGTATCGGTATCACGGGCAAGAAGCTGCACACCGGCCGAAGCCGCAACGATCAGGTGGCAACGGATATCCGTCTGTACCTGCGGGACGAAATCGACGTGATTGCCGAAGAACTGAAACGCCTGCAAACGGGTCTGCTGGACCTGGCCGAGCGCGAGGCGGACACCATCATGCCCGGCTTCACCCATCTGCAGACTGCCCAGCCGGTGACCTTCGGGCACCACTTGCTGGCCTGGTACGAGATGCTGGTTCGGGATGCCGAGCGTCTGCAGGATTGCCGCAAGCGGGTGAACGTAATGCCCCTGGGCGCAGCGGCCCTGGCAGGCACTACCTATCCCATTGATCGGGCAATGACCGCCCGACTGCTGGGCTTCGACCGGCCCACCGAGAACAGCCTGGACTCTGTCAGCGACCGGGATTTTGCCATCGAGTTCTGCAGCTTTGCGGCACTGCTGATGACGCATCTGTCACGGTTCAGCGAAGAGTTGGTTCTGTGGACGTCTGCTCAGTTCGATTTCATTGATCTGCCCGATCGCTTCTGCACCGGCTCGTCCATCATGCCCCAGAAAAAGAATCCGGATGTTCCGGAACTGGTCCGGGGCAAGACCGGTCGCGTTAACGGCCACCTGATCAGTTTGCTGACCTTGATGAAGAGCCAGCCGCTGGCCTACAACAAGGACAACCAGGAAGACAAGGAACCGCTGTTCGATACGGTCGATACCGTTAAGGGCTGCCTGAAAGCCTACGCCGACATGATTCCGGCGATTCGCTCCAAGGCCGATAACATGCGGGTAGCGGCCAAACGCGGCTTCTCCACCGCCACCGATCTGGCGGATTACCTGGTGAAGAAAGGCGTACCCTTCCGGGATGCCCATGAAATCGTGGGCAAGTCCGTGGCGTTCGGTGTGGCTGAAGGTCGCGACCTGTCTGATATGACCCTGGAAGAGCTGCAGCAGTTCTCCGATCACATCGGCGCTGATGTCTTTGATGTGCTTACCCTGGAAGGCTCGGTCCAGGCCCGTGACCATCTGGGTGGTACTGCCCCGGACCAGGTGCGCGCGGCGGTCGGCCGGGCCCGTGCTCAACTGGGCTGAAGCATTTCCCCGGGGCGGAACGGCTAGCCGCCGATTCGCCCCGTTGTCAGGTCCACTGCCGCGGGTGTGAGTTCGTCAAGCGGTTGTGGGCGGAACAGCCGGTACCCCTGACCGTAATGTATGCCCAGGGTCCGGACCTTGCGCAGGGCGTCGTCGCTCTCGATAAAAGTGGCCACGGTGATCTTGCCGGCGGCCTCGGCAATCCGGTGCAGGGCTTCAAGCATCACCTGTTGCACCGGGTCCTCCTCCAGCTGCTGAACCATTCTCCGATCCAGTTTGATGATATCCACCGGCAATCTGGCGGCCAGGCTGTAGCTCTCGACGGAAGCCCCTGCGCCGTCCAGGGCGACACGGAAGCCGGCCCGATGCAATGCGTCGCACAGGACGGCCACGTCATCGGGGTACTGGGTGGCGTGGGCTTCCCTGATTTCCAGGCAGAAACAGCCGGGGTCGAACGCTGAATCACTGAGCACATCGGCCATAAAATCCGCGAAGGTATCGTCCAGAACGCTGGCCAGGGACAGGTTGAAGCCGCAGTACTTCAATCGTGGTTCGAGCAACGGCTGGTTGCCCAGCCAATCCAGGGTTTGTCGGATCACCTGGCGATCCAGTCGTTTGGCCAGGTCAAAACGTTCCGCGATCGGCAGGAAGTCGTCGGGCTTCAGTGCTGCTTCATTGTCTGCGGTCGTCGGAATCCGGCAAAGGATCTCAATATGGTCGCCCCAGGTGGGGCTGGCCACCGGTCGCATTGCCTGATATTCGAGAATCAGGTTGTGATTATCCAGCGCGTCGCGGATCTGCTCGACCCGTTTGCTAGCAGTGGATTCGTCGGTCTGGTGGACAATGGCCCTGGCGGCGTGCACCCGGTTTCGCCCGGATGTCTTGGCGGTATGGCACAGATCGGCTGCCTGGCTCAGAAGCTGCTCGGGGTCTCCGGGGAGGTCGCCGTCCAGAATCAGAAGACCGCCTGAAGCGGTGGTCTGGAGCTTGTGTCCCTGCCAGTCGAAAACAAAGTCGCCGATCAGATTGAGGGTTTCCTGGGCGATCTTGCGGGCCCGGGCTTCCGGACAGTTCTCGATCAGAAGTGCGAAGGTGTCGCCGGCAAGTCGAGCCAGGGCATCGCGCTGGCGCACCCGTACGCCCAGGTTTCCGGCCAGTTCCCGGAGATAGCGGTCACAGGTTCCGCTGCCGGCCAGATCGTTGAAACGCTCGAATTCGTCAAGATCCAGGTAGAGCAGACTGTCGCAGGATTCCCGATGGGTCTTCTGCTCCAGGGTTCTCAACAATCGGGCGATGAATGCCTTGCGGTTCATCAGGCCGGTAACCGGATCGTGGCGTATCCGGTATTCCTCGCTGGAGGCATGATTCAGCTTGGGCTCTATGCGACGGGCCACGTGCACGGCGCCGGTGACGTCGCCCTGGTCGTTGGTCAGGCGCTGGTAGTGGAATTCATGCACCGGCAACTCACGGGATTGCTGGGCCATGGGCATCTCAACCACAAAGCTGTCGCGTTCGAAGGCCCGGTGCCAGAGCCGCTCCATCAGCCTTCGTTCGTTCGGGAACTCGTTCAGAAGGTCGCTCAGATTATCGCCCACTTCGGGGTGCCGGCCGAAGGTCTCGTAAAACTGCCTGGCCCAGGGGGTATTGAAATGGAGCAGGTTGAACGAAGCATCGACGGCGACAACCAGATCCGGGGTGGCGCTGGTGGTCGCAGCAAGCATGGTGTTCGCATGCTGGCGGGCTTTGTCGAGTTGCATGTCGGCGGTCCGGTCCACCAGGGTGCCGCCGAGCCGTGGAATCCTGCCACCCTGCTTCAGTGCCCGACAACTGAGCGTCACCCGCCGCTGGTTCTGCCGCGAGGTGACGATATCAAGATCAAGGGAAAACGCCTCTCCCGTGCGGAGGCAACGACGGAACATGGCTCGCACCCGGGGCTGTCCGGTCTGGCAGTAAAACAGCGCCTGCTCGGGGGTGATCTCGGCGCCAGGTCTCAGTTCGAGAAGCTGGAACATACCCTCGGTCCAGGTCATTTCATTGCTTCGAGTGTCCAGTTCCCAGATCCCGAAACCGGCACTGCTCTCGGCGGCCCGCAACAGCCGGGAATCCCTGTTGGAGCTGTCGCACAGGGTTATCGTGGCGCTGGCTGCCTTGTCGGAGTCTCGCATGTCCAGCCGCAGGGTTAGACTGGCGGTATAGAAAAAGCCCTCCTTGTGCCGGAAGGTCACCAGGACATTCTGGCCTCTCTCGATTCGATGGCGGTTGGCGGGTGCGAAGGGATCGTCCTGGCGTGACGCCAGTATGCGGTGCACCGGCTGCCCCACCAGTTCGCTGGCGTCATAGCCGAGCACCGCCTCGGCCTGATGGTCGGCGAACAGCACTTTGCCTTCATCGTCGATGCGTAAAACAGTCTGGCGCTCAGACGCCGGGGACTGTTCCGATCGGTAGCGGCGGATGATGAATTCTTTCACAGCGGATGAGCCTCGCGCGTTCTCCAGCTTTTATTTTTCTAAAGGTTTTGCCACGATGCCGACATCATACTCATACTGATGCTGAAAAGAACCTCTCTGCGGAGCCGCCTTGACCGCCCACGTTGCCCCGATTTCCCTCGACTTTGAGGAGGGAATAGATCGCAAGACCCTCCGTCGTCTGAGGGACCGGTTTCTACTGGTCAATCAGCAGCGCTGGAATCGCGCCCATTCGGCGTTGTCCTATCGCCAGCAGATGGTGCTGGAAATTCTGCCCCTGGCGTTTCATCTCAACCATCCCGCGTTGCCCGGTTATCTGGACAGCGATTGCCCTTATGGTTTCAGTAATTACAAACCTTCGCCGGCCACGATCAATGCGGCGCGGCGGCTGGCCCGAACCTTTTCGCTGAAGGATGAGGGCAAGCGCAAGCCGGATCTGGACGCCGTATTCCTGATGGGCAGCCCGGGAACCCTGGGTCACTCCGTGGCCAGTGACCTCGATGTCTGGCTCTGCCACCGCAGCGATTTGCCGGAGCGGGGCATTCGCTGTCTTGAACGCAAGGCCACCAAGCTGACCCGCTGGGCGGAATCGTTTGGTGTGGAGCTTCATGTTTTCGTTTTCTGTGCCTCGGACTGGCGGGCCGGCCGACAGCGGGCGGAAGTAACCGGCGAAAACTGTGGCAGTGCCCAGCATTTCCTGCTTCTGGATGAGTTCTACCGGACCAGCATCCATCTGGCCGGCGCGTGGCCCATGTGGTGGCTGATTCCCCCGGAACAGGAGCAAAACTACGACGACTGCATGCGCAAGCTGGTCGATTTCCGGTTTGTGCGCGCCGAGGATTACATCGATTTTGGCCCGGTACCGGGGATCCCCGAGGCAGAATTTCTTGGTGCCGGTGTCTGGCAGCTGTACAAGGGAATTGACGCGCCCTGGAAGTCGATCCTCAAGCTGCTTCTGATCGAATGCTATGCGCGCACCACCGGCGGGGTCTTGTTGTCCGCCGAGTTCAAGCGCGCCGTGTTCCGGGGAGAGACCGATGCCGACAGCCTCGACCCTTACGTCATGCTTTACAGCCGCCTTGAAGGCTGGCTTGCCGGGCCAGAAGTGGCCTCGAGACTGGACCTGATCCGTCGGAGCCTGTACCTGAAAGCCGGTTTGCCGCTGACCCGGTCCGAGGCTTCAGGGGAGCAGTGGCGCGCTCGCCTGTTGCGCCAGCTAGTGACAGATTGGGGCTGGTCCGAGAGTACGCTGTCAGAGCTGGACGAGCGTCAGCGCTGGCGAGCGGAGGATGTCACCACCTTGCGCCGAACCATTGTCAACGAATTGACTCATAGTTACCGGTTGCTGTCGAAAATGGCCAGGGAGCATGGCCAGCGTGCCGCCATCAGCGCCAACGATATCAACCTCTTGGGCCGCAAACTCTATGCGGCATTTCAGCGCAAAGCCGGCAAAATTGAGCAGATCAACCCCGGACTGGCCCCTTCACTGGCCGAGGAAAACCTGGCGTTCCATCATCAATCGGAGCAGGGTGGCGATTCCAATGGCTGGCTCCTGTATCGGGATCTGGAAGATCCGGCCGATGCGTTCTGGCAACCCGTCATTCGTCGCTCGGGTAATCTGGCGGAACTGATGGTCTGGTGCTACTGCAATGGTCTGCTGACAAGATCGACACGACTGAATGTACGTTCGGGAACCAGCATTGCCTCGGTCAGCGAATTGCGGGAAATGCTGGACGCGCTGTCCGCGTTCCTGCCCTTTCCGGTTCCGCCGGCCGAGCGGGAGGCGCTGTCCCGGGGTGTTCGCCCCCTTAGAAACCTGCTGCTGGTCAACGTGGGTGTCGATCCCCAGGCGCACCTCACGGAAAAGGGGCTCCACAAGCTCAGCTCACGGCATGATTCTCTTGGTTTCAGTGGCGGTCGGGAGAACCTGGTGATCAGCATCGACCAGATCACCTTCAACAGCTGGCACGAGGTGAGTCTGCAACACTACGCGGCCGGCGATACCCTGATCCAGTGCCTGAAGAATATCCTCGCCTCGGTGGCAGCAAATCCGGCTGAACTGCCCGGCGTTCAGGTGCACTGCCACAACCGGGGCCACGGTTCTGCAATTGCCCGCCGGGTTCAGGAACTGTTTGCCGATGTGCTCAGACCCTTCTTCGCCGGCGGTGCCGGCCCGCATCCGCTGCGCTATGTGATTGAGATGGATCGACGCTACTTTCTGCTCCAGTTCAATGGCCTGGAGCCGGGATTCGTGGCCCTGGAGAGTTTTGAAGCGTTGATGGAGCACCTGGCAATGCCCCAGGAACGCTACCTGCCGGTGGTGTTCGATCGCTATGCGCTGCAGGAGGAGCCGGCCCTGCGGGCGGTTTGCCTGGCCAGCGAACCGGATAATATCCAGGTGTTCTACCGGATTATGGGCGAACGGGCGCGGCTCTGGGTGGTTGATGAGCTGGGTTCGGTGTTCAGCTGGGAGCAGGCGGTGACCAGCCGCCGGCACCTTCTGGTACCGGTTCTGCGGTTTCTGGATAACCTGATTGAGCGGCGGCTGCTGCGCCACACCGACTCGGCCGGAGTAGTTGCAGGCGTTCAGTGTTACGAAATTATCCGGCGTGACGGGACCTGGCGCGCCGAATACCGTCCCGAATCGGATTCGGGCGTACCCCTGCCCGGGTTTGAGGTTCAGGCCGTGGGTATCCATGAGGGGGACAGTCGGCTGCGCTTCGACATCTTTTGCGGTGACCAGGAATTCAGCGTACAGGAATATGGTGACCAACTGATTCCGGCGGTGGCCCACTACATCCGGTCCCTGCGCCAGAGTGACGAGGGTTACCCGGTGTACCTGACCGACGTCCATCTGCCCCACGACCTCGACCCGCGTGTCTATCAGCAGGACATCCAGACCAGTCAGTACCTTTATTACCGGTCTGTACTGGAGGACTCTTTGAACCGGCACCTTGCAAACGCGCGCTGACCTCGCGGCCCGGGGCGGGTGTCAGGTATACTGCGTCCATAGTGAACTCAGGGGTAGGTAGCCGATATGCGAGCGTGGACTCTGCCGATCATGGTGCTGGTGCTGGCTCTGACTGTGAGCGGTTGCGGCCAGAAAGGTCCGTTGTACCGTGACAGTCAGGCCGCATCTGCGAATTCTGCGGCGGATGCGACCCAGGACCCGTCAGACAGGGAAGAAAACCGCGAGTAGCACGCCGGCCTCCCGACCCCGTACAACGAATCAGGAAACTCATGGATCATTTCAACTACCGCGACGGCGAGCTCTACGCCGAGGATGTCCCTGTCTCTGCCATTGCCGATCGTTTTGGCACTCCGGCCTATGTCTACTCCCGCGCGACGCTCGAGCGGCACTATCGGGCCTACGACGATGCCCTTCGGGATCATCCGCATCTGGTGTGCTACGCGGTAAAAGCCAACAGCAATCTGGCCGTGCTGAATGTTCTGGCCCGGCTCGGTGCCGGCTTCGATATTGTTTCGGCCGGTGAGCTGGAGCGGGTGTTGAAAGCCGGTGGCGACCCATCCCGGGTGGTCTTCTCCGGCGTCGGCAAGCAGGAGTGGGAAATGAAGCGGGCGCTCGAGGTGGGCGTACGCTGTTTCAATGTCGAATCCGACACCGAACTGGACCGGCTCAATGCCGTGGCGGGCGAGCTCGGCGTGAAGGCACCGGTTTCTCTGAGGGTGAACCCGGATGTTGATGCCGGTACCCATCCCTACATTTCCACGGGTCTGAAAGAGAACAAGTTCGGCATCGACATTGCCGAAGCCCCACAGGTGTATGCCCGTGCCGCCGGTATGCCGAATCTCGAAGTGAAGGGTGTTGACTGCCACATTGGTTCTCAGTTGACCAGTGTGTCACCGTTCCTGGACGCCCTTGACCGTGTGCTGGCCCTGATTGATTCCCTGGCGGAGCAGGGCATTCACATCCATCATCTGGATATGGGCGGTGGCCTGGGTGTTACCTACAATCAGGAGCAGCCGCCGCAGCCATCGGACTATGTGAAAGCGCTGGCCGAGCGCATGGGTGACCGGAAGCTGGAGCTGATTCTCGAGCCGGGCCGTTCCATTGCCGCCAATGCCGGCATTCTGTTGACCAGGGTCGAGTTCCTGAAGTGCACCGAGCATCGGAACTTTGCCATCATTGATGCCGCGATGAATGATCTGATTCGTCCGGCCCTGTACAGCGCCTGGCAGGCGATCATTCCGGTCAGGCCGCATCAGGAAGGCGAGGAAAAGGCCTGGGATCTGGTCGGCCCGGTGTGTGAAACCGGCGACTTCCTGGGCAAGGATCGTCATCTGCGCCTCCAGGCGGGGGATCTGCTGGCAGTTCGCTCTGCCGGTGCCTACGGCTTCGTCATGAGTTCCAATTACAACACGCGGAACCGGCCGCCGGAACTGATGGTCGATGGCGACCAGGTGCATGTGGTTCGTCGCCGTGAAACTCTCGAAGACCAGCTCGCACCCGAGAGCTGCCTTCCTGAATGAGCGGGGGCGAGGAGATGACACAGCAACGCCGGAATCAGGGCCCCACGCTTCGGTTCACCAAGATGCATGGGCTGGGCAACGATTTTATGGTGGTGGATGCCATCAGCCAGCCGTTCCGTCTGCGGCCGGAGATGATCCGGGAACTGGCCAACCGGAATTTCGGGATTGGCTTCGACCAGCTGCTGGTGGTGGAGCCGCCCGGTCTGCCGGATGTCGATTTCCGTTATCGAATTTTCAATGCGGACGGATCCGAGGTGGAGCAGTGCGGCAACGGGGCCCGGTGTTTCGCGCGATTCGTTCGCGACCAGCGCCTGACCAATAAAAAAGTCATCCGGGTTCAGACCGCGAAAGGCGTGATTGAGCTTCGCGTGGGGCGCGAAGGCATGGTCATGGTTAACATGGGTGTGCCCGAGTTCAATCCGCCGGCGATTCCGTTTGCCGCCGACCGCCGCAAGGACGTCTACACCGTGGATGTCGATGGCCAGACAGTGGAACTGAGCGCCCTGTCCATGGGTAATCCCCATGGCGTATTGCTGGTTGAGGATGTGGAACAGGCGCCGGTGGAAACGCTGGGGCCCAAGCTCGAGCGCCATCCCCGATTCCCGGCCAGGGCCAATATCGGGTTCTTGCAGATCCTTGACCGCACTCATGTTCGCCTTCGGGTATTTGAGCGGGGTTCCGGCGAGACCCTGGCCTGTGGCAGCGGCGCCTGTGCCGCTGTTGTTGCCGGCTGCTTGCGTGGACTGTTGGACTCCCGTGTGGAGGTGGAGTTGAGAGGTGGCAAACTGGTCATCGAATGGCAGGGTGAGGGGTCCCCTGTTATGATGGAAGGGCCTGCAACCAGTGTATTTGAGGGGCAGTTGAGGCTGCCGGGTGAATCTGGTGGTCGCCGCCGCAGGAGCGGTCGCCCCCATAAACAAAGATCCTGACAGCCAGGAGTACTCCATGACAGAACAAACGGCCCGACAGAAGGCCGGTGAGCTCACGCGGGAAGAGGTGGCGGACTACCTGCGAGCCAACCCCGATTTCTTTATCGATCAGGACGAACTGCTGCGCAGTCTTACCCTGCCACACGACAGTGGTCGGGCGATTTCCCTTGTGGAGCGCCAGGTGCATCTGTTTCGGGAGCAACGGGACACTCTGCGCAGGGAGCTGGTGGAGCTGGTGTCCATCGCCCGCCACAATGACCGGTTGTTCGAGAAGAGCAAGCGCTTACTGATGCAGGTGATTGAGGCCCGGACCCTCAACGACATGGCCTCGGCCATTGACGACAGCATCCGCGGCGATTTCGGCCTCGACGCTGCCTCCGTACTGTTGTTCACCGATGTCGAACTGCCCGAGGCCTCCCAGGGTGCATTGCATGTGGTGAGTCCCTCCGTGGCCCGTGAGCGACTGGGTAGCCTGCTGGAAGGCGAGAGGGCCGTATGCGGCCAGTTCCGTGAGAGCGAGCGGGAGTTTCTGTTCCCGGACCGGGAAGAACCGATTGCCTCCGTGGCGCTGGTACCGCTCAGACATGATGAGCTGGTAGGTGTGTTTGCGGTCGGCAGCTGCCAGCCGGGCTATTTTGACCAGAGCATGGGATCGCTGTTTCTGAGTTACATCAGTGATACCCTCAGCCGCCTCCTGCCCCCCATGGTGCAGCGCCACACCATGGCTGCGCCGGTCACCGATATGGCGACGGAGTCCCGCTAGGGTGTCAGCGGTTCCGGAGCGTCCTTCGGTGCCCCAGGAGCTTGTCGGGCCGCTGACGGAATTTATCCGGCATCTGGCTTCTGAAAAACGTCATTCCCCCAGAACCTGCGAAAGCTACCAGCGCGATCTGCAACGTCTGGCAAGCTGGCTGAGCCAGAGCGGGTTAACCGCCTGGCACCGGGTCACCAATCACGATCTGCGCCGCTATGTGGCAACGCTCAGCCGGGAGGGTCTGTCAGGCCGGAGCATTGCCCGGCACCTTTCCGCGACCCGACGTTTTTACCAGTTCCTGCTCAGGGAGAAACTTGCCTCGGATAATCCGGCGCTGGATATCCGTGCCCCCAAGAGTGGTCGGCGCTTGCCTCGAGTGGCAGACGTGGATCAACTGAATCATCTGCTTGACTGTCAACCGGACGACCCTCTGGAGGTCCGCGACCTGTGCATGTTCGAGCTGATGTACTCCTCTGGGCTGCGGCTGGCGGAGCTGGCAAGCCTGGACCTCGATACCGTCGATCTGCGCGGTGGAGAAGTCCGTGTGCTGGGTAAGGGCGGCAAGGAGCGGCTGCTGCCCGTGGGGCGCAAGGCAATTGCCGCCATTCAGGCCTGGCTGCAGCACAGAGCCGCGCTGGCCAGTGACGGTGAAGCCGCGTTGTTTGTCAGCCAGCGGGGCGAGAGGCTCAGCCACCGCAGTATCCAGGCCCGCCTGAGCCGCTGGGGTATCAGCCGCGGCGCCGACCAGAAACTCCATCCCCACATGCTGCGACACTCCTTTGCCAGCCACATGCTTGAATCCAGTGGCGACCTGCGGGCCGTACAAGAGTTACTGGGGCACGCCGACATTGCCACAACCCAGGTCTATACTCATCTTGATTTTCAACATTTGGCACGGGTTTATGACCAGAGTCACCCCAGGGCGCGTCGCGATAAGTATCATGGCAAGACCAGTGACGAGAGTTCCTGAAACCGGCAACAGGCAGTTCAGGCGTTTTCAAACATCAACAGTACAGCAAGGATAGGCGGGAGCGCTTCATGGCATCGGATCAGTCCTGGAAGGATAAATACCTTCGGGAACTCGAGTCTGCAGAAAACCGGGAAAAGCAGTGGAAGGCCGAGCGTAATACCCTTGAGCGCATGTTGGTTCGAACCAGTCTGGCATCGGAAGGCCAAACGCCGGAATTGGACCGCCTGTTGGTGCGAATTCGCAAGGACCTGCGGAAGAACCGGGTGGATGTGGAAGCCTGGAAGGAATTGCAGGATCAGATTGACCGTCAGGTCGCCCTGCTCGATGAGCGTCAGACGGCCAACGACAGGAAGCCTTCCTTTTTCACCCGCAAGGCCCGGGAGCCAGAGCCACAGCAGCAACAACAACAGACGGTCCCCGAATCTCAGCCCGAGAGCCCTGAACAGGCTGAGGCAGTGCCGGGCAATGCCCGGGATATCGAGGACAATGCCCAGCGATTGCGAATTGCCCGCCGGGTAGGCCAGCTGTTGGGTCAGATGCTGACCCAGGTCTCTCTGGAGCCCGCAGCCGAGTCACGGGCTCGCGCTCTGCAGCAGTCTCTGCTGGCCAGTAATGATTGGGATGAGCTGCGGGAAGGCCTGAACCAGGTGGCAGAGCTGGTGATAGCTGCCGTCACCCGGAGCAAACGCGAATTCGAGGCCTTTCTCAAACGACTGGACGAGCGCCTGGAGGTGCTTCGGGAGCATTTTGCTGTCCAGTCCTCGGCCCAGTCCGGCCGCCTGGATGCCTCAGAACATTTGGATCGCGAAATCCGTGAGGAAATCGAGCGGGTAGGTCAGCGATTGCAGGAAAGTGATGATCTGCAGGATCTCAAACAGTCGGTCAGCCGTCACCTTGAATCCATCGGTCAGGCGGTCGGTCGCTTTCGAACCCAGGAGTCGGAGCGCGAACGTGAGCTTTCCGAGCAGCTTGAGGCAATGCAAGAGAAAGTAGCCGCCATGGAAGCTCATTCCGAGCAGATGCAGGAGCAGGTCCGCAAGGAGCGATTGCGTGCCATGACCGATCTGCTTACCGAGTTGCCTAATCGTGAAGCCTGGCAGGAACGCCTCTCATTCGAATACAACCGCTGGCAACGTTACAGTCATCCTTTGACCGTGGGTGTGCTGGATATTGATCTGTTCAAGCGGATCAACGATTCCTATGGCCACAAGGCCGGGGACCGGGTACTCCAACTGGTTGCAAGGGAGTTCAGAGAGCGCCTGCGGACCACTGACTTTGTGGCCCGTTTTGGCGGCGAGGAATTCGTTGTGCTGTTTCCGGAAACCGAGCCGGCAGACGCCAGCGTAGTCGTCGATAAATTGCGGGAGCATGTCCGCAAGCTGCCGTTCCACTTCCGGGGCGAGCCGGTGAGCGTGACCTTCTCGGCGGGTCTGGCAGGGTTTATTGCCGGCGACACCGAAGAGTCAGTGTTTGACCGCGCTGACCGCGCCCTCTATCAGGCCAAGGACGCGGGCCGCGATCAGGTCATGATCGGCGATAGCACCGCCGGTCAGTGACGCATCATCGCGTCCAGTTCGTCGATCACCTCTGCCCAGTCGCTGTCCTCCTCGAGGCCTTCTTCCAGGAAGTGGGACTGACTTTCGGACCAGATGGGCGCGTCCTGGATGGCAACTTCGCTGGGCAGGGGCGAGTATTTTGCAACGAAATCCTCGATGCTTTTGGCGTCAGACGCCAGCCCAAGTTGTTCGAACAGGGTGCTGAGGGTGTGTTTGCTGGTATCCATGGACATTCGTCTCCCGATGACCGTTTGGCTGAATGAAATCAATGGCGTTTGCAGGTATTGTTCCCTGAAATGTAGCGGAACCCCTAAGGATATCCAGTGAAGGTTACCCTTGCCTTTTTACTATGCTGCCTGCTGGCGCTGTTTCAATCCCCGGTACGGGCGGAACCGCCACAAGCATCGCCGCCCCCCGTGCTCGGCAAGCAGGAGCTGAACTGGCTGGAAGGCCAGGAGCGTTTTCGGATCGGCCTGCGGAGTGACCAGGTGCCGCTGGTTTTCGATACCGGTAACGGTGTCCTGGCCGGGACCTACATTGATTACCTCGCCCGCCTGTCGGATAAGCTTGGCGTCACCATGGAGCCGGTTGTCCTGGAATCAGGGCGGGAAACCGGCCCGGTTCAGAGTGAGCTGGCAACCGATGCGGTTCTGACCACCCGGATGCCCGGAATGCCGGTGGTCCCCGGCCAACGCTTTACCGACCCGTTGATGTCCCTCACTTACGGCCTGTTCGTCAGTGCTGGCGATGCTGCCATTCGTACCCTGGCCGATCTGGAAGGCAGCCGGATTGTCGTGATCGCCGGTGACCCGAACCAGTACCCCATGCTCGACCCGGTTGAAGAGTTCACGCCGGTTCCGGTTGGCAATGTCAGCGAAGCCGTTGGGCAGATTCTTTCAGGGCAGGCCGATGCTTTTCTCGCACCAGTGCCAGTGGTTTCCGATTACCTGCAGTCGGCCATGGTGAACGGTATTGGTCTGTCGGTTCTGCTCGACAACAGTACAGTAGATGTGGTGTTGCAGGTGGATACTGATCGCGACCGACTTTATCAGGTGCTGAACAGGGCCATTGCTGCGATCAGTCACCATGAACACCGCACCATCCGCCAGTCATGGCTTCAGGCCGACCAGCCCGCGATGGAGCGAAGCGGGCTCGAGCTCTCTGAATCGGACATCGACTGGCTCAAGCGCCATCCTGATCTGAAAGTCGCTTTCCGCTCGGACTGGCCCCCGTTCGAATATACCCAGGATGGCCGGCCTACCGGCCTGGTTCCGGACCTGCTGACACGGCTCGAAAGCGAGCTGAATGTCCGGTTTACCCGTGCAGTGGCGGGGAGCCGCATGGAGGCTGAAGAGCAGCTCCGATCGGGTGAGGTGGATATACTCCCGGGATTGTCCCGAACACCGCGCACGGAAGAGGCTTTTTTATTTACCCGGGCCTACCTCACAGTGCCCATCGCTCTGGCCATCCGCGATGACGGACGCTTTATCGGGGACCTTCGTGAACTCCGGAGCGAACGGGTGGGTGTGGTGAACCGGCATGCAGCCCATGACTATCTGCTGATTAACCATCCAAACCTGGACCTGTATCCGATGGATAGTGTGGAGGAAGGTCTTCTGGCGCTGTCCAATGGCGATCTGGACGTCATGGTTACTCACATTCCGGCGGTCAGTTACACCGTTGCAAGGCTGGGGTTGTCGAATCTCAGAATCACGAGTATCACGCCCTACCAGTACGATTTGAGGCTGGCCGTGCGCAAGGACAGTCCGGAACTCCACCGGGTGCTGAACAAGGCGCTGGGCAGTCTCGAGGCCAGCGAAACAGAGTCCATCTACAATCGCTGGATCCACCTGGATATCGAGCAGGAAACGGATTACACCGTGGTTCGGCGGGTGGTGCTGATTGCCATTCTGGTGGTGCTGATTTTCCTGTATTGGAACCGGAAACTTTCACGGGAGGTGGATGAGCGTATCCGTTCCGAGAATGCTCTGCGCCGGAGCGAGGACGAACTGCGCGCCGCCAAACTGGAAGCCGAACGACTGGCCCGGGAAGCGGAGGCGGCCAGCCTGGCAAAGAGTGAGTTCCTGGCCAACATGTCCCACGAAATCCGCACGCCGATGAACGCGGTGATTGGCTACAGCGATCTGCTCAGCAACAGTGTTACCGACCCGCAGCAACGGAACTACCTGGATGCTATCCGGGCGGGAAGCCGGAGCCTGCTGATGCTGATCAATGACATTCTGGACCTGTCCCGGATCGAAGCAGGAAAGATGAGGCTCGACTATTCCGCGGTGTCGGTGCGTCGTCTCCTGGACGATGTTCGCCATATCTTCGATCTGCGGGCCCGCGAGCAGGGCATCACTCTGGAAGTGAGTGTCGACTCACGTATGCCCGCTGCCATGATGCTGGACGAGACCCGTCTTCGGCAGGTCCTGTTCAACCTGGTCGGCAATGCCATCAAGTTTACCCATGATGGTGGTGTGACGGTTCGAGCCACCGCGAAGCCGCTCAAAAAACGATCCGACAGCGTGGAACAGAGCACAGAGGCCCCGGAACGCCAGTTCTACAAACTGGTGGTCACGGTCAGCGATACCGGTATTGGCATTCCACCGGACCAGGTTGACCGGATCTTTGATGCCTTTGAGCAGCAGGAGGGGCAGAATACCCGGCGCTATGGTGGTACCGGTCTCGGATTGGCCATCAGCCGGAAACTGGCCCGGATGATGGGCGGGGAGCTGGAGGTGGAGAGTGAACCGGGCACAGGGTCGGTCTTTACGGTAACGCTGCCACGGGTAGAAGCGACGGTGGAGCAGGCGGAAGACGAGGGAGCGCCGAAGGAGTCCGAACGACTGCTGGCCCAGACCCTCAGCATGCAGGAACGGGGTTGGCTCAGAGAACAGCTGGCGGCTGACTTCGGTGATGAGTGGGAGTCCGTCAGGGAAAGTGGCGATCCGGAACAGATGAAAGACTTTGCCCGACGGGTGCTGGCCTGGGGCCAGCGGTTCCGCTCAAGGTCGGTGACACGATACGGGGAAAAGCTGCTGGCGGACGTTGAAGCGTTCAACCTGGATGCGGTCAACAGCGCCCTGGAAGCCTTCCCGAAACTGCTCGGCCGGGAAGAATGAGCTACCGGGCGCCTCAGAGGCAGTCGAACTGCGAACGACGGTCGAAAGCGACAGAGACCATGTCGTAGCCTGAATCGGACAGCTGTCGGATCAACTCGCGGTCCTTGAGCAGGGTCATGCAGACCTTGTGTACACTGGCCTGAAGTTGTTCCGATTCCATGTCATTCGACGCCAGTCGGAAATCGACAATCAGGTACTTCCGGTCAACCGCGGCGCTGGCAGGGATATCCTGTCGTTCAACGCTCTCGTAACCGATATAAGTCGCCTGGGCTTCCGGGAACACCCGGCTCATGAGCACGTCGAGGTTTTCACCATGAGCGAGAGGCGCCGACAGCAACAGGGCTGCGACGACGAGGCGAAGCGAATGTTTTATAGTCATTGGAGGCCACTCCCTGGTGACAATCCGGTCAGTCTGTAACCAAGTGTAAAGTTTGGTTACTGATGATTATTGCAGAGTCTGTCGCATTTTGCGTGATATGTGACATAAATTTTTCAATTGTTTGCACTCTCGATACAGTGATGGAGGGGGTCTCGGGCTCCCTGTGCGCGACACGATCAACTATGATGTAAAAAAGAAGGACGTTAAGAGGAAAACGCATGTTTCAGCTTGTCTTTAAAGGGGAATGCGTTCCCGGAACGGATCTGGAAACCGCGCGCAATAACGCCCGCACGCTGTTCAAGGCCTCGCTTGAGCAGGTCGACCGTATGTTCAGTGGTCAGCCGGTGGTTATTCGTAACAAGCTGGAAGAGGTTCAGGCCGAAAAGTACCGTGCGGTTCTGAGGAAGCACGGCATGGTCGCTTACGTCCAGCCGATGGCTGACGCCCGTCCTGCCTCCAATGCTGCACCCCAGCCCAGGCCTGCGGCGCCGGCAGACCAGCCCCATCAGCAGCAGGAGTCTGTAGCTCCTCCGGCGGAAGCAAAGCGCGGTGGAGTCCCCGAAACCGAACCCGGCGATCGCCTGCCGGTGGCGGGCGAAAAGGTGGATACCATTCTCTCCGGCTCCGGTCTGAGCCTGGATCCGGTCGGAGTCACCCTGGCAGAGAGTACCGAAGTGGAACCTCCCATGTTCCAACATCTGGACGAGTGGAGTCTGGCGCCGCCCGGCAGTGACCTGGGCGTGGAGCGCGACCTGCCCCCGCCGGTGGTACCCGATGTGTCCCATCTCTCGCTGGCGGACGACGATTCCCCCGAGCGGAAATGAGCCAGCTGTGAATCGGCGCAACCGTTGGGCAACGATTGCGCCCTGGCTACTGACCGCGATCCTGCTTCTTCTGGCACCATTGGCGCCGGCTGAGGAACGCCCCCGGGTGGGGCTGGTTCTCAGCGGCGGTGGCGCCAAGGGGATGGCCCATGTGGGCGTGCTCAGGGTGCTGGAGGAAATGCGGATCCCCGTCGACCTTGTGGTAGGCACCAGTGCCGGTTCTGCGGTGGGCGCCCTTTATGCCAGTGGTATGCCGGTCAGTGACATCGAGCAGCGCTTTATCGAGATGGACTGGCTTTCCAGCTTTCGAGACGACCCCGGTCGAGTCTACAAACCGGTTCGGCGAAAGCAGGATGACTGGCGGTTTCCGGTGGTACCGGGAATTGGTGTTCGCACCGATGGCCTGCATGTCGGTGGTGGGCTGATCGCCGGCCAGAACCTCGGGTTCATCCTCAACGAGTTGACGCGCAACGCTGCCCTGGTTGAGGATTTTGACCGGCTTCCCATTCCATTCCGGGCTGTTGCCACGGACCTGGAAACCGGCGAGCAGGTGGTCATCGGTGAGGGCAACCTGTCCGAGGCCATTCGGGCCAGCATGAGCATTCCAGGCGTATATGCGCCAGTGGAGCGTAATGGCCAGCTGCTGGTGGACGGTGGCGTCGCCAATAACCTGCCAGTCAGCGTTGCACGGGAAATGGGCGCTGACGTCATCATCGCCATAGATATTACCGACAGCCTGATGCAGACCGACGAACTGCGGGGCGCCTTTTCCGTGGTCGGTCAGCTCACAACCATCATGACCCGACGAAACACCGATCAGCAGCTGGATTTGCTGGCTGAAGGTGATGTTCTGATACGACCGGACCTGGAAGGTTACACCTCTGCCGATTTCTACGATGCGCCGGTACTGTTTGAGCTGGGTGCCAGCACCGCCAGGGAGCATGGGGTCGAATTGCGGCCATTATCCGCCTCCCGCAAGGCTTGGGCAGCCTGGCGAGATAGCATAGCGGCGCAGGACGCCGGCGTAGAGATTATTTCACGCATCGAGATCGAAGACAGTCGTCGGCTGGCCCGCGACTTTCTCAAAGAGCGAATCCGACAGAGAACCGGCGAGCCCCTGAATACCGCGCAGCTGGAGGCCGATCTCAAACGAATCTATGGCCTCGGTTACTACGAAATCGTGTCGTACTCCACGTCGTCGTCGCCCGACGGTACGGTTCTGACCATCCGTGTCCAGGAGAAGAGCTGGGGGCCAAACTATCTGTCTTTCGGACTTAACTATGAGGATAACTTTGACGGGGAAACCCGTTTCAATCTGGCCTCGTCCCTTCGCATGACCGAGTTGAACGAGCTGGGTGGGGAGTGGCAGACCGGTGTTCAGCTCGGCACCGAACCCTGGCTCCGCACCCAGTGGTATCAGCCCCTGGATTACGGCTATGAACGATTCCTGGTGCTCGGTGGCGAATATTCCCGGGATACCTTCAGCCAGTTCGACGCCTCGGGCACGCGAATAGCGGAGGTGGACGTGACCTTCCGAAAAGCGGATCTGGCTCTGGGTATGGAAATCGGCGGCAATGCCGAGATCCGGCTGATCTATGCCCGGGGCTATGCCACGGTGGATGAGCAGATCGGCCAGCCGGTGGCCCCTGAGGGGTCCGTGCATCAGGGTGGAATGGCCCTGCAACTGGTTCATGATTCGCTGGACGATACCTTTTTCCCGCGGGCTGGTGGCTTCGCCGGCCTTCGGGGGCGTTTTGAGCGAGAGGGTCTGGGATCCGACCGGGAATTCGATTCGGTAACCGGTCTGGCGTTGGGTACCGAGAGTTGGAAGGGGCTGACGTTGACCGGGCTGGTGTATGCCCATGCGGTAACCAAGGGTACGCCAGGCATTGAAAACGCGGTTCGCCTGGGCGGTTTTCGCCGCTTGTCGGCGTACGCGCCCGGCGAAATTACCGGAGACAATGCCCTGATGGTCTCCGCCTATGCCAGCCAGACGTTTGGTGGGCCACTTCTGCCCTGGTTTGTGGGTGCCGGATTCGAGGCGGGCAATGCCTGGTCTTCGCTGGATGCTGCCAGCTGGGACAGCTCGGTTAAATCCTCCAGTGTGTTTGCCGGTGTGGATACCTTCCTAGGTCCGGTACAACTGGCCGCCGCCTACAACAACGAGGACAATTGGACGGCCTACCTCAATATCGGTTTCTCGTTCACCCAGCTGTTTTACTGAGGCCCATCACGCGGTCTTGTTGCCGGTCTTTTCGATGGCGGTGAGAACCTGCTGACACTGTTGCAGAGCGAAGCGGTGCAGTATTTCCGCCAGGCGGTCTTCATCCCGGTCCTTGATCGCGCTGATGGATTGCTCCATGTGCGACAGGTTGTCTTCAAGCACCTGGTTGCCTCCCTGTTGGAAGGCGACGAAGGCACAGCGCTTGGCCGACGGCCAGAGGTCATCAATGGCGGAGACAATAAAGTAGTTGTCGGCATAGGCCAGCGATGCCTTGGTGTATTCAATGCCCAGTTCCAGGAAGGCCATCAGATCGTTTTTATCGTAGCAGGCCTTCATCTGGTCATAGAGACTTTCCAGCCTGGCCATATCATCAGCCTGCCAGTTGCGAACCAGCTTGCGGCCGGTGTGGGTGAGATACAGTTCCAGGGTTTCGTAGAGGCTGCGAACGAAAAACTCGTCCAGGGGTGTCACGAACGCGCCCTTGCGCGGAACGTTCCGGACCAGGTGCCGCTTCTCCAGCAGCAACAGCCCCTCCCGGATGGATCCGTGGCTGACATCCATCTGCTTGGCCATGGCGCCCTCGTAGATCCGTTCTCCGGATCGGAGCTGGCCAAAGGCAATCAGGTTCTCAATGTGGCGGGCGACCTGTTCGGTCAGTGTTTCTCTGGGTTTGAAGGCATTCATGGTGATCTGTCGCTACTGCGTACTGGCTGAATCGTGTAGGCATAGTCGCACATCGGGTATTCCGGAGCCAGTGATCGGAAAGTCTAGAGCAACGGTGCCAGCAGGCGGACTGCACGGCAAGCCAGGCGGAACAGTATGGAGCGGTCCTTGTAATCCCTTTCGGTCATCAGCCGGGAGCTGTCGAGATCCTGTTCCAGCATGGATTCGACGCTGCGAATGAAATGCCGTGCTGTGGTAATGGCGGTGATCTCGAAATTCAGTCGCATGGAGCGGTTATCCATATTGGCCGTTCCTACTGCCGCATAGCGATCATCCACCAGGATCACTTTCTGGTGCATGAAGCCCGGCTGGTAGCGATAGATGCCGATTCCGGTCTTGCAGGCCTGGACCAGGTAGGAGTAGGCGGCCAGACCGATCAGGCGGCTGTCTGATTTCTCCGGAATCAGGATCCTCACGTCTATGCCCCGAAGCGCCGCCAGTTGCAGCGCATTCATGATCTGGAAGTCCGGCACGAAGTAGGGCGAGGCGATCCAGAGCCGGGATCGGGCGTTGTTGATGCAGTTCAGGAAGAACAGGGTACAGGTTTCCCAGGTGTCGGCCGGGCCGGTTGGTAGCATCAGCACCTCGTCATTCCCGGGCTGATTGGCGACCGGCTCCCAGTCAAGGCTGGGAAAATCGTTGCTGGCCCAATTCCAGTCCTCCAACCACGCCAGCTGCAAGCCGGTAACGGCCGGACCTTCAATCCGGCAATGGGTGTCGCGCCAGGGCTCCTGATCCATGGCGGTGCCAAGGTACTCGTCTCCCAGGTTGATGCCGCCCACAAAGCCGACCTTACCGTCGCAGACCAGCAGTTTGCGGTGGTTCCGGAAATTGATCTGGAATCGTCGCCTGCGGATGTTACCGTCCCCGAACGAGGCAATCCGGGCGCCGGCGGCGGCGAGCTGCTTCAGGTAGTTCCTCGGTAGCCAGACGCTGCCAATATCGTCATACAGGAACCAGACCTCCACACCCTGGGCCAGTTTGCGTTCAAGAATCGATTTGATTCGACGGCCAACCCGGTCTGACCGCACGATGTAGAATTCCAGCAGGATGTAGTGCTCGGCGTCTTCCATGGCTTCGAACAGGGCGTCGAAGGTGGCTTCGCCGTCCCGCAACAGCGTGCATCGATTGCCGTCGGTAAACGGTTGGCGTCCCAGCCGGCAGAGCACCTGGAGTTCGTCTGTGAAACGGTCGCTGGTAGGGACCGGGATGGAGGTGGTCTGTTGCTCGAACCGGTTCAGCAGGTTGGTCAGTGACCGGTCTCCGAGACGACGAGCCTTCACGTAGCCACCGAAACGATTACGTCCGAACAGGACGAACATGGGGACCGCAACGTAAGGGACTGCGATCAGGCCAATGATCCAGGCGATGGCACCCTGGGTAGTGCGATAGGTCAGCAGAATGCGGTAGACGCAGGCGAATGCGCCCAGGTAAAGAATGCCAACCGCAATCGCAACCAGAGACAGGTCGTCCACTATCGCTCTCCTTTGCTGGTGTCCGGCTCCTGGTGTTCTGCCTCTGGGCTTGCCAGGTGTCTCGCACGGTACTCGGCCGGCGAGGTGCCGGTCCAGCGTTTGAACGCCCGGCTGAAGGCGCTGAGTTCAGAGAAACCGAGCAGGAAGGCAATCTCGCCGAGGGCATACTGATCCCCCGCCACATACCTGAGCGCCTTGTCTTGCCGGACCTGTTCCACCAGGCCCTGAAAGCTCAGACCCTCCTTTTTGAGTTTTCGGTACAGAGTCTGTCTGCTCATGTGGCACTGCCGGGCCAGCGTGTCGGCATCAATCTTTTCGGTTGCCATCTGCTTTGATATCAGCCGGTGAATCTTGCGGCCAAAGGAGCGACGGCTCTGCAGCCTGGCCAGCAGGGAATTGACCTGTTTCAGCACAGCTGAATAGACATACGGGTTACGGCGGGGAATCGGATGCCCCAGGTGCCGGCTGTTGAAGGCGAGTCTGGTGATGCCGCAGTCAAACCGGACCGGCCCGCCGAGAAGCTTTTCGTATTCGTGCGCGTACACGGGCGCCGGGTGGGCAATTTCCACCCATTCGGCCTGAATGCCCGGGTGGATGAAATGACGGGTGCGGGTGATAGACGCGGCGAGGGTGCGGTCCATATCCTGCCGGCAGTAATGTTCGGCCCTGTCTGGCTGCCAGCATAGGATGGCCTGGTCAGCGGTCTGCTCGAAGCTCAGGAATACCGACTCATTAATCAGCCGATGCAGGCGGACATATTGGGTAACAGCCTCACCCAGTGTGTCGCAGTTGAAGAATACATGCCCCACCAGTCCCATCCGTTCCGGATCCACAACCTTGCCGGCATGCAGTCCAACGCCAGGGTCGCCCGTAACATACTCTGCGTGCTCCCAGAGCCGGTAGTGGGCATTCGCGGGGACTCGACGGTCCGGGTCGGTAAGTTCCGACATCGTCAGCCCGGTCAGTTGTTCAACGTGTGGGGCATTGAACACGCCCTGTCGCTCAAGGTAATGAACCAGTGCCAGCGTGCTTGAGGCAGCGACCAGGGGAGTGCTGGTGGAATCCGGTTGGGCAGATGTCACGGTATACGGCCTGATAGTTAACGAGCTGTCATGAGGACTGATACAAAATGTCAAGTGTATGCAACCACCTGTCAACGGTCACCCGTGGCTTGAACGATAACATCAGGGTATCAGGTTGAAGCAATGGAAAGGCAATCAGGAGGTGTTTTATGGAACAGGAAATCTTTGTACCCCATACCGAGCTTGAGCGGAAAAACGTCATCGAGCTTGCGGAGTACCTGAACAGCATCTTCTATTGCTGATTTCTCAGGCTTAATGTCTATGACCTTCATGCCGGGCTTTGCCCGGCTTTTTTTCGTCTTCGGAAAATGATCGTCAATACCGGTACTTGCTCGCAAGGCTGGCAGTGGTAATGTATCCGGTTTGAGAACGCAGACCAATCCGGAGACTGACTGCCCATGACTGTTGAGCTGAATCACCGTATTACCGGCGAAGGCCCGCCCCTGGTCCTGTTGCATGGGCTGTTCGGATCCCTCGACAATCTTGGTGGCATCGCCCGCCGTCTCGAAGATCAGTGGCAGATCCACGCGTTGGACGAGCGGAACCACGGCAGCTCACCGCACACCGATACCATGGATTATCCGGCCATGGCGGCAGATGTACTTGCCTATATGGATGCACAGGGGCTGGATAAGGTCAGTCTGCTGGGTCACTCCATGGGCGGCAAGGTGGCTATGCAGGTCGCCTTGCAGGCTCCTGAGCGTGTGGACAGGCTGATCGTGGCGGACATTGCCCCGGTTAACTACAAGCCACGGCATGATGCCATTCTGGAAGGGTTGACCAGCATGGATCTGACTGACGTACGTTCCCGACAGGATGCCGACAGACTGATGGCCGACTTCGTTGAAGAGCCGGGTGTGCGTCAGTTTCTCCTGAAGAACCTCGAGCGGATTCCCCGGGAAGCGCAGCAGGAGGGCGGGCCGATGTTCCGCTGGCGGCTGAACCTGCCGGTTATTGATGCGTGCTATGGGAATCTGGCCAGAGCGCCCGAGGGCGATGGCCCCTTCGAGGGCCCTGTGCTGTTTCTCAAGGGAGCCGACTCCGCCTACATCCAGGAAAAACACAGGGATGATATCCAGCGACTGTTTCCGCGGGCGCAGTTGCGTATTATCCAGGGTACCGGCCACTGGCTTCACGCAGAAAAGGCAGACTCGTTTGCTGCCCTGTGCCGCCGTTTCCTCAGTGCCGAAGACTGACAGCGCTCGTGTCAGGTATTTTCCTGCCCACCGGCCGGTCTGCTAAGGTAACTCAAACGCTGACACACGGAATTGATAGAACAACAGGCGGGCAGAGTGTATGAAATGGATGGTGGGGTTGCTGGTTGTTTTCCTGCTATTGGGCAGCTTTCTGCTGACACCTTCGCCTGTTGACAGTAAAGCGTGGAGTCCGCCCTCACCGCCGCCCCTCACCGGACCCATTGCGCCGAACGAGAGATTGAGGTTGGCGGACCTGCTGGCCCGCGGCCAGGTGTACGGTCCCGAGGATACGGCCGTCAGTGGGGATGGTGTGCTCTACACCGGCACCCAGGATGGTTACATCGTGCGGGTGTTCCCGGATGGTCGGGTTGAAAACTGGTTGTCCACCGATGGCCGGCCGTTGGGCATGGTGTTTGATAAGCAGGGTAACCTGATTGTGGCGGATTCCTGGCGGGGGCTGCTTTCGATCACTCCTGAAGGAGAGATTACCGTATTGGCCCGGGAAGCAGAGGGTACGCTGTTCCGGTTTACCGATGATGTCGATATTGCCGATGACGGACGAATTTACTTCACCGACGCCAGCTCGAAATTCCGTCAGCCGGAATACCTGCTGGATCTGCTGGAAATGCGCCCCCACGGCCGTTTGCTGCGCTACTCCCCGAAAACCGGCAAGGCCGAAGTCCTCCTGGCCAACCTGCATTTTGCCAATGGCGTTGCGGTGTCTCCTGAAGGTGACTACGTGCTGGTTAACGAAACCTGGAAATATCGCATCCTGAGGTACTGGATTCACGGACCCAAAGCCGGGCAGGCAGAGGTGTTTGCCGACAATCTGCCCGGTTTTCCCGATAACCTGGCGGTGGATGAGCAGGGCCGCTACTGGGTCGCATTTCCTACCCTGCGCAATCATAAAGTGGATGCCATGCACCCACGGCCCTGGCTCAAGGATCTGGTGGCGAAGCTGCCTGACAGCCTGAAGCCCACCCCGCAGGAATATGGTCTGGTGATCGCCTTCGACCGGGACGGCAAGGTTATTACCAGCCTCCATGACACCCGGGGAACCCATTTACAGGAGATTACTTCGGTGAACCCCCACGATGGCAACCTGTACTTTGGTTCACTTCACAATGATCGTATTGGCCGGCTACCGTTGCAGGCCATTCCCGGTCTCGGAGAAAGCAACTGATGCAGCAGCACGACATTGCCTGGGATCTGCCCGCGCCTTTCACCATTGATATTACGGTGCGCGCTGAGGATACCGACAGGCTCGGACATGCCAATAACGTTGTCTATGTGCGCTGGCTTGAAGACGTCAGTTGGGCCCACATAGAGAGCCTGGGAATGACCTGGGCCCTGCATGAGAAAACCGGCAAGGCGATGGCCATCACCCGCACGGAGATCGATTACCTGGCCTCGGCCAATACCGGGGACCAACTGGTGTTGGGAACCTGGCTGACCGACTACGACGGTCGTTTCCGGTCTGCCCGGCAGTTCCAGCTGGTGCGTCCGTCGGATGGCAAAACCCTGGTCAGGGCGGTGTCCACTCACGCCTGTGTTGATATGAAAAGCCAGCGGCCCGCCCGCGCGCCGAAAGAATTTGCCGAGATCCTCGGCTCTGCTGTTGTGGCCGGAGGCAAGGGGCTCTAGGTCCCCCGAGCACTTTTGTGCTTTACTTCAGCTAGTCTTGTTCAAAGCCAATCCCGTTTAACCTGTTGTCCGGAGATCCCCATGGAAAATACTGCTGATCAGAATGCTGAAGCCACAATGCGCCATGTGATCTACGATCGATTTGGGGAGCGTGATGTCCTGCAGGTGGTAGAGGCTGACGTACCCGTTCCCGGAGACGAACAGGTGCTGGTCCGGGTGCACGGAGCCGGTCTCAATCCCATTGACTGGAAAACCCGGAAGGGGTTGGGGTTTGCGGCCAGGCAGATCGAGAATTCGTTGCCCTGGACACCAGGATACGACGTCGCCGGTGAGGTTGTCGGGGTTGGTGCCAACGTGACCACCCTTGCGCCCGGCGATCGGGTCATGGGAATGGTGGGATTTCCGGCCGGCGGTGGCGGTTATGCGCAGTACGCCCTGGCGGCGGCTGATGAGTTGGCTATCGTGCCGGAAGAGTTGGACCTGGTGTCTGCCGGTGCCTTGCCCCTCGCGGCGCTGACGGCTTGGCAGGCGCTGTTTGAAATGGCGAAACTGGAGTCTGGCCAAAAGATTCTGATCCACGCCGGCGCCGGTGGCGTTGGGCATTTTGCGGTTCAGTTTGCACTGGAGCGCGGTGCCCATGTCATCGCCACCGCTTCGGCCGGCAACCGGGATTTCCTGGCGGAACTCGGGGTGCACGAAGTGATTGACTACCGCACCACGGATATCGGCGAGGAATGCTATGGCCTGGACGTGGTGCTGGATCTGGTGGGCGGCGATACGGGTAAGCGCTCACTACACACCCTGGGTGAGCACGGAGTCCTTGTTACCATCCCCACCGTTACCGCCGATGACATCATCAGTGCGGCGGAGGAAATGGGATTACGCGCTCACGGAATGACGGTGCGTCCCGACATCTTTCACCTGGATGAGATTGCCGAGCTGATCGAGGACGGTGACGTCAAGGTGCACATCGAGAAGGCCTTTTCGCTTGAGGATGTTGCGCAGGCCCACGAACTGCTTGAAGGTGGGCACGTGCGCGGCAAACTGGTGCTAGATTGTCGATGAAGGATTTTCCCCGGCCGGTGCATCCTCGCCGGCTGATGGCTGTTCGGCTTCTTTCTCCTTGCGTTCCTTCCTGGCCTGGGGTGGTACCAGGCTGATCAGGATCCAGTCGTTGTCCGGCTTCAGGTCTTTCATGCTGCAAACCGGAGCGACGTGCTCCTTGCTGTCGAAGGTGAACAGTACCAGGGCCTGGTTCTGGTACTTGTTCAGGAACTCCTCGTAACCAAACTCTTCACTCAGTTGCGTGGTCTTCACCGTGAAGCCCTGACTCACCAGACTGGCCAGCTTGGCGTAGCTGACGCCGTCAAACAGGCCTCTGGTCATCTGGATCTTTTCAGCCGTCTGGTGGCGCGCCTTCTGATCCTGATCACCCTCTGCCAGACTGAACACACACTTGTTTCCGAACCAGTCCAGGAAGTGGTAGGTGGCCAGGGAATTCATGTGCTTGTAGGGGGAGATGACCAGCAGCTTGCCGATGCCTGTCAGGTCCAGATGAGTTGATGCATGCTCAGACACGGGGTTGCCGAAGTAAACCTGCAGGTTTTCCATGCGGGCCTGGCGTACGTTCTCCCAGTTGGTATCGGCCAGGGTCACCGGCACCTCATACTTTTTCAGGGCCGTGCCAATCATCCGGGCCACCGGGTTTGCACCCAGAATCAGGAAGCCGTATTCCGCCGGTTCCGCGACTCTCAGCAGGCGGGCTATCGGCCGGGCTGTCAGGCTTTGCAGGGTGACGGTGGCGATGATCAGCATGAAGACCAGGGGTACCAGAGCACCGGCGCTTTCATAGCCAAGCTTTTGCAACTGGAATGCGAACAGCGCCGACACCGCCGCGGCAACAATGCCCCGGGGGGCAATCCAGCTAAGGAAGAGCTTTTCGCGCCAGTTCAGGCTTGTACCGATGGCAGACAGGAAAATGCTCAGCGGACGGGCTACCAGCATCAGCAGGGCCAGCACGGCCACCAGGCCCCAGCCCAGCTCGGCAATGGCGGCAAACTCAACCCGTGCTGCCAGGATGATGAACAGGGCGGATATCAGCAGAACGCTCAGGGATTCCTTGAACTCCAGAATGCTCTCGATGGGCACCTGCTTCATGTTTGCCATCCAGATGCCCATTACAGTGACCGTCAACAGGCCTGACTCATGGGCCAATTCGTTGGAGATGGCGTAAACGCCGAGCATAAAGGTGAGGGTGCCGGCGTTATGCAGATACTGGGGAATCCAGTGCTTGCGCAACACGATGCCATTGAGATACCCGGCAATGGCACCAATCAGGAAACCCACCGCCAGGGTCTTGCCGAAGATATAGAGCGAGTGGCCAAACACGTTGCCCTGTCCCCAGGAGACAATCCCTTCGAACACCAGAACCGCCAGCAGAGCCCCGACGGGGTCAATGATGATCCCTTCCCAGCGAAGGATGTTGGCCAGTTTCGAATCCGGCCGAACCGAGCGCAGCAGCGGTGCGATTACGGTGGGCCCGGTAACGATGGAAATGGCGCCAAATAGCAGGGCAACAGCCCAGGAAACGTCCAGAAGCCAGCGTGCAGCCAGGGTGCCGATGATGCAGGTGACAATCGAGCCCACAGGAATCAGGTTGCGGACCATCTTGCCGTGGCCGCGTATTTCTTCGTAACGCAGGGTCAGGCTGCCCTCGAACAGGATGATGGCAACCGCCAGGGAAATAACCGGGAACAGCAGGTCGCCAAAAACCACTTCTGGGGCCAAAAAGCCCAGGACAGGCCCGGCGGCAATGCCACCTGCCAGCAGGAACAGGATCGCCGGCATGCGGACGCGCCAGGCAAGCCACTGGCAGAAAAGTGAGAGAACGCCAATGCTGGCAAGAAGCAGGACAGTACTGACTGGCATATTGGTTTCAGTTCCGTTGATCTATTGGTTGGCGCGTCTGGCGATCCGATTCAGAAGTCGGGAGGCCGCAAAAAAACCGAAGCTGGCGGTTACCGGACTGGCGGCGCCAAAGCCTGAGGCGCAATCCAGTCTTACCGGGCCGTCGGTGGCCGGTTTCTGAAGGCAGACTTCGCCGTCACCGGCAGGATACGTCAGCTGCTCCAGGGAGTATACGGCCTCAATACCAAAGCGACGCTTCGGGTTCCGGGAAAAACCGTATTCCCGGCGCAGCAGGTTGCGTACTTTGGCCAAAAGTGGGTCTTGGGTGGTTTTGCTCAGATCCGCCACCTGAATCTGGGTTGGGTCGATCTGCCCGCCAGCGCCGCCGGCACAGACCAGCGGAATCTTCCGGCGCTGGCAGTGGGCAATCAGGGCAGCCTTGGCCTTGACGCTGTCGATGGCGTCGACCACCCCGGTCATGTCCCCGGTGATCAGCTCGCTGACATTCTTGGTGGTCAGGAAGCCGAAATGCACCTGAATGTTTGCCGCCGGGTTGATCGCCCGCAACCGGTCTGCCATGGCATCGGTCTTGGTGCGCCCGTATTGGCCTTCAAGGGCATGGAGCTGGCGGTTGGTGTTGGATACACAGACATCGTCCATGTCGATCAGCGTGATTGTGCCAATGCCGCTTCTGGCCAGGGCTTCCGCGGCCCACGACCCGACACCACCAAGCCCGACCACGGTCACATGGCTGCTACGAAAGGCTTCCAGGGCACGGCGCCCATAGAGTCGTTCGATACCGCCAAAGCGGAAAGCGTAATCGTCGGCGTTCATGGTGTCCCCGTGTTGGTCCGTTCAAAAGCCGGACAAAATCAAAGAGCGCAATTGTAACCCAGTGACCGCACAGACAAAAAAGTGGCCATAAAAAAAGCCACGCAGGGCGTGGCTTTCAAAATACCCAGTCCGACGGGGAGCTGGGCAGGACTAGTTCAGAGACACTAATCAACCTGATCATTATCAAGTCTCAGAGTGCCGCGCTGAAGGTCACAAGCTGTCATTGATCGGTCATTTCCGGCCAGAGCGTCTGGTCTCTGGCCGGAATCGGGATCACGCGGTCCAGTGATCGTCCGAGAACGCCATCAGGCTGTCCTTGCCACTCTGGATATCACCCAGCAGCCAGTCCACTTCCGGCAGCAGCTTTTCAAAGTAGAAGCGTGCAGACACTACCTTGCTTTCCAGCAGCGGCTTGTTGCCCTCGCCCGCGGCAAGCTGTTCGTTGGCCACGTTGGCCATCCGGGACCAGAGGTAGCCGATCACGGTCAGTGCCATAAGGCGCAGATACGGCGTGGCGGCAGCGCCCGCCTGCTCCGGATCCTTCGGTGCATTGGTGGCCAGCCACATGGTGGCGGTTTCCAGCGCTTTCATGGCGTTTTTCAGTTCTTCCCGGTGCGGCGCCTCCGGATTGTCCTTGAGGTATCCGCTCAGGGTTCCGAACAGGGTGCGCACCAGTTGACCGCCTTTCAGGCTCAGCTTACGGCCCACGAGGTCCATGGCCTGAATGCCGTTGGTGCCCTCGTAGATCCTGGCAATCCGGCCATCCCGTACCAGCTGTTCCAGCGGCCAGTCGGTGGTGAAGCCGGAACCACCCAGTACCTGTAGACCGGTGTTGGCGTTGTTGAAGCCCTCATCCGTAAGGAAGGATTTCACGACCGGTGTAAGCAATTGAACCAGGTCATCGGCGGATTCCCGGACGGTTTCGTCCGGATGGGCAACCGACAGATCCAGCTGGTGTCCTGCGAACAGGGCTAGGGCGCGCATGCCCTCGTTAAGAACTTTCTGCCGCATCAGCATACGGCGCACATCCGGGTGTACGATGATCGGGTCAGCGGGGCCGTCCGGGTTCTTCGGGCCGCTCAATGAACGGCTCTGCAAACGCTCACGGGCAAAGCCAAGACTTTCCTGGTAAGCCATTTCCGCCAGGCCGAGACCCTGCATGCCCACCATCAGGCGTGCTTCGTTCATCATGGTGAACATGGCACGCATTCCGTCGTTCGGCTCGCCGACGAGCCAGCCCTTGGCGCCTTCAAAGTTCATGACGCAGGTGGCGGAGCCCTTGATACCCATCTTGTGCTCAAGGCCGCCGCAGAACGCCGGGTTGCGCTCACCGGATTCGGGCAGGAACTTGGGCACCACAAACAGCGAAATGCCTTTGGTGGTATCAGGTGCCCCAGGTAGTTTGGCCAGCACCAGATGCACGATGTTGTCCACCAGGTCGTGCTCGCCACCGGTAATCCAGATCTTGGTACCTTCTATGGCGTAGCTGCCGTCATCGTTCGGCGTCGCCCGGGTGCGAATCAGGCCAAGGTCGGTGCCGCACTGGGGTTCGGTCAGGCACATGGTGCCGGTCCACTCGCCGGAGATCAGTTTTTCCAGGTAGACCTTTTTCAGTTCGTCGGAGCCGTGCGCATGCAGGGCACTGATGGCGCCGTGGGTCAGGCCGGGGTACATGCCCAGCGAAAGATTGGTGGAACAGACCATCTCGTCCACCACAAACTTCAGGGTGTGGGGCAGGCCTTGGCCGCCGTATTCAAGTGGCGCGTCCAGCGCGGTCCAGCCGCCCTCAACGAATTTTTTGTAGGCGTCCTTGAAGCAGTCCGGAGTTGTCACTGAGCGGGTTTCCGGGTCGTAGGTGCAGCCCTCCCGGTCGCCTGCCTGGTTGGTGGGCTGGATGACTTCCGCAGCGAGTTTGCCGGCCTCGTCAATAACCGCAGAAATCAGGTCCGGAGTGGCATCGGCGTATTTTTCCAGCTCATGCAGCCGGTCTGCGCCCAATACATCAAACAACAGAAAGCGAAGGTCATTCGCCGGAGCCTGGTATTGCATGGATACTCTCCTACGTGCGCTTTTTAATGGGGTTCTGCGCGGAATGGCAGGACCCCGAAGATGATTTGAACACTGGTTTCATACGGTTGTTTTAATTTGCTGGTTCACCGTTTTGCAGTCTGGATGACAGAATTTTCGTATGACCTCCGGAACGCAGGAGGTTTTTCATGAAACGAGTAGTGATAGCCGGGGTTTCCGGCGCCATTGGGGGCGCTCTGGCCGCGCAATTGATCGAACGGGATTCGCAGATCCGTGTGATCGGCTTGTGTCGTGAGCCGGAGAGGGCGCCGAAGGTTTTGCGGGCCCATGAGCGAAGTACAGTGTTGCCATGGGATGCGCAGGATGCGGAATCGCCAGCGGCTGTTGCAAAGGCACTGGACTCGTTGCTGGACCGAAAGGAAGGTATTGATGGTTTCATCTATGCCGCCGGCTTGCTCCACGGGCCGGAGATGTTCCCGGAGAAGCGGCTTCAGGATCTGGACGCCGGGAGCATGGCGCGAGCGTTTGCCGTGAACGCAACCGGGTTCGGGTTACTCTCTCAGGCACTGTTGCCGTGGCTCCGTCACCGGGAGTTCAAGCGGGTGGCGGCGATTTCCGCGAAAGTCGGATCGATTACCGATAACGGATTCGGAGGCTGGTACGCCTATCGCAGCTCGAAGGCGGCACTGAACATGCTGGTGCGAAACCTGTCCATCGAGTTGCCACGACGGTGCAAACCGATCACCTGCGTGTCCCTGCATCCGGGCACCACCGAATCGGCGTTAAGCGAACCGTTCAGTCAATCCCTTGCAAAGCTGAAAGTGCATACTCCTGACGAAACGGCCGACAACCTGCTGGCGGTACTCGACAGCGTTGAGGAGCACGATAACGGGCGGTTTATTAGTTGGGATGGTTCGGAATTGCCCTGGTAATCGGGGGTACTGATGGTTCAGCCAAGAAAAAAGGGGCGATGATAAATCGCCCCTTTTTTTACGTTCTGTAAAAGTCGGTGCAGCATCACCGGATGAACGGGTTAAGCATCCGCGTAAACGTGCCGGTGAGCTTGACCGGGGCACTGAGCACAGACAGGGTAATACAGTCTTCACAACCAACCGCAACCGGCTTGTGCTCGTCTTCGTCGGTCAATACCACGAAGTCCCACTGATTGAACACACCTTTCTGGTCAGCAAATGCGCCCTGCAGAACGATGGTTGTTTCCTCGCCACGATGGGTGTGTGCCGGAGCTTTCCCGCCTGCAGCGAGTTTTTGGAGAACAACCTGCTCTTTCTGCCCGGGGAACCGGTCCGTAATGTCCAGCACACTCACATCCCCAAGCTGACGTTTCCACGGCAAACTGTTGAGGTCTTCGCCAAGAAGCTTCTGAAGCGCGCTTACCCTTGGGACGGCAGGTGCTGCAGGCTCAACTGACGGCTCACTGTCGATCTTTGAAAGGATGTTGTCGAACATGCTCTCAGAGACAGTGACCTTCGGTTGCTGTTCCATCATCACAGCACCCAGACTGTCCAGCGTGTCCACACGGCTGCGGCAGTGGGAACACTTGTCCAGGTGGAGCTTGATGCACAGAGCATGGGGCTCGCTCAGGTTACCTGCGCTGTACTCCATCAGGCTCAGGCTGTCGGGGTGGTGCCGTGTCATACGTTCTGGTCCTGCAGTATCACTTTCAGTTTGTTCAATGCCAGCCGCACCCGGCTTTTAACGGTGCCGAGCGGGATGTCCAGCTCGTCCGCCACCATCTGGTGCGACTTGTTTTCCATATACACCTTGGCGATCACCGTGATCTGTTCTTCCGGCAGGTGGCTCAGGGATTCCCTGATGCGCCGCTCCGACATAAGACGGTGCAAGGACGTGACCGGCTCGTTCTCGTTTTCACCAGGAATCTGCCAAAGATCTTCTGTCTCAACCGGCATTTCGGCACTGGTGCGCTGCATCTTTCTCAACATGTCGATGCGCTGGTTACGAGCGATGGTGAAAATCCAGGTGGAAGCAGCGGCCTTGCGCCAATCGTAGAGGCACGAACGCCTCCAGATGGATACAAATACCTCTTGCACGAGCTCTTCCGCGTGGCTTGCCAGGCCGTTGGCCATGGCGTAGTACTTGATTTGCGGGCCAAAATGCTCGAACAGCGCGTGGTATGCTTCGCGATCCTGGTTCTTACCCACTTTCTGCAGCATCTGGCTCCAGGGGTCTTTCCGGCCCTCAGAGCTGGCTGGCTTTTGATCCAGTGTGGTCACCGGACGCTCCTTGACAGTCGCATGATTTGAGCTTGTTCTGGTCATCATTCTATGCACTCGTCCCGGGTTTGTCAGTGCCAACATTTACGGATCGGTTTGCCGGGTGGATCAGCCAGTTTGAAAAAAATCCGAAATCTGGCGCCAGCGACGGTCACCGGTCGTCTCGTCGGTGATTGCCGGAACCTGAAGGGCGGTCTAGTCTGGACAAGACACCGATACCGGAAGACCATCTCCCATGAATGCACCCGGCATTACCGGAAACCTGCCCGTTATCCGGGCCCACTATGCGGACATTCTCTGCCAGTTGGCGGAGGACCGTGGGCTGCAACGGTCCCGGTTATTGGCGGCCTCCGGAATCCGGCCTTCTATGCTTGGTCACCCGGAGAATTTCATTACCGTTGATCAGTTCAGCGCCCTGTGTCGTGAAAGCCTGGTCCAAAGCCGCGATCCGGCCCTCGGGCTTGAATATGGCAAACGACTGAAATTCACCACCCACGGCTCCCTTGCCCAGGCCGCCATCAGTTGCGACACCCTCGAGCAGGCGCTGACGGTGTTGATCAAATATTTCCAGATCCGTTTTGTTTACATGAAGCTGTCTTTCTTCGTGGAAGGCCGCGAGGCGGTGATACAGCTGGATCTTGCCCACAGTATCGAAGACCTGTACCGGTTCAATGTTGATGTGGTGATGGCGTCGTTGATGGACGTTAATCTTTTGCTGTTCGGACACCGGCTTCTGGATGGCGGGCGCTGCCTTCTGGATTTCCCGGAGCCTGAAAATGCAGCCGCCTATCGCCAAATGTTCGGCAGTCAGATCTCCTTCGCCAGCGGCGTGAATCAGCTTCGGTTCAAGCGGGTTTTTCTTGATTCGCCCATGTCCCTGTCGAACCCGGTGACCCGTCGGATTGCCGAGGCCCAGTGTGAAGAGGAAATGCGGTTCATAGAGGGCGCTACGTCGGTCTCGGACCGGGTAATACGCCTGCTCGAAACCGGGCGAAGCCAGCGTTTACCAGCGCTGGAGGAAGTGGCCGCGCACCTGAAGATGTCCACAAGGACGCTGCGCCGGCAGCTGGCAGCCGAAGGGGTTCGGTTCCAACAGCTGCAGGACTCGCTCCGACACCGCCGTGCCGTGGACCTGCTGCGGCGTAATGAGTTGACGATCGACGAGATTGCCGAGGCTCTCGGCTACAGTGATCCCTCCAACTTTGGCCGGGCCTTTCGCAAGTGGGAAGGCGTTGCCCCGAGCGCCTGGCGTCGCGGACATCAGAAACTCTGATTCTGGCTATTCTTCCAGGTAGGTGTAGCCATCCAGACCTGCGGCGAGCTCAGTCATGAGCGCTGACTGGGTCTCTGGTGCCATGCCAGAGGTGGCGAACTTGCTTCGATAGGCATCCATCAACGTATCCGGCTCGAAGTTCACATAGCGCAATACCTTGGCCACGGTATCGCCGTCGATGGGATCGCTGATCTGGTAGCCACTATCTGCCGTCAGGCGCACATCCACAGAATGGGTGTCGCCAAACAGGTTGTGCATGTCGCCCAGAATCTCCTGATAGGCGCCGGTCATGAAAAAGCCCATAAGCAGCGGCTCACCGGCCTTTTCCTCGGGCAGGGGCAGGGTGGTCTCGGTGCCCTGGCCATCCACGTATCGGTCGATGCGTCCGTCAGAATCGCAGGTGATGTCCTGGATGACTGCCCGTCGGTTCAGGGGGCGGTCGAGGCCATTGATCGGCATAACCGGGAAGATCTGGTCGATGCCCCAGACGTCGGGCAGTGACTGGAACAGGGAGAAGTTCACGAACAGCTTCTCCGCCAGTTTCTCGTTGAGCTCGTCGATGATTTCCCGGTGGGCGCGATTGCTGCTGTCCAGTTGATCCCGCAGCAGTCGGCAACAGCGGGTGTACAGCGTTTCGGCATCGGCCCGTTCCTGCAGCGAGAGCACCCCGTGGGCAAACTGGGCATGAACATCGGCCATGGCGTGCAGCACGTCATGGTAGATCTCTGCCAGCGAGCGCGGCGAGCTGGCATCTTGCAGGCTTTCCAGGTCGCGCCAGAGGTCATGCAATGGTGCCGACGCCGCATCGTCCGGCCGCTCCGGCGACCGGTTTTCCGGCGCTTCGCGGTCAATCACGTTGGTCACCAGCACCGAATGGTGGGCGGTCAGGGCGCGCCCGGATTCGCTGATCAGGTCCGGATGGGGAATGCCATGGCGATCGCATTCGGCCTGGAGTACGTGCACGACATTGTAGGCGTACTCGTACACGCTGTAGTTCATTGAGCAGCTGCTGCGGGAGCGAGTGCCCTCGTAGTCTACGCCCAGGCCACCGCCGATATCCACGGTGCCCACGGGGGCGCCCATCTGACGCAATTCGCTGTAAAAGCGGGCGCATTCCCTGAGCCCGGTCTGGATATCCCGGATATTGGCGATCTGGGAGCCAAGGTGGAAATGCAGCAACTGCAGGGTATGGAGCGCTCCTGCGTCACGCAGTGTGTTGACGACATCCAGCACCTGGCTGGCAGACAGGCCGAATTTGGACTTCTCACCACCCGTGTTCTGCCAGTTGCCTTTGCCGATGGTCGCAAGTCGCGCGCGCACCCCGATCAGCGGCGATACGCCGAGGCGCTCCGCTTCCTCCAGGATCAGTGGCAGTTCCGACTTTTTCTCAACGACGATGAACACCCGGTGGCCCAGGGTCTGGCCAATCAGGGCCAGGCGAATATACTCCCGATCCTTGTAGCCGTTGCAGACGATCACCGATCCTGGTTGCTGTGACATCGCCAACACCGCCATCAGTTCCGGTTTGCTGCCCGCTTCGAGGCCGATCTGGCCTTTCGAGGCGGCCGGCTCGGTGGCCAGCAGCTCCTCGACCACGCGTCGCTGCTGGTTAACCTTGATCGGATAAACCGCCGTGTAGCGTCCCTGGTAGGCGTGCTCTCCTGCGACCTTGTTAAAGGCATTGCACAGTTTGTTGACCCGGTCGTGCAGGATATCAACGAAGCGAACCAGCACCGGCAGTTGAACGCCGGAGTCGGTGAGAGCCCGGGTCAACTCCGGCAGGTTGATTCGGGCGTCGCTGTGGCCGCGATCCGGGCGGATCAATACCTCGCCCTGATAATTGACACCGATATAGTCATCGCTCCAGTGGGCAATGTTGTAGACCTTGTGGGCCGGGGTGGCGCTGGCTTCGTTCACGCTTGCTATCCTGTCAGGAAACATTGGCCGCCATTGTATGGATTCCCACTCCGGGCTAAAAGCACCCGGTGCGGAAAAAACCTGGCCATTCACCGCGATTATCGCTTTAGCTCACGAGGGGGCACCCCTACAATACGCCCTTTCAATTCAGCCCATGGCCCACAGCGGGAGGCAAGACATGACAGCACTCAACGACGGCTGGTTTACTGAGGTATTCCAGGACCAGGGGACGGCGTTTTCCCTGCAGGTGAAAAGGAAGCTTCATGAGGAGCAGACACCGTTCCAGAAACTGGAAATCTACGAGACCGAGACCTTCGGTAACTTGATGGTTCTGGATGGCTGCGTGATGCTGACCACCCGCGATAATTTCCTGTACCACGAGATGATGACCCATCCGGCCCTGTTCACTCATCGGGATCCCAGAAAGGTGGTCATTGTCGGCGGCGGTGACTGCGGCACCCTGAAAGAGGTGCTCAAACATCCGGGCGTCGAAGAAGCCTGGCAGGTGGAAATCGACGAGCGCGTCACCCGTATGTCAGAGGAGTATTTCCCGGAGCTGTGCGAAGCGAACAGTGATCCGCGCGCCAATTTCTTCTTCGGGGATGGCATCCAGTGGATGCGGGACATTGAGCCGAACAGTGTCGACCTGATCATCATCGACAGCACCGATCCGGTCGGTCCCGCCGAAGGCCTGTTTGCCCTGGATTTCTACCGGGATGCCATGCTGGCGCTTCGTGAAGGTGGCATCATTGTCCAGCAGAGCGAATCACCGCTGTTGCACACCGACAGCATCATCAAAGGCATTCACGAGGACATGCGCAAGGCAGGATTCGAGCACGTGCAGACCTTGCCATTCCCGCAGCCGGTCTATCCGACCGGCTGGTGGAGTTGCACCATGGCCAGCAAGGAGAACCCGGTCAAATACTTCCGTGAGGAAGATGCCAACAATCGGCCATTCGTCACCCGCTATTACAATGCCGGCGTGCATCGGGGTGCGTTGGCAATGCCTCAGTTCATGGTGGACGCACTGGAAGATGAGGTTCGACCGGAAGAAGGCTGAGTAAGGTCTGCAAAGAAAAAAAGGGGCGCCAGATGGCGCCCCTTTTTTCGTCCTTCGTGTCAGGGTTTACTGCTTGCCGCTGACAAACTCCGGATAGGCTTCCATACCGCACTCGGACAGATCCACACCTTCGTACTCGTCTTCTTCGCTGACCCGAATGCCCATGACGGCTTTCAGGATGCTCCAGACGATCAGGCTGGTAACGAATACCCAGACGAAGATGGTGAGCATGCCGACCAGCTGACCCATGAAGGTAGCGTCTGCGTCGGACAGGAGAACCGCGAAGATACCCCAGATACCAACCACGCCGTGCACAGAGATGGCACCGACCGGGTCGTCAATGCGCAGCTTGTCCATGGTCACGATGGAGAACACAACCAGGGTGCCGCCGATGGCGCCAATGATGGTGGCGAGCAGGGGAGACGGGTCCGCCGGCTCGGCAGTGATGGCAACCAGACCAGCCAGGGCGCCGTTCAGGGCCATGGTCAGGTCAGCCTTGCCGAACATCAGGCGAGCTACGATCAGGGCAGCAATCAGGCCACCGGCTGCAGCCGCGTTGGTGTTCAGGAACACGTTGGCAACTTCGTTGGCAACACCGATACCACCCAGCTTCAGGGTAGAGCCACCGTTGAACCCGAACCAGCCCATCCACAGGATGAAGGTACCAAGCGTTGCCAGGGGCAGGTTGGCACCCGGGAAGGCGCGGATCTCGCCTTTGGCGCCGTACTTGCCTTTACGGGCACCGAGGAGGATAACGCCAGCCAGGGCTGCAGCTGCGCCGGCCATGTGAACGATACCGGAACCGGCGTAGTCGCTGTAGCTCAGCTCGTACATGCCGAATACCGCGTCGCCGTTCCAGGTCCAGGAACCCTGCATCGGGTAGATGAAACCACACATAACAACGGCGAAAGCGAGGAAAGCCCAGAGCTTCATGCGCTCGGCCACGGCACCGGAAACGATGGACATGGCGGTCGCAACGAAGACAACCTGGAAGAAGAAGTCGGAAGCGCCACTGTACTCACCCATGTCGCTGAAGCCAGCTTCGGTAGAGGCTGCAATGACACCGGCAATGGCTGCGTCGTCCATCTCGGCCACAGTTGTGACGCCGCTCAGGAAGATGCCACCGTCGTACATGATGTCGTAGCCGACGATCAGGTACATGGTACAGGCGACCGCAAACAGGGCCACGTTCTTGGTCAGGATTTCGGTGGTGTTCTTGGCACGCACCAGGCCAGCTTCCAGCATGGCAAAGCCGGCGGCCATCCACATGACCAAGGCACCGCAAATCAGGAAGTAAAAGGTATCCAGCGCATACTGGAGTTCAAAAATGTGATTTAGATTGCTTTCCATATGAAGCCCTCCGCACGAGGCTTTTCAGGTTATAAAAATTTTTTGCGTTGGCTGTTCGAATTATCAGAGCTGGTTCAGACCGCTTCTTCGCCGGTTTCGCCAGTCCGGATCCGGATGGCTTGAGCCAGTTCAGTCACAAAGATCTTGCCGTCGCCGATCTTGCCGGTGTTGGCTGCCTTGGTGATGGACTCGATGACCTGGTCCAGCAGGTTGTCGCCAATGGCAACTTCCACCTTCACTTTGGGCAGGAAGTCCACTACATATTCCGCGCCACGATAGAGTTCTGTGTGGCCTTTTTGCCGCCCGAAGCCTTTGACTTCAGTGACGGTTACGCCTTGTACGCCAATCTCGGATAGTGCCTCACGGACATCATCCAACTTGAAAGGCTTGATGATCGCTGTCACAAGTTTCATTGCTTTCTCCTTGGTAAAGCCGTCCCAACAGTGAGGGCCCGTCGGCCGATTGTTGAGTTCGGGATGCTGCCACCTCGCACACCAATTGTGCGGATTGCGTACGAGAGCTTTAGCATCGGGTATGCCAACGCAAAAAATTACAATAAAAACAATTATATATGATATCCGCGTACCAGAATGGCGCAAAGTTGTGCACCAAAATAGAGCGGGTAGCTGACCAGTGAGCCAAATTGGAGCGGGCTCTCTGGCCGGGCAGCCCCCATTATAGGGTCCGCAACCTACAGTATGGCAGGGGCTGCGATGTGATACACTCCCGCAGACCGGCAACAGGCCCTGTCTTTTAGTCGAAGCCGGACATTTCAGTGATTCGTGAGGTGATGTGTGAAAGGTCCACAGGATATTTTTGCTCAGCTGCAGGGCCAGTTTGGCCAGTTCGTACCCGACATGGCCCGCGCTGCACGGGAAGATTTTGAAACCCAGGCCCGGGCGACTGTGATGGCCGTACTGTCCCGCCTTGAGCTGGTGACACGAGAGGAATTCGATGCCCAGCAGGCCGTCTTGCTGAAGACCCGTGAAAAGGTGGACGCGCTCGAGAAGCGGGTGGCCGAACTGGAAAATTCCCTGCCAAAACAGTAAACCACGGACACGCCCGGCAGGACGCCGGGCCAGCAGTTCCGCTCATTACCATGGAAGGTTGTCATGCTTGCTATCGTTCATTCCCGCGCCTCAATTGGCGTGTCAGCGCCGGCCGTTACCGTCGAGGTCCATCTTTCCGGCGGTCTGCCGGCGCTCTCGATCGTGGGCCTGCCGGAAACCGGTGTCCGAGAAAGCAAGGAGCGCGTTCGGAGCGCTCTCCTGAACGCCGGCTTCGAGTTTCCTGCCCGCAGAATCACCATTAATCTTGCGCCTGCCGATCTTCCCAAGGAGGGAGGTCGGTTCGATTTGCCCATCGCTCTGGGCATTCTGGCAGCCTCGGGACAGATCCCGGTGGAGAGTCTTTCCGATTGCGAATTTCTGGGCGAATTGTCCCTTGATGGTGCATTGAGGCCGCTCAAGGGTGTATTGCCGGCTGTGCTGGCGGCCCGGCAAGATCAGCGGAGTTTGCTGGTTCCGCATGGCAATGCCGAGGAGGCGGCCCTGGCCAGCCAGGGTGACGTTCTGGCGGCCGGCCACCTGCTGGCGGTGTGCGAGCATTTGGGTGGCCGCGCCCGCCTGGTGCCAGTGCCGCGATCCTCGCTGGAACAGGCGCCGGCCACTCAGGGTGAGGTGCCGGATCTGTCGGATGTGCGTGGCCAGCGGGTACCCCGAAGGGCTCTGGAGGTCGCTGCGGCTGGCAACCACAATCTTCTGTTCTTCGGTCCACCGGGAACCGGCAAGAGTATGCTCGCCAGTCGGTTGCCCGGTATTCTTCCGGGGCTGGAGGATGCAGCGGCCATGGAAGTGGCCAGCGTCCATTCGGTGGCCGGGCTTCCGATTCGTTCCGGGGGCTGGCGGGAGCCGCCGTTCCGATCGCCTCACCACACCGCATCGGCCGTCGCTCTGGTGGGCGGTGGAAGCAGCCCGAGGCCCGGTGAAATCTCCCTCGCGCATCGGGGCGTACTGTTTCTCGACGAGTTGCCAGAATTCGAGCGTCGAGTGCTCGAGGTGTTGCGGGAACCGATGGAAACCGGCGAGATTTCGATCAGTCGCGCGGCGCGGCAGGTGAATTTTCCGGCCCGTTTTCAGGTGGTGGGTGCAATGAATCCTTGTCCCTGTGGCTATAGCGGTCATCCCACCATTGAGTGTCAGTGTACGCCACAACAGGTCGCGCGGTACCGGTCGAAAATCTCCGGGCCGCTCCTGGACAGGTTCGATCTCCACGTTGAAGTGCCTGTGCAGGGTGGGGACATACTGATGCGGCAGGGTGGCGATGGCGAAACCAGTGCCACCGTCCGGGAGCGTGTACTGGCTGCGAGGGCCCGGCAAGCAGAGCGGGGTTGCCTGAATGCCGCACTGTCCGGGCGTGATCTGCAGTCCGCATGCCGACTCGATGGCACCGGTGAACGACTGCTCACCGGTGCGATGGAAAAGCTGGGCCTCTCTGCCCGGGCGTTGCACCGCATATTGCGGGTTGCCAGAACGCTTGCGGATCTGGAGGGCTGTGAAGAGCTAGGCCAGAGCCATCTGGTTGAAGCGCTGGGTTACCGGCAGCTGGACCGACAACAGGGCCGCAACTCGGTGGTATCCGCCTGAGCGACGACACTCTGGTAAACTGTTGGCAAATACCGTTAAACAGACCCGCTGCCTGCGGTTAAGGATTGCAGATGACAGACCAGAAAGAACCGCAAGATCCCAAAGATTCCGCCGATTCCCCGGTCACGACCCGTCGCGGTGTGCGTAGCTTCGTTTTGCGCCAGGGCCGCATGACGGAAGGCCAGAAAAAGGCGTTTGAACGGAGTTGGCCGAAGTACGGCCTGACCCGCGAGAACGGAATGATCGACCCTCGTGAGGTTTTTGGCCGAGACAACATGCTTAACCTGGAAATCGGTTTTGGCATGGGACGGTCCCTGGCAGAGATGGCCGAAGCGGCTCCCGAGCAGGATTTTATCGGGGTTGAAGTTCATCAGCCCGGTGTCGGCGCGCTGCTCAAAGAGATCGAGGATCGGGGCCTTGAAAATGTCCGGATATACAGTATCGATGCCAACGATGTCATTGATCTTTGCCTGCCGGACGCCTGTCTTGATCGCGTGATGGTGTTCTTCCCGGACCCCTGGCACAAGAAAAAGCATCACAAACGCCGCCTGATCCAGCACGAGTTTGTCCAGCGGGTCCGTCACAAGCTAAGGGTCGGTGGCATCCTGCACCTGGCGACCGATTGGGAGAACTACGCGGAGCACATGCTTGAGGTAATGAACGAGTCCGAAGGCTTTGCCAACACCCAGGAGTCCGGTGGTTATTCACCGCGCCCTGAGGACCGCCCTATTACCAAGTTTGAAAAGCGTGGCGAAACCCTGGGTCACGGAGTCTGGGATCTGTTGTTCTACCGGACCAACTGATGTCCGGTAAACGGGGCTTCAGTGGTGCGCCAGCGGATGGCGCCGGGATGCCCGGATAATCACCAGGCCTGCAATGCCAAGAGTCAGCGCCGTGAACTTGATCAGCGCACACAGCGTCGCAGACAGGCTCACCTCATCGGTGGGTGGGTTGAAATTGTTCAGCAACAGGATGTTTTCCGCGCCATCGCTCAGCCCGGCGGTTGCAAACAGGGCCCTTACCCAGCGGGCTCCCACGCGTTCGCGAATGCCGGGGCGATCGCGGGTAAAGTGTCGGGTGAGATGGATCAGAGCGAGCATATAGGCGGGGATGAAGAGGAAGTCCAGCCACAATGAAACCTTAGCCCAGGCAACGCCCTCACTGCCCCAGCTGCGAAAAATGGCGTGGGCCTGATCTGCGGTGCCGGCCAATTGGTAGCTCACGATGCCCTGGGGTGCTGATGCGGTCTGCAATGGCTGGTTGACCATCAGCAGGGCCAACAGCAGCACGGCAGCCACCAACAGGCTGGCTTTCAGGCTTTTCGGAAAGGCTGCCACTCCGTGTGCAGGGTCCATTACAGAAAACGCTCCAGCAGGCTGTTCAGGTATCGCTGGCCCAGGTCCGTTGCCTGCAACCGATCGCTTACCAGCAGCTTTTCATTTCGCAGTTGTTCAAGTTTTACCCCAACTGTAGTCAGGGGTAAACCCGTCCGGCCTGAAAAAAGGCTTTCATCCACTCCTTCTTTCAGCCTCAGGGCATTCATCATGAATTCCAGAGGCAGATCTTCCCTGGCGATGAGATCGGTGCCGGCAGTGCGGCTGCCGATCCGGTTCAGATAGGCGTCCGGCTGGCGCGTCTTCCAGTATCGCCGGATACTGCCGTCGGCGAGGCTTATCTTGCCATGGGCGCCGGCCCCCAGGGCCAGATAGTCCCCGAAGGTCCAGTAGTTCAGATTATGTCGAGAGGCTTTTCCGCGAAGGCTCCAGGCCGAGACTTCGTAATCCTGGTATCCCCGTTTGTGCAGCAGCTCAACCCCCTGGCGATAGATGTCCCACAGGTGGTCGTCGTCTGGCAGGTCCGGAGGTCGGCTGTAAAACTCGGTATTGGGTTCCAGGGTCAGCTGGTACCAGGACAGGTGGGGTGGCTCATACTGCAGAGCAGTCTGGATGTCGTCCAGGGCCTGCTCCGGGGTCTGTCCCGGCAAACCATGCATCAGGTCGATGTTGAAATTGTCGAAGCCGGCCCGCCGTGCAGCGTCTATCGCCCGATGGGCGGCATCGGTGTCGTGAATGCGCCCGAGGTTTCTGAGATGGTCGGGGTTGAAGCTCTGGACTCCGATGGAGAGACGGTTTATCCCCGCTTCTCGAAACGCTTCGAAGCGGCCGGCTTCAAGCGTGCCCGGGTTGGCTTCCAGGGTGATTTCGGCATCCTCCTTGAAGGTAAGTCTTGCCCGTAGTTCCCGGAACAGGCGGTCGTAGAATTCGCCACTCATCAGGGACGGGGTGCCACCGCCAATGAACACGGTTTCTATCGGTCGCTCGGCTGCAAAGGCCAGATCCTGGTCGAGATCTTCGAGCAGGGCCTCCAGATAGGCAGACTCGGGTATGGTCCCGGTAAAGGCATGGGAATTGAAATCGCAGTAGGGGCACTTTCGCACGCACCACGGCACGTGGATATAAAGGCTCAGGGGCGGCCTGACCGCAGTTGGCTGCTGATCTTCCCCAGGGTTGGTATTGCTCAACTGTCTCAGGCCTCGGCCTTGAGTTGATCCAGCAGAATCGTCAGGGCTCGTCCGCGGTGGCTGATGCTGCTTTTCTCGGATCGGGACAGTTCGGCTGCACTGCAGCCATGCTCCGGTGCGAGGAACACCGGGTCATAACCAAAGCCGCCGCTGCCTCGGGGTGATCTGAGGATCGAGCCCGGCCAGCGGCCATGGCAGATGATGGGCGTGGGGTCATCGGCGTGACGCAGGTATACCAGTACGCAATGAAACTGGGCGTTCCTCTGGTCGTCTGGCACGTCGGCCATGGCGTCCAGTAGGGCGTTTACGTTGTCCTGATCGGTCGCATCTGCGCCGGCAAAGCGGGCGGAACGAACCCCGGGACGGCCTCCCAGGGCATCCACCGCCAGGCCGCTGTCGTCTGCCAGGGCCGGAAGGCCGGTTTCCCTAGCGGCGTGGCGGGCTTTGAGGATGGCGTTTTCAACAAAGGTAACCGCCGGCTCCTCGGCTTCGTTGACACCCAGGTCGCCCTGGGCAACCGGCGTCATGCCCAGAGGCGACAGCAGCTCCGTCAATTCGGCGATTTTCCCTTTGTTATTGCTGGCGATGACGAGTTTTTCGGTCATAGTGCTTAATCGCTGAACAGTGTGTGAGCAAACCGCACCGCCAGGTCCTGCTGGTGTCCGGTAGGACGGGCCGTGACATTGAAGGTCATCAGCTCACCGGATGAGTACTGGTACTCGGCGATAAAGTACACAGAGTCGCCTTCCTGGATGCGGCGGAACGCCAGGAAACGAACCTGCTGGACATCATTGGTGACCTTGCCTTCCACCTGGCCACTGACCGGGGACATGGATCCGTCCTCGTTTTCCTCCATGATGGAAATATTGACGATGCCGATGCCCTTGCTGCGTTGGAGATTGTTCGCCTTGGCAACTTCAGGGGCGAGGAACGTGCTGGGCAGGACACTCCAGAGCACCGTGTACTCCCCGAAATCTTTCGAGCCAGCCTGTGCCTGCAGGCTGAACAGGCCAATCAGAGCAATTCCCAGAAGTTTACGGAATGTGGAGAAGGTTTTCGCAATCATCGCTATGTCTCCCGTGTGATTCGGTAAATGGCGATTTCACCCAACAAATTCGGCCACAGCCGCGCCAGCCAGCTGTTTTGGTGCTGGCCGTCGACCACCCTCCGGCTTTTGATTCTGATGCCTTTCTGCCGGCACAGGGCCTCAAAATCCTTGAAAGTGCACAGCCTTATGTTGGGCGTGTTGTACCATTTATACGGCAGTGCTTCGGATTCGGGCATACGTCCGCTCAAAGTCAGTCCCCAACGCAGCCGCCAGTGGGCAAAGTTCGGGAAGGTAACGATGCCTTCTTTGCCAACCCGGAGCATCTCATCCAGCACCTTGTCGGGGCGCCGCACCGCCTGGAGCGCCTGGGTCATCAGAACAACATCGAAACTGCCATCATCAAAGTTGCCCAGCCCCTGAGTGTCCAGATTCTGTTCGATGACCGCCACTCCCCGGCCCATACAGGTGGTGATGTGGTCCGGGTTGATTTCCAGGCCGAAGCCACTGGCCCCGCGCTCCCTCTGGAGGAAGTCGAGCAGGGTGCCGTCGCCGCAGCCCAGGTCCAGGACGTGATGACCCGGCTGAACCCATTGCTGGATGATTTCGAGATCCGGTCTCATGCGCCGACCTCCCGTGCAACCCGGTCCATGTAGGCGTTGAATATGTCAGTGTACCTCGGGGTCGGAATCAGGAACGCGTCATGGCCCCAGGGAGCATCCACCTCGGCGTAGCTGACCTTCCGGCGGGCGGCTATCATGGCGTTGACCATTTCCTCGGAGCGGGCGGGTGTGAAACGCCAGTCGGTGCTGAAAGACAACACCAGGTATTCACAACTGGCTGCCGACAGTGCTTTCGAAAGATCACCGCCAAACTCGTAGGCCGGGTCAAAATAATCCAGCGCCCGGGTCATCAGCAGATAGGTATTGGCGTCGAAAGACTCTGAAAACCGCTCGCCCTGGTAACGAAGGTAGCTTTCCACCTGAAATTCCGCGTCGTAACCAAACTTGTAGGCCTGGTCACGTAGCTCGCGGCCAAATTTTTCGCCCATGGAGGCATCTGACAGGTAGGTGATGTGCCCCACCATCCGGGCCAGCATCAGGCCACGCCTTGGAACAGTTTCAAAGTCGTAGTAGCGACCGTCGTGAAACTCCCGGTCGGTGGTGATGGCCTGGCGAGCCACCTCATTGAACGCAATATTCTGCGCCGTGAGTCTGGGCGTGGAGGCAATCACCACGGCGTGCCTCAGCCGGTCGGGATAATCCAGGCTCCACTGCAGGGCCTGCATGCCTCCGAGGGAGCCGCCAACAACCGCCGCCCAGCATTGAATGCCAAGCCGGTCGGCCAGCAATGCCTGGCTCTTGACCCAGTCGCCCACGGTGATGACCGGAAACTCCGGGCCGAAAGGTTTTCCGGTTTCCGGGTTGATACTGTTTGGCCCTGTGCTGCCGTGACAGCCGCCCAGGTTGTTCAGGCTGACAACAAAAAAACGGTCGGTATCGATCGGTTTGCCTGGGCCAATGCAACTGTCCCACCAGCCCGGTTTCCGGTCGTCAGCGGAATGATAGCCGGCGGCATGATGGTGGCCACTCAAGGCATGGCAGATAAGAACGGCGTTGCTGGCATCGGCATTCAGGGTGCCGTAGGTTTCCACGACCAGGTCGTAGTTTTCCAGGGTCTGACCACAGGCCAGATCGATGGGAGCGTCGAAATGATAGGTCTGCGGGGTGACAATCCCGACAGAATCCGCAGGCAGGGTATCAGGCATCGGCGCGATTGGTTCCTGGTTCGATCCGTAAGTGTCTGGAAACGCAATGGCAAAGCCATCGCCAGCCCAGCAGTTTAAAGCCGGGGCGTGATGGCTGCAACCGCCTGAATAGTTGCTATCGCGGGGCTCAGACGGCCCCGGAGATATTCACCACTTTTTGCTGGATCAGGGTAGGGGCCGGTTTGCGAATCTGGCGCTGCATGGCATCGGCCAGTTCCAGCTGTTTGCGCAGATCAGCAATGGTGTTGGTGAGGCGCTGGCGCTCGGTTCGGCTGTCCCGGTCATTGCGCACCATGTCGCGAAGGCGCCGGATCTGGTGCTCCAGCAGCTGTTTCTGCTCCATGGAGTACTGCATGATCGGCAAGAGTGCCTCTGACGGCCAGCGTTCAACGTCGTGGCGAACGCGAGCGTGCAGGGTGCGGGCTTCCCCCACCATGACGTTGAAGAAACGGCGAACCAGAACCGACTGTTCGGTCAGAAGGTTCTTCGGGCTGATACGGAAGCGTCGGGCCTTCTTGCGCAATTCACGAATGGCGATGACGTGGCGCCCTGCGCGGAGCGGGATGGGCTCGAGATGACGGGCCCGGTTGTCCTCGTTGTAGCGACGGTAAATGGCGCCAACCATCTTCTCGGCCAGGTGCCCTTCGCTCAACAGGTTTGTCAGGTCGCTTTCAAGCAATTCGAAGAACTGGTCCATGGCGCGGTTCATGCCGGCGGTGGTCCAGCTTTTCGACATACTGGTGCGGACACGTTCAGCATGTTCTTCGAAACGGTCTTCGCTGACCAGTTTCTTCAGCAAGTTACCCTGGGAGTCCATCAGGCGCCGGCTGGAGCGCAGTGTAATCAGCTTCTTGTAATAAAAGTCGTAGTCTTTCTGGGCGCGCTCTGCCAGCCGGCCCAGCGCTGCCTTGTCCATGGTAACGCCTGCGCACGCCTGGAGTTCTTCCTCCAGGGATTCCAGCCGGTACTGCATCGCTGCCTGGCTGTTCTGGAGCATGCCCAGGAGGTCGTTGATCAGGCTCTGGGTGATCAACTGTTCCTTGTGCATCAGGATGCGCTGGATAATCAGTTGCTCAAGCTGGCCGATATTGGATCGGTCAAACAGGTCGCTGTCTTTCCTGACCCTGGCCACCAGACCCTGTTTGGCGGAAACGGGGATAACATCATGCTGCCGCATGCCGAGGTGATCGGCGGTGTAGCCACGCACCCGCTCGATTGCCTCGTTGGTGTGGCGTTCACCCTGCAGGTCGTCCCAGAGCACATCGATCTTGTTCAGGACGGCAAAACGACCGGCGCGGTGATCGGCGTGTTGAGTGTCGATATGCTCCTTCCAGATGGTCATATCGCTGGCGGTCACACCGGTGTCGGCGCTGAGCACAAAGATGACGGCATGGGCCCGGGGCAGCATGCTGATGGTCAGTTCCGGCTCTGAACCCAGGGCATTCAGGCCCGGAGTGTCGAGGATGCGCAAACCGCGTTCGAACAGAGGGTGACGGATACTGATCTGGGCATTACGCCAGGCCGGCACGAGGACGTTGCCGGGGTTGTTGCGGTCGTGCTCCAGCATATCCTCGTCGAAGCCCAGTTTCCGGGCTTCATCCGGTGATACGCTTTTCACCCGGGCAACTTCGGCCAGCACTTCCCGCATGATTTCCGGGTCGCGCTCATCAAGCTCATGCTTTACCCACCGTTCCGGCTGTTTGCGCAGTTGCTGCAGGGACAGGTCTCCGTTTCGGGTTTCAATGGGCAGCAGGAGCAGGTAGTTCTCGTTGGCGCTGCGATCAAAAAACAGCTCGGTGGGGCACATGGTCGTACGCCCTGCCTGCGAAGGCAGCATGCGCTGGCCATATTCCGAGAAGAACAGGGCGTTGATCAGCTCGGTTTTCCCGCGGGAGTACTCGCCGACAAAGGCAATGGTAAGCTCATCCTCAATCAGCAGTTCCAGTCCATGGCGGATGCGGGTGCTGACATCGTCGGAAAACAGATTGTTATCCTGCAGCCACAACCGGTATCGGCCGATCTGTCGGATCAGCTCTTTTTTCCAGTTGTGATAAGCCTCTACCTGCTGCGACAGAGTTCCCTGTTGGTTCATCGGATTTTCCTTCTGCGCGACTTCCGGGTATCCCGGTTCAAACGGGGTGCTCACGGGTGACGGATTAATTACCGTTAATACTATCCTGTTCTATCTATGTTTGCGGCAGAGCGGCACGGAGAGGATTGGAGGCAGTTGGAGGGTTTTGAGATAAAGGACTGCAAAATCAATGGCTTGACGTTGCAGTCCGGAGATTATGGATTTCGTGGCTAAGTGTTACAAAGTGTATATTTGAGACGGGGTTTACATACCCAGCCCGATAGAGCCAAGGCCTGCGGCCATTTTCATATGCTCAATCACCACCGAAATTACGTTCAGAATCAGGAACACAATAATGGGTGACAGGTCCAGACCGCCCATGGAGGGCATGATATTGCGCACTGGGCGCATCACCGGTTCCGTGATCTGGGCGACCAGCTGAATCGCCGGGTGGCCGCTGCCGGGAGCTATCCAGCTGACGACCACCACCGCAATCACTGACCAGAAGTAGATCTTTACGATCAGGTCAAGAACGTTCAGCACGGCCCATACGAGCAGAGTGATCGGATTCACGGCGGGGATGCCGCCATTCAGGGCAACCAGTATCAGGAAGAAAGTGATGCCCTGGATGATGACCGCAAGCACTAGCGAAGCGCCATCCACACCGCCCCAGCCGGGAATGAAGCGGCGCAGCGGACGCAGCGGCGGATTGGTGGCCTTGACCACGAATTGTGAGATCGGGTTATAGAAGTCTGCCCGGGCCAGTTGCAGCAGGAACCGGAGCAGCACAATGGTCATGTAGAAGGTGGATGCGATCAGCAGGATGGTAATCAGAATGTCTGCCAGCATGAAGCCGTGTCTCCGTTATCGGTTACTGTTTGCCTGCCAGTTCTTTGGCCATTTCTTCCGAGCGTTTGAACGCCGCTTTGTAGGCTTTGGATACCAGCTCGCGCATCCCACCTTCCTCAAAGGTATTGATGGCCTGCTCGGTCGTTCCGCCAGGAGACATCACGTTGCGCTTGAGCTGGCCCGGGTCGTGCTCGCTTCTCGCGGCCATTTCGGCGGCTCCTGCCATGGTCTGGATGGCCAGTTCTCGCGCGGTTCCGGCAGCAATGCCTGCTTCGGTGGCAGTCTCTTCAAGCGCCTCGAGCATCAGGAAAAAATAGGCCGGGCCGCTGCCGGAGAGGGCGGTAACGGCATGTAGCAGGTTTTCGTCCTCAACCCAGAGGGCCGAGCCGATGCTTTCAAATACCGATTCCACCATCTTCTTCTGCTTGTCTTTCACCTCCTTGTTGGCGAACAGGCCCGCGGCCCCCTTGCCGACGAGGGATGGTGTGTTGGGCATCACCCGAACCATGGGTAAGCCGCCTCCGAGCCAGCCATCCAAAGTGTCGGCTGTCAGACCGGCCGCAATGGAGACCATGAGAGGGCGGGTATTCTGAACCACCGGCGCGATGTCTCGACAGACATCTGCCATTACCTGTGGTTTCACCGCCAGGACTACCATGTCGGCCTGCTGGGCGCAGTAGCGGTTGTCTGTCGTTACGCTCACGCCGAAGCGCTTGCGGATTGTTTGAAGGTGCGCGTCATCCGGCGCGCTCACCCAGATATTGCCGGCCTGATAGCCGTTATCCAGCATACCGCCAATGATGGCGCTGGCCATGTTGCCGGCACCAATAAAAGAAATGGTTGGTGATGTGCTCAAGGTTAACTCCCCGGTTGATCGTTTTAACGTCCGGCCCTGATCATAGCAGGAACCGGCAGATTCAGCGCTTTACTGGGCGTTGGCCGAAAAGTGCGGTGCCGACCCGTACCCAGGTGGCGCCCTCCGCAATAGCAACTTCCAGGTCGCCGGACATTCCCATGGACAGCGTGTCAAGCGGCCCGGCGTCGGGATGATCTGCCCTCAGTTGCTTCAGGGTATTGGCCAGCTTCCGGAAGCTGGCTCTCAACCCGGATTCGGGCTGATCCGGATCCGGAATGGCCATCAACCCTCTCAATGTAAGGCTTGGCAGTTCGCCGATCTCAGCCACCAGGTCCGGCAACTCCCCAAGCGTGCACCCGGATTTGCTGTCCTCTTCATTAATATTGACCTGAAGGCAGATATTCAATGGTGGCAGTGCAGGGTCACGCTGTTCGCTGAGGCGACGGGCAATCTTGAGGCGGTCGACGCTGTGCACCCAACTGAAGGCAGAAGCCATCTGCCGGGTTTTGTTGGACTGGATCGGGCCGATGAAATGCCACTCCAGGCCATTAAGGTCAGACAGCGCCTCGATCTTTTCCAGGGCTTCCTGCAGGTAGTTCTCCCCAAAGGCATGCTGACCGGCCGCGAAGGCTTCCCGCAGATCTTCCGGCGGTCGGGTTTTACTTACGGCGAGCAAATGCACAGCCCCCGGCTCGCGCCCAGCCTGCAATGTTGCTTTTTGTATGCGTCGGGTTACGCTCCCGATGTTGTCTGCTATGCTGCTCATAGTGTGAGATTGCCACGCTCGGTATGTCACTTGTACGGTGACACGTTACCCGCAGGTCACTGAAATGCCAAGTGAACCGCGCCGGGGCCCCGCCGGGCGGAAGCTACCAGGATAAAAGAAAAAGCCTTCCGAGGATTCCTATGGATATTACTGAACTGCTTGCCTTTTCGGCGAAACAGGGCGCGTCTGACTTGCACCTCTCTGCCGGCCTCCCCCCTATGATTCGTGTTGATGGTGATGTGCGTCGCATCAATCTGCCGCCCATGGAGCACAAAGAGGTCCACGGGCTGATCTACGACATCATGAACGACAAGCAGCGCAAGGACTACGAGGAATTCCTGGAAACCGACTTTTCCTTCGAAGTGCCCGGTGTTGCCCGTTTCCGTGTTAACGCCTTTAACCAGAACCGTGGCGCCGGTGCCGTGTTCCGGACCATCCCTTCCAAGGTGTTGACCATGGAAGACCTGGGTATGGGGCAGGTGTTCAAGGATATTTCGTCGGTGCCTCGCGGCCTGGTGCTGGTAACCGGCCCTACGGGTTCCGGTAAGTCCACCACCCTTGCGGCGATGATGGACTACATCAACGACACCCGGTACGAGCACATCCTCACCATCGAGGACCCCATCGAATTCGTGCACGACTCCAAGAAGTGCCTGGTCAACCAGCGGGAAGTTCACAGGGATACCCTCGGCTTCAACGAAGCACTGCGTTCAGCCCTGCGGGAAGACCCCGACATCATCCTGGTTGGTGAGCTTCGGGATCTGGAAACCATCCGCCTGGCACTGACGGCCGCGGAAACCGGCCACCTCGTATTCGGCACCCTGCACACCACCTCCGCTGCCAAGACCATCGACCGTGTGGTCGACGTGTTCCCGGCGGAGGAAAAGTCCATGGTTCGGTCGATGCTGTCCGAATCCCTGCAGGCGGTTATCTCCCAGACCCTGATGAAGAAAATGGGCGGCGGTCGGATTGCGGCTCACGAGATCATGATTGGCACCTCGGCGATCCGGAACCTGATCCGGGAAGACAAGATCGCCCAGATGTATTCGTCGATCCAGACCGGCGGTTCTCTGGGTATGCAGACCCTGGACCAGTGCCTGGAGCGGCTGCTGCAGAAGGGCCTTATTTCCCGCGAAGCAGCGCGGGCCAAGGCCAAGATGCCTGATAACTTTTAATTGGATTGCTCCCGGCCGTGTCGTTGGTGCCAGGAGCAGACGGGGAATTCATAAGACTCCCCGAATACAGTTTGACGGGTGGGGCGGGTTCCGCTTCCCGGGACTGTCTGCAGCATGGATGCTGCAGTCAAGCGTACATGGACGTATTCACAGCGTGTCCCGGGAAGCGGAACCCGCCCCACCCAAGCACCAAACGATGAAGATTGGGTACAAAAAATGGAATTCGAAAAACTGTTACGGCTGATGGTGGAAAAGGGCGGCTCGGACCTGTTTATTACGGCGGGCGTTCCCCCAAGCATGAAGGTGAACGGGAAAGTGCTCCCGGTCACCAAGAACGCGCTGACGCCGGAGCAGACGAGGGAGTTTGTCTACGGCGCCATGAACGACAAGCAGCGCGCCGAGTTTGAGGAAACCCACGAGTGCAACTTTGCCATCAGTGCCCGGGGCATTGGCCGGTTCCGGGTGTCTGCGTTCTTCCAGCGGAACCTCTGCGGCATGGTGCTGCGTCGGATCGAGGTGAAGATTCCGCAGATTGACGACCTGTCGCTGCCGGAGGTGATCAAGGAACTCGCCATGACCAAGCGTGGCCTGATCATGTTCGTGGGCGCCACCGGTACCGGTAAGTCTACGTCCCTGGCGGCCATGCTGGGGCACCGGAATCGCAACAGCCGGGGCCACATCATTTCCATCGAAGACCCGATCGAATTCGTGCACCAGCACCAGGGCTGTATCGTCACCCAGCGTGAGGTGGGTATCGATACCGAGAGCTTCGAGGTGGCCCTGAAGAACACGCTGCGTCAGGCGCCCGACGTTATCCTGATCGGCGAGGTGCGGACCCGGCAGACCATGGAGTATTCCGTGCAGTTCGCCGAGACCGGTCACCTGTGTCTGGCCACCCTGCACGCCAACAACGCCAACCAGGCGCTGGACCGGATTATCCAGTTCTTCCCGCCGGAACAGCACAACCAGATCTGGATGGACCTGTCCCTGAACCTCAAGGCCATTGTGGCCCAGCAACTGGTGCCAACGCCGGATGGCAAGGGACGCAAAGCGGTAATCGAAGTGCTGATCAATACCCCGCTGGTGGCGGATCTGATCCGCAAGGGCGAGGTGCATCGTCTGAAGGAGCTGATGTCGAAATCCAACGAGTCTGGTATGCAGACCTTTGACCAGGCCCTTTATCAGTTGTACGCAGAGGGCTCCATTACCTACGAAGATGCCCTGGCCCATGCGGACTCTGCCAACGACCTGCGCCTGATGATCAAGCTGGGTGCCGACGCTCAGGGGGCGGACAAGCTGTCTTCCTCTGTGGACAAGCTCTCGATACAGGACGACTGATACGATCAGGTTTTTTTAGACTTTAGTTGTAGAAAGGTAGGCTCCTGAACCGTTAGGGATGGCATTTGAGGCCAGTAAGGGGTGGTGCGTATACTCGGCGCGATTCAATAAGGAGATACCATGCACCACCGATCTTCAATGCTTGCACGAGCCGTACGTTTTGCCACCCTTGCGGCGCTCGCCGCACCTGCCAGCACTCTCGCAGGCGGTTTTTCCCTCAATGAACAGAGCGCCAGCGCGATGGGTACCGCCAATGCAGGTGCCGCTGCCAATCCCGAGAACGCGACCACGGTTTTGTTCAATCCCGCCGGGATGAGCCAACTGTCCGGCACCAATATTTCTTTTGGTGCGGCGGTTCTGGATATTGATGCCGAGGCCAAGGAAGCTGAAGCGCGCCGCAATCTGCCGGGTCAGAGTCCGATTATGGCCGATGGCTCGCTGGGCGGTGATATTGCTGGTCCAGCCGTTTTGCCGAATTTTTACATGACTCACGAAGTCAATGAATCCATAGACGTGGGGTTTGGAATCCATGCGCCGTATGGCCTGGCTGCGGACTACAACGATGACTTTGTCGGGCGTTTTTTTGCTGACGAAACCGAATTGACAGCCATTGCCTTCACTCCGTCAATCTCAGTAAATAATGGGAATGGCCTTTCAATGGGGGCGGGCATCAACCTTATTTATGCAGAGGGGCGCCTGACCCGTTATCAGGACTTGGCAGCCCAGGTCTACCCAAATGCTTTTGCTGCAGCCATTGGCCAAGGCGCAAGTCCCGCACAGGCTGATCAGGCAGCACGACAAGCAGTGAGTGGATATCAGGATCCTTACGCTGACATTGAGGGTGATGATATCGGGGCGACGTTCAGAGTTGGTTTCCTGTATGAGCTCTCGGATAAGACCCAAATTGGGTTGAGTGCCCAGACTGGAACCGAACTTGATTTGAAAGGCAATGCGACGATTTCCGACTTCCCGGTTCCCGGAGTGCCCGGTCAGACCACTACTCTGTCGGAAAAAGTCAGAGTGCCGCTATCTATCCCAGAGAGTGCAACCTTTGGCATTCGGCATAATCTTTCCAATCAAGTGACGCTTCTCGCAGGTGCGACTTACGCTAAATGGAGTCGTTTTGAGGAATTGGACATTGTCAGTAGAGAAGCGAATGGTCAGATTACAGCGGCACCACAGGAGGGCGCCATTCTCAGTCATGTGACTGAAAAGTGGCAAAATACCTGGCAATTCAATCTAGGTGGGATTTGGCAGGCAACGCCGGAATGGGCTCTAAAAGCAGGCTATGCGTGGGACGAGTCGCCTGTCGATGAGTATCTTACCGCACGTATCCCGTCCAGCGATCGGCATTGGCTGACATTAGGTGCTCAGTGGAAGGATGCCCAGAGTGGCTGGACGCTTGACGCGGCAGTAGGAACACTGCTTTTTACGGATGATCCAGCTTTTACAGAACGCAACTACCAGCACAGTAATCCGGATGAAGTAGCCGATCTGGCGCCGGGTGTCGAAGACCCGAGCTATTTTAAAGGTAAATATGAGCTCAGTGCCTGGAGTGCGTCCATTGAGGTAAGCAAGTCCTTCTGATCTCTCGTGAATCTGGTTGGCCAGCCCAAGGGCTGGTCAGCCAATAACCTGTCCTCGGTAAATCACCTTCTTCTTCCGTGGCGGATCCAGCTTCCCTTCTTCCTGGTCGTCCGCCGATGCCGATGGGGCATCCGCTATCACCTGACCCCGATAGTTACGCTTGAAGCCGTCATCTTCCTCCTCGGGTTCGATGTTCAGCTGTGGAACCTGTTCCTTGAGAGTTTCCCAGGTACGGGTCAACTGGCTTGAGCGGGTTTTTCGCGCGTAATCGGCCAGTTGTTGTTCCAGGTGCTCTTCCGTGAGGTGCAGTTTCACGCCGAATTCCGTGTGAATCAGGCGGCGGCACTGGTGAACCAGTTTCAGCACGCTGGGGTCCAGCAGCCAGCTACGTTCAGATGCCAGAGAAGTCATGGTTTGAGCCTCGGAGATGGATGTCACAACATGGCGCTGCCCGGATAATGTGGCAGGGCAGGGCGCCGACTCTACTCAAGTAGCGAATTTCGTGCCGTGACGGTGTCGATTCCGAAGAGAAGGCGTGTTTACGGCCTGCCGTGGAGTCCGGAGACTCACAGGCAGGTTCGGGGGGTGGTACTGCGGTTGATTTCGGTGCGTTTTTGGCTTCCATGCCCTGTTCTGGGGCGAATCAGTGTGCTTCGTCCCAGTTGTCACCGGCGCCGGCTTCTACCAGCAGGGGAACGTCCAGTTCGGCTGCTGCCGACATGCGCTTCTCGAGTCCCGAACGGATTTTGTCGAGGGCTGACTCCTTCACTTCCAGAATCAATTCATCGTGAACCTGCATGGTCATGCGGGCCTCATCCGCGTGATCCTTGAGTAGCCAGTTCTCCACATCCACCATGGCCCGTTTGATGATGTCCGCGGCTGTGCCCTGCATTGGCGCGTTGATCGCCGTTCGCTCGGCTGCCTGCTGTAGCTGTTTGTTGCGGGCGTTGATTTCAGGCAGGTACAGGCGCCGGCCAAAGAGCGTCTCGACGAAACCGTCGTCATGAGCCTGCTTGCGGATGTTGTCCATGTATTTCAGGACGCCGGGGTAGCGCTCGAAATAGCGGTCGATGTACTGCTGGGCGACCTTGCGTTCAACGTCCAGTTGCCGCGACAGCCCAAAGGCAGACATGCCATAGATCAGGCCGAAGTTGATGGCCTTCGCGCTGCGCCGCTGGTCTGAGGATACTTCCTCCAGGCTGACGCCGAAGACTTCCGAGGCTGTCGCCTTGTGGATGTCTTCCCCTTTTTCAAAGGCCTTCAGCAGCCCCTTGTCGCCGGAGAGGTGGGCCATGATCCGCAGCTCGATCTGGGAATAATCGGCCGCCACCAGTTTGTAACCCTCAGGCGCGATAAAGGCCTGCCGTATACGGCGTCCCTGCTCGCTGCGAATGGGTATGTTCTGCAGGTTTGGCTCGGAAGACGACAATCGGCCGGTGGCGGTGACAGCCTGATGGTAGGAGGTATGAACACGGCCGGTGCGGTGGTGAATCAACTCCGGCAGGGTGTCGGTGTAAGTGGACTTCAGCTTGCTCAGGCTGCGGTGCTCAAGAATCAGGCGCGGCAACTCATGCTCGTGGGCCAGTTCCTGCAGCACCGGTTCCGCCGTTGATGGTGCGCCCTTGGGGGTTTTCTTGATGACCGGGAGCCCCATCTTGTCGTAGAAGATTGCCTGCAACTGTTTGGTAGAACCCAGGTTAAAGGTTTCACCGGCAACATCGTGAGCCTCTTTTTCCAGTTCCGCCATGCGCTCGGCCAGTTCCTGGCTGTGCTGGCGAAGCGTACTGGCGCTGATCAGGGTGCCTCTCTGCTCCATGCGTGAGAGCACCGGCACCAGTGGCAGATCGATTTCTTCATACACCGAAGCCAGTTTCCCGGTTGCTTTCAGCTGTGGCCTCAGGGTCTGATGCAGGCGCAAGGTTATGTCTGCGTCCTCGGCGGCGTAGGGAGCAGCCTTTTCCAGTTCGATCTGGTTGAAGGTGAGCTGTTTGGCGCCTTTGCCGGCGATGGATTCGAAGCTGATGGTCTTCTCGCCGAGGTAGTGCATGGCGAGGCTGTCCATGTCGTGGCGGGTAGCGACAGAGTTCAGAACGTAGGATTCCAGCATAGTGTCCTCGGCAATGCCCTCCAGGGTGATGCCGTGGTTAGCCAGTACGTTCTTATCGTATTTCAGGTTCTGCCCGACCTTGGCCAGTTGGGGATCCTCCAGCAACGGCTTGAGCTGCTCGAGAACCTGGTCACGATCCAGCTGTTCGGGGGCACCCATGTAGTCGTGGCCCAGGGGGACGTAGGCGGCTTCGCCCGGGTTGATCGCGAAGGAGACACCCACTATTTCAGCGTCGATATAGCGAAGACTGGTGGTTTCCGTGTCGAAGGCAAACAGATCGGCCGATTTCAGGCGCTCCAGCCATTGATCCAGCTCTTGCTGGTCGGTGATGACGCTGTAGTCTTTTTTACTGGTCTCTTTCTCGGGTTTGTCTTCTTTGGATTGGGTGTTGCTGGAGGAGGAAGTCTCTCCCTGCTCCAGTTCGGCAATCCAGGTGCGGAACTCATATTCCTTGAACAGTTCGAGCAGCTGCTCGTCATCCTGCTCCCGAAGCTTCAGGTCTTCCAGGCCAAAATCAAGTTCCACGTCCGTGCGGATGGTGGCCAGTTCGCGACTCAGGGGCAGTGTTTCCGTGGCCTCGCGCAGGTATTCGCCGATCTTGCCCTTGATCTCGTCAGCGTGCTCAATAACGTTGTCCAGGTTTTCGTAGCTTTGCAGCCATTTTACCGCGGTTTTCGGGCCACACTTGTTTACTCCGGGGATGTTGTCGACCTTGTCTCCGACCAGGGCGAGGTAATCGACAATCTGCTCCGGGGTCACGCCGAATTTTTCCACCACGCCGTCCCGATCCATCCGCGTCTCGGTCATGGTATTGATCAGGGTGACGTGATCACTCACCAGCTGTGCCATGTCCTTGTCACCGGTAGACACCACCACATCAATGCCCTTGCTGGTCGCTTCGTTGGCAAGGGTGCCGATCACATCGTCGGCCTCAACGCCAGTCACTGTCAGCAGCGGCAGTCCCATGGCCTTGACGATCTCGTGAATGGGCTCGATCTGGCAGGCGAGATCCTCAGGCATGGGCGGCCGGTTAGCCTTGTACTCTTGATACAGGTCATGCCGGAAGGTCTTGCCCTTGGCGTCGAAGACCACCACCATTTTTGAGCCGGGGAAATCCTGCTCCAGGCGTCGGATCATACTGATAACGCCCTTGATGGCACCGGTCGGATGGTTCTTGCTTGTGGTCAGTGGCGGAAGTGCATGATAAGCGCGAAAAAGATAGGACGATCCGTCCACAAGAACCACGGGTGGTGTGTTTTTGCTGGTCATGTCAAAACAGGTCCGGAATCTGATTGAAGCGTGGGTTGGCTTGTGCAACTCTGTACTGAAATCGATGGACGAAAGGGTATCACGAAAATGAAACGAATCGCCTGCCCGGCTTTGTTGCTCGCCTGCCTGCCTCTGGCTGCCCTGGCGCAGGAGCAAGGCGCCCTGGATGAGACGCCGGTGGCAACCCCCAAGGAGCCGGTGGTGATCTCGGATTACCAGCCGGCGAGCGAGGGCCCGGAGATTGTTATCCGGCCGGGTGAAAAGGAAGTGTTCTACGAATACCGGGTTAATGGACAACTCATGGAAATCAAGGTCGTGCCGGAGGCCGGACCGGAGTATTACCTGGTGCCGGCAGACGGTGGCGGCTGGATCCGGGAAACCGAGTCCGACATGCTGGTGCCCAGCTGGGTGATTTTCCGCTGGTAAACCGCAATCAGATCAGGTCGATGGTGACCGGCGATGAACGTCGGCTCTCCAGCCCCTCGATATCCACGGTGGTAATTGCAAACTCGTAAGCACCCGGGGCCATCTTCGCCAGAGAGAGACTCGTCGTAGCGGGGCTTTCAATGCGGATTACCTTGAAGTTTTCCTGATGCCTCAGGCGGTAGTAAATTCTGAACTCGGCGATTTCTCCGGGTTTTAATGAGGAGCCATCTTCGCGCGTCAGCGGAGCCGTCCACCTTAGCTCTCTCCCCTCAGTCGCCGAGTATCCGGATACTTGGGAATCTCCTCTGCAGCCAGCAAGAAGGAAAAGCGTGGCCAGCAATAGCAGAAGAATTCGGGGCAATGGCAGGTGTCTTGGTCTACTGGTGATCATCGTTACTCACATACGTGCCGGAAATCGGCCTGATTTTGGGAAAAGCGTATGGAGCCAGAATAAAACGGGGAGACGGGCTTTATTAACAGCCCGGCATTATGCCAGTCCGGTTTTCAGGATCAAGTGAATAATCCGTAAAACCCCTTATCCGTGCACCTCCTGCTTTTAGTATGAACATTCTAATTTTAGGGCGTAACTTTGATTTTGAGATTAAAGAAAGGCCCTAGTTGCACTGGTTTCGACAGGGTCTTGAAACCTTCAGGAAACCAAGGAGATTCATCATGGGTAAACTCAAGTCCTATCAGGAACAGCTTCAGGAAATCATCGACAAAGGCATCAATGCCGCTGAAGAGCAGCAGAAAAAACTGGCTGCCAAGCCGTTCGACTACGCAGAAAAGCTGGAGTCCGAAGCGCGTGAATACAGCGTGAAGACCCTGCGCAAGCGCTACAACGGCTACAGCGACAGCTTGTTCGGGCAACTTCGCAACCTGAACAGTCGTTTCGGCAGCTTCGCTGGTGACCTGGTCGCCAAGCTGGAGAAAGAAGCCGCAGAAGGCGCGGATGCCGTGGCAGAAGCCGCTGAAGACGTATCTGACGCTGCCAAGGATGCCAAGAAATCAGTTGAGCCGAAGAAGCCGGCTGCCCGCAAGACCACTGCGCGCAAGACCACTTCTACTGCCAAGAAGAGCACCGCTTCTGCCTGAGCGGCGGATAGCGTCTCACCGGCAGGTGAGTGAAATGAAAAAGGCCGCCGGGTAAAACCGGCGGCCTTTTTGTTGTGCGCCAGGCATGGCGCGTAGCGCCTTGACGGCGCTGTTCCGGTCCAGGTGGTGCTGACCGGATGACTTGGGGGTGTAAGTCCCCTGTGGGCCCGGCAAGGGGAACCACTAGCTGGACG